>Ga0068864_100004933_pt1 | contig 10935 bp, 11 predicted proteins | sample KBSSwiS72_FD_66586 | JGI IMG/M metagenome (GOLD analysis project Ga0068864, IMG submission 66586) | Switchgrass rhizosphere microbial communities from Kellogg Biological Station, Michigan, USA - KBS Switchgrass S7-2 | ecosystem: Host-associated > Plants > Roots > Rhizosphere > Soil ...
TCGCTTCATCTTGACTATGCAAGTGATGAAAAACCTGAAAAAGAAATTGCCCGTTCTATGATGCAGATGACCATGGACATCAATAAAAAATATTTTGGTGTGGAGCACCCGGTAATAGGGGACAGCGTGTTGACTATATCCTGCAACACTTGTCATCGTGGAACAGCACATCCGGATGGAACAGATTAGAATCATAGCAGGCAGGATTCATTCACTCATTTAGCATGATCTGCTATGTTTTGGGATCTATCATTGCCAATAATTTTTACTATTAAATATTTTAAACAACATTAATCTCATTAAAACTTTAATCATGAACAAGAAGAATTTTTTTAAACTAATTGGAATTATCGCAATTACCGGGTTTATAACATTTTCCTGTAAGAAGGGTAATTCATATGCTGCCCCTGCGCCTTCGCCCGATGGCACATCACCAGTTCTAATCACCATGTATAATATGGCCTTTAGCCCGGCAACTGTAACGGTAACTAAAGGAACTGTAATAAAATGGCAAAATGACGATAGTTATGCTCACACAGTTAATTCAAATGATGGCACTACATTCAGCAGTGGCAATATCGCGGGAGGTGGTTCATATACCTACACCACAACCGTTGTGGGCACTTTTAATTATCATTGTTTAATACACGGACTTCCAATGTCTGGTATCCTAATCGTAAACCCATAATTTCCGGATAAAACAGATTACAAACATTGGCAGAATTAATTTATCGGCTTATGATGTGATTCTGCCAATGTCTTTTAGAACTGAATATTTTCTTTCACCTAATTATAACGACAACAAAAATGAAAAAAACAATCAGCTGGTTCAGCAACCCGCCTGTAACAGGGCCATCCACGATTTTAATTCTTCGCTTCATGGCAGGCGGTGTATTTTTTTGGGAAGGGATCTTAAAATTTGTGTATGTAAACCAGGGATTGGGCAGGTTTACCAAACTTGGCTTCCCAATGCCCGAGCTAACAGCAAACTTTGTAGCAACTACTGAGATAATTGGAGGGTTATTTCTTTTATTTGGTTTGTTCACAAGATTCACAGCATTTTGGTTTATTGCAGAAATGGCAGTTGCTATGCTATCAACTAAAATATCTTTGTACTTAGGGACAAGTCCTCTGCCACTTCCCCCGGCTCCTCCTAAAATGGGTATCTGGGCGGTGTTACATGAGATCCGTTCGGACTATGCACAATTTTTAGGTTGTCTTTTTTTGTTAATAGAAGGAGCGGGGAGAAAATCTTTAGATGCAGTTTTGAGAAGATCGAAGGAACATGTTCCGGCTCCTCCTTTTTCAGTAATCTCAAAGTCTGCCTTATCTTAGGTTGGTACAACCAGGAACTCCCGGTTGATGTACACCCGTTGCAAAGCCATTAAATTCCTTTTGTTTGGTGATGTTGATGAATGGTCGCAGCCCTGGTAATCCAACCTGCCGTTCTTTTGGCGTATCTATTATTTCTTTTGCTTTAAATAATAGGTCGTCAGCGTTCTGGCCCAGTATCTTGGTACAGCATGATCATTTTACAAATGTGCTACTGTATCATTTGATTTTTTTTCTGCTGCTTTGAACTTGTCGAGTATCTTTACCCAATCAGAAAGCTTCTTCCCGGTTTTTTCAATAACCTGTTCATCTGAAACATTCCAATAATCTGATTTCATAATTCTAAATGTCGTTTTGGTTTATCAATATGGAGTAATAGTTAAAACAATTTTTCAGCAGGCGGACGAATCCCTAAGAGACGGATATATACGGTGCACTGACCACGATGATGTGTTTGATGTTCGAATGCTTTTAACAACCAACCCAGTCTCGTTGCAGTACGTTTGCCTCCGGGCATATCCCAGCTCACCACTTCGGTTAGCTTAGTAGTATCCATATTCTTTATAGCATTAATGGCGGCATCATAGCTCGCATTTACATAGAACAGGACAGAATCTTTACTTTGAGTAGAAGCTGATTTTTCTATGTCCCGCATGAAGAAGGCACCGTCTTTACTTTGAATACCGGTAGCGATAAAAGTCAAACCGGCATTTGACCGGGCAAAATGCAGCATTTGTTCTGCAAAGGTTCGTACGCTATCTGTTGGCCTGAAATTATATTTATCTGCAGGAACGACATTAAGATATTCTTGCGTATAGGCTTTGGCACGTTCCCAATCGGTTACCAATTGCTGTCTTAAACTTTGGGCCAGGGATTTTTGTGTTGTTGCGAAAAAAAAGCAGGACAACAGCAGCAGTCTGAATACCAGTTTCATTTTAAATTAATTTATATGAAAAGGTAAAACGTTTTTCAACACGGGGATGTGTTATTTTTCACTACAATTCAATTACTACTTTTCCAAAATGAGACCCGCTTTCAAGATATTTTAGAGCATCCTGGATTTGATTAAAAGAAAATGTTCTATCTATAATTGGCTTTATGTTATGCAGCTCTATAAACTCATTCATTTCTTCAAACATTTCCCGGGAACCGGTTTCAATACCATGAATATGAATATTTTTTGTAACGAATTGATAAGTATTGATGGGTGCACTTAATCCCGCGATCAAACCTATAAAAGATATGGTACCTCCAATTTTAACTGCATTCAATGAACGATTTAAGTTTTCACCGCCAACAACTTCTATTACATGATCAACACCCTGGCCACCTGTTAATTCAAGAACCTGTTTATCCCATTCAGGATTTGTTTTATAATTAATTGTGTTGGATGCACCTAATGCTTTCACTTTTTCAAGTTTTTCATCACTGCCTGAAGTTGCTATTATTTTCCCGCCAAAAGCCTTAACAAACTGCAATGCAAATAAGGAAACACCACCAGTTCCCTGAATTAAAACAGTTTCTCCATATTTTACCTGGCTTCGCCTCGCAACAGCATGCCACGCAGTTAGTGCTGCTACAGGTAAAGTGGCTGTTTCATTAGACGACAAATTATTTGGAACTTTAACAACAGCATGTTGATCAAACACAACATACTCTGCAAGCACACCATTGGCTGCAGAGCCACCAAGTGGCAAAACATATTCTTTTGAAGTTAAATTTCCATCCAGCCATTTCGGAAGAAAAATGCCGGCAACCCTATCACCAACCTGCCACATTGAAACATTGGTACCAACCGAAACAATTTCGCCAACTCCATCAGAAACCGGGATGCGTTGAGATAAAGGTTTCCAGCTCCCTATACCTTTGATCACAAGTAAATCACGAAAATTGAGAGAAAGCGATTTCATTTTAACTAAAATGTCTTCATCCCCTGCTTTCGGATCACGCAGTTCATTTATTTGTAATGCCTCAATGCCGTCGCCAAATGTAGTATATGCTTTCATAAATTTAAGCCGTTGGTGGTATGCAACATAGCCGTGTGCGGTGTAACAACAAATGAAGTTATTAAATATCGGTTGTTGGTAATCCAAGCCACATTATCAACCAATCCGTTTTGCCAGAAGTAAATTCCAAAATTCCCGGGTCTTATTTTTTTATCTGCTAAAATTTCTGTTGGGTAAACTTAAAAAACTATTCATCCATCTCCTCCCTGATCTCCTCACTTATTTTCACCAGCACCTTATCGATCCGGTGTCCATCCATATCAATTATTTCAATAGTGAATCCTTTCCAGTCGAATTTATCTCCGACATGGGGTATGCGTTCTAATTCGTGCAGTATAAAACCGGCAAGCGTATCAAATTCATGTTCGCCTTCATTCATCCATTCGGTCTTTTCAAATTTGGCGAGAAAATCATAAAAAGGGATCTGTCCATCCACGAGATAACTTCCGTCCTCTCTTTCTTTAATTTCATAATCGGGCACATCAGGTTGCGGCATATCGCCAACAATGGCTTCCAGTATGTCGTTCAGCGTTATCATACCCAGCACCGTTCCATATTCATCCACAATAAAACAGCTATGTTCCTTTGATGATTTGAATTTTTCCAATACCTGGTAGGCAGAATTATTTTCCGGAACAAACATCGCCGGTTTCATAATGTTTTTGAACTCAGTAAGATCATCTGTTACATAGAGGTCTTTGATCGAAACAACACCTTTTAACTGATCAATATCTCCCTCACAGATCGGGTAAACAGAATGCGGCTCTTTAAATATTTTTTCCTTGATCTTTTCTTCATTATCATCGAGATTGAACCAGATAATATCGCTTCTATGTGTCATGAGTGATGTAATATTGCGATCACCCAAATGAAAAACCCGCTCAATGATCTCCTGTTCTCTTTCATCAATAGTGCCTGCTTCTGTTCCTTCACCAATCAATGTTTTTATTTCTTCTTCGGTTACTACATCCTCTTTGCTCTTTTTGATATTGAATATGCGGAAGAATAAGGTGCTTATTTTATTCAGCAACCATACAATAGGATGCGTGATCTTTGCAAATACCCTGACAGGTCCTGCTACCAGGCGTGCAATGCGTTCTGCTCTTAATAACCCGATTTGCTTGGGTATCAGTTCTCCAAAAATGATCGAAAGAAATGTGACGATCACAACAACAATACCGATAGAAATATTCTCTGCATAATCTTTCAGGAATTCAAACTTTTGAAAAAAGGGGATCAGGTAAACGCTGAACCGGTCGCCTGAATACACACCGGTAAGGATAGCGATCAGCGTGATCCCGATTTGCGCAGCCGATAAAAATATCTCGGGATTATTGGATAACTCAAGGGCTCTTCTTGCTTTTTCATCTCCTTTATCAGCAAGATTCTCCAGCCTTGCTTTTCGCACTGAAACAAGGGCAATTTCACTCATTACAAAAAGTCCGTTCAGGAAAATGAGACAGAGCAGTATAAATATTTCCATCTATGCTAAAGGTTGGTTATCGAAGATAGCAATTCCATAGCGCTTATTGAAAAAGTAAGCGGTCATTGAACCGATCAGCAAGCCCCATAAAGCGCCGCAAAAAATATCACTTGGATAATGCAGGCCAACATAGACTTGTGCATACGCTATTAAAAACGGCCAGAGAAAGATCAGTCGCAACCAGGGCGATGTGATTTGTTTTCTGAAACTGAGATAAATAAATGCTGTCATAGCAAAATGATTGGAAGCATGGTTAGAGATAAAGCTGCTTCCACCACCGCAACGGTTTAACAGCAGCCGGATATGTGAGGCAAGGTCTATGTCAGAACAGGGACGTAAACGAATGATATTTTTTTTGAAGATATAGGTGCCGGAAAGATCACTCACGGCAATTGTGCAAAGAAAAAACAACACCCACCACCAGCCATTTTTGAAATTCAGTGTAACAAAAACGATGAGAAAAAGATATAAAGGCAGCCAGTCATTCGCCTCTCTTGCAAAAGGCATCAGGTTATCAAAAAAAGGGTTGATCCATTCACCGTTTATTTTTCTAAACAACCAGCGATCAGCTTCGAGCATTGTATTGATGATATTCAATAGCATATATCCGGCAAATGTAACGTAGGATTGTTAAAGCGGGTCTTATGATTGTATAAACACCTGAATTAGCTTTACTTTGCCTCTTCAAAAAAATATAACAGGAATGTTTGCCCGCTACCGGATACCAAAAACAATTTTATGGGTGATCAACCTCTTCCTGATCTTTATATTGATCTTTACACTTTACCGTCTTATCACTTTTTTTGTTTTCCGGCCTGCTCATTTTTCATTTAATGAGATCCTGGCGCCGCTTTTCATGGGTTTGCGGTATGACCTGAGATGGATAGCTATCGTAATGCTTCCCATTATTCTTGCGAGTATGCGACCTGAGTTTTCGCCGTTCTATTCGGCCACTAATAAAAAATGGTGGACATGGTACCTGGCTATCATCACGTTCATCCTGTTTTTCTTTTTTGCTGCCAGCTTTGGTAGTTTTTCTTATAACCAGGAACCACTCGATGCAAAAGCAATGAATTTTATCGAAGACCCAAAGATCTCTTTGCAGATGATGTGGCAAACCTATCCGCTGATATGGATGATCATAGGGTTAATCGTAGCAGTGATCCTGTTCCGCTGGATGTATCACCGCAGTCACTGGCAGGTGATCAGGGTGACGGATGGCAAAGGAATTCCTTACCGCAGAAAACATTTTGTAGTAACGGCTTTAATTCTTGCCTTATTTATTTATGGAAGTTTGACATGGTCGCCATTAAAACGCAGTGACAGCTTCAAATTCAGAAATAGTTTTAAATCATCTATCGCTATTAATCCACTGCAGAATTTTTTCAGCACCTTAAGCGGACGCAGACATACATTTAATGAAAAGAAAGCAAGAGAGGCAATACCCGTAATGGAAGAATGGATGGAGCTCAATTTGAATGCCGACCTGGATTATAAACGACAAATATTACCGGGAAGCTCTTCGCTGGAAAGTCATCCGAATATTGTGCTGGTATTGTGTGAAAGCTTCAGCATGTATAAAAGCAGCATGAGTGGTAATCCGCTAAACACAACTCCATTCTTTGATTCACTGTGTAAGAATGGAATTTTCTTTGAATATTGCTTTAGCCCGCATTTCTCTACAGCAAGAGGCTTGTTTGCCCTGGTCAGTGGTATACCCGATGCACAGAATTATAAATTTTCTACACGGGATTCATTAGCGGTGCAGCAACGTACGATCATCAACAATTTTGAGGGCTATGAAAAATTTTATTTTTTAGGAGGTAATCCTGACTTCAGCAATTTTGGAGGGTTATTAAAAAATATTGATGGACTTCATATGTACACGGAAGGAAAATTCAAATCGCCTAAAGTAAATGTGTGGGGCATCAGCGATAAAGATTTATTCCTGGAGGCAAATGAAATTTTCAGACATCAATCCAAACCTTTTTTTGCTTTGATACAAACGGCAGATAATCACCGGCCGTTTATGATCCCTCCGCAGGATTCTGCATTTGAAAGAAAGACGATTGACCCGGAAGAATTAAAGAAAAACGGATTCGAATCTTTGAATGAGTTTAATTCGTTCAGGTATTCGGATTATTGTTTTCGCAGTTTTCTTGAGGCGGCAGCCGGGGAAGATTATTTTCATAATACCATTTTTGTTTTTGTAGGTGATCATGGTGTGGCGGGTGATGCAACAGCTGTTTATCCTGCAGTATGGACAGAACAACGCCTTACAGATATGCATGTGCCGCTGTTATTTTATGCACCGCATTTATTATTACCGCAGAAAAGGACGGAGATCGTATCGCAGATTGATGTATTGCCGACTATTGCAGGCATGATTCACCAGCCTTATGTAAATACAACTTTGGGAAGAGATGTACTGGACACTGCGAAACGAAAAAATTTTGCATTTACAACCAATACATCCGGCAGAATTGGGATGGTTACAGACGATTTCTACTTTATAAAGAATCTCGAGTTCCCCGATGAACAGCTGGTGGCGATAAAACCAAATAATTATTCCAAACAACAGCAGGATTCAATCAAGAGAAAATTATCCGTATTCACTTCGGCATTTTATGAAACGGCAAGATGGATGATCATGAATAATAAGAAGGAGTAAAAATTCGAAATAAAAAATCGAAATTTGAATTTCAAGATTCGAATTTTATTTTGTTTGTGCAATAAGTATGAGCCTCGGCGTTTTTCTTACATCGTAGGCATTCAACTCATAATCACCAAACACTTCTTTTACCTGCTTACCCTGATAACTTAGCATATCCGTAAAATCTCCCAATGAAAACTTTGTAACCTGTTCGGTGAATTCCAATGGCCGGATAAGAGAAGGATCTTCCACTATTATCCTTTTATAGAAATGCGTTTCATCATCCCAGCGGTGGATCTTATAGGTAGTACTTTCAATCTTTTTTATTTCATCATGTACCAGCCTGCTTTCAGCATAATGTACATTCAGGTAGTCTATCACGAAGATCCCGGTTGGTTTTAAACTTTTTACAATTGTTCGGATAGCATCATCACTTTCCCGTCTTGTTTTAAAATAACCAAAACTTGTAAAAAAGTTGAAGGCATAGTCAAAATAGTTGATATAAAATGGCAGTCGCATATCATGCACATAGAATTCAAGATGATCGGTCTGGAATTTTTTTGCATATGCAATACTATTAGGTGAAAGATCGATTCCGGTAACAAAATGACCCAGTGATGCCAGTATTTTACTGTGCCGTCCCCTGCCACAGGCCACGTCCAGCATCCGGCTTTGAGGTGAAGGGGAAAGGTGACCTAAAAGTTTATGAATAAATGCGGTGGCCTCTTTTTCATCTCTTTCAAAATAGAGGCGGTGATAGAAGGGTGAATCAAACCATTGTTCGTACCATGATTTTTCTGGCATGAGCAAATGTAAGTATCTCCAAACTATGCCATGCCTTTTACCGATTCATGACCTGATAAAAATCTTTTAAGTAGGGCATACTTCTTCAAGATTAAAAACTTGTTTTACGTATTTTTGTCGCCCAACTTATTAAACCTTACAAGCCTTGGCACTTATTAAAAGTATATCCGGAATACGAGGAACGATCGGTGGCCTGCCCGGTGAAAATCTCACACCTGTTGATGTTGTAAAATTTACCGCCGCGTTCGGAACGATAATCGCTGCCGGAAGATCAGAAACAAAAATTGTGATCGGGCGTGATGCCCGTATTAGCGGACCCATGGTCCGCGACCTGGTCGTCAGCACACTTACAGGATTGGGTATTGATGTTATCGATCTCGGCTTATCAACCACACCAACAGTAGAAGTATCGGTTAAAATGGAAAATGCAGATGGGGGTATCATCCTTACAGCCAGTCATAATCCCAAAGAATGGAATGCTTTGAAACTGCTGAATGGAGAAGGAGAGTTTATTTCTGCAGAAACCGGCGCAAAAGTTTTGGAGATCGCTTCAAAGGCAAACTTTGTTTTTAACTCTGTTGATAAATTAGGCACGGTTCGGTTGGATGATTCTTATTTACAAAAACATATTGATGCGATCTTAAAATACCCATTGGTAAATGCAAAGGCAATTGCGAAAAGGGAATTTAAGATCGTGGTGGATGCGATCAATTCAACAGGAGCTGTCTATGTGCCTGCTTTATTAAAAGCATTAGGAGTAAATGATGTGATCGTATTAAATGGAGAAGTGAATGGAAGGTTTGCGCATAACCCGGAACCCTTGCCTGAGCATTTAAATCAATTAAGTACTGAAGTTGTCAAACATAAGGCTGACCTGGGTATTGCAGTCGATCCGGATGTGGACCGGTTATGTTTTGTATGTGAAGACGGAAGCCTGTTTGGTGAAGAATATACATTGGTTGCTGTGGCTGATTATATTTTAAGTAAAAGAAAAGGGAACACGGTGAGTAATATGAGCAGCACCAAGGCGTTGAAAGAAATTACGATCAAACAGGGCGGCGAATATTTCCCATCTGCGGTAGGAGAGGTGAACGTGGTAAAGAAAATGAAAGAGGTAAATGCTGTCATCGGTGGTGAAGGAAATGGCGGGGTTATCGTTCCCGATTTTCATTATGGCCGTGATGCATTGATCGGTATTGGTTTATTTTTAAGTCATTTGGCCAATTATAAAAAAGGAGTCAAATCGTTGCGCTCTACTTACCCTGATTATTTTATTTCAAAAAATAAGATCGAACTCAGCAATGGTATTGACATCAAAGCATTGTTTGAAAAAATTAAAAAGAAATACAAGAAAAACCCGGTGAATACCGATGACGGATTAAAAATAGAGTTCGATAATGACTGGGTCCATCTCCGCACTTCCAATACAGAACCTATCATCCGCATTTATTCTGAAAGTGATTTTGAAACAACCGCGAATAATATTGCGTTGCAAATCATGCGGGATATTAAGGAGTTTATGTAATTATAAGCTGGTTAGCGGTAGTTTTTAGTCAATTTTCATTACCAATTTTTTCCCCTTAGTTTGGTTTTCTTCCATTAGCTGATGTGCTTTTCGGACGGTTTCAACACTTAAATTACCTACAACATGTATGCTTGTTGGTGTAATGTCGTTATGTTCAATTTTATCAAACAATTCTTTCAATTCAGTTCCGTAATAGCTTAAACTTTTTTCTTCCTTTTTGAGTGCATGGGCATAATTCGCTACATTAACGATGATTGTTGCTTTACCAAACAGAATTTCCCTGGCTTTGCCTGTCGTCAAAAAGGGAACGTCAATATATGTTCCATAAACGCCTATCAGTTCAGCACAAAGTTCAGACATTTTTCCTCCGACCAAATCTATGATGTATTCAAATGGTCCATCAATATTTTTTGCCTTCAGGGCGGAGATCATATTCTCGTTCTTATAGTTGACGATGTTTTTTTTGTTCAAACCTAAACTAACAAGATGATTAATGCTATCATCATTTCCTGCCGTAGTAACGATTTGATGATTTCCGTTTGCCAGCAATAATTTTATCAGAATGGTGCCAACACCGCCAGCTCCTCCCGAGATAAATATTGACTTATTTTTAGGAATTGGTACTCTTTTGAAACATTGTAAAGCGGTCATCCCGACCAGTGGTAATGCCGATGCCTCTTCGAAAGTTAGTTTTTCGGGTTTTTTGGCAAGAAGTTCTTGCGGTACACTGATAAATTCTGCATAGGTCCCGTTTGAAGCTAAACTACCAACATAAGCGGTTACATTTTCCCCGGTTTTGGCAAAAGCAACGTTTTTTCCTACCTGTACAACTTCTCCGGATAATTCTCTACCCAGGATGAGCGACTTTAGAAGTTTACTTTCCTTAGCGCCTTGTCGCATTTGATAATCAATAGGATTAAAATGCTGTTGCTTTAATCTTAATTAATACTTCGTTCTCTTTTATAAGTGGAGTTTCTATTTCTTGCAGTTCAAAATTTTCTACTCCTCCAAAATCTTTTAATATAATTGCTTTCAATTTTCGGTTGTTTGTTTTGTAAAAATGTTGGGTGTTGCGCTGATTGCTTGCAACTGTCTGTTAGCGGCTGTTTATCATTCAAAGTACTCTTTCAAT
>Ga0068864_100004934_pt1 | contig 10935 bp, 4 predicted proteins | sample KBSSwiS72_FD_66586 | JGI IMG/M metagenome (GOLD analysis project Ga0068864, IMG submission 66586) | Switchgrass rhizosphere microbial communities from Kellogg Biological Station, Michigan, USA - KBS Switchgrass S7-2 | ecosystem: Host-associated > Plants > Roots > Rhizosphere > Soil ...
GTGACCCCGAGCCGCTCGGCGCGCGATCGCAGGCGCGCGTACTCGATCAGGCGGCGGACGGCGGCCGGAGGCTCCCCGAACCGGTCGGCAATCTCGCGGCGGGTCTCTTCGAGGGCCGCGTCGTCCTGCGCGCGCGCGACCTTCTTGTAGATCATCATCCGCCAGCTCTCGTCCGCGACGTACTCCGGCGGAATCGCGAGGTCCACGCCGAGCGAGAGGGTCACCGCCCGCTCCGGGATCGGCTCTTCCCCGCGCATCTCGCGGATCGCTTCCTCGAGCAGCGACAGGTACGTCTCGAACCCGACCGCGGCGATGTGCCCGGACTGCTCCCCGCCGAGGATGTTCCCCGAGCCTCGGATCTCGAGGTCCTTCGCGGCGATCCGGAAACCGGCGCCGAGGTCACAGAACTCCTGGATGGAGGCGAGCCGCCGGCGCGCGATTTCGGAGAGCGCGGTGTTCTTCTCGATCAGGAGGTACGCGTAGGCGGGCTTGTCGCTCCGCCCGACGCGTCCGCGGAGCTGGTAGAGCTGGGCGAGCCCGAAGGTGTCGGCGCGGTCGATGAGGATCGTGTTCGCCGAGGGAATGTCGAGGCCGTTCTCGACGATCGCGGTCGCGAGGAGGACGTCGGCGTCTCGCGTGAAGAAGCGGAGCATCGCCTTCTCGAGCTCGGCCTCGGGCATCTGGCCGTGGGCGACGGCGATCCGCACGGCCGGCAGGAGCTCCTCGAGCGTCTGCTTCACGCGGCCGATGGATTCGATCCGGTTGTGAACGTAGAAGACCTGGCCGCCGCGCTCGAGCTCGGCCTCGATGGCCTCGCGGATGATCTCGGGCCGCGACGGCACGACCTGCGTCTCGATCGCCAGCCGATCCCGGGGCGGCGTCTCGATGATCGAGAGATCGCGCAGCCCCGAAAGCGACAGGTGCAGCGAGCGCGGGATCGGCGTGGCCGACATGGCGAGCACGTCGATCGAGGCTTTCCACTCCTTGATCCGTTCCTTCTGCGCCACCCCGAAGCGCTGCTCTTCGTCGACGATGAGCAGGCCCAGGTCCCGGAAGGCGAGGTCCTTGCCGAGCATGCGATGCGTGGCAATCAGGATGTCGACGGTGCCCTCCGCCACTTTCGCCACGATCGCCTTCTGCTCCTGCCGCGAGCGGAAGCGGGACAGGAGCTCGATCTCGACGGGAAACGCGGAGAAACGGCGCTTGAAAGTCCGGAAGTGCTGGTCGGCGAGGATCGTGGTCGGCGCGAGCACGGCGACCTGCTTGCCGTCGAGGATGGCTTTCATCGCCGCGCGCATGGCGACTTCGGTCTTGCCGTATCCGACGTCTCCGCAAAGCAGGCGGTCCATCGGCTTCTCCGACTGCATGTCGCGTTTGACGTCGGCGATCGCCTGGGCCTGGTCGGGCGTTTCGACATACTCGAAGGCATCCTCGAACTCTTTCTGCCAGGGCGAGTCCTTCGAGAACGCAAACCCGTCGGCCATGCTTCGCCGGGCGTAGAGCTTCAGCAGCTGCTCGGTCATGTCCCGCATGGCCTTTCGGACGGACGCCTTCCGCCGTCCCCAGCCCGCTCCGCCGAGCCTGTCGAGCACGGGCTCGACGCCCTCGGCGCCCGAATACTTCTGGACGAGGTCGAATCGCTCGACCGGCAGAAGCAGCATCTTCTGGTCGGCGTACTCGATCTCCATGAACTCGCGCTCCTCGCCCTCGACCGGAACGCGCTTCAGGCCGCGAAACAGCCCGATCCCGTAATCGGTGTGGACGACGGCGTCGCCGAGCTTGAGGTCCCGCAGATCCGAGAGGAACGCCTCGGAGGGTTTCCGGCGCGCGGCCGCGGACGGACGCTCTTCGCCGAAGATCTCCTCTTCGGCGTAGAGGGAGAGCCGCGGTTCGCGGAGGCGGAAGCCCGCCGAGATTTCGGCGGGAACCGAAATCACCGCGCCCGGCCGCCGCTCCGAGGAAACGTGGAACTCGTACTCGATCGCGAGCCGCCGCAGCTTCTCGGCGCCCCCCGTCGGCCGAGACGCGACGAAGACCTCCTCGCCGGAATCGACCGCCCGCGAGAGCTCCGCGGCCGCTTCGGCTGCCCGGCCTCCGTGTCCGGCGATGGCCTCCGCGGGCAGACGGATCGCATGGGACGGCTCCCGTTCGGCATCCATGTGCATATGCGCGTCGACGCCGACCCGGTCGAAGCGAAGCCCGACACCCGAGAGGCGCTCGTGGATCGCGTCCTCTCCGTGCACGAGCTCTTCCGGCAGAAACGCGTCGCGATCCGGGTCCCGATCCGTCGCGACGCGCTCGGCGAACGCCGCCACTTCCTCTTTCACGGCCGACGGCTCGATGAGGACAACGAGGGCGGGCGCCGCATGTTCGAGCCAGCCCGCCGGCATCGCCGACACCGCCGGCGCGAAGACGGACCGCTCCGCTTCCGAGGGCGGGCGGCCGATCCGCTCCGTGAGCAGGCGCCGCGCCTCCTCGGATTCCTCGGACGCCGCGAACGGGGCGAGGGAGACCTCCTCGATCCTTTCCTGGGAGCGCTGCGTGTCGGGGTCGAAGAGGCGGAGGGACTCGACGCGATCCCCATCCAGCTCCACGCGAACTGCGAGGTCGCGGTCCGGCGGAAAGACGTCGAAGAGCCCGCCTCGCACGGCGAGATCGCCGGTCTCGACGACGAGGTCCCCGCGCCGGTAGCCCAGGCGCGTCAGCCGTTCGGTGAGCCGCGCGAGAGAGACCTCGTCGCCGCGCCGGATCCGGACGAAGAGCTCCGAGAAGCGCGAGGGATCGGGAAGCCGGGTGAAGAGGGAGCGCGCCGGGAGCACCGCGGCGATCGGGGCGCCCTTTGAAGGAGCCCCCTTCGAGTCGGACAGCGCCGTCAGGAGCGAGAACTCGTCGCGCCGCGCCTTCAGCGAGGCGGGGATCCGCTGGTAGGGGGTCAGCGTCGGCGCCGGAGCGTGGAAGACACGGGTCAGGCCGGCGGCCTGGAGGTCCCCGACCCAGCGCTCGGCGTCCTTTTCGTTCGCGACCACGACCGCGAGGGATCGCGAGAGCTCGCGGGCGAGGGCGGCGAGGAGGAGGGCCGGCAATGCGCCGACGCCGCCCGAGATGACGACACGAGCGCCGCCCGAGGCAGCGCCACTAGCGCCCCTTGAGGGGGCGACACTCGCGCGGTCCTCTCCCCTCCGGACCCGCTCGAGGAGGTCCGTGTACGAAGGAAGACCGAGAACGAGATCCGAGAGCAACAACTCGAAAAACCGGGCTCCGTAAGAGGATGCGACCCTAGGCGCGCGCCAGCGGGGACTTCTCGCGAAGCCGCTCGACGGCCGAGACCGCGGTCTCGGCGGCGAAGTCGACTTCCTCCTCCGTCGTCCAGCGCCCGACGCCGAACCGGAGCGAAGCGTGGGCGAGCTCCGCCGGAACGCCGATGGCCGTCAGCACATGAGAGGGCTCCAGCGACGCCGACGTGCAGGCCGAGCCCGACGACACCGCAACGTCCTTCATGCTGACGAGGAGGGCTTCGCCCTCGACGCCCGAGAAGGAGAGATTCAGGTTGATGGGCAGTCGGCGCTCGGCTGTTCCCGTCGCCCCGGGGACGAGCGCCCCGTCCGGGCCGATCTCGGGCAGCGGAGCGCCGTTCAACGCGACGTCCGTCGTTCTCGAGACGATCCCGTCGTGCAGGCGCTTTCGCAGGCGTCGCATGCGCGGCGCCTCCTCGGGCATCTCGGCAACCGCGAGCTCGGCGGCCTTGCCGAGGCCCACGATCCCCGGGACGTTGAGCGTGCCCGACCGCATGCCGTGCTCGTGGCCGCCGCCGAAGACGATCGGCTCGAGACGCACCCGAGGGTGCCGCGAACGGGCGTACAGCGCCCCGACGCCCTTGGGGCCGTAGATCTTGTGCGCCGAGAACGAGGCGAGGTCGACGTTCATGGCCTCGACGTCGAACGGGATTTTTCCGAAGCCCTGCACCGCGTCGGTGTGGAAGAAGATGCCCCGCTCGCGGCAGATGGCGCCGATCTCGGCGATCCGCTGGATCGTGCCGATCTCGTTGTTCGCGAGCATCAGCGTCACGAGGACCGTCTTGTCGGTGAGGGCCGCGCGCACCAGCTCGGGGGGAATCTCGCCCGTCTTTTCGGGGGCGAGGTAAGTCACCTCGAAACCCTCGCGCTGGAGCTGCCGGCAGGAGTCGAGCACGGCCGAGTGCTCGGTCGGGGCCGTGATCACGTGGCAGCCCTTCTGCTTCTGGCCGAAGAGCCGGGCGACGCCCAGGATCGCCAGGTTGTCTGACTCCGTCGCCCCGGAGGTGAAGACGATTTCCCTGGGCGAGGCGTTCATGGCGCGGGCGACCTGCTCGCGGGCGGCGTCCACCGCCGCCTCCGCCTCCCAGCCGAACACGTGGCCGCGCGAGGCCGGGTTGCCGAAGACCTTCGTGAAATAGGGCGTCATGGCCTCCAGCACCCGAGGGTCCACGGGCGTGGTGGCGTGGTAGTCGAGGTAGACGGGCAGCTGCATGGGGCGCCTATTCTAATGTCGTCGGACCGCCTTGAATCGAGGCTCGCGCCGGCATAACCTCCGTCGCCTCGACATCGAGGAGGTCCGCGATGGGCGATTCCCGGCCGCCGGTTCTGTCGGACGATCTTCTGAAGCGCTTCCACGAGCGGGCGCCCGCCTATGACCGCGAGAACCGCTTCTTCGCCGAGGACTTCGAAGACCTCCGCAAGTCCGGATACCTCAAGATGGCGGTCCCCCGCGAGTTCGGAGGGCTCGGCCTCTCGTTCTCGGACTGCATGCGCGAGACGCGCCGGCTGGCCTACTGGGCGCCGGCCACCGCGCTGGGCACCAACATGCACACGTACTGGGTCGGCGTCGCGAACACGCTGCACGGAGCGGGGGACAAATCCTGCGACTGGATGCTCGAGGCCGCCGGACGGGGCGAAGTCTTCGCCGCCGGCCACGCCGAGCCCGGCAACGACCTCCCCGTGCTGCTCTCCAACACGAAGGCCGAGCGCGTCGACGGCGGCTATCGCTTCACCGGACGCAAGGCCTTCGGCAGCCTCTCACCCGTCTGGACGCTCCTCGGCCTCCACGGCATGGACATGAGCGATCCGAAGGCGCCGAAGATCGTGCACGGGTTTCTCTCGCGCGACGCGAAGGGCTACCGGATCGAGCCGACCTGGGACGTGCTCGGCATGCGGGCCACGAAGAGCGACGACACGATCCTCGACGGCGTCTTCGTCCCCGATGCGCAGATCGGCCGCATCGTTCCGCCGGGCGCGGCGGGCATGGATCTCTTCGTGCTGTCGATCTTCGCCTGGGCCCTCGTCGGATTCGCCAACGTCTACTACGGGCTGGGCCGGCGCGTCTTCGATCTGAGCGTGGAGGCCCTCGGCAAGCGCAGCGCTCTCGGAGTCCCCGGCGGGATGGCGCATCACCCCGAGACCCAGCACGGCGTGGCGGAGATGGCGATGGAGCTCGAGGCCCTCGAGCCGCTCATCGAGAAGACGGCCGCCGACTGGACCGACGGCGTCGACCACGGCGCCCAGTGGCCGAGGAAGATCGTGACGACGAAGCACCGGGCCACCGACGGCATCTGGAAGCTGGTCGACACCGCCATGGAGCTCTCGGGCGGTTTCGGCATGTTCAAGAAGAACGAGCTCGAGCGGCTCTTCCGGGACGCCCGCGCCGGCCGTTTCCATCCCGCAAATCCGGCGCTGACGCACGAGCTCGTCGCGAAGACGGTCTTCGGCATCAGCCCGGACGCCCAGCCGCGCTGGGGCTAGACCCCTAACGGGTCCGGCTCGGCCGATCGCGGTCTCGGCCGAGCCGGAGCGTTGAACTGCGAAGACGTCAGCCCGCTGTCGCGCGGATGGCTGGTCTGATCGCCGGCGGTCAGAACTTGGAGACGGTACCGCCGCCACTGTTCGCGACCCAGATGCTTGCGCCATCGAAGGCGATGGCGCCGGGGCCAACCCCCGTGGGGAAGTTCCCCAGATTGGCGCCGTCGCTCGCCCGCAGCTTCGTAACGGTGTTGTCGGAATTGTTCGCCACCCACATGTGTGTGCCATCGAAGGCCACGGCCGCACTCCCCACCGGGAAGGTGCCCAGGTTGGCGCCGTCGCTCAGCCGCACCTTGGAGACGCTGTTGCTGCTCGGTTTTGCTACCCACATGTGTGTGCCATCGAAGGCGAGGGCGGCGGGGGTATCGCCCAAGTGGATGGATTGAATGACGGTGCCGTCACTCGTTTGCAGCCTGAGGAGGAAGGGGCTGCTGTGGTTCGCCAGCCAGATGCTTGCGCCATCGAAGGCCATGGCGAAGGGCTCAACGCCCGGCGGGCCCACCACGAAGGCGCCCAGATTGAAGCCGTCGCTCGCCCGCAGCTTCGTGACGTTGTCGCTCAGGCGGTTCGCCACCCAGACGTTTGCGCCATCGAAGGCCACGGCGAAGGGTTGATTGCCCACCGGGAAAGTTCCCAGGGTGGCGCCGTCGCTCGCCCGCAGCTTGCTGACGGTGTCGCTGCCCCCATTCGCCACCCAGACATTAGTGCCATCGAAGGCCACGGCGTCTGGTGCATCGCCCACCGGGAAGGCGCCCATGTTGGCGCCGTCGCTGGCCCGCAGCTTGGTGACTGTGGCGGAGCCGAAGTTCGCCACCCAGATGTTTGCGCCATCGAATGCCAGAGCGGAGGGCTCTCCCACGGGAAAATCCTGCCGATACCACTGCAGGAGCGCCGCCTTCGTCGCCTTGAGATCGCCCGGGCCGGCCGGGCCTTCCGGCCCCTGCGGTCCCGCCTGCCCCGCCGTACCCGGATTGCCCTGCAGTCCCTGGATTCCCTGAGCCCCCGGATCTCCCTTCAGTCCCTGTATCCCTTGCGGCCCCGGATCTCCCTTGGGTCCCTGCGGCCCGGGCTGTCCCGGGAATCCCGGCGGTCCGGGAATGCCCTGCAGTCCTTGCGGTCCCGGCTCTCCCTGAGGGCCCGGCGGGCCTTGCGATCCGCCACCCGACAGCGCCACCTCCAGCTCTGGCCCGTGGCTCAAGAGAACGCTCTCCTTGGTCTCGAGCAGCACGTTGACCGGGCTCGATCCCCGGAGCGCGAGCCCGTTGTTTGCCAGAGTGCCGCTCGACCAGTCCTGCACGAGCGCCGAGACGTCCACATTGATGAAGCGCAGACTGTCGCCGCTCACAACGGTAAAGGACGAGATCGGCGAGCCCAAAGCCGGGCTCGAAGCGGCCGTCACTGTGCCCTCCTGCCAGGACTCGAGGACGGGCACCACCTCGATGGTGCCGGGCGCGAGGACCGAGGCCACGAAAAGGCGAAGCACGGCCTTGTCCGGGCTCGCGCCGGAAGGCAGCGCGGAGAGGTCGAACCGGGCGTAGCTGTTCAGGATCGGCCCGTTCGGACCCTTGCGCACGGCCATGGCCGGGAGGAGGCCGAACTTGACGCTCGGCTGCGCAGAGCTGGTCTGGGCGTCCCCCGCCACGTTGAGGGTATCGGCGCGAAGCCCGGCGAGAGCGGAAAGACCGAGAGCGCACGCAGCGAGTCCGATCCGTCTCATGGAGGCCTCCTTCATTGGGGAAATTTCCTTGCTCATCACGCGGAAAGCGAGGCGAAAAGGGCTCATCCCAAAATCGTCGTTCCCTGTTTTTGGGCAGCCGTTCCAACGCCTCTCGATTCCTCGAGCGTGAACTGGCAGCGGGCAGCACGCCGTCTCCGCGGCGGCGCGGCGAGGAACCGGCGCGAAGGCTAGAATGGGAGATTCGATGTCGAGCCTTCCGGTTCCCCTGAGTCGATTCGCGTTCTCCTCTCCGCCGCCGAAGGTCCGCCTCGTGCACGCCTTCGACCGGCCCTACGAGAACGTCGTGGCCACGGCGCGCACCTGCTACTCGGCGAAAGGCATCGTCACCGAAGACCAGGCCTCGGCGAAGCCCGACCGGCGCGACGCGATCGCGAAGTCGATCTACGAGGCGGGCCACCACACGACGTTCCAGCACGCGCACTTCCAGTTCTCGCTCGAGAACGTCTCGCGGCAGTTCCTCTGGACGTTTCTGCACTCGCATCCCTTCTACAACTCGGAGCAGGTCTCCCAGCGCTACGTCGAGATGAAGAAGGGCAACTACGCCGTGCCCCCGATGGGCGCGCCCGAGCGCGAGATCTACGAGCGCACCGCGCGCCGTCAGCAGGATGCCTACACGCGCCTCGGCGAGCTGCTCACGCCGATCGCGGCGGAGCGATATTTCGGCCTCTTTCCGGGCCGGACGCGGGGGGACGGGCGGGAGCGCTTCGCGGGCTCGGTCAAGAAGCGGGCCCAGGAGATCGCGCGCTACGTCCTGCCGGTCGCGACGTTCTCGTACCTGTACCACACGGTCTCCGGCGTGACGCTCTTCCGGTACTGGCGCCTCTGCGAAACGATGGACGCGCCTGCCGAGCAACGCGAGGTCGTCGGCCAGATGGTGGCCGAGGTCCTCCGCCACGATCCGCTCTACGCGACGGTCCTGCAGGACCCGCTTCCGCTGGAGGAGACGCCGGAGTACGCGGCATTCCGGGCGCTGCCCCCGGTTCGCGGCACCTCCCGCGAGTTCCGGAGGGAGTTCGACGAAGAGCTCGGAGGCCGCGTCTCGCGCCTGGTCGACTGGAAGGCCAACAACGAAGAGATCCTGGCCTCCTCCGTGCGCGAGGTCCTCGGAGTCCCGCGCGCCGCGCTCTCGGACGACGAAGCCATCCGCATGGTCCTCGACCCTTCGAAGAACCGCATCCTCGGTGAGACGCTGACGCTGACGACGCACGACAAGCTCTCGCGAGCGCTCTTCCATCCGAACTACACGTTCCGCAAGAAGCTCTCGCATACGGCCGACAGCCAGGACCAGCGCCACCGCATGACGCCGGCCTCGCGGCCGACACTCCCCGCGTACCTGTCGGAGGATCCGGACTACGTCGTCCCCATGCTCGTCGGGGACGCGCCCGAAGCCGCGGATCTTTACCGGGAGACGATGGAGGAGACCTGGCAGGCGATCGGCGAGCTGCGTTCCCGCGGCGTCGCCGACGAGTTCGCGGCATATCTCCTGCCGAACGCCGTCGCGATCCGCTTCACCGAGTCGGCGGATCTGCTCAACCTGCACCACAAGTTCGCCATGCGCCTCTGCTACAACGCGCAGGAAGAAATCTGGCGCGCGTCTCTCGACGAGGCGCTGCAGATCCGGGAAGTCAACCCGCGGATCGGCCCCTGGCTGCTTCCGCCCTGCACCCTCCGGCATTTCGCCGAAGTCCGCCCCGTCTGTCCGGAGGGCGAGCGATTCTGCGGCGTCGTCGTCTGGAAACAGGACCAGAGCGAATACACTAGAGTGCTGTAAACCCGGCGTTTCCCGGTTCATCACAATCGACGGAGGGTGGGCATGTGCTCCAGGGCGAGGACAGGCTCCGGTTTGCTGGGCGTGGTGTTTCTGGCGTTGCTCGCTCCGGGAGCGGCCGGCGCGCAGACGGCGGTGCCGCGGTGGCGGCAGTCGTACCAGCCCACGGGAGTCGGGACGACGGACGCGACCATCATCGCGGCGCGCGAGCTCGTGGACGGAACGCGGCTCGCCGTGTCGGACCAGCTTGTGGCTTTCCACTTCGACGCGGACGGCAACCCGCTCGCATCCGTCCAGCTCCCGAAGCCGCGGGACGCGGAAAAGAACGGGAAGCGCGGACCCCGGCCGGCGGCGGCGCCCGGAGCGACGGCGACGAATCGCCCGGAGGGCAACTACGATCTGGGCGCCTTTGCCGCGATCGACCCCTTCGGCGGCGTGGTCCTCACGCGCCCGTCGCGGCTGCTCTACTACCAGAGCTCCGACATCGAGACGATGAAGTACGACGGGTTGACCGGCCAGCCCCTCTGGGCGAAACCGGCGATCACGGACCTCGTCGGTCTGAACGGCGACGAGTTTCCGGCCGGCGTGTTTGTCGACGCCCGCGGCGACGTGTACGTCATGGGCTTCTCGGAGTCGGGCTTCTACACGCACCTGACCTTCAAATACCGCGGCGACACGGGAGAGCCCGTGTGGGGACCGACGATGATCGCGGGGGTCCAGGCTCCGGGTGCGGCTGCGATCGACGAGAACTACAGCTCGATCCTTCTCACCTTCGCGAAGCCGTCCTCGGGGTCCGAAAACCGGTCTCGCATCGCCACATACCGCCTGTCGACGACCAGCGGCGCGATTCTCACTGGTCCCTCGGTGGTCGACGGAGAGGGCTCCGAGTATCCGACCGTCTGCGTCACGGCTCCCGGCGGTAGCTTCTTCGTCGCCGGCGAGTCGGACGACCAGTTCACGGTGCGCCGCTACGACTCCTCCGGCGCCGTTCTCTGGACCTCCCGGTTCGATCCGCTGCCCGGCAACGGGGAGTCGGAGGCGACGTCGCTCGCTGTCGACGCGGCGGGCGACGTCCTCGTAACCGGCATGGCCGGCCCGCGCTACGCCACTTACAAGCTGTCGGGCCAATCCGGAGGAGCCCTCTGGGGGCCGGCGCTCGCCGACTCGGGGAGCCAGCCGCAGCCGCCCGAGATCGACGTCTTCGGTAACGGCGACGCGCTCGTGGCCACGAGCCGTGTGACCGGCTTGAACTCCTACTTCCAGTTCACGCGGTATCGCCGTGCCGACGGGCACCCCGTGTTCGGACCGACGCCGGTCGGCGAGGGATCGGTGACGACCTATCTCACCCGCCGGCCATTCTTCATCACGTCCAACGGCCGGATCTTTGCGGTCGCCTCCTTCCAGGACGGCCCTCCGTTTTCGCGTGCCTTCGAGGTCGACGGTCTGAGCGGCGCGATGGTGTGGGGCCCGGAGCCGCTCACGCTGCCCTTGCAGGGCTTCAGCTACCTCCAGGACCTCGGCTCAGGACCGGACGGATCGGTTGCGGTCACCGGCTACGACTCGACGAACGCCGCGACGCTGACGTTCAAATACGACCG
>Ga0068864_100004935_pt1 | contig 10934 bp, 12 predicted proteins | sample KBSSwiS72_FD_66586 | JGI IMG/M metagenome (GOLD analysis project Ga0068864, IMG submission 66586) | Switchgrass rhizosphere microbial communities from Kellogg Biological Station, Michigan, USA - KBS Switchgrass S7-2 | ecosystem: Host-associated > Plants > Roots > Rhizosphere > Soil ...
GCCGCAGGGTTCACGACGGCGCTGCCATTTTCTGGGCAGAACGCTGGTGCGACGATCGCCATCGACGGCTACACGCCGCCAGCGGGCGGACCGCCGCCGGTAGCGCAATTGCGCAGCATCGATGAAGGGTATCTCGGTGCCCTTTCGATTCCGATACTGAGAGGGCGGAATTTCGTCGCGCACGAAACCGAACGTGTCGCGATCGTCGACGAGACGTTCGCTCAGACGTACTGGCCGAACGGCGATGCGCTTGGCAAGCGCGTGGGTTACCCAGATCGCTGGTCTACGATAGTCGGCATTGCCCGCCACGTGAGGCACGATAGCTTCACCAAGGACACATTCGAGCCGACGGTGTATTGGCACTACGCTCAGCAACCGGGCCCCGGGGGTATGTTCGTGCTCCGAGCCGCAGTGCCAGTCGCGTCCCTGACGTTAGCCGCGCGCGCGGCTGTGGCGCGCCTCGATCCCGGCCTCGCGCTCTACGATGTCGTACCCCTTAAGACGCGCGTATTGCGGGCGCTCGGTCCGCAGCGCGCTTCGATGGTGCTGACGCTTGCCTTTGCGGCGCTCGCGGTCGCGCTTGCAGTAATCGGAGTCTACGGTGTGCTCGCGTGGGCAGTCGCACAGCGTGTCGGGGAGATTGGAGTGCGGATGGCGCTCGGTGCGCAGGCCGCCGACATCCTTCAGATGATCGTGAAAGAAGGAGCCACAATGATCCTAGCGGGTCTCGTGCTGGGCACCTTGGGCGCGCTGGGTCTCAGCCGCGTGCTTGCTGCTCGAATCCCAGAAGTCGGCGCTATGGATCTGCTAGTTCTGGTCGGCGCGGTGACCTCACTGATGTGCGTGGCGGTATTGGCGATCTGGTTCCCGGCCCGTCGAGCATCGCGAGTCGATCCGATGCAGGCACTGCGTCAAGAGTAGCTGCACCACACGTCGACCAAGTTCCGTATGGATTCGAGGTTGCGGGAAGAAAGGAAGCCACTGAACACAGCAAAGCGGTAATCAAGGTCGCACCGCTAAAGGTTGACCAGCCGCTAAAGAAGGTCGACTTGCCGAGGGATCGGCTGGACGAACTCGTTGCAGACGTTAGCTTTAGCGGGCGAATCTCGATGTTGAAACGGCTAGTCGAGCGCAAGTCAAAGGATCAAGACCAAGTAAAGGGTGTCGCCAAGCTCCTTGGTCAAGCCATGAAGCTCGCTGAGCGCAGAAACGTCATTGTTCACAATCCATGGACAATTCGGGTCGACATTGATGCAAGAGTGCGATCTTACAAAGCCTCCCCCCGCTACCACAGACTCGCAGCCTACCGGCCACGCGTACCGATGCGTGTCTTGGCCGGTGGCCATTTTTTTCTTCTCGATGATCGCAGCGCGTCGTTCTGCGGCGGTTGCGGCCGGGCTTCCGTCGTGCGTGCCTGCCGCCTGCTGTGCGTTGCGGCGATTCGTAATCTATACGCTTGCAGCGTATACGCTATACGCCTCTCGTGAGCCATGGTCTTCGTCGAATCGACGACGTTCGTGGCGTTTCCGCAAGGAATACTGAACCGACGAGGACCTCAGGGCGATCTCAAGGTGCTGCAGGAGCTGATGAGGGATATTGATCATGGATAAGCAACACTTGGATCAATTGGTGAAGGGTGTCAGCGAGATGAAACGGCACATGGCCGGCAAGTCGATTCGCGGCGCCCGCGCGACGGTAGTCGATGAACCCGACGTTCGAGCCATCCGCAAGGCCGCCGAGATTAGCCAGTCTCAGTTCGCAAATTGATCGGCGTCAATCTGCGCACGCTACAGAACTGGGAACAGCGTCGGACGCGGCCGACGGGCCCGGCACGGGCTCTGCTAAAGATCGTCGCGTCCAATCCGAAGTCGGCGCTCGAGGCTCTGCACGGGTAGCGGACGGTTTGCCACGAATTGTGGAGAACGATCTGCGCTCGTGAGTTGCCGCTCGTCCTGTAGAATCCGCCCCTAAACAACAACAGGGGCGCCGATGGCGATCTCTGTCGGTAAACGCTTCGCTGGATACGAAGTGGCTGCCCTGATCGGAGTGGGCGGCATGGGGGAGGTCTACCGCGCGACCGACCCGGCTTTGAAGCGCAGCGTCGCGCTCAAAGTTCTCTCCGAATCCTTCGTCGGCGACGCCAACCGCCTCGCTCGTCTCCAGCGCGAGGCCGAGCTGCTCGCCTCGCTCAGTCACGGCAACGTCGCACACATCTACGGGCTCGAACGCAGCGAAGGGACGACGGCGCTCGTGATGGAGTTCATCGAGGGGCCGACGCTCGCCGAGCGAATCGCGCAGGGCCCGATCCCCGTCGACGAAGCGCTGCGGATCGCGACGCAAATCGCCGACGCGCTCGACGCGGCCCACGAGCGCGGCATCGTGCACCGGGATCTAAAGCCTGCGAACATCAAGGTCAGATCGGACGGCGCAGTGAAGGTGCTCGACTTCGGCCTCGCGAAGGCGCTCGACGCGCGAGCCTCGGTCCCCGGCGCGGCAGCCCTGACTACTCCGGCGATGACGGAAGCGGGGATGCTGCTCGGTACGCCGGCGTATATGAGCCCGGAGCAGGCCAGAGGCAAGCCGGTAGATCGGCGCGCCGACATCTGGGCATTCGGCTGCGTGCTATATGAGTTATTGACGAAGCGGATCGCCTTTGTCGGGGAAACGGCCACCGACACCATCGCTTCGGTCTTGAAGCAGGAGCCGGACTGGTCGCGGCTCCCGGCGCCCACGCCGCCGCGAATCCGGACGTTGCTCCACCGATGCCTGGACAAAGACACCCGCCGGCGCCTCCAAGCCATCGGCGAGGCTCGCATCGTCATTGAAGACGTCTTGTCCCGAGTGCCGGATGACTCCGCCGCCGCCCGAGCTAGTACGAGCCGGCGGTCTTCGTTGCCGTGGGGCTGGGCAGCGTTGCTGCTTGTTGTCTTCGCCGCGCTCTCGTCCTTGATGGCATACCAGGTCGGCGGGCGGCGGGCAGTGCCGGCAGCACCGGCCGTGCTCCGCATGAACATCGATCTGCCGCCGGGCGTCACCCTGAGTGGTCCGACGCTTGCGCTTTCGCCGGACGGCTCGAAGCTGGCCGTAGTGGGACAGCGCGAAGGCAAAACCCGATTGTACTTGCGGTCCGTCGATCAAGAGGAAGCACGACCCATCGACGGAACCGCCGGGGCGCTGGGGCCGTTTTTTTCGCCGGACGGACAGTGGATCGGGTTCTGGGCCGACGGCCGTCTCAAGAAGCTGCCCCTCGCCGGCGGCACGCCAACCATTATCTGCGATGCCGCCACCGAAAACGGTGCCGCCTGGCTGCGAGATGACGTCATCGTGTTCTCCGCCGGTTTTGGTCTGCAGCGAGTATCCGCTCAAGGGGGGAGTCCCCAAGTCGTTGCAGCGCGAGATACCTCGGCAGACGAGACCGGCTACGAGTCGCCGGTAGCGCTGCCTGAAGCGAACGCCGTGGTGTTCTCGATCAGGTACAACTCACCAGGGGCGCGCCGTGTGGCGGTGCTTACGCTGAACGACGGGAAATGGAAGACGCTGGTCAATGGCGCCGAGCAGCCACGCTTCATCGCGCCGGGTTTCGTGGTCGTCAACCGCAGCGGAACGCTCGAGGTTGCCCCGTTCGACACCACACGGCTCGAAGTCGATGGGCCCTTCACGCGCCTCGGGGAGGGCGCCTCAACAGGCGGTGCACAATCGATGGCTGGCGGGGGAGCCGTCGCGTCGTACGACGTGGCGGCCGCTGGCCGCAGCTTGGTGTACGTGAACGCGCGCTCGACGGAGGAGGAACGCGGCGTGTACTCGCTCGATTTCCTTGGGAAGGCGGAGTTGCTCTCGTCCGACGCGAGAGCCTACGGCGACGCGGCCGTGTCCCCCGACGGGAGTAAGCTCGCAGTCGATGTGGGGAGGGAGCCAGGCGTCAACGAGATCTGGGTGCTCGATCTCGTCCGCAAGACCTGGCTGCGGCTCACCACCGGGCAGAACGACTGGCAGCCAACATGGCAGGACGATCACACACTAATTTACGAACGCGGGCGAGACAACGCGGCCGCCATCGCGGACATGTATGCCCTGTCCGTAACCGGCAACGCGACGCCCATGCTGCTTGCGTCCTTTCCGCATCAAATCGGTAGCATCGCGGTCGCGCCAAACCATAGCGCAGTTGTGTTCGCGATGATCGCTGCGTCGAGCAGGGATCTCTGGACACAGCCACTCGGGCGCGACGGCAAGGCCCCTGACCGAGAGGCCGTGCCTCTAGTCGCCACCCCCGCCGACGAGGACGTGATTCCTTGCGGGTTCTCGCCGGACGGGCGTTGGCTGGCGTACAGGTCTGACGCCACCGGGCGCCGCGAGATCTACGTGACCGACTTTCCGGCCGGATCCACACACTATCCCGTCTCAAGCTCCGGCGGCACGGACGCCTGCTGGTCGAAGGACGGCCATCAGATTTTCTACTGGAAGGGAAACACCGTGATGGCGGTTGCCGTCCGATCCGGGGAGACCTTCGCGGCAGAAACGCCGCACGCACTGTTCGATTCGCCCGTGACAAACGTCTGGGGCTACGACGTCGCGCGGGATGGTAGCGTTTTTTACGTTGCCGGCTACGAGGCGAGCCGCACTTCGCCGATCGTGTTTGTGTCCGACATAACGGGCCACCTGCGGTCTGGCGCGAACGCGCACTGAACAGTCGTGCCGACGAATAACATGTAACGACTCGAACTTCAGGGCAGCGAGGAGAACGGCATTCCGCCAAGACCTCCTACGCGACAGCCCGCAAGTTGGCTTGGCGGAATCTTACAAAGCCTCCCCCCGCTACCACACAAATTTGCTCCGAGGTGCCTGCAACCCTAAGCAGCGCGGCCTCGGGGCTGCGCGTAGACCAGAACTCCGCGCGCCCTCCGTTCATCTCGATCAGCGGGGAGGAGCGCAGCGCGTCGCCCGCTGTGGCGTCTGCGAGGTTCGCAACCTCGGCCCGGACTCTCGCGAGAGCCTTGCTCCGATCCTCTGGCGGCTTCTTGCCGTTCGCCAGCTTCGCAGCGCGCCGACACACTTCCGCCTCGACCTCGGGCGAGAGAACGTCGCGCTCTTTCCCCTCGAGCTCGTCGTTCTCTAGGGTTACGGTCACTTTCGGCACCTCGCGATGGTGCCGCAATGTTCGTACAGCCTTTCAAGAGGGGGCGAGGGCTGTATTTGTGACTTTCGAATAGAAAAGCGCTGGAACCGGGGAGTACGCTCGCCGCATTGGGCGATACTGTGAAACGCCAATTCCTTGCGGCAGTCCTGCTCGGGCTACTCGCCCTCGCGGGCGCCTGTTCAAAGAGTGAGCCGGACACCGGGCTTCAAACAAGCTCAAGTCATTACAGGATTTGACTCATCGCACCGAACCACTGCCACTCTTGCCGGCACTGGGCCCGGCTGCAGCGCGAGCGAGCAACTCGCGAATATGAATTGCAGGGTGGACTTCGGTACCGCAAGCATGATGCCCGCACTTGATGCAGAGCTGACAGAGCGGAGGGCCAAGTACACGGAGCTGGATCCGCGCGTGGTAGCCGTGAAAGAGTCACTTGAAAAAATGAAGGCAGCTGAACTTGCCAATTGCGCTAGGCAGGCAGGCAGAGCGTTCGAAGTAGCCTCGAGGAAGACGAAAGCGCCGGCACTGAGGCCGGCGCTGGATAAGCGGCTTAGATGCGGCGCCAATATCTGAAATATTCGAAGTCGTAGACTTGGCGGCCGTCCAGCGACTCCCACCTGTCGACGGGATGCTCGCGAAAAACGAGTATGAGCGCCTGCCGGACGTCCTTCTGACGAACCTCGGCTCTGTCACCGTCCTTCGGCCGTCTCCGGGTGCACGTCTCTTCCCAGGGGCGTTCGCTGGCTCTTTTTTCCAGTTGATCAATTTCAGGGAACATTAGGTAAAGACACGGGCGAGCAAGGGCCCGGTTCCAAAAAAAGAAAACCCCGCCGAAGCGGGGTCTCTGTTACCGCGCGTGCTCGGGATCTCTCGCTTAAAGGCGACGCCACACCCGAAAATATCGGAAATCGAATACGTACTTGCCGGCTAACGACTCCCATCGTGTAAGGGGGCGCACGAAAGATCATCGTAAGCGGTGGGGGGTCGTATCGCGGCGAACGTAGATTTGCTCGCCATCCTTCGGTCGCGATGGGTCCGAGGTCTGTTCCCAGGAGGGGTTGGTCAGGCTCTTTTTCCGCGTTCACCAGACTGTCCGTTCTTGTTTCTGACTACGATGCGGCGGATGCGTCGAGTCTGCCACGAAAAAAACTGCGCAGCAGAAGTCCGGGCGCTACACTCCATCGCGCCACAGGGGACAGACTTGGTGGGAAGAGTTTCCTTGGCGTTAGGCGGTCGGCGGTTAGTTGTGTTTCCGCCGGCCGCCGTCAAAGGGGGCGGAGGGTCGACGTGACGACGGATTCCTGCAAGGTAATGGTGGTCGACGACAACCATGACGTCGCCGACAGCGCCGTGATGTTGCTGCATAGCTGGGGGCATGAAGCTATTGCGGTTTACACGGGCGAAGAATGCCTCGCTAAGGCAAAAGACTTCGATCCCGACGTAATCCTCATGGATATCGGACTTCCCGGCGTTGACGGATTCGAGTGTAAGGATCATGTGGAGAGGATCTGCCCCGGCGTGCGTGTCGTGGCTCTGACTGGGTATACGCAGGCCCATATCGTCCGACGCGCCCGGGCCGAAGGATTCGCGGGCCATCTTCTAAAACCCGTCGAGGGCGCAGAGCTCAAGAGCGCCGTGAAGGACCAGTGCGAGATCGCAAAGGGACTTTAAGAATCCCTCCGAAGCGGTACTCTCTGGGCGACGTCTAATTGCGATGGCACGCAGCTCAGCTCAAGCAACGCATTACGCGTGTGCTCCAATACCTCATAGGCCGCTTCTTCGCCTCGGTATTGCTTTTCGGTCGGTTCAACGCCACAAGCGAGCTGGTCCCTAATTACCTTGACTGTCTTGTTATGTAGGGCGAGCGCGGCGGAGTAGCGTGCATAGCAATGTTCCCAGTCATCCTGGTCGACATGGCCCGGCTTGCTCAGTAGCAGGTTGTAGTCGTCGAAGGACATGAGTCGAAGTTTAGCGATCCGACCCAACCCATTGAATCAGGTAAACACCTGAAGCCATTTTTCGAGGGCTCGATGCGAGCGTTCGCGCTCAGTCAAGAGACGCGTGGGTGCCCGGATCGCTCGGCCTCCGGCTACTTCTTGAGGGCGGCGTCGAGCGGAGGCACTTCGAAGTGGTGATCGCCGTCATGCCCCGTGGGCCGGGAGCATTGGATGTATTCGCCAGAGAAGAGCTCAAATGTGTGGTCGCAGCGGGTCATCAGTAGGGTCTGTTGACTCGCTGAAGCTTTGGCGGCTACCTGTTTTAGCTCGTTGGCTATCTGCGTGCTGGTTCGCGGTTCGGGTCCAGGCTCGCTCCAGCCAGACCCAGCACGATCGTGAGAACAGACGCGCGTTACTTTTGCGATCTGAGGCTGGACCAACTGCCACTCACTCGGATCGAGATCGCTTCCTGAGCGCGTCTCGAACAAGAAGCCGGCTCGAAAAAATAAGGCTGCAAGTAATCGACGCGGCGACAAAAAACAGGCTCGTTCGAAGTCTTGAGCTAACTGCGCTGGCTACGACAGGAGATAGACAGATCGGCGCATAGGTCCGACCGTCGCACGTTCGTATACTTTCAGTCATGGCGCAGGAAGACGATTTCCCGCACCTGACCAGGCCCGACCACGTTAGCGAGGAAGCGTGGCAGACCTGCTTGACCGAGTACCACATCGCCCTCGCCCGATACGAACGCGCAGTGGTGGCAACCAACAACCAGTTAAGCCATGGCCTATCGCCAACGAAATATAACCAAGACGCCGAGCGCACGGCTCATGACGCCCTGCTGTTCGCTCGAGAAGCGTTGCTCTATCTCGTTCGCCACCCGACCGGGCGACATTGAGCAACGGCGACGCTCAAACCTGAGCTATTGCCGGAGTGCTACTAACAACAATGGCGCCGACACTGAGGCCGGCGCATTAAGCAATCAAACGGACCATTGGGTTGTCGTTGTTATCTGTCGGCTCTCGGATTCTCGCCGACCGTCCGTCGAACCCCGCAGCCATTCGGGCACTTCCATGATTCAGCGGTGATGATCCTGCCATTGCGCCGCCCAGGCAGATGACGGGCGCCGCATAATCGGCATTCCCTTAAGCCCGTCTGCGGATCGATTAGCCGCATCGGGTTCTGGGTTGAAGCGATCCGCGCCGGACTCGCGTTCACGACCTCGGTCTCTTCGGCCGTAGCCGCTGCACGTTCGATGGCAAATCCGAATTTTGCTCGCCGTGCGTCACCACATCCTCTGGCACCTCTCGACCGTTCCGCTCGATCATCTCCCATAGACGCTCTGCGAGTCGCTCCAGCTCAGCAGCGCCGGCGAGGAGTGCCTGCTTGATGACCGGCTTGCGCTCGTAGTCGGCGTCTCGAGCGTAGCGACTAGCCTGACCTTGGCACGCCTCGATCAGCAGGGCGAGATCGCTGTCGGATAACTCGATCGCGGGATGATCTCTCATGCTCCCACCGTAGCGAAGCACCTGACCACAAGGCGACTCGCGAATACCGTGGGGCTAGCTGCGGGTTGTACGTAGCCGTGACTGCGCGGAGCGTCGATGTATCTAATGTCCGGCAGGATAGCTAGATCGGCGCATGGGTCGAACCGTCGCGCGTTCGTATACTTCAGTCGTGGCGCTGGACGATGATCTGCCGCAGCTCAGCCGACCCGATCACGTTAACGAACGGGACTGGGAGATCCGCCTGAGCGACTACGACACTGCGCTCGCCCGATACGATAGTGCCGTGGCGGCGATCGACAACGAGATGCGTCAGGGTCTACTGCCCACCGGCGCTCACCAACAGGCCGAGCGCGCGGCCCAAAACGCCCTGGCTCTCGCTCGCGGAGCGTTGCTTAGCCTCTATCGCCATCTGACCGAGCGACATTGAGCACGGCGATGGCTCGGCGTTTCTCGCCCTAGGGTAGCGGCCGCCAAACTCAAAGTATTCGAACTGATACACCAAGTTCTTGTGCTCCCACCGCCGCGCCGGAAGATCCTTGAAGTCACGACGTGCACCTTGCGGGTGTTACGGACACGAGCTTCCACCGTTTGCCCCGACTTGGGCACGCGCGTATCGATCGAGATCCAGGCGGGCTGCGGATTCATCGTTCATTTTCTAGTCGGCCTAGATGGACTGTAGTCGCAACCTGCGATCGCAAATACAGTCAGGTTCGGAAGCATCGTGCGGGTCGATTGCAGCCGTCTGAGGTTTCCTCTGGGTAGTTCGCAGATAGCAGAGCTTTTTGACCAGAATACGCATCGTCCTTCTGGCACTAGATGATTCGCGGAACATACCGAGACCACCGGAACCCGGCTGCTCGTTGTAGACCCGACAACCGTCGAGCGGGTCCTGTATCCTGCGTTGTTAAGGGTGACCGTGCTCAAGCAGCCGGCGCTACCAACGTCCCACGCGGCGTGAAGCACAAAAAAAGGATCGGATTCATATGCGCCTGGCAGAGTTCATCACCGATAACATGGAAGCCATTCTGGCGGAGTGGGAGGCGTTCGCGGCGTCCGTGCTCAAGGCCGGGGCGAACATGACCTCGCTCGCTCTCCGTGATCACGCGCCAGCCATCCTCGACGCCGTCGTGAAGGACATCACTGCGGCTCAGACGCGCGAGGCACAGGCCGAGAAGTCAAAGGGGCGGGCACCCAGGACGCTAGGCTCCCCTGCAACGGCCGCGCAGACCCATGCCGTCCTGCGGGCCCAGAGCGGCTTCGACATCAATCAACTCGTCGCCGAATATCGCGCACTACGCGCCAGCGTTCTCCGGCTCTGGATCGATGCCTCTCCGCTCGGCGAAGGGAGTGGGCAAGAAATAATCCGGTTCAATGAGGCAATTGATCAGGCCATCGCGGAGTCGGTGGGCGACTTTCACGCCCAGGTCGAGCAGAGCCGCAACCTTTTTCTCGGGATGCTCGGCCACGATATGCGGACTCCGCTTAACGCTATCGTGGCTACTGCATCTCTCCTCACGGCGCTCAACGCTGGCGAAAAGGTGTCAACGGCGGCGGCGCGGCTCATCCGAAGCGGCGCGTCGATGCGCGTGCTGCTGGACGACCTCGTCGACTTCAACCGCACGCACCTCGGCTTGGGCATCAAGGTTGTGCGGACAGATATCGACCTTGCGGAGGAGTTGGGCGGCGAAGTCGAACAGTTGCGCAGCGCGTACGCTGACCGGCGGATTGATTTTGCGGTGACCGGGGATGCCGTCGGATATTGCGATGGAGGTCGGTTGAAGCAGGTGCTTCGAAATCTCGTCGCGAATGCCGTTGTGCATGGGTCGCCCGACACGGCGATTCGCGTGGCGCTGGTCGGCGAGGAAGCGGAAATCCGGCTCAAGGTCATCAACCAAGGCCCAACGATTGATCCATTGTTCCAAACTCAACTGTTTGATCCGCTCAAGCGCGGTCTCGTGCAACCCAGCAGTCGCGAATACGATGGACTCGGGTTAGGGCTGTTCATCGTCCGCGAACTTGTGCGTGCGCATGGCGGACGGGTTGAAGTGCGCTCGGATAGCACGGAGGGAGAAACCACCTTCACGGTGATCCTGCCGCGGCAGAAGTCGGGCGCGCCAGACGGACCTGTCCCATAAATGAACCGACCGCGTTCTAGCGATTCCCAATAACTGATCGACGGCCAAGTGGATGCGCAGCTTTCGAAAGGCTGGTGCGAGCGGGGCGATATTTCGTCCGGCCGCACTGTTCAACCGCATGGCACAAACTGCCGTGAATGCCCGAAGCCAAGATGATTAAAGCAATACTTGGATCAATTCGGTGAAGGGTGTCAGCGAGATGAAACGGCACATGGCCGGCAAG
>Ga0068864_100004938_pt1 | contig 10927 bp, 13 predicted proteins | sample KBSSwiS72_FD_66586 | JGI IMG/M metagenome (GOLD analysis project Ga0068864, IMG submission 66586) | Switchgrass rhizosphere microbial communities from Kellogg Biological Station, Michigan, USA - KBS Switchgrass S7-2 | ecosystem: Host-associated > Plants > Roots > Rhizosphere > Soil ...
GCCATCGCCGCCGCCACAACCGAAATCCGCATGCAACCCCCGTACGCCAAAGCTTGGACGTCACGCTTAGCATGGGTCGCCGAAGGTGACAGGGGGCGCGCTCTCCGCTATCGGAGCGCTCCAACTTCCAGGGGCCGGCCCGTGAGCGACGACGACCAAGGCCAGGGATGGGCGACCGCCAAGACGCTCGCTGAAGCCCTGCCCTACATCCAGATCTACGATCGCGAGACCGTGGTCATAAAGTACGGCGGCCACGCGATGGGCGAGGAAGCCGTCGCCAAGCAGTTCGCCGCCGACACCGTGCTCCTCAAGATGCTCGGCCTGCATCCCGTCATCGTGCACGGCGGCGGGCCGCAGATTTCCGCCATGCTGGAGCGTGCGGGCGTGAAGTCCACCTTCATCGACGGCCTGCGGGTCACCGACGAAGCCACCATGGAGGTGGCCGAGATGGTCCTCTCCGGCGCGATCAACAAGGATATCGCCAACTGGATCACGCTGGCCGGCAAGGAAGCCGACGTGCGCGGCGTGGGTCTCTCCGGCAAGGACGCCCGGTTGATCACCGTCGAGAAGGTCACCCGCACCAAGAAGGACCCCGACAGCGAGATCGAGAAGATTGTCGACTTAGGCTACGTCGGCGACCCCAAGCGCGTGGACCCCAAGTTGATCGAGGCCCTGATCTACGCCGACGAGGACTACATCCCGGTAATCGCCCCGATCGGTGTCGCCGAGGACGGTCAGACCTACAACATCAACGCCGACACAGTGGCCGGTGCGGTGGCCGGCGCGCTGAACGCCAAGCGCATGCTGCTGCTCACCGATGTCGCCGGCGTGCTGGACAAGGACGGCGAGCTGATCCGCCAGATGACCGTCGCCGAAGCCCGCAAGGCCATGGCCGACGGCGTCGCCACCGGTGGCATGATCCCCAAGCTCGAGACCGCCATCGCGGCTGTGGAGTCCGGCGTCGGCGCCGTGGTCATCATGGATGGGCGCCGGTCCCACGCCATGCTGGTCGAGCTCTTCACCGAGCATGGGGCGGGCACGCTGATCAGCGAATGAGCGCCGACCTCCGCCACGTCGACACCTGGCTCTTCGACCTGGACAACACCCTCTATCCGGTCGAGTCCGGCTTCATGGGCGAGATCGAGCGGCGCATGACGGACTACGTCCAGCGCCTCACCGGCCTCGAACGCGATGAGGCCTACAAGCTCCAGAAGCAGTACCTGGCCCAGTACGGGCTGACCCTTGGCGGCCTGATCGCCCACCACGGCATCGATCCGGCCGACTTCCACGCGATCTTCCACGATATGTCGCTGGAGGCGCTCGCCCACGACCCGCGCCTGTTGGCCGCACTGGAGCGCCTGCCGGGACGTCGGCTGATCTTCACCAACGCTGACAACGTCCACGCCGAGCGGGTGCTTGAGCGCCTGGGCCTGGCGCACCTCTTCGACGACGTCTTCCACATCGGCTCGGCGGACTATGTGCCCAAGCCCGATCCGGCCAACATGGCGCGGATCAGCGAAACCCATGCCATCGACCCAGCAGTCACCGCCTTCTTCGAGGACAGCGAGCGCAACTTGGCCCCCGCCGCCGCCATCGGCATGACCACCGTGCTGGTCGGCCCGAACGCCCAGGCCTCGACAGCGGCCTTCGTCCACTTCAAGACCGACAACCTCGCGCACTTCCTTGAGCGCGCCCAATTGAGGGAGGCCGCCTGATGGCCACGAAAGTCGCCACCGACCTTAAGGCCGTCATCGAGGCCGCCTGGCAAGACCGCGAGTCCATCACCATCGAGACCCGCGGCGCGGTGCGCGAGGCCGTGAACGAGACCATCGAGCAGCTCGACAGCGGGACCTTGCGCGTCGCGCAGCGCGGGGACGACGGGACCTGGGTGACCAACCAGTGGGCCAAGCAGGCGATCCTGCTCTACTTCCGCCTGGTCCCGAACCAGCTGATGAACTCGCCCGCGCCCGGGCCCTACTGGGACAAGATCCCTTCGAAGTTCACCGGCTGGAAGGAAGACCGCTTCCGCAAGGCCGGCTTCCGCGCCGTCCCCGGATGCGTGGTGCGCAAGGGCGCCTACATTGCCAAGGGCGTGGTGATGACCCCGTCCTTCGTGAACATCGGCGCCTATGTCGACGAAGGCACCATGGTCGACACCTGGGCCACGGTCGGCTCCTGCGCCCAGATCGGCAAGCACTGCCACATCTCCGGCGGCGCCGGCATCGGCGGCGTCCTGGAGCCTCTGCAGGCTAGCCCGACCATCATCGAGGACAACTGCTTCATCGGCGCGCGCTCCGAGGTCGCCGAGGGCGTCGTCGTGCGCCACGGCAGCGTGCTCTCCATGGGAGTCTACCTGACCTCGACCACCCCGATCGTCGACCGCCGCACCGGCGAGACCATCACCGGCGAGGTGCCGCCCTTCTCGGTGATCATGTCGGGCTCCCGCCCCAACCCGCACGACCCGACGCTCCCCTCCACCTACTGCGCCGTGATCATGAAGACGGTCGACGAGCGCACGCGGTCGAAGACCAGCATCAACGAGCTGCTGCGGGACTGACCTTACTTCTCGCGGCGCGTGGGAGAGGAAGGCGCCTTACTTCTGCGGATAGGGCGTCCCGTCCCTGTGCCGGTAGAACTCCTCCTGCGGCCGGGCGATCATGTCGATGTCGGGATAGTCGCAGCCGTCGTTCTCCGGGTCGCGCGTGCCGATCTCCAGCAGGACGGCCTCGACGTCGGAACGGTTCTGGAGGTGGTGGCCGTTGGGAACGCCGGCCTTGAAGCCCGCGCAGTCGCCGGGCCGCAACACCTCCTCGCCCGCGTCGGTGACCAGCACGACCTCGCCCTCGAGCACCCAGACGAACTCGTCCTCGGTCGTGTGCCAGTGCCGCTGGCTGGTCCAGGCGCCGGGCGCGAGCCGCTGCAGATTGACCCCGAACTGGTCCAGGCCTGCGGCGTCGCCGAGCGCGCGACGCGTGCGGCCAAGGCACGGCGCGTCGAACGGCGCGGGATAACCGGAGCCCGTGCGCACGGGCAGGGCGTCGATGTCGATCTTGGGCATGGCGGCGATCCGGTCTAGGAGGAGCGCAAGACCCTATCAAAGACCACGCCGAGGACGAGAGTGATCGACGCCGTCGAACTGACGAAGGAGCTGATCCGCCGCCCTTCGGTGACCCCCGCCGACGCCGGCGCGATGGACGTGGTCGAACGGACGCTGAAGGGGCTGGGCTTCGCCTGCCGTCGCATGAAGTTCGGCGAGATCGAGAACCTCTACGCCCGTTGCGGGACCGCGCGGCCCAACCTCTGTTTCGCCGGCCACACCGACGTGGTCCCGGTGGGGAACGCGGCGGCCTGGAGCAAGGGCGCGTTCGACGCTGCCGTCGTGGATGGGGTGCTGATCGGACGCGGCGCCGTCGACATGAAGAGCGCCATCGCCGCCTTCGCCGCGGCCTGCGCCAAGGCCATCGCCGCCGGCCACATCACCGGCTCGCTCTCATTCCTGATCACCGGCGACGAGGAGGGCGCAGCGACCCACGGCACCAAGCTGGTCGTCGAGGCGCTCGCCGCCGAGGGCGAGGTCATCGACCACTGCGTGGTGGGCGAACCCACCTCGAGCGAAACCTTCGGCGACATGGTCAAGGTCGGCCGCCGGGGCTCGATCAACGCCGAGATCACGGTCCAGGGCGTGCAGGGCCACGTCGCCTATCCGCACCGCGCCGCAAACCCGACCCCGGTGCTGATCCGCCTCCTCGCCAAACTGCAGGCCCGCGTGCTCGACGAGGGCTATCCGGAGTTCCAGCCCTCGAACCTGGAAGTCACCTGGATCGATGTGCCCAACACCGCCACCAACGTCATCCCGGGCACAGCGAGGGCCAGGCTCAACATCCGGTTCAACCCGAACCACACCGGCGCCGCGCTCGCCGCATGGATCGAGGACGAGGCCAGGGCCGCCGCCGACGGCTTCAAGGGCACGGTCGCGGTCACCCCGCAGATCAGCGGCGAGGCTTTCTTGACCGCGCCGGGCCCCTTCACCGACGTGGTCGCCGCCGCTGTCGGCGACGTGGCGGGCCGGTCGCCCGAGCTCTCCACCACCGGCGGCACCTCCGACGCCCGCTTCATCCGCGCCCTCTGCCCCGTCGTCGAGCTAGGCCTCGTCGGGACCACCATGCACCAGGTCGACGAACGCGCGCCCGTCGAAGAGATTCTCAAACTCCAGGCCGTCTACGAACGCCTGATCGCGCGGTACTTCGAGGCGTTCGCGGGCTAGCTCTCAGCAGGCGAAGCCGACTGAGGGGGCCCCGAGGCAGCGCTGACCCCTTCTGGCGCTTCGCGCCACCTCCCGGGGATGACTAGGAAGGGTAGCTGACCTTCGTCAGATACAACCCCTCCGCCGGTGCGACCGGCCCGCAGGCCTTGCGGTCGGCGGCGTCGAGGGCGGCCTTCAGGTCCGCAGCCGTCCAGCGCCCGATCCCCACCTCCGCGAGCGAGCCGGTCATCGAGCGGACCTGGCGGTGTAGGAACGAGCGCGCGACGAACTCCAGGATCACCTCGTCGCCCTCACGGCGGACGTCGGCCACATCCAGCGTCTTTATCGGCGACTTCGCCTGGCAGGCCAGGTCGCGGAAGGTGGTGAAGTCGTGCGAGCCCACCAGCGCCTGGGCGGCCGCATGCATCGCCTCGGCGTCCAGCCGCTTCCTCACGTACCAGACGTGGCCCTTGTCCAGCCCCGGCGGGCTCGGGCGGTTGAGGATGCGGTAGCGGTAGCTGCGCTCGGTCGCCGAGAACCGCGCGTGCCAGTCGTCCGACACGACCGCGCAGTCCAGCATCACGATCGGCTCGGGGACCAGATGGGCGTTCAGGGCATTGCGCACCGTCTCGGCCGGCCAGTCCTTCGTAAGGTCAATGTGGATCACCTGCCCGGTCGCATGCACGCCTGCGTCGGTGCGCCCCGCCGCATGGATCCGAAGCGTCTCGCCGCAGAAGGCGGTGATCGCGCGCTCGATCGAGGCCTGCACCGAGGGCTGCGCCGCCTGCGCCTGGAAGCCGTTGTAGGGCCCGCCGTCGTACTCGACCGTGAGAAGGTAGCGGGGCATCAGCCGAGTCTCGTCCCCGCCGCGACCGGCGTGCCGTTCAGGAAGGCTTCGGCGGCCTGCGGCCCGCGGCCCTCGCGCTGGACCCTAAGCAGCCGCACCGCGCCCGCGCCCGTCGCCACCAGCAGCCGATCGTCCAACACCTCGCCCGGCGCGCCCTCGGCTTCCTCGAAGGCGGACAGCAGGGCCTTCACCCGCACCGGTCCCCGCTCGCCCGGCAAGGTGAACCAGGCCCCAGGAAACGGCGAGAGCCCGCGGATCTTGCGGTCCACCTCGGCGCCCGGCTTGGCCCAATCGATCCTGGCTTCCTTGGCGCGGATCTTCTTGGCGTAGGTGACGCCCTCCTCGGCCTGCGTCGTCTCGCGCGCCTCGCCGCGTCCGACGGCGGCCAGCGTGCGGGCTAGGAGTTCAGCGCCAGTCGCGGCCATCCGGTCATTCATCGTGCCGGCCGTGTCTAGTGGCCCAATCCGCAGGGTTTCGGACGCCAGGACAGGGCCCTCGTCGAGCCCTTCGGTCATCCGCATGACCTCAACGCCGGTCACCGGATCGCCCGCCATCACCGCGCGCTGGATGGGCGCCGCGCCCCGCCAGCGCGGCAGCAGCGAGCCATGCAGGTTGAACGACCCCAGCCGGGGCGCGTCCAGCACCGCGGCCGGCAGGATCTGGCCGAACGCCACCACTACGGCAGCGTCGAGGTTCAGCGCCTGGAAGGCCTCGATCTCGCCCTCGTCGCGCATCGAGGCCGGCGTGCGGACCGTCAGGCCCTTTTCCAGGGCGAACGCATGCACCGGCGAGGGCTTCAGTGCTTGGCCGCGGCCCCGCGGCGCCGGCGGCTGGGAATAGACGCAAGCGATCTCGTGGCCAGCCTCGACAAGACGGGCGAGCGCGGGGAGCGCGAAATCGGGAGTTCCCAGGAAGGCAAGACGCATGGGCGGGGTTTAGCGGCCCGGAACTATCGCGCAAGCTTCACCGTTGATAGGGCGGACTCTGAAGGAGCTTCCCTATGCGCGTTATTCTGAACGCGGTCGGCCTTGGCATCTGCCTGGCGATCGTCGGCTGTTCACAGCCGACTCAGGACAAAACCTCAGCCGACCTCAAGGCCGCGGCCAGCCAGGTGGGCGATGCGGCCAAGGACGTCGCCGCCACCCCCGAGGTCAAGGCCGTCGGCTCCGACATCAAGCAGGGCGCGGCCGAGGCCGGCGACAAACTGGCAGCCGCGACCGACAAGGCCGGCGAAAAGCTGAAGGAAGGTGCGGCGAAAGCGGGCGCCGAGATCAAGGAGGGCGCTAAGACCGCTGGCGATAAGACCGACGCCGCCCTCAACAAGGCGAATGAGGACGCAAAGCACTGAGCGCGTAGCGACTCATTCGGCAAGGGCCGGGTCCAGCCGACCGCACTGACCTAGTGCTCCCCCTCTGGAGGAGCTGTCGCAAAGTGACTGAGGGGTGTTTCCGACCCAGTCCCCTTCGGGCTCTCGGGGCCACCTCCCCTGGGCGGGGAGGACTGGGGTGGCTAGGCCGCCTTGGCCTGCTTCTTGACCTTCTTCACCGCCTGCTCGCGCTTCAGCCGCGAGAGGTAATCGATGAACAGCACGCCTTCGAGATGGTCCATCTCGTGCTGGATGCAGACCGCGAACAAGCCCTCGGCGTCCTCTTCGACCGTCTTGCCGTGATAGTCGAGGTAGCGGAGCTTCACCCGCGCCGGACGCTCGACCTCGTCGAAGATGTCCGGCACCGACAGGCAGCCCTCTTCGTAGGGCGCTGTCTCTTCGGAGGCCCAGATGATTTCCGGATTGACGAAATGGCGCGGCGCCGGCGGCTCGCCTTCACGCGCCAGGTCCATGACGATCACCCGCTTGGCGACGCCCACCTGGATCGCGGCCAGGCCGATGCCGGGCGCGGCGTACATGGTCTCGAGCATGTCATCCATCAGCGCGCGCAGGTCGTCGTCGACCGTTTCCACAGGCTTTGAGACCTGTTTCAGGATCGGATCGGGGACGATGAGGATTTCACGCAGGGCCATGGCGCGGAGGTAAGTGCGCTATTCCCGACCGTCAAGGTAGGAGACCAAGAGTCCCAGGCGGTATTTCAGCCTTCGTCGACCGCCACGAGCCGCACCTGTGGCGGCGTGTCGGGCGTCAGCTTGGTCAGCGGGCGCACCGCCGTGTCGAGCGGCTCGAGCTGGGTCACCGAGCGGCCCTCGTGGTCGACCTTCAGCTCCTCGAAGCGGCGGGCCTGGGTCAGCACCTGGGTCTCCAGCGAACCCACGAACTGGTTGTACCGCGATACCGCCGTTTCCAGCGCCTTGCCGAGCGACCCGGCGTGGCCGCCCATGACCGCGATGCGCTTGTAGAGCTCGCGGCCCAGCTCGGCGATCTTCTGGGCGTTGGCCGCCTGCTCCTCGACCCGCCAGCCGTAGACCACCGCCTTGCAGAGCGCGAAGAGCGTGGTCGGCGTGACGATCACCACCCGGCGATCCATCGCCTCGGTCATCAGGTCCGGCGCCCGCTCCAGCGCCGCCGCCATCGCCGAGTCCAGCGGCACGAACATCGCCACGAAGTCGGGCGAGGCGTCGAACTGGTCCCAATAGGCCTTGGCCGACAGCCCCTGCACGTGGGCGCGCACGCTCTGCACGTGGCGCAGGCCGCAGGCCTCGCGCGTCGCCTCGTCCGGCGCGTCCTGCATTTCCAGGAAGGCGTTCAGCGAGCACTTGGCGTCGATGACGAAGACGCCGCCACCCGGCAGTCGAACCGTGACATCGGGGCGGCGGCGGCCCTCCTCGGTATCGGTGGAGGTCTGCTCGTCGAAATCGTAGCGGTGCGCCAAGCCAGCGGCCTCGAGCACATTGCGCAGCGTCTGTTCGCCCCAGCGCCCTTGCACGCCCGCCCCGCGCCGCAGGGCCGCCGAGAGCTTGCGCGCCTCGTCCTGGGTGGCGGTGGAGGCGGAGAGCAGCGCGGCGATCTGTTCCTTCAGGCCCCCGGTCTCCTCGGCGCGCACCTTTTCGGCCAGCGTCACCTGCTCCTGGAACTTCTGCAGCGTCTCGGCGACTGGCTTCAGCTGCGCCTCCAGTCGCGCCTGCGAAAGCTGCTCGCGGTTATGGATCGCCTCCTCGTTCCGCTTGAGGATCGCCTCGGCAACGCCCGTCGCCGACTGGGTGAGCTGGGCAGAGACCAGGTCGGCCTGCTCGCGTAGCATCTCCACGCGCATCTCGGCCGCGGATGCCCGCATCCGCTCCCGGAGCCCCCAGACGATGGCCACCACCGTCGTGGCGGCGAGAATCAACGCAAGGACCAGCAACCCGTTCATGCTGTGTTCTTAGCGCTTCAAGTGAGTCGGAGCTACCCGCTACGCCGGCCGTCTCGCCCGCATGGCCTGGGCGATCGTCCCGTCGTCGAGCCAGTCGAGTTCGCCGCCGACCGGCACGCCCCTCGCCAGCATGGTCACCGAGACGTCCGCCTGGGCCAGCCGGTCGGCCAGGTAGTGAGCCGTGGTCTGGCCGTCGACGGTGGCCGGCAGCGCCAAGATCACCTCGCGCACGCCGCTGTCCGCCGCCCGGCTTACCAGCCCGTTCACACGCAACGCGTCCGGCCCCACGCCGTCCAGCGCCGACAACAGGCCGCCCAGGACATGGTAGCGGCCGCGGAACGCGCTCGCCCGCTCCATGGCCCAGAGCGCGCCCACCTCCTCGACCACGCAGATCAGGGTGGGGTCACGGTGGGCGTCGCTGCAGACGGCGCAGGGGTCGACGGTGTCAAGGGAGCCGCAGACCGAGCAGGTCTTCACCCGCGCGGCGGCCTCGGCCAGCGCATCGGCCAGTGGGTTCAGCAACTGGTCGCGCCGCTTCAGCAGCGCCAGCGCCGCGCGCCGCGCCGACCTCGGGCCCAAGCCCGGCAGCTTGGAGAGCAGGCTGATCAGCCTTTCGATCTCGGGTCCGGCGGAAGCGGCCAGGAAAGTCTCCATCAGGCTATACGGCGCGCGCCGGAGGTAGCAGACTAGCCGCCATGAAGGCTACGCCGCCAGCCCTCGAAGACGCCGTGTTCAGGCATCTAGGTGAGGCCGAGCAGCCAGCTCTGCAACGCCTGCTCGAACGCTGCGCCGACTTCGAGATCCTGATGCGCGGCTCTCCGCCGGCGGCGGAGGCCGCGCAAGAGCTGCTGGAGGCCTGTCCGGCCGGCCACCCGATCGAGAAGAAGCTGGTGTTCGGCCTTGAGCGCGATGACGAACTGGTCGGGGCGCTCGACGTGCTGCGCGACTACCCCCAGCCCAACGACTGGTATCTCGGCCTCCTGCTGCTCGAGCCTCAGGCCCGCAGCGGCGGCCTTGGCGAGCGCGTCGTGGCCAACCTGCGAAGCTGGATCGCAGCCCAGGGCGGCCGCGCCATCCACCTGGCCGTACAGGACGTCAACGAGGACGGCGCCCGGTTCTGGCTGCGGATGGGCTTCCAGCCGGTCGACATCGGGGGCCAGGCGCAGGACGGCCGCGCTAATCCGGTGACGCGGATGGAGCTTAAGCTCTAACGCACCCCCGCCAGCGAGCCCACGCGCGGCGGCATGGCGAGTTCGTGGACGAACGGCCCGGTCATCTCGCTGAAGTGGAACAGGCGGAACGCCCGGCTCCCGTCGAAATCCAGCACCCGCAGGTCGTCGCTCTCCTTGAGGTCGCGCGCGACGATGTCGAAGTGCATGCCGTAGCGCGCCTTCGCGAGCGCGAGGGGGATGCTGTAGGCGAGGAACTTGTCGATCCCCTTGGCGGCGAGCTTCTCCACCAGCGCCTGGTCCTCGATCGCGGCGTGCGAGGTGAGGATCACCACCGGCCCGCTGCCGGTGAACAGGATGAAGACGTTCATGACGGTCTCCTTCGGCGATCTTTGTCAGGCGGCTCGGCGGGCGGCGGCGGGCCGACGCACCACGGCGGGCTTGTGCTCACGCGGCTTGGCGAGCTGCAGGCCGAGCGAGGTCATGCCCGCGAGGCCGCCAAGGTTCATCGACTCCACTGCTGTCGAGGGGACGACGACGATCGTCGAGTTCTGTTTGAGTCCCTCGTAGAGCATGTTCATCGCCCGCAGGTGGAAGGCGGTCGGGTCGTTGGCGTAGCTGCGCGCCGCTTCCTGGAACTTGGCGGCCACCTGGCGCTCGGAGTCGCCCAGGATGATCCGCGCCTGGCGCTCGCGCTCGGCCTGCGCCTGCATCGACATGGCGTCCTCCAGGCCCGACGGAATCAGCACGTCCTTCAGCTCAACGGAGATGACGCTGATGCCCCAGGGCTGGCTGCGCTCGTCGATGATCCGGCCCAGCTCCTGGCTGATCTTCTCGCGGCCTTCGAGCATGTCGGCGAGCGTGGTCTTGCCGATCACGTCGCGCAGCGCCGTCTGCGAGGCCCAGGCGATGGCATTGTGGTAATCCTCGACGTCCAGGGCCGCCCGCTCGGGCTCCATGACGCGCCAAAACAGCACCGCGTCGACGTCCACCGGCACGGTGTCCTTGGTGAGCGTCTTCTCCGCCTTGAACGACGAGGTGATCACCCGGATGTCGATCCAGTAGGGGATGACGTCGACGATCGGGATGATGAAGAACATGCCCGGTCCGCGAAGCGCCTTGAACTTGCCCAGGCGCAGGACCACCGCGCGTTCCCACTGGCTGGCGATCTTGATCGACGCGCCCGCCAGGATGGCCACGATGAGGAAGATGGCCTCGACCCAGACGGCGGACCCGATGCGGTCGCTGAGGAGGAGCCGATAAGCCGCTCCGGTGCCTACGGCGGCGATGACGAAGAATACGGTTGCTGGAATGGCGCTGGCTTGTCGCATGGACCCGCCCTCTTTCGCGAAGCGCGGACGCCCCG
>Ga0068864_100004940_pt1 | contig 10925 bp, 9 predicted proteins | sample KBSSwiS72_FD_66586 | JGI IMG/M metagenome (GOLD analysis project Ga0068864, IMG submission 66586) | Switchgrass rhizosphere microbial communities from Kellogg Biological Station, Michigan, USA - KBS Switchgrass S7-2 | ecosystem: Host-associated > Plants > Roots > Rhizosphere > Soil ...
TTCGGCGTGGCGACCGACTCCGCGTGCCGCAACCGCCTGCTGCACTCGAGACCGATCGAAGCGTCGGAGTATCTGCCACGACTGTGGCAGTCGGGTATCCGCGGTTTCCGCGCGGTGTTCAACGTACCGGGCGATCCGGTACGAGAGATCATCGCGGGCTACCGCGCTTCGCTGGACGCACTGGCGCGCGTGGAAGCACCGCCGACGTCTCCCGTTCGCGAACTCGTGAGCGGGAAGTTCACGCGAGGACATTTCGCGCGCGCCGTTTGAACACCGCGTGTGAAATGACCGTGCGCGCAACCGCGCGATGATGGTCGTGGTCGAGCCACGTTGTTATTGTTCGACGTGACCAACGAGGTTTCCGCCGAGCTGTTGCTGGAGCAGGCCCGCGCCGCGCTGCGCGAGTCGTTCGGCTACCCCGGATTTCGTCCGGGGCAGGAGCGCGCGATCTCGTCGGTCCTGGGTGGCCGCGATACGCTGGTGGTCCTGCCGACTGGTGGCGGCAAATCGCTCTGCTACCAGGTGCCCGCGCTGATGCTGCCGGGGCTCACCATCGTCGTATCGCCGCTCATCTCGCTCATGAAGGACCAGGTCGACGCGCTTACGGCGCGTAGCCTTCCCGCGGCGTTCATCAACAGCACGCTCACCGGGTCGCAGGTTTCGGATCGCCTTTCGCGAGCGGCGCGCGGTGAGATCAAGCTGCTCTACGTTGCGCCCGAGCGCTTCGACGCCGGGACGACGGCCGAGCGGCTGCGCGCGATGGGGGTGTCGCTCCTCGCAGTCGATGAGGCGCATTGCATCAGCGAATGGGGGCATGACTTTCGTCCGAGCTACCTGCGCATGCGTCATGTGCGCGAGCGCCTCGGCGCCCCGCCGACGATCGCACTGACTGCCACCGCGACGCCCGAAGTCCGACGCGACATTGCTGCCCAGCTCGCGCTCAGAAACCCCTCGATCATCGTCACGGGGTTCGACCGCACGAATCTGCACTACCACGTGCTGCCCACTCGGAACGACACGGAGAAGGACGACGCGCTCGTGAACACGCTGCGAGAGCATGACGGTCTCGCCGTGGTGTACGCCTCCACGCGACGCAACGTCGAACGAATCGCCGGCGTCCTCGAGCGCGCGCGGATCTCGGCCACCGCCTATCACGCGGGTCTCGACGACGCCCACCGCCACGAGGTGCAGGACAGCTTCATGAACGAGGACGTCCGGGCGATCGTGGCGACGAACGCGTTCGGGATGGGGATCGACAAGCCTAACGTCCGGCTCGTCGTGCATCACGCGATGCCCGGCACGCTCGAGGCTTACTACCAGGAGGCCGGTCGCGCGGGGCGCGATGGCCTTCACTCGGAGTGTGTCCTCCTCCACGCGTTTCCGGACCGCTTCACGCACGAGTTCTTCATCAAGGGCGCGTATCCCGAGCGCTCGCTCGTGGAGGCGGTGTATGCGGCGATGCAGCGTGTGGTCGACACGGCGGGCCTCACCGATCTGAGCCCCGACCGCATCTCGCGGCTCGTTCCCGGCAAGGTGGCGGGCCGCGACGTCGAGTCGGCGCTTCGCATCCTCACGCGCGCCGATGCCGTACGACGAGAGTCCGAGTCCGGCTCGTCGGTGTTCGTGCGGCTGCTCGCGACGCCGGAACGGATCAAGCGCGAGTTGCCCGACCCGCATAACCCCGAGCTAGGACTGCTGCGGGCGCTGTGGCGAGCCGCGGGCAATCGATTGAACGAGGGGGCCGTCGTCTCACTTGACGGCCTCCCGCCCGGTTTCAGCGGCTCGGCAACGGCGGTTCCGATCCTGACGGGCCTGCAAGCGCGCCAGTTCCTGACCTGGGAGCGTGTTGGCGGGGGCTTACGGCTCACGGATCCCGGAAAGCCACTCACGGGGTTCCCCGTAGAGTGGGCGGTGATCGACCGTCGGCGTCGGGCTGAACTCGCAAAGCTCGATGCCATGCAGAAATACGCTTACACCACCGGTTGCCGCAGAGCTTTTGTCCTCCGATATTTCGGTGACGAGGCTGGTCGCGGAACTTGCGGCGGATGCGACAACTGCCTGGGTCTGCACGCCGGTAAGGAGCGCCATGCGCCGGGTTTGGCGCGAACCCGTCGTGAGCGAGCCGCTCCGGTGGCCGCAGCGTCTGGTTCGCCGCGGTCTCGCGGAGTGCGAGGTGCAGACCCATTCGGTGATGGTGAAGCCAAGCCGGCCAGCGAGCTCGTGCTGGAGGGCGCCGACGCGCGGCTCTTCGCCTCTCTCAAGGCGTTGCGCAGCTCGATCGCGCGCGAGGAGAAAGTTCCGCCATACGTCGTGTTCGCCGATCGCACGCTCGCCGAGCTCGCCGCGCGGAAACCGCGGACCGCGGCAAGCCTGCTCGAGGTTCGCGGGGTAGGGCAGGCAAAGCTGGACAAATATGGCGAGCGGTTTTTGGCGGCGATCAAGGGCGCCGATGAAACCGAAGCCGCCTAACACCCACATATCGCTCTGCAGCGTCAGGCTCCATGGACGATTCACTGTATTTCACTGAGCAGCACCTGGCGGTTCGCGAGATGGTGCGCTCGTTCGCGCATGAGGAAGTCGCGCCGGTCGCTGCGCAACTCGACGAGCGCCAAGAGTTCCCCTGGCAGAACATCAAGAAGATGGGAGAGCTGGGACTGTTGGGCGTACCGTGGTCCGAGGATCTCGGCGGTGCCGGGCTGGACTACATCGCCTACATGATCGCCATCCACGAGATCGCGAAAGTCTGCGCCTCGCACGCGATCACCATTTCCGCCCACACCACCCTCGGGACGTCCCCGATCGTGCATTTCGGAACGGAGGAGCAGAAGCGGCGGTTCGTTCCGCTGCTCGCCAGCGGTCGCGTGTTAGGCGGTTTCGGCCTGACCGAGGAAAGCGCCGGCAGCGACTCCGGCGGCACGCGCACGACGGCGGTTCGCAAGGACGGCTACTACGTCATCAACGGTTCGAAGCGGTTCATTACTCACGGCGGCGTCGGCGAGATTTTCGTCGTAACGGCCGTGACGGACAAGAAGCGCGGGACGAGAGGCATCAGCTCGTTCATCATGACGAAACCCACGACCGAGCTCGCGAAAGCCACGGAAGTCGGTGTGGGGCACGATCCTTCGCTGCCGGCGATGGCCGGATTCAGAGCGGGAAAGAAGGAAAACAAGCTCGGGTGGCGCGCCTCTGACACCTCCGAGCTGATCTTCGAGGACGTCGAGGTACCGGCGGAGAACCTGCTGGGCGTGGAAGGGCAGGGCTTCGTGAACTTCATGCGCACGCTCGACGCGGGGCGAATCGGGCTCGCCGCGCTCTCGTTAGGCCTGGCGGAGGGAGCGTTCGAGCAGGCGATGCGGTATGCCACGGTGCGCCGCCAGTTCGGCAAACCGATCTTCGAGTTCCAGGGCGTGCAGTTCCAGCTGTCAGACTGCGCGACCGAGATCGAAGCAGGAAAGCATCTCATGTATCATGCGGCATGGCTCGCCCAGCAGGGCAAGCCGTTCACGAAGCAGGCGGCCATGGCCAAGCTGTTCTGCTCCGAGCTCGCCATGCGTACGACGCTGAAGGCGATTCAGGTACACGGTGGGTACGGCTACACGCGCGACTATCCCGTCGAGCGGATGATGCGGGACGCGAAGATCTGCGAGATCGGCGAAGGCACGTCGGAGATTCAGCGCCTCGTCATCGCGCGTAGCCTGCTGCGGGAGATGGCGGATTGACCTTCGAGCAGGTCGCCAGGCGCCTGCGGTTACCGCTCGGCTTCGTGCTGGCCGCGCTGTACCTCGCGTTCGGCCCCCGACCGACGGGGCTAACGCTCGCCGTGGGCGCCGGGCTGGCGTTGATCGGCTTAGCAGTGCGCGCCTGGGCTGCGGGGCACATCGTGAAGAACGACCGGCTCGCGACCACCGGGCCGTATGCCCATACCCGAAACCCACTCTACTTCGGCAGTTTCCTGATCGCGGCCGGATTCGCGATCGCGGCCCACTGGTCGCTGCTTCTCGTCGTCGTGGCGTTCTTCGCACTCGTCTACGGACCCACGATCGAGAAGGAGCGGGCGAACATCAGCACGAGGTTTCCGGAAGCGTACGCCCGCTGGGAGCAAAACGTCCCGGCCTTCGTCCCACGACCCACGCCGTGGCGAGACCCATCGGTTGGCGCGGCGGATCGGTTCAGTCCATCGTTGTACATGCGACACGGCGAGTGGAAGGCCGCGCTTGGTTTTATCCTCGCGCTGACCTGGCTCGTCCTGCGGATGAGAGGTGATTTGTGGTAATCGCTCATCCCGCGCCCAATACGACCGCGCGATCCCTCCTGATCGAGTCGATCGCGCGCTGGTGCTTGCTCGTTGGTTTCCCCGTCTGGGCCGTCGCGCGACTCGCGGCGAGCCTTGTACTGCCGCTGCGCTCCCGACGCTCTCGAGCAGCGTCGATGGAGCGCGGCTCTTCCGCTTGCGGTGGTGCCGTTCAGGCACGAGTCGATCGCACGCAACTCCGCTCACTGCGGGCCACGACCAGCCTCGTTTTGCGGCATCCTGCCGGAGACGAGGCGCGTGTCGCGAGCCTGCCGGATGGCGCGTGTCCGATCACCCACCACCGGCGGAACACTCCGATCCTGGAACAGCACCCGGGCATGAAGGCCCGAGCGCGTCGTTCCTCCACCACTTTTTCCCATCGCCGAGTAGCCCCCAAGGAGTCGCCTTGGTCCGGTCTGCCGGCAGCACCACATGAAGCGAGAAATTCTCATCAATGCGAACCCGCGCGAGACGCGGGTCGCGATCATCGAGGACGACCAGTTGGTCGAGCTCCTCGTCGACCGCCCGGAAGCCCGCCGGATGGTCGGCGACATTTACCTCGGTAAAGTCGAAGCAGTTCTTCCGGGCATACAAGCAGCGTTCGTCGACATCGGCACAGAGAAAAGTGCCTTCCTTCACGCGTCCGATCTCGTGTTCGACGAGGACGGCGAGGACGACGACGCGGAAGAGGAAGAGGGTGGCGACCCCGACGACGCGCCGTCGCGCGGGCGTCGGGCAAAGGCGCCGCCGATTCAGGATCTGTTGAAACGCGGGCAGGAGATCCTCGTGCAGATCTCCAAGGAGCCGATCTCCACGAAAGGTCCGCGTGTGACCGCGCAGATCTCACTCGCGGGCCGCTTCCTCGTCTACATGCCGTTCGCGAGCCGCGTGGGCGTCAGCCGAAAGATCGGCGAGCGCGCCGAACGCCAACGACTTCGCGAGCAGGTACAGGGCGTGCTCCCGGCCGATTCCGGCGGCGTCATCGTCCGCACCGTCGGCGAGGACGTCACGCAGGAGACGTTCGGACGTGAGCTCACGACGCTCATCGGCCAGTGGAAGCGGATCAAGAAAAAGACGCACTTCCTCCGAGCGCCCGCTCTCGTCCACCGCGAGACCAGCCTAACGCGCGGCATCATTCGCGATCTCTTCAGCACGAAGATCGAGGGCCTGACGGTCGACTCGAAGCAGGTCTACAACGAGATCATCGAGTACCTCAAGGGCATCGCCCCCGAGCTGATCGATCGCATCAAGCTCTACGAGGAGCCGACGCCGCTGTTCGACAAGGCCGACATCGAGACGGAGATTCGCGACCTGTTCAAGCGTCGGTGCGATCTGCCCTCCGGCGGCTATCTGATCATCGAGCCGACCGAGGCGCTCGTCTCGATCGACGTGAACTCGGGTCGTTACACTGGCAAGAAGGATCCGGAGAAGACCATCCTGAAAACGAACGTCGAAGCGGCGCGCGAGGTGGCGAGACAGCTTCGTTTGCGGGACGTTGGCGGCATCATCGTCTGCGACTTCATCGACATGGAGTCGAAGCAGAGCCGTGATCGAGTGCTCCAGGAGCTGCGCACGCATCTGGGCCGCGACCGCGCACGGACCAAGGCGTTCTCGGTCAGCGAGCTCGGTCTCATCGAGATGACTCGACAGCGCGTGCGGCAGAGTCACCTGCAGAGCATGACCGAGCCCTGCCAGACGTGCCACGGAACGGGTCGCGTGTTCACGCCGGAGACGATCATCCGGCGGATGGAGCGCTCAGTGAAGCGGATGGGCGTGGAGGGTCGCCGCGATCACCTGGTGATTCGCTTGCACCCGGACGTCGCGATGTACGTCCTCGAGCAGGAGCCCGAGGTCGTGAAGAAGTTGGAGAAGAGTGTCGGGTTCTCGCTCGAAGTGCGTGACGACCCATTGCTTCGGCCGGACGAGTTCAAGCTGGTTGTGAAGGGCGCTGGGCGGGACGTGACGCAGCAATACGCGGTGGCATAGCGGGGACTGGGTACTGGGGACTCGGCCGGGATGCTATTACCGGGGAGGAAGGCTCCTCGGTGCTAGTTGCCTCCCGGCCGAGTCCCTAGTCCCCAGTCCCTAGTCCCCGTCCGTTGACACCTAAGTGCCTACAGAATAAGTTGCTAGGCTCTTGTCCACCGTAGTCTTTACTGAGATCTGCACATGTCTTACGCGATCATTCGCACCGGCGGGAAGCAGTTTCGGGTCGAGCCGGGCATGACGCTCCGCATTCCGTCGCTCGTGGGCGATGCCGGCGCGTCTATCGAGTTCAACGACGTCCTCCTCGGTTCCGACGGCACCAACGTTCACACCGGCGTGCCGAGCATCTCGGGCGCGAAGGTCACGGGTGAGATCGTCAAGCACGGCCGCGGGGAGAAGATCGTCATCTTCAAGTTCAGGCGCCGAAAGAACTACGCCCGCAAGCAGGGGCATCGGCAGGGCTTCACTGAAGTCCGCATCAAGGACATCACGCTCCGCTAGACGAGGCGAGTATGGCTCACAAGAAAGGCGTCGGCTCGTCTCGCAACGGGCGCGACAGCAACCCGAAATACCGCGGCGTCAAGAAATTCGGCGGCGAGCGCGTCATCGCCGGCAACATTATCGTCCGCCAGTGCGGCACCAAGTGGCATCCCGGCCGCAACGTCGGCATGGGGACGGACTACACGATCTACTCGCTGATCGATGGCGTCGTGAAGTTCGAGCACGCCAGTAAAACGCGCTTCAAGGTCAGCGTCTACCCGGCTACGGCAACCGAAACGACCGCGGCCTGACATCAGCGCTCGAACGCGAAAGGCCCCGCATCCGCGGGGCCTTTTTGCATTTTCGCACGATGCCCCATCGCGGGGGCACCGCGCGTGCAACATCGTTCCAGCAATGTCGTAGTGCGACGCGACCCCCGTTCACCGGAAGATCACCATGGCAATCTGGGACAAGCTCAAGACAGAGCTCGATCGCGCAGGGAAGGCGGCGCAGAATGCGCTCGATGAAGGAAAGGTTCGCCTCGAGGCATTCAGAACGCGCCAGCTCGCCGATAAGGCGGCGCAAGCGCTGGGCTACGCCGTGTATCGTGCGAAGCAGTCCGGCGCGGAGCTCGACGCCGAGACGTACGCTCGGCTGAGCGGAACGCTCGCCACGCACGAGACCGAGGCGAGCCGGCTGGAGCAGCAGCTCCACGATATCGGCGCCTCGCCGAGGCCCGAATCGACGTCGGAGGAGCCGCCGCCTCCATCGTCGGCGCAGGCATCGCCTCCGCCTGCCGACAAATCCCCGCCGGCGGATATTCCTTCTATCTAGCTAACCCATGGCCGTGGCGCCTCGCGCCACGGCTACGGTTTTCTGTACGCCGGCGGATACGTCTTGTACCGCTGCATCAGCTCGTCCTGTCTCGATGGCTGGACGACCTCGCGCCCCCGAATCAACACGTGCTCGACCCGCGTCGCGAACTCAAACGGGTCGCCGCTCCACACCACGATGTTCGCGTCACGACCAGGCTGGAGCGACCCGACCCGGTTTGCCACGCCGAACACCTCCGCCGGCGTGAGCGTGATCGCGCGGAGGGCGTCGTCCCATTTGAGACCGTACGCCACGGCGACGCCTGCGTCGTACTTGAGGTTCCGGACGTTGAACCCCTCCTCGCCGCTCCCGTTTCCTATCAGCACCGTCTTGACGCCGGCGCGCTGAAGCAGGGCCGGCGTTTCCTGGCGGGAGCCTAACGTGGAGAACGCCTGCGGGATGTTGATCATCGCGCCAACGATGACCGGAACGTTGGCCGCCGCGAGCTTGTCAGCCACTTTCCACGACTCGGCGCCGCCCGCGACGATCACCTTTACGTTGGACTCCCGCGCCAGGCGCAGGACCGCGTCGATGTCGCTCGCCTGATCCACGTTGATGAGGAGCGGCAGGCGCCCCTCGATCACCGGGATAAGCGCCTCCAGGTCAGCGCGGCGCGCGGCGAACGGCCGCGTCTGTGCGCGCTCGAATTCGGCGCGCCGGCGCGAGTACGTGCGCGCATCGTCGAGCAGCTCCTTGAAGCGCGCGAACTGCTCGCCTCGTGCGTTCGAGCCACCGTCGCGCGCGTCACCGAATTGCGCGACCATCGCGATGGGGGCCTTGTCGATCATGTCCGTGAGCGCGCCCGGCACCAGGTCGATCACGGCCGCCTGTCCAGCAATCAGACCGCCCGTCGGAATCACGCCAACGGAGGTGACACCTTCGTTTCGCGCGGGGGCGAATAGCGTCGACGCCGGATTGATCCCTTCCCACACCGGGAAGGACGCGGCCACGCCGCTATCGCCGCGCGCAGTGCGGTCGACCGTCGCCGGAACGGCATTGATCTCCGCCACGCCGAGGCTCGTGAGCGCGTTGATCAAGCCCGGCGTGACCCACTTGCCAGTCGCGTCGATGCGCGTTGCCCCGTTAGGCACCGCCACGTTCGCCCCGACGGCGACGATTTTTCCGTCGCGAACGAGGACCGTTCCGTTCTCGATCGGTGGTCCACTCACGGGAAAGACCTTACCGCCGGTTACCGCGACGGTCTGCGCGCGTGCCAACGGTGTCAGGCCGAAGACCGCTGCGGCGGTGGCGACGAAGATGATGGGGAGACGCCGCCCCGTTCCCCGTTCCGAGTTCCCGCTTCCCGGCTTCACTTGGCACCTCCCGTCGGAAGCGGCACGTTTCCGAGCTCGAAATCCGTCCGCCACCACGACGCCGGGTTCGCGCGATCGAAGGCCGGCACGCCATCGATCCACACGCGATCCACCCGCGCGTACACGCTGAACGGATCCGCCGACCACAGCACGACGTCGGCATTCTTGCCGACTTCGATCGATCCGATCTTGTCATCCAGGCCGAGCGCCCACGCGGGGTTGATCGTGAGCCACTTGATGGCCTGGTCTTCGGTCGTGTGGATGCCGATCTGTTCACCCGCGGCCATCGCTTTCGCCGCGTCCTGGTTCAGGCGCTGCATGCCCGACGGATCGTCCGAGTGCACGATCGCCCGAGCACCGGCGGCGCTCACCATCGCGAGGTTCGCCCGCACGCCATCCATCGCTTCCATCTTGAATCCACCCCAATCCGACCATAACGAGGCGGAGATGCCTTCCTTCGCGAGACGATCGGCGATCTTGTACGCCTCTACGCCGTGGTGGAACGAGCGGATCTTGTAGCCGAACTCTTTCGCGATGTCGATCATCTGCATCATCTCGTCGGCGCGATAGCAGTGATTGTGGACGAGAATGTTTCCGCGCAGGACCTCGGCGAGCGTCTCGAGTCCGAGATCACGCTGCGGCGGATCGCCCTGATGGTCCGCGTTCCATTTGTCCCAGCGACGACGATACGCCTCGGCCTGAATCCATGCCGCGCGGTACCCGGCCACGTTGCCCATTCGGGTGGAAGGTCCGCGAGCCGCGTAGACGCGCTTCGGGTTTTCACCGCACGCCATCTTCAGCCCGTACTTCGCGCCCGGAAACTTCATCCCCTGCACGCTCGGGGACGGGACGATCTTGAGCACGACGCTGCGGCCCCCGATGAGATTCCCTGAGCCGGGAAGGATCTGAGCCGTTGTGACACCGCTCGCGAGCGCACGCGGGAACTGTGGATCCTGCGGCCACACCGAGTGCTCGGCCCAGACATTCGCTGTCACGGGGTTCGTCAACTCGTTGCCGTCGGACAGCGCGTCTCCGCCCGGCGCCGCGTAGACCCCCATGTGCGAGTGGTCATCGATGATCCCTGGCGTCAGGTATTTGCCGCGACCGTCAATGACCTCGGCATCGCCGGGCGCGGAGACGGAGGTTCCGACCGCGGCGATCTTACCGTCGCGCAGGAAAACGCTCCCGTCCCGGATGGTTGGCCCGGCGGCGGTCAGAATAGTGACGTTGCGAATGACCGTCGCGCGCGATGGCGGCACGACGTACGTGCTCGGGAACGGGTCCGCGTTAGGCGCGGAGACGGCGCCGAGGCCGGGAGCGGGGCGGGTCGTGTCACGGGCCGGCGTGGCCGCCGCCGGGCGTGGCTGCTGCGCGGCGGCCGTCGACTTCGCCGGCGCGCATGCGCCCAGCGCCGCAACGACGCCGCCCATGGCAACCGATCCGACGAATCGATGTCTCATGAGTCAGTGGTGAGAGTGAGAGGAGTCACGTTTGGTCAAGACGTTTCCAGCAGCGCGAACCTAGGGGAGTAGCCCGGCCGCCGCGAGGTGGGGTTACGCGATCGCCTCGTCGACGAGTTCCCGCATTGCCGAGGGCACGTCGGTGCAGATGGCATCGACTCTCCAGCGCACGAGGCGCCGAGCAACGTCACCGTCGTTCACCGTCCAGGCAATGACTTGCCCGCCGTCGGCGTGTACGCGCTCGATGAGCTCGGAGTCGATCAGCTCCCAGTGCTGCCACAGATCTCGAGCGCCGGCGTCATGCATTGGCCGAACCGGATCGATGGGGTAGCTCGTCTGGAGAATACCCACCGGAATCTCCGGCGCGATCTCGCGAATGCGCCGGGCGATGCGATGGTCGAAGCTGTGTACGGCGCACCGCCTTGCCGCTGCTCGAATGATTGAAACGACCGCCTCCTCGATACCCGTCGCCTTGACCTCGACGAATACCGCGCGGTCCTCCGGCGTCTGGGCGAGCAGCTC
>Ga0068864_100004943_pt1 | contig 10920 bp, 12 predicted proteins | sample KBSSwiS72_FD_66586 | JGI IMG/M metagenome (GOLD analysis project Ga0068864, IMG submission 66586) | Switchgrass rhizosphere microbial communities from Kellogg Biological Station, Michigan, USA - KBS Switchgrass S7-2 | ecosystem: Host-associated > Plants > Roots > Rhizosphere > Soil ...
TTCTACCGGGACGGGCTCGGCCTACCCGAACTCACCCGCTTCGCCGACCATGACGGCTACAGCGGCGTGATGCTCGGTCTGCCGGGAACCCACGCGCACCTGGAGTTCACCGCCACCGACGAGATCGCCCCGCCCGAGCCGCACGTCGAGAGCCTGCTCGTGCTGTACGTGGGGAGCCGGTCCGAGGTCGACCGGCTGGTCGCCAAGGCCGGCGCGACCCCGGTGCCCAGCGCGAACCCGTACTGGGACCGGTTCGGCGTCACGATCGCCGACCCGGACGGTCACCGGGTCGTGCTCGTCGCCGGTTCGTGGGAACTACAGTAGTAGTCTGAATCACTACCATGGTGGTGAGCTGTCCAGGCCGGGTCTGCGGGCTCTGAGTGATTCCGCGTACGGCAGACTGGGCGCATGACTGAGCCTGCTCCGGTTCGACAGCTCCGCCTCTGCATCACCGCGACCGACTACGACGCGGCCGTCCGGTTCTACCGGGACGTGCTCGGTCTGTCGGTGCGCGAGGCATACTCCACTGAGGACGGTCGGGTCACCATTCTCAACGCCGGCGTGGCCACACTGGAGCTGGCCGACCCGACCCACGCCGAGTTCATCGACCAGGTCGAGGTCGGCCGCCGGGTCGCCGGGCACGTGCGGGTGGCCTTCGAGGTGGACGACTGCCCGGCGGTCACCGCGACCCTGACCGACGCTGGCGCGCAGCTCATCGCCGAACCGACCCGCACCCCGTGGAACTCCCTCAACGCTCGCCTCGAGGGGCCGGCCGGCCTGCAGCTGACCATCTTCGCCGAGCTGGGTGGCCCCGAGCCGTCGTGACCCCGGGGCCGCCTCGTGCGGTCAGGCGCGCGCGCCGACCAGCCGGTCGACGATCGCTGGCACCGCCTCGACGATGTCGGTCCGGATGACCTCCGCGGCGAGCTCGTCGTAGGGCGTGGGGTCGCGGTTGACGATGACCAAGGTCGCTCCGGCGTCCACCGCGACGCGACACAGTTGGGCCGTAGGTCTGCCAGAACCGGACCCGGATCTGCGGGTCACGCAGGTACGTGTCGAGGGTGAACGCCGCCGCGGCGGCCGGGTCGCGGGTCCAACCCCGGCCGGCCCTCGGTAGTCGGGAATGCCCGAGCCGGTGGAGATGCCGGCACCGGTGAGGACCGCGATGCGGGTCACGTCGCGCGTCCAAGCAGGAGTCAGCTCGTCCATGTGAACGAGGCTAGGACCGTGGCACCGGTCCAGCGACCGAATTTGGCCGCGAGCACCTCCGCAAAAATCCACTGTAGACACCGTTGACCATGACGAAAACTGCGTGAAATGGCCTCGATCATGGCGTTAACTTCATGATCGGCGGACGGGGGCGCCCGACCGGCTGTGCGTTCGCACAGGACACCGGCATACCTGTTGCTACCGTGGTCCATGGTCACGAGGCCGTTGATGAGTGACGATGGAGGCGCCCTGCGCTGGTGAACCCGCGTGGGGTGACCCCGTTCCCCGGGGAGGTCTCCGCGTCCGTAACGCATCGCAACATGCGCATGCAGCGTCATCCGATCGCGAGGCCAGGCTTGGTGAGGAGTCGCTCATGCTCGGATTGACTGACCGGCAGACTGAGGTCACGGTCTTTCTGACACTCCTCGGGGTCATGGTGCTGGTGGCGCTCTACGCGACCCGCTGGCGTCGGACCCGCAACCTGCACTCGCTGGAGGAGTGGGGCGTCGGCGGGCGCGCGTTCGGCAACTGGGTGACCTGGTTCCTGATCGGTGGCGCGTCCTACACGGCGTACACCTATATCGCGGTGCCCTCGCTGACCTGGGGAACAGGCGCGTTCGGCATGTACGCGGTGCCGTTCGCATTGGTCACGACCCCGTTCGTGTTCCTGCTCAGCCCTCGGGTCTGGTCCATCTCGCACGCGCACGGCTTCATCACGTACCCGGAGTTCGTGCGGGCCCGGTTCGGCTCGCGGACGACCGCCCTGCTGGTCGCGATCGTGAGCATCGTCGCCACCATGCCGTACATCGCGGTGCAGCTGATCGCGCTGCAGGCGGTGTTCAAGGTGGTCGGCATGACCGGCGAGTGGCCGCTGCTGATCTCACTGACGATCCTGTCGATCACGACGTTCCGGGGCGGTCTCCGGGCGCCGGCGCTGCTGTCGATCGCCAAGGACATCCTGCTTGTCTGGCTGATCCTGTCGGTGGTGCTGGTCGTGGCGATGTCCGGCGGTTGGGGCCCCGCCTTCAGCGCGTCCGCGCTGCGCTTCGACCACGACACGTCGCCGACCAGCTCGCTGCTGCTGTCTGGTCCGGGGCAGATCGGCTACCTCACGCTCGCCGTCGGCTCTGGGCTGTCGATCTACGCGTACCCGCACTTCATGACCGCCATCCTCGCCGCGAAGGACCGGGCCACGATCCGCCGCAACGCGGGCGCGCTGCCGTTCTACGTGATCGCCATGGGGATCATGGCGCTGCTCGGCTTCTTCGCCATCTCGCGGAACGTCTTCCCGATCGGGTTCGTGCCGGGCAAGTCGGTCGGCGACCTGAACACGATCATCCCGCAGCTGTTCCACCAGCTGTTCCCGGCCTGGAGCGCCGGCATCGCCTACGCGACGTTGACCGTGTCCGCGCTGATCCCGGCGGCGATCATGTCGATCTCGGCGGCCAACGTGTTCACCCGCGCCATCTACATGGACTTCATCCGGCCCCGCGCGTCGGCGGCGGAGGAGCACCGGGTCAGCCAGTGGGTGTCGCTGCTGATGAAGTTCGGCGGGGCCGCGTTCGTGCTCATCCTGCCGGTGCAGTTCTCGACCGACTTCCAGTCGATCGGTGCCGTGGTCGTGTTGCAGACGATTCCGGCGGTCTTCTTCGGCCTGCTGACCGGCTGGTTCCACCGGGGCGCGCTGATCGTCGGCATGCTCGCAGGGCTGGCCTCCGGCATGTACCTGTTGTACGAGACCCCGCAGTACTCGACCGACCTGAAGTCCATCATCCGGCCCCACTTCGGCGGGTCGCTCTGGTCGCTGTCCCGGTGGCACATCAACAGCAACGCGCAGGTCTACATTGGACTGATCGCGCTCCTGCTCAACCTGGCGATCGTCGTCGTGCTGACGGCGATCCTACGGCTGCTCCGGGTACCGGCCGGCCGGGACTACACCCGGCCCGAGGAGTACGACGCGGACGCCGACGACCCGTCGGTGGACCGGCTGGAGACGCTGCTCGACGGTACGCCGCAGAAGACCGGCGCGCACGCGCTGCGCTACGGCGCCGGCCCCACCATCCAGCGCCCGGGCCCGCCGCTTCCGCCACGGGAGCGGCGGCAGCGGGAGTTCTCCGGGCACAACGACTAGGTGTCGTCGCCTGCCGCATAGCAGTGGATGGCGACCGTCAGCGGACCCCACTGCCGTTCAACCGTCGCCATCCGTTCCCACCCGAGCCGCTCGTACAGCGCCACCGCGGCGGCATCGGACGCCACCACGTCCAGTACCGGGTGCAGATCGCGACGCCGCGCTTCCGCCACCGTCTGTCCAATCAGCAGCGCGCCGATCCTGTGTCCCCGCGCCCGCGGAGCGACGAACAACCGGCTCACCACCGCCGTCCGGCCAGGCGCCAGGCCGTGCCGCTCACTCCACACCGTCGGGGCCAGGTCGCTGTCCCGGTTCCGCCCCAGGCCGATGTGGCCCACGACGCGCCCATCCAGTTCGGCGACCCAGGCGCCCAGGCTGGAGGCCCGCGAGAGCCAGTCGTCAGGCCGGTCGGGCCAATGCACGGGATAGCCGTCGCGCTCGTGGACCTCCGCGAGGACCCGCACGCATTCCGCGAGATCGCCGGGAACCAGGGTCCGTACCACCCGAGCTACAGCCCCGTACGACCGTCGATGCACTCGCGGAGCAGGTCGGCGTGTCCACAGTGGCGGGCGTACTCCTCGACCATGTGAATGAGGATGTCCCGTACCGAGGCCGAGTGGTCGCCGCGCGGCACCAGCACGGTCGCGGCCAGGTCGACGTCCCCGTCCAGCCACGCGTCGGCGGCGGCGATCTGCGCCCGCCACTCGGCGAAGGCCTCGTCGACGACGGACTGCTCGCCGACGGCGGCGTTGAAGTCCAGGTCGTTGTCGTCCTCGGACCAGAAGATCCGCGGCACGTCGCGGTGGCCCTGCAGCGCCCGGTAGAACCAGTTGTGCTCGACCCGGGCCATGTGCCGGATCAGGCCGAGCAGGCTCATCGTCGAGGGCGGCACCGACCGCAGGGCCAACTGCTCGGGCGTGAGGTCGTCGCACTTCATGCCGAGGGTGAGCCGGTAGTCCCTCAGGTATCCCCGGATGGTGGCGAACTCGCCGTCCGGGCTTTCTTCGCTTCGGGGGTCGTCCTCGGGCTTCGCCCACATACCGTTGAATCCGACCACGCGTTCGTCTGCCACGCGCTCACCCTCGCCGACGACACCGTGATCGTGCAACTCGTTATGGTGCCTACCACACGGGAGGACTGGGTGAGACGGATCGTTGTGTGCGGTGCGCTTGTCGCGGTGGGCGCGTTGGCCGCGTGTACCCGGACCTACCCGGGCGGTGACGGATCGACGTTGTGTGGGCATCACCTCGACACCGGCCCGATGAGCGTCGTCTTCCAACCGCTCGACCCACACCAACCGGCACCGCCGGGCCCGCCGCCGACGGTCTCCTCCCTCCCGCCGCCGGTGACGGGGCGGGTCACCGCGGAGTCCTACATCCGCACCAGCCCGACCTGCGCGGCCGGCGCCGTAGTCGTGGTCAACCCGGTCGATGCGGCCCGCAGCTGGGTGACGATCCCGGCCGACGCCGGTGGGATCACCGGAATCGCGCTCGCTCAGGTGACCGCACCGCTGACCGTGTCCGCCTGGGTCGGCGGCCGGTATCAGGGCACCATCACCGTGCGACCGGCCGGGGCGTCACCGGTACCCTGAGCCGAGGTCCGTGGGACGCAGGAGGTGCGAGTGACCGCGCAGGTGGATGTGTTGACAGCGGGCTACGTGGGGCAGCGCGTCGCGTCGAGCGTGACCCTGGTGCGCGACGGGGACGTGACCGTGGTGGTCGACCCGGGCATGGTCGCCTCGCGGGACCGGATCCTGGGGCCGCTGCGCGACCTCGGCGTCGATCCCGACTCGGTGACCGACGTCGTGTTCAGCCACCACCACCCGGACCACACCATCAACGCCGCCTTGTTCGGTCAGGCCCGCATCCACGACTTCTGGGCCATCTACGCCGACGACGTGTGGACCGACCGCCGGGTGGTGCACCATCCGGACGGCTGGTCGCTGTCGCCCTCGGTCCGCCTGCTCGCCACGCCCGGCCACTCCGACCAGGACATCTCCACGCTCGTCGAGACGGCCGACGGCCTCGTCGTCTGTACTCACGTGTGGTGGACCGAGCAGGGCCCGGCCACCGATCCGCGCGGGGCCAGCCAGGACGAGCTGCACCAGTCCCGGGCCAAGGTGCTGGCGCTGCGGCCGGCGCTGGTCATCCCGGGCCACGGCGCCGCCTTCGTCCCCAGTGGACAGACACCGGACTGAGGCGTGGGCCTCGACGGGCTGTTGCGGTCACAGTGACACCGGGTATGCCCCAGTCCGGACCGGCGTCGCGGGCGTCGGAGTTAGGTTGGATCTGGCGACCGGACGGAGGTGCACGATGCGGAGCACCAGGCGATGGAGTGTCCAGATCTACGTCGGCGAGGACGACGGGAAGACCTACGCCGAGGCGGCCCTCGTCGACGACATCGGCAACCGTGCCCGCGGGCGGGGTCACGCCAAGCTCGCGCCGACCGACCCGGACGTGCCGGAGATCGGTGACGAGATCGCGGTGGCGCGGGCGCTCAACGACCTCAGCCGCCGGCTGCTGGGGATCGCGCGCGACGACCTGGAGGCGCTGACCCACCGGCCCGCCGTGCTCCACCGGTAGCGGAGCACGGCACGCCAGGTGTCGGTAGGCGTCAGACGGCGGCGGGCTCGGCCAGGGCGAGGCGGGCCACCGCGTCGAACGCCGCCACGTCGTCACCGAGCAGAAATCGGTCCACTTTGGAGCGACGCCAGTACAGGTGGGCGTCGTGTTCCCAGGTGAACCCGATGCCGCCGTGGACCTGGATCAGCGTCTCCGCGGCCCGTTCGACCACGCCCGCGGCGAGCCCCTTGGCCGCGAGCGCCGCCATCGCAAGCTCGTCGGGCGACTCGTCCGCGGCCCAGGCGGCGAACCAGACCAGTGACCGCAGCTGCTCGACACCGACGTACACATCGACCAGCGCGTGCTTCACGGCCTGGTACGAGCCGATCGCCCGGCCAAACGCACTGCGCTGCTTGGCGTACTCGACCCCGATCTCGAGCGCCCGGGCCGCGGTGCCCAGGCCCTCGGCGGCGAGGATGATCTGGCCGACCTGAACCGAACGGGTCCACCGGTCCCGCGCGTCCTCGACCAGCACAGTCGCCTCACCGAGGACGACGTCGCCGAGCCCGCGGGTCGGGTCGATCGGCGCCCGCTCGGTGACCTCGCCGCTCGCGTACACCAGGGCGTCCCCACGCAGGGCCAGGAACACTTCGGCGGTGGTCGCGTCCAGCACGGGCGACACGCCGTCGACGACCGCGAAGGAGGTGCGCCCGCTCGCGAGCGCCGAAAGCCGCTCGTCGTCGCCGGCCAGCAGTACCGCGGCCCGGGCGGCCGTGACGATCGACGGCCCGGCGAGCACGCGGCCGGCCTGCTCGGCCACGACCGCGAGGTCCAGCACGGTACCGCCACCGCCGCCGGCCGCGTCGGGCACGGTGATCGCGGCGAAGCCCGTCTCGGCGAGCGCGGCCCGGCCCGGGGCGATCGGGGTGCCGTCCTCCAGAGTGGACCGTGCGTTGGCCGGCGACGCCGACGCGGTGAAGAACGCGGCCGCGGCCTCGGCGAGGGCCCGCTGCTCCGGGCTGAGGTCGAAGTTCACGAACGGCCTCCGGCGATGCTCTGGTTGAAGGTGATCCCCTTGTCGGCCCGGGGTTCGGCCGGCAGGCCCAGGACCCGCTCGCCCAGGATGTTGCGCAGGATCTGGTCGGTGCCGCCGGCGATGGCCAGCCCGGGCAGGGTCGCCTGCAGGTCCGGCCACGTCCGCGAACCGTCGAGGTCCGACGCGTAGACCGCGTCGCCGCCGAGGAGGCGCACGCACAGGTCCGCCACCGCGCGGGCCGCCTCGGTGCCGGCGAGCTTGCCGGCGCTCGCCTCGGGGCCGGGCATCCGTCCCTGCGACAGCGCGGAGAGCTGCCGGTACCCGGTGTAGCGGATCGCCATCGAGGCGACGTACTGGCGGCCGAACTCCTGCCGTACCAAGGCCTGGCGGTCCTCGCTCAGCGCGCCGATGTGCTTGCGGACGTGCTCGAGAACCGAGTCGATGCCCGCGCCGACGTCCGTGCCGGCGCCGCCGATCGAGAGCCGCTCGCTCATCAGCGTGGTCAGCGCGACGGTCCAACCGCCGTCGACCGGGCCGAGCCGCTCGGAGTCCGGGATGACCACGTCGTCGAAGAAGACCTCGTTGAAGTCGGCGTGCCCGCTCATCTGCCGCAGTGGCCGCACGGTCACGCCCGGAGCGTGCATGTCCACCACGAACATGGTCAGCCCGCGGTGCTTGGGCTGCTCCGGATCGGTACGGGTGAGCAGGATGCCGTAGTCGGCCATGTGGGCCTGCGTGGTCCAGACCTTCTGGCCGTTGATCCGCCAGTCGTCGCCGTCGCGGACCGCCCGGGTACGCAGGCCGGCCAGGTCGCTGCCGGCGGCCGGCTCGCTGAAGAGCTGGCACCAGATGTCGTCGGCCCGCAGCAGGCGGGTCAGGTAGCGCCGCTTCTGGTCGTCGCTGCCGTGCGCGATGACGGTCGGGCCGCACATGCCGATGCCGATCAACCCGATGAGCTGCGAGACTCCGGCCCGGCTCATCTCCTGGTACACAATGGACTCTTGCATCGGCGTTCCACCCTGCCCGCCGTACTCGCGCGGCCAGGTGACGCCGACGAAGCCGCCGTCGTAGAGGGTGGCCTGGGACATCCGGGCGATGGCGAGGTCCTCGCCGCGGCGCCCGCCGGCTCCGAAGATGGCGAGCTGGTCACGGTGCTCGCCGATGTACGCGCGGACGTGCTCGCGCCAGGTCGCCTCTTCCGGCGTGTCGTCGAAGTTCATGGTGCTCACGAGCACCCAATCTGCCGGTCGGTCCGTCGTTGGTCAAGAACGTCATCTGGTCGAGAACGGACCGACCGTTATATGAGGCAGGGCGTCAGCCGGACCCGCGGACGGCGAGGCCGGCCGCGAGGAAGAGCACCAGCGCGACCGTGAGGTAAGCCACCGGCGTACGCAGCCAGGCCGTGAATCCCCAGGCCCGAGCGATGTCGCTGGTCAGGCCGTGCAGACCGATGCCGCCCAGGGGTAGGGCGACGACGAGCAGCAGCCCGGCCACCAGGCCGCCGGCCTGCAGCTTGGAGCCGAACGCGCTCGCCAGGAGCAGCCGTACGGCCGGCAGCTCGGCGACCACGACCGCGATCGTCAGCAGCAGGCCGGCCATGGGGCGTCCCACCGACCGGCCGCTGCCGCTCTGCGACGACGCAGACGAGCGGCTCCGACGACCCTGCGCCGCGGGCTGGGTGCCGGTGGAGGTGGGATCCCACTGCGCCTCCGGCTGCACCGGGGCCCGCTGCTCGACCATGGGCTGCCCCATCTGCCCGGCCATCCCGGGCTGCGCCCCGTACACCTGGCCGCTTCTGCCACCACGCGGGTCGGGCTGTCCGTACCCCGCGTCCTGGCGTCCGTCGAACCACGTACCGCCCTCGTGGTCCGGGTACTGATGTTCAGCGCCGCGGTAGCGCCGCGACTCCGTATCGTCCGGGTAATTGCCTCGCCGTGGATCCACGATCCCGCAACCTACACCGATCCGGGGCAAAGCGCCGGTCGAGACTGCCGCGCCGACGGACGACGAGTGCGCTTGGGGACCTTCCCGCACAAGTCGGGCGTCCAGGTCACGGGCTGTCGCGGTGGGAGAGCTGGGTGGCGAGCCACTCGCACCACTGCGCCCGGTGCCGCTCGTACCCGATCCCGTAGCGCACCGTGGCGAGGCTGCCGAAGTCGGGGTGGGCGGGGTCGGCGGCCTCGCGGCCGAGCCGGTCGCGGATCGCGGTGTACTCGGCCACCCGCTGCCGGTGGATGGCGGCCTGGCTGAGCGCGAGCGCCCGGGCCTGCTCCGGCTCGGCCGTCCAGATCGCGTACGTCTTGAGCAACAGCTCGTCGCGGCTGGGCTCCTGCCGCGGCGGCTCAACCGCCCACGCCGCGAGCGCGTCCCGCCCGGCCGCGGTGATCGTGTAGACCCGCTTGTCGTGCGGGCCCGGCCCGGCCAATGACTCCTCGCTCAGCAGTCCGGCCGCGGTCAGCTCCCGCAGCTGAGGGTGGATCTGCCCGTAGCTCGCGGTCCAGAAGTAGCCGAGCGGCCGCCGGACCCGCTGGGAGAGCTCGTACGCCGTGTTGGGTTGCTTGGCCAGCAGCGCCAGCAGGGCATAGCCGAGCGTCGGTACAGCCATGGCCCTCCTTGACACGCCGCGCGGACAGGGGAACTATATCTGAAGTGATATACCGGCGATCGGCACGGATCGCCGCCGCGCTGGTCGCGGTGACGGCCATCGCCGCCCTGGCGGCCTCCAACGCATCCAGCGCGACCCGCCGGCCGCCTCCCATCAGTCCGCCTGCGGCGCTCCGATGTGGACCGTCGCCGGTGCCCGCCGTGGCCCGCCGGATCATCGTCGGGGGGCAGGCCACGGACGGGTACGAGATGGGCACCGGAGCCCGGGGCGTCCTGCTCGTGCCGGAGCTGGGCGGGCAGGGCATGTGCGGCTGGTGGAGCTACGCCGGGTACCTTGCCCGGCAGGGTTTCCGGGCCATGGTCTTCGACCACCGCTGCGGCGGCCCGAGTACCTGCCCGGGGCCGAGCGCGGCCACCGCGCTGCTGGACGACATCGACGCGGCGAGCCGGACACTGGTGGGTGACGGGGCGGACCGGGTGGTGCTGGTCGGGGCGTCCCAGGGTGGCGCTGAGGTCGTCATCGCCGGGGCACACCCGCCAGCGAAGACCGTCGGCGTCGTCGCGCTCTCGGCCGACGAGCTTTCGGACACCCTGGCCGGCCCGCCGTACCCGGCGACGGCCAACGCCGCCGCGACCGGGCTGGCCCTGCCGAGCCTGTTCGCGGTGGCGAATGCGGACCGGTACGTGTCCGTTGTGGACACCCAAGCGCTGGTCGGGGCCGTACCGGGCGGACAGGCGAAGCTGGACGTCCTGCCGGCCGGCAGCGGGCACGGCTGGGACCTCCTCGCGCCCGGTCCGAACGGCGAGCCCGGTCCGAACGGCGAGCCCGGTCCGAACGGCGAGCCCGGTCCGAACGGCGAGCCCGGGGCAGGCCGCGAGTCGGCGGCGTTGAATAGCGACATCCTCGCGTTCCTGACCGCGCAGTTGGCGCCTTCGCCGGTGCCGTGCCGGGACGAGCCGCCAGCCCAGCTCCTACGGACCGGGCCGGTGCCGGTCGAGCTGCTGGGGACCGGCGCGACCACGGTCGTGCTCTCCAACTCCAGCGACCAGGACCGGTGCGCCTGGGTACCCTTCGCCCGTACCTTGGTGGACAAGGGTTTCCGGGTCGCGCTGTGGGACTACGGGGACGGCGCGCCGCAGACAGAGCTGGCCGGAATAGTTTCCGCGGTACGCGGTCGGGTCATCCTGCTCGGCGCCTCAAAGGGAGCCAAGACCTCGCTGGTCGCCGCCCGGCAGCTGGGATCCGCGGTCGCGGGCGTGGTGTCGCTGTCCGCGGAGGCGCGGCTCGCGCCCGACATCGACGTCGCGTCAGCCTCGGCCGGGATCACCGTGCCGGTCCTGCTCGTGACGGCCGACAACGACCCCTATGGATCAGCGCAGGC
>Ga0068864_100004948_pt1 | contig 10918 bp, 10 predicted proteins | sample KBSSwiS72_FD_66586 | JGI IMG/M metagenome (GOLD analysis project Ga0068864, IMG submission 66586) | Switchgrass rhizosphere microbial communities from Kellogg Biological Station, Michigan, USA - KBS Switchgrass S7-2 | ecosystem: Host-associated > Plants > Roots > Rhizosphere > Soil ...
ACCACCATCGGACCCGCCATCACTACCACCATCGGACCCGCCATCACTACCACCATCGGACCCGCCATCACTACCACCATCGGACCCGCCATCACTACCACCATCATGTCCTTTCCCATGTTCTTTGCCGCTATCAGAGGCATTATCTGAATCAGCAAAAACGTAACTGCTCAATGATAATGGAGAGGAGGAAACCGACAATACTAAAATGAATAATGTAAAGTAAACAAACAAAAAATTCGGCCTAACGTAACTATTCATGAACTTATCCCCTCTCAAGCATATTTCAAGTTATCTAAAAGTTTATTACAATTAAATCTTGGACGTATCTTTTATTTTGCCTTGTCCAAGTTTAAATAAGAATGAAAGATATTAGAATTTGACGTGGATTTGCTCTAATTAGCTAGAAATTCTAAAAATGCCGTGAAAAACCAAATTCGTCCTTCTTTATTCATTCCCAAAAATGGATTTATTGAACTTTCATGAATTAAATCCAAATCCTTATGACAGTAGAGATGTTGAAGTTTATGCATGAGTGATTTGAGCAAATTATGTAACGGAATTTTTGATATAGATGAAAAGATAAGATTTGTCGGAATTATTGATGAGATGGGAAAATTGATTGTAGGAGAAATGAAAAAGGGATTGCCATCTTTGGAAAGAGATGATGGTTCAATTAGGCTTTATCTTGGTTATGCCATAAACAATGTCCTAAGGCGTGATTTTGATAATGTTTTTGGTAAAGTTCTTTTTACATTTTCAGAAAGAGAAAAGATAAAGCTCTTGACGATTCCAATGAATGACAATTTACTACTCGTTTCTATGGATATATCATCCGACCACGATGAATTAATAAAAAAGATATTGAACACTGTGAACAAACTAATTAGATCATAGGGTATACAAAGATAACTTGGATACATCAAAATTTTTTATTTGTGAAAGTTTGATACTAATATCGTTCACATTAAAAAACTCATCTAGAGCATAGAAATTGTAAGGATACTACAATACTAAACCCATCGTATCTCTAGTTGCACTTAATTTTTAACCCGGTTTCGCGTTGATTAGAATATCCCTTATTTTTCTCTTTTCCCACCGCATCAGGTATACTATTCCAATGACCAAAAATATTTCGACTGATTTGGCCAATATGCCGGCAATATCTACATTTTCTGCCTTATTATCTGGAGATAGTGGTGGTGCAACGATTACCGAATACGCATAGAGCCCTATTAGAACAGAAGTTCCAACAAGTCCGAAAAGATTCAAGGCAAGTCTTTTCTTGTAATGACTCAAAATAAGATCCGGATTGTTACTAGTATAAGTATCGGAAGAGAAATTGATCAGGATATACAATATTCCATATGCTATTTGAGCTCCCGCTGCAGCCATTAGGAATATTGAGTAGTAGATTTGCAAAGAGCCATGTTCCGGAAAAATCGCCAGGTGTACGAGTCCTCCTGCTATAGCAACTAACATGATTATATATTTCACGGTTTCTTTTTCTGGTATCGTATCCGATCTCTGATTTCTTCTCTTAAGATATGTTTTACCTAACACCGATCCAAGAACTATGATTGGGGTCAAGATTGAAATCACCAGAAGGGAGTTTCTGACCGGACCCCAGGAATCTGAGATAGTAACATTAAAAATCACACGTTTACAATCACAACCCGCGATACTCGACAATATGGATCTTGGGGGATCTAATTTATCATGATTCACCATCTTATCGTCATTGGCCACACTAAGCACTATTTCATATGAACCTGGATAAGGAAAGACGTAATATAGGTTGAAATCACCAATATCTTGGAGTGTCCAGGGAAATCCCTTTACTCTTTCGCCGGTACTTTCTTGATAGATTTCGACCATTGTTTCAATATTGTATACATCCTTTCCATCAAAGTCCTGTACACTGAATGTTATTTGCGTGGGTTGATTAGGCCCCGCATATTCCGGATCGAGTGCCATATAAGGATAGTATTTTCCCATTCCATCCCTGTTTGATCCACCATTGTAATGGGGAGTGTGAGAAAGATGGGCAAATGTAATAAAATGCATAGTAAAACTCATCATTAATATAAATAAAAATAATGGTATCATGATATACTGCTTTTTCAAATTATTAGCAATGAAAACTAGCACAGCAGTTTCATATAAGTCGTACTTGATTCGAGAATTGGAAAATGTGTGAGTCTTGTGGTTCTATATATGCAGTCTATGAATTAGAAAAAGGAATCACAGATAAAAGACGTTGTTGAAACTACTGGTAACCCATTTGATTTAGGAAAGGATTTTCTGGGAATTGATTCAAGGAAGGCAAGAAGAAAAGCAAGGAAGGCAACAGACAGATTTGGAGATATTAACGATCCTGATCTGAAAAGAGAATTAGCAAGTGGTCAGACAGGATTAATATCTTATTCTGAAAACTAATATGCAGTGATCAGTTATTTCACGTTCCCTCCTCTCTCATTGTTCTGCATCTTACATAGAATTATTGTCCACAAACAACGTAATAGACAGTAAATTCATACTGATGATTCTAAGTTAGTAAAGGCTCGCAATTCTTTTTTATTTAAATTCATAATTCAATTTATGTCAACCACGACCGCTAGACAAGTCAATCAAATTGAAAGAGAATTTAACACCTTTGATCTACTACGACAGTGTAGATCTTGGCGATCCTGCCAGCGTTGGGACCAAATGTGTGGCAAACATATTGTGTTTCAATAATCAGCAACAAGCGGGAATCCTCAGATTTCATGAAAGTCAACCGACGCCTGTTAACTCTTACCGTGGAACGCAACCAAACGCTATTCCTCTGATTAATTATCATATCTCGAGGTTTAATGATATAATCAATATTCTTCGGTCTCATAAACAACTTGCGCTTTCGTTTGACCTCGTTAGATTAGAGGGAGGACTGGCTAACATGAATTATGAACCTATAGGTTAACAGTCATAATAAGGGAAACTCTGCGAGATTTAGATTTTATTTCAGATGTGCGAAGGGATACTATTATTAGCATTGATACAAGAAAAGCAAGAAGGAAGTCAAGAAAGAAGAAAGAAATGTTTGAGGATATCAATTACCCAGATTTGAAAAGAGAATTGGCTTCTGGTCAAACAAAACTAATATCATATACCGAATCATAGATTATCGACAAATACGCGTGAAATGATTTTGCCGCCAATTAGGTCTCAATGCATTAGTTATTTATGAGTCGTAAGAGAATTTCGAATTATCTTATGTATCATTTTTCGCTCAACTCTTAAGTATGATTTTAGTTACAAACATGGTTGACAAAAGAGTTGGAATAAGTGGATACAATTGATCGCTCTAAGATTAAACTTACCGTGATTGCGGCAATCGTTCTTAGCAACCTTCTATTGCAGGTCGCAGTTCAAAGGGGGTGGGCTGCTGTTATAGAATGTCCAACGGCTGACTTAATATGCAATGGAACAACTGCCGATGACGTAATTTACGGAAATTCAGGCACCAACATTATACATGGACTAGCAGGTAACGATTACATATTTGGCTCTGGGTATACAGGTGATTACATCTACGGTGATGACGGTAATGACGTTATGATAGGATCAAAGGGCAACGATGTCTTACAAGGAGGAAAAGGAAATGACAAGTATGACGGGGATAGTGGTGATGATTCCATCTACGAGGACGATAGGAGTGTTGGTTCCTTTGATAATAACAATGATATCATGTCAGGCGGAGAAGGTAGTGACTATTTGAGATCGGGATGGGGCGTGGATAGCATTAATGGTGGACCCGGAAAGGATTACACCTATCCGAATGGCTATAATCGCGATTTTTCTTATGATACTGTAAACTGTGGAGAGGGGACAGAAGATTACTTATTCCTATTCTTTTCCGGAGATGGTGAGACTGCTACTAATTGTGAAATCCTCTGGGATCAAGACCGCTAGATCCTCTTCATGTGGTGAAATGATTATGAATCTTGGAGGAATAACGGAAAATATCGCAAAGAGAAAATATTATGGTATAGTCAGGTTTTTGGAAAGGACAAAGCACTTGAAATGGTTAGCGATAGAATAAAAGACACACTAGAACCGAAAGAGAGAAAGGAAAAGCAAAAGGAAATTAAGCGCTCTATCAACCTGCTAAGAATTTATACCAAGGACTTGGACAAGGACGAATACAAGAACATTGAATCAAAATATCCTTTATTGTGGGATATACTAATGAAAGTAGTAAAGCCCGCATTTCTGAAAAGACTCCAAAATGATATGAGCAATGCTTTTTAATTTCTATTGAGCATAATAGACAGCAAAACCGTTTTTTTGTTGTCGGAGTTGCCTTTTTGCATTGCAAGAGGGCTTTCTACCATATCCACCACCTGTTTTTTAAAAAATAAAAAATTTAGAAATTCTAACGTCAAAACTAGCACTCACTTTGTATTAGTAATAATCGGACTTTACCCCACTTAATCTACTTGCATGCCGTCATATTGGATATGTCCATTAAGAAAATTATTTCGGAGGTGAAAAAATGAGTATTTTGTTGCATCGCTCGCGACCAGTAGAAAAGTTGGAAATAAAAACGAAACACGCCGAACCAAAGACTTCTTCTATCCTGCTTATATCGGTTGCAATTATTTTCAGCGTAGTTCTGCTAATGTATGTCGGGATATTATACACTGAAAGTTCAATGAAAGCCTATTCCACATGCAGAGGGGAAATAGTAGGATACGAACAAAGAGGACTATATACTTCTGCTGAACAATTCAAACTGGCATTGTCATACTGTGGGTCTACATAAGTTATTTTTTTTTAGATGGTTTCTTACGCATGGGTAAAAGTTAGAAATTCTAAATTCAAAGATGAAGTTTATGCTGAGTTTAAGAAAAATTATATCAGCAGTCTTTTCACTTCTTTCTCTATAAGTTGAATAAGTCATTAAGTGTAAAAGAATATCTTGCGAATTTTCCTCATACTTCTTTTAGAAATAACCAAGATAACGTAATAAGACAAATCTGTGAGGCCTTTAATTCCGGTTGTAAATACGTTATATTGGAAGCTCCCACCGGATTTGGCAAAAGTGCAATTGCAATGACCGTTGCACGGACACTTGGTTCCAGCTTTGTATGTACTGCGACTAAGGATCTTCAAACTCAATACACAAATGACTACGGGTTCCTAAAAGTTGCAAAAGGAAAAAACAACTTTCAATGTAGGGTAAAGGAAGATTTTGTGGAAGCAGGAAAATATCTTTGCACTTCATGCAACTCAAGATCTGAAATTGAGTGCAGACACACCACTGTTGATTATGGGCCATGTCTATCTGATGAATCCATGGAGGGGGCAGGTTGTAGATACAGAACTTTCATAAATGATTACAAGATTGATAATAAAGAAAGAAAAAATGAAAGCATCTTTATCAGTAGAGAAAAATTAGAAAATTATGAAACTGAGTATTCAAATTGGATTCATCTAAAGAACTTTGATATTCCACGACAATGGAGTCCCTGTTATTATTTTGATCAGTTATTTCAAGCTTTAAAGGCAAGCCATTCTATATTTAACTACTCTATTTTTTTATCGTTACTAGCCAATAAGAGTATGATTCAGCAAAGAGAATTACTCGTACTCGATGAAGCACATTTACTTGAAACTGAAATCATAAAATTCAGAGGGCTTTCGATATCAAAGAAACGGTGGAGAAGATACATTAATGATTTTAAGATGATCGACTATGGCTTCGATTTGAATGGCTGGCTAGGTTTTCTTATAGACTTAGAAAAAACTATCCTTACGCTCATAGGATACGATTCTCTGGTAAATTCCCTTGTAATGGAACGGAAAATAAAATATGGATATGATTCAAAAAGCAAGGCAAAATCTAAAAACAAAAGAATAGTAAGTGCCTCGGAATTATTTGAAGATGACGAGAGTCTTGAAATAGATATAAAATCCGAAAATAAAAAACACTTTCAAATAGACAAGGAAATATTGATTGATATTGTACAGGATATCGACAAGCTTACAAGGACCATAAATAATATTCTTTCAAATCCAAAAAACTGGATAGTCTCAGAGGTGCAAAAGGAAAACTACGACGTTCTACGGGTAGAATTCAAGCCTTTGGATGCCTCCAAATATATTAGAACTATTGTTGAAAAATGTCCAAAAACACTAATCATGAGTGCAACCATTCTAGATCATAGAACATTCGAAAAAAATCTTGGACTGGATACTGGAGATGATAGAACCAAATTTATACAGATTCAATCAGACTTTCCAATTGAAAATAGACCAATTTTTCCTCTAAGTGTAGAATATCTCAATTTTAGTAATTTACAGCAGACGGATGTCAAGACAAAAATATCTCGTGCGATTGATAACATAATGCATATACATAGTAACGATAAGGGTATAATCCATACCACTTCATATGAACAGCTAAATTTTATCAAAGAGAACCTTTCAAAAATGAATTCTAGGAGACTGATATTGACAGACCCTGAAATCCAAAGGGATGAAGTAATTAAAGAACATATTGACAGCAAGAAACCAACTGTTCTTATTTCTCCCTCATTACATACAGGTCTTGACCTGAAAGATAACTTATCTCGATTTCAGATAATTACCAAAGTCCCTTATCCCAACATAGCAGACAAATGGACTTCAGAGAAGAGGAAGATAAATGAGGAATGGTACTATTGGCAGACAGCGCTGAGACTAGTTCAAGCTTATGGCAGATCTATAAGATCTAAGGATGATTGGGCAAAAACATACGTTCTGGATGCGGCTTTTAATTATTTTGTGAGGATGAATGTCAACATACTGCCAAAGTGGTTCGTATCTGCAATAAGAACTGAAAGATAATCGTTGGATTTAGAAATCACAGGATCAACGACATAACTTTGTTTTCTAATCAATCGCTTTCTATATAATAGTTTTATCTTGATAAGTTTTCGTGATCATCATAATTAATTTACAAATACCGGCACTACTGCAGAGTAACTATTGGCTATTAACCTTATTTTCGAGAAATAATAATATAGGTTAATTTTAGTGCCATTAAATGCCATACTGAAATAACCTTACAAGAACTGACATATTCATATATTTGATTACCTTGCAATCAAATTATGGTAACTTTCCACACGGCTAGAAAAATCAATGCTCCCGTTTCTGAGGTTTGGAAAATACTATCGGATGTTGACAGAGAGCCAGAATTTTGGCATGGCACTAAATCAATTAGAAATTTAAGCAAAACTGAAAAAGTAGTTGAAAGAGAAGTTGTAATTGCATTCAGAAATTCAACATGTAAAGAAAAAGTCACAATTGAGCCCATGAAATCCATAACTACTGACATTATAGATGGACCGCTAAAAGGAAAGAAAGTAGTTTTATTGAATCCGGACGGCCAACACGCAAGTATGGTCAACGTAGAATGGGACATTAGATTGTCAGGTTTTATGGGAGTTTTTTCAAAAATGGTACAAAAGCATATTCTTGAAGGTACTAATCAAGCCCTCGAAAGAATCTCCAAAGTCACAGAAAAATAACAATACTTTTTTTAGATTCAGTTATATAGATCTTTATTACTTTGTGAATGTTAGCCTTGTTGAAACATTTATTAATATTTCTAACTTATTCATAACTGGGTAGACAAATGAATCCGGCTTTAGATTAATTTGAATTTTGATAAATTTTTTTTTGCGCCCAAGATTGCATTTATGTTATTTAAGTCGTTTCAATAGATCATCAACATTTGAGGAATTAATAACATCAATCTTTTTTGCCCATCCCCTTCTTGCCTGACCTACGCCAAATAATAGGTAGGCAAAATGGATGGGATGATGTGCATCAGAATTTATTGCAAGTTTCACGCCATTGTTTACTGCCAAACGGATATGTTCGTCCCTCAAATCTAATCTATTATAATTAGAGTTGATTTCCAGAATAGTTCTAGTCTCACATGCAGTATCAATTAACTTTTCAATATCTATAGAATATCCTTCCCTTTTGTTTATCAATCTGCCCGTAGGATGAAATATAATATCCACACTTGGGTTTTTTGCCGCCTTGATGAGCCTTTCGGTTTGAATCTCCTTTGACAGGGAGAAATTTGAATGTATAGACGCTCCAACAACATCCAGCTTGTCGAGTATATTATTTGGTATATCCAGGCCACCATCTTTGAGAATATCAACTTCGACAGAACTCAAGATCCTAAACTTGGTACCAGTTAAATCTTCGTTTATAACATCGTTTATTTCTTGTATTTTATCGATTTGATTTAACAGTTGGTTCTCATTCAAACCATTCGCCAATCGAAGACTCTTTGTGTGATCGGTAATTGCAATGTAATTTAGTCCAAATTTTTTTCTTGCATGTAATGCCATATCTTCTATCGACATAGTACCGTCAGTATTATCAGTATGTGTGTGAAGGTCTCCTTTCAGATCCCCGTAATCTATTAGGTCTAATTTATGGTTCTGATCCTTAGAAAAGAATTGAATTTCGCCAAGATTTTCCCTAAGTTCAGGTGGGATATATTGAAGCCGGAGGTTTTGATAAATTTCCCTTTCATTAGTACCACCAATTTTCTTTCTTTTTTTATCGAATAATCCCCATTCATTAAGATGTAGACCCATTGAAATTGCCAGGTTACGCAGAGAAATATTATGTTCCTTATTGCCAGTAAAATATTGGCAAGCAGATCCGAAACTTCCTTCTGGAACGACTAGCAAATCCACATCTATTCCGTTCCGAAGTTCAACGAATGCTTTTGTCTTGCCTTGACCTTTAATTTCCTCAACCTCAGACATCATTACAAAAAAGTTGATTACTTTTTCTGGTTCATCTGTTGACACCACAATGTCAATATCTCCAATGGTTTCTTTCATCCTTCTGAAGGATCCTACGACCGCGCAATGAATCACACTAGCCTGACCTGTCAACCGACTTTCAATTTTTTTAATCAGTGGAAAAATATCTCCCAATAAATACCTGCTATTATCTACTTTTGATAATTGAACTGTCTTGAGTATTTTTTCTTCTTTGATCTTTGAAAAGCCTTTTAGTTTGGCAATTTTTCCTTCTGATGCTGCTATCTGCAGCTCTGATAAATTCTTGATTTTCAATTTGTCGTACAATATTTTTATCGTCTTTGGACCTATTCCTTTCATGTTAATAAAATCAGAAACTCTGATTGGCATTTTCTTTCTTAATTCCTCATGGTAAGCAATTTTGTTTGACTTGATTAGCTCCTCTATTTTTGAGGAAATGGCACTTCCTATCGATGGTAAATCTCTAAGGCCCTTAATTCCATTTTTATTATATATCTCTACAACACTGGTGGACAAACCTTCGATCATGTCAGCAGCCTTTTCATACGCTCTTACTTTGAAGATAGTATTGGGATCATCTTCAGTTATCTGAATAAGATATGAGATTTCGCGCAATATTTTAACAATTTCGATGTTCTTCATTTTACATTTGAGGAGATAATATGTAACCAAAACGTAATAATAAATCTAGTCTTTACCGTGCCTGACTGGAATAAAATGAACTTGAAGTGTTTTTTCCATATAAGTTAAATTGTATTAAGGTGTCATATCTGTCATGATTGAATTAGGATATGATTATCCTCTATACAGACCGCCCTCTGAAGCTAATTCGGTTATTTTCCAGGTTACTTTGGGATGCTCATTTAACAAGTGTTCATTTTGTAATATGTATAGAACCAAAGAATATTCTGAGAGGCCATGGGAAGAAATTAAGAATGAGATAGATCTTGTTTCAAAATCGTATCCGCAAACTGAAAAGATCTTTTTAGCGGATGGAGACGCTTTAAACCTCTCTACATCAAGATTAATACAAATATTGGATTATCTAAAAGGAAAATTTCCAAACCTAAAGAGAATTTCGTGTTATGCCATGCCAAAAAATCTTCTTCAAAAAAGTTCCGATGAGCTTAACCTGCTTAATAGTCGAGGTCTGAATATGTTTTACGTTGGCATAGAAACTGGACACGATATAGTTCTGAAAAAAATTACCAAGGGGGCCACTGCAAAAAGTATTATTGAGGCATGCAAGAGGGCCAAAGAAAGTGGATTTATTCTCTCATGTATGGTAATCCTGGGCATCGGAGGGAAAAAATATTCTGTAGAGCACATCAAGGAAACAGCTAGAGTAGTTAGTGAAGTTTCACCAAATTTTCTGGCCGCGTTAACTCTAATTCTCGAAGATGGTGTATACGATGAGTTTATGCAAAAATTTGGCGAAGAGTTTGAACCGTTGGACGATACTTCCATACTGGATGAACTTGAAATACTGGTGAGTAACATTAAACCATCTGCATCTGTAGTTTTTAGAGCTAATCATGCCTCAAATGTATATTCTATTGGTGGTAATTTGCCTGACGATAAGGATAAAATTCTTTCATTGGTAAGAAGCCTTAGGGGACACCCAGAATTACTAAAGCCAAAAGTAATGCGCAGATTCTGATGTTAACAACTAACGCAATAGATCGACGGATTCAATAGGAAGATTCGGAGCACATGAAGCACATATCGAAGAACTTAAGTTTTGTCGGTTTATTTATCATGTGTAGTTCTATAGCACATATGAAGTAGGTAGAAAAACAGAAACAAACAACTGGTGACAGGATGTGTCTGTTACTGGACAGGAACAAACAATAAATCCGTCCACCAGTTGTTGTTGAAGCGTTAACTTTCTTTGTTCAACAAACTATAAAACACTTGTAAACAAATATGCAAGTACTAAATGAACGCAGTGACGCTTATTTTAATTTCATGAACTCGAAAGACTCTAACCATACCAGGCAAACATATGAATTCTGTATCCAAAAATTCCTGAATCATTACAAAACAGATCTAGAGTCATTGCTGCAGCTACC
>Ga0068864_100004951_pt1 | contig 10917 bp, 5 predicted proteins | sample KBSSwiS72_FD_66586 | JGI IMG/M metagenome (GOLD analysis project Ga0068864, IMG submission 66586) | Switchgrass rhizosphere microbial communities from Kellogg Biological Station, Michigan, USA - KBS Switchgrass S7-2 | ecosystem: Host-associated > Plants > Roots > Rhizosphere > Soil ...
GAAGCTCGCGGTCGCCAAGTGGCTGCGCCTGATGGCCGAGCACGAGATCCACCATCGCGGCCAGCTCTACATGGCTCTCGGGATGCTCGGGGTCGAGACGCCGCCGATCTACGGGCTGACGTCGGAGCAGGTGAGGGAGAGCAGCAAGGGGTAAGCGAAAACCCCGCGAACGACGTATTAGGATTTGCTAATACGTTGCGTTCGCCCGGCTTGCCGTCTCCTGCCGGCCGCCTGCCGGCCCTACGAGGCCCGCGAGATCTTCGACGCCGACGGGAACCCGTGCGTCAGCGGGATCCGGATGGTCGCCTCGGCTCCGCCCTCCGGTCCGCGACGCAGCAGGAGCTGGTGGCGGCCGGGGTAGAGCGCCTCGAGCCGCCGCCGCGTGTTTCGCAGGCCGATCCCCGAGGTCGTCTCGGACGCGCCCGCCTTCGGTCCCGGACCGTCGTCCCGGACGCACACGATCAGGTCGCCGCCGTCGGCCGACGCCGTGACCGCGATCTTCCCGGCGCCCGCGCGCCCGCCGATGCCGTGCTGGATCGCGTTCTCGACGAGAGGTTGAAGGAGAAAGCTCGGAACCTTCGCCGAGGCGACGTCGGGGGCGAACGAGATCGCCGCCTCCAGCCGGTCGCGGAAACGCACGCGCTCGATCGAGAGGTACTTCTCGAGGATGGCGATCTCCTCCTGGAGCGTCACGAGAGGCGTGTCCTCGGACTGCAGCGAAAGGCGAAGCAGCTCGCCGAGCCGGATCACCATCTGCCGCGCGCGCTCGGGGTCTCGCCCGACGAGCGGAAGGATGCTGTTGAGCGTGTTGAACAGGAAGTGCGGGCGGAGCTGGAACTGCAGTGCGTCGAGCTGCGCCTCCACGAGCGCCGTGCGAAGCCGCTCCCGGAACTCGAGCCGTCTCACCCGCAGCCGGTACAGGAGCGTCACCAGCGCGGCCAGGGCGGCGGCGAGGAGCGCGCGGAAGACGCCGGTCTGGGTGAAGCGGCGCGGGATCTCGAGCCCGACGGATGCGCCCGTCTCGTTCCAGACGCCGTCCTCGTTGGCCGCTCGGACGCGGAAGCGATAGCTCCCCGGCGCCAGGTTCGTGTAGTACGCGGTGCGGCGCTGTGCGGCGTCCACCCAGTCCTTGTCGAATCCCTCGAGCCGGTAGCGGAAGCGGACGTCGTGCGGGTACCGGAGGGCGAGCGCCGTGTACTGGAACTCGAGGTGCCGCGTCTCGACCGGCAGCCGCGGACCGGTCACCGGCCGGCCGTCGGCGAGGACGTGCTCGACGACGACGTTGGGCGCGACGGGGTTCAGCTCGATCCGCGCGGGGTCCGCCATCGCGAGCCCCTTGACCGTGGGGAACCAGAGCCGGCCGTCGCGGCTGCGCAGCGCGCCCTGCTGGGTGCCGTTGCACTCCGCGCGGATCATCCCGGTCGTGGTCGTGAAGGTGACCCGCTCCGGGATCTTCCCGGATCCGCTCGCGACCGCGGCGAGCTCCGACGCCGAGACTCGAAAGACGCCGCGATTGCTCGTCAGCCAGAAGTAGCCGCGTCCGTCCTCGATCACGCGCTGGGCGGCGTCGTGGAAGAGGCCCTCGCGCTGCCGGTACGTCGTGAAGCGGCCGCCGGAGTATCTCGAGAGGCCGCCGCGCGTCGCGAACCAGTACGTGCCGTCCGCGTCCTGGTACGCGGACATGACGACGTCGTGCGCGAGCCCGTCGGCCGTCGTGAAGCGAGTCAGCTTGCCGTTCTCGACGCGCACGACGCCTCCGCCGAACGTCCCGACCCACAGCGCCCCGTCGCGGTCCTCGAGGATCGAGAAGACTCCGTCCGAACCGAGGCCGTCGCGGGCGCGGTAGGACGTCCAGCGGCCCCGGGACAGGCGGTACAGGCCCGAGCCCATCGTTCCCACCCAGAGGTCCCCGGAGCGGTCGACCAGGACGCTCGAGACGAAGCGGGCGGAGATCCCCTTCTCCGGCGAGATGCGCTCGATCCGGTGACCGACCAGCTTGACGAGGCCTCCGCCGCGCGTGCCGATCCAGAGCGCTCCGGACTGGTCCTCCGCGATGCACATGATGGCGGTGCCGAGCGAGACGAACGGCTCGAAGCGATCCGAGCCCGCGGCGAGCCGGTGCAGCGTTCCCTCCGCGGTGCCGGCCCAGAGCGTGCCGCCGCGGTCCTCGAAGACGGACCACATCCGGTCGTCCGCGAGACCGTCGCGCAGCGTGAAGATCGCGATGCGCTGCTCCTTGATCCGGTTCAGCCCGCCGTCGGACGTTCCGATCCAGAGGCTTCCCTCGCGGTCTTCGGCGATCGAGAGGATCCGATCGCTCGAGAGCCCCTCGGCGGTGCCGTGGCGCAGGAACTGGCCGTCGCGGAATCGGAGGAGCCCGTTCTCCGTGCCGAGCCAGAGATTGCCGTCGCGGTCGGGGTAGAGGACGCGCGCGATCGAGGTCTCGGGCCGGCCCGGCTCGGTCCACACGCGGGTCTCGTGCCCGCGCACGTGGACGAGCCCGCTCGTCGTGCCCGCCCACAGGCCACCACCGGGGTCCGCCGAGAGGGAGAAGACGCCGCCGGGAAAGCCGCTCGAGCACGTCCAGGGGACGAACCGTTCGGACTCGAGGTGCGCGATGCCCCACGGCCCGCCGGCCCACAGCGTCCCGGAGGCGTCCGTCGCGAACGCGCGCACGCGCGGGACCGGCAGTCCCTCCGCCGTCCCGAACGACGACCTCTTTCCGTCGCGAAGCCGGAAGACTCCCGCGTCGGAGGCGACCCAGAGCGAGCCGTCGCGCGCCTCGTGGAGCGCGTCGATCAGCGTCGAGGCGAGCGGCCCGTCGAGAGGCGGCAGGAACTCGCCGCCGCGCATGCGCGCGAGGCCGGCCATCGTGCCGACCCACAGCGTGCCGTCGCGCGCCTCGAGGAGGCACTGGACCCAGTCGTCGCCGAACGCCGGGGTGTTGCGCGAGTCGAACGTCGTGAAGCGGACGCCGTCGAAGCGGACGAGCCCCTCCTGGGTGCCGAGCCAGAGGTAGCCGTCGCGCGTCTGGAGGATCGCCGTGATCGAGTTCTGGGGCAGCCCGGAGTCGCTGGTCCAGACGTCGTGGCCGTACTGCGGCAGCGGCGTCGAGGGGTCCAGCGCCGCGGCCGCGGCGGTTCCGAGGAGGAGGAGAACGAGCGCGGCCGCGGCGCGAATCGGGCGATTCACGCCTCAGAAAACCCCGATCCGGCCCTCCGGATCAACGCCCCGCGGACGGGCCGGGAAGCCCTACGGACGGGGGCGGCGTTTCGAGGGACGGCTCCCGCCTGGCGGCGCGTCTACCGGGCGAGTACTACGCCGGCAGCGGCAGGAACAATCGCGCGATGGCGCCCCGGTGGCCGCGGCGGTTCTCGAGCGCCAGGCTCCCGCCGTGCGCCTCGGCGATCTGGCGCGACAGCACGAGGCCGATCCCGGAGCCGCCCGGCTTCGTCGTGAAGAAGGGCACGAACAGGTTCGCCGTGCTCGGCAGTCCGGGGCCGTCGTCCGCGATCCAGATCTCGAGGCGTCCGCCCGCGCGGCGCCAGCCGGCGGCGACGCCGCCCCGCGTCTCGAGCGCGGCGTCGGCGGCGTTACGCACGAGGTTGATGAGGAGCTGCTCGAGCTGATCCGCGTCCGCGTTGACGACGAGCTGCGGACCCGGGATGACGCCGACCGGCAGGCGGGTCTCGAGGCTCGCGGCGCGCGCGACGAGCTCGTGCACGGCGACCGGCTCGGCGCGCGGCGGCGGCAGGCGCGCCAGGCGGGCGTACGCGCTCGTGAAGCGGGAGAGAGCCTCCGCGCGCGAGGCGATCACCGCGAGACCCTGGCGCAGGTCCTCGCGAAAGTCGGGCGGGGGCTCGACGCGTCCGGCCAGGTCGCGCAGGCTGCCGGCGATCGACTGGATCGGGGCGAGCGAGTTGTTGAGCTCGTGGCCGAGAACGCGGATGAGCCTCTGCCACGCCTGCCTCTCCTCCTCGCGCAGCGGACGGCTGACGTCCGACAGCACCAGCAGGCGGTGCGGAACGCCGCCCTGGCGAAACGAGCTGCGCCGGATCTCCCAGCGGCCCGCCCCGCCGGGGAACTGCGCCTCGAGGATGTGCGGCGCGTCGTCGCGGAGGAAGTCCGCCAGGCCGAGCTCGTCCGCCTCGCGGTCGCGCAGGCGCGGCTCGGGCTGCCCGAGCAGTCGCTCGCCGAACCGGTTCACGAGCCGCAGCCGTCCCGTGTCGTCGAACGCGAAGACGGCGACCTCGATCTCCGACATGACGCGAGAGAGGAGCGCCGTCGCCTCGAGCGCGCCGAGGCGCTGCTCCCGGAGCGTGTCGGTCAGCGCGTTGACCTCGAGGAGGACCTCGCCGAGCGGGTCGTCCCCGCGGGCGCCTCGCGCGCGGATCGAGAAGTCCTCCTCGCGCATCGCGGCGAGCAGGTTCGAGACGGTCTGCAGCGGCCGGATCACCCTCTCGCGCAGCGCCTGCGTGAAGGCGAGCCAGGCTCCGACGACGAGCACGCTCAAGGTCCAGCGCACCTTCGAGGAGTAGTCGCCGGCCCAGAGGATGCCGAGCGCGACCGCCACGGCCGGCAGCGCGGCGCCCAGCGCGAGAAGGTGGATGCGGCCGTCGTGGGTCAGCTTCACGAGGGATCTTCGGGCGATTCGACGGAAGGGGTTCCCGGCTTCAGGTTACAGGTGACAGGTCGAGCCTGGGAACCCGAAACCGGATGCCTGAGACCCGCAGTCTCGAGAATCGCCCGCCTCAATGCTCCTATTGTCCGTGCTTCTCGAGCCGCCGGTACAGCGCGCTTCGCGAGAGCCCGAGCGCCTGCGCCGCCCGGCTCACGTTGCCGCCGTAGCGGTCCATCGCCTTGCGGACGAGGAGGCTCTCGACCTGCTCGAGTGAGAGCTCGTCGAGCCGGACGGGCTCCGAGGCGCGGCGCAGCGCCAGGTCGTGGACTCGGACCCGGTCGGCGGAGGCCATGAGCACCGCGCGCTCGACCGCGTGGTCCAGCTCGCGCACGTTTCCCGGCCACGGGTGGGCGAGCATCGCCTCGAGAGCGGCGCTCTCGAACCCGGCGAGCTCCTTTCGATAGCGCCGGGAGTGGGCCGCCAGGAAGTGCTGCGCGAGGCGGGGGATGTCCTCGCGGCGATCGCGCAGGGCCGGGATGCGGATCTCGATCGTGTTCAGGCGGAAGAGGAGATCCTGCCGGAACCGCCCGGATGCGACCTCGGCACCCAGCTCGGCGTTGGTCGCGGAGAGCACGCGCGCATCCGCGCGAATGGTCCGCGAGGAGCCGACCCGCTCGAACTCGCCCGTCTCGAGGACCCGCAGGAGCTTGCCCTGCTGGCTGAGAGGCACGTTTCCGATCTCGTCGAGGAAGAGCGTGCCGCCATCCGCGAGCTCGAAGCGCCCGACCCGGTCCGAGCGGGCGTCCGTGAACGCGCCGCGGACGTGCCCGAAGAGCTCGCTCTCGAAGACCCCCTCGGAGATGCCGCCCGCGTTCAGCGCGACGAGGGGTTTCGCGGCGCGCGGAGAGGCGTCGTGCAGCGCGCGCGAGACCATTCCCTTGCCCGTCCCGTTCTCGCCGGTGATCAGGACGTTGGCGTCGGACGGTCCCACGCGCGCGATGACGTCGAGCACGGGGCGCATCGCGGGCGACTCGGCGATCATCGCCGGCGCGGCCTCCCGGCGCAGGAGGCGGTTCTCCGCCTCGAGCCTCCGTCCCTGCTTGAGAGCCCGGCCGAGGGCGACCTGCGTCCGGAGCGTCGTCAGCAGCCGCGCGTTGTCCCACGGCTTCTGGACGAAGTCGCGCGCCCCGCGCCGCATGGCCTCCACCGCCAGGTCCACCGTTCCCCAGGCCGTCATGACGACGACGGGAAGATCGGCGTCGAGCTCGCGGATCCGGGCGAGGAGGTCGAGCCCCTCCGAGCCCGACGTCGTGTCCCGCGTGTAGTTCAGGTCCATCAGGACGGCGTCGAAGTCGCGCGCCTCGAGCGCGGCGAGGACGGCGGCGGGGGACGCGGCCGTCTCGCACTGCAGGCCGTCGCCCTTCAGAGCCAGGCGCAGCGCCTCCAGCACGTCGCGCTGGTCGTCAGCGACGAGGACGCGGGAAGGCTTCATGGACGGAGGAAGACGCCCGAAGGCCTCACTTCGACTTGAAGTCGAGCGCCGCCGAGTTCATGCAGTACCTCAGCCCCGTCGGCTCGGGCCCGTCGTCGAAGACGTGGCCGAGGTGCGAGCCGCACCGGCGGCACAGAACCTCCGTGCGCGACATGAAGAAGCTGCGGTCCTCGTGCGTCATGACGCTCTGGTCGGAACAGGGTGTCCAGAAGCTCGGCCATCCCGTCCCGGAGTCGAACTTCGTCTTCGAGTCGAAGAGCTGGTTGCCGCATGCCGCGCAGAGGTAGTCGCCCGGCGCGTGGTGGTCCCAGTACTTGCCGGTGAAGGCGCGCTCCGTGCCCTTCTCGCGCAGGACGCGATACTGCTCGGGAGTCAGCGACGCGCGCCACTCCGTCTCCGTCTTTTCGACCGGAGCGGCCGGCCCGGGCTTGCCCTCCGCCATGACCGGAATCTACCACCGGCGCCTGAGCGCGGGGTTCACTCGCCCCGCAGCGCCCGGCTCGGGTCGACCCGGCTCGCCCGCCGCGCCGGCAGGTCCGTGGCGGCGAGCGCCACCGCCGCGAGGACGCCCGGCACCAGCAGGAACGTCAGCGGGTCGCGAGGGCCGACGCCGTAGAGAAGGGAGGCCATCAGGCGCGTGAGCAGGAACGCGCCGGCGAGACCGATGGCCACGCCGAGCCCGGCGAGCTTCGCGCCCTCCCCGAGCAGCATGCGGCGCACGTCGCGCGGCCGCGCGCCGAGGGCCATGCGGATGCCGATCTCCTGGGTGCGCTGCGAGACGCTGTAGGCGATGACGCCCGAGATGCCGACGGCGGAGAGCAGGAGGGCGGCCGCGGCGAACAGGCCGAGCAGGCGCATCGCGAAGCCGCGCTGGGCGAGCGTTCGGGCCATCGCCTCGTTCATCGTGCGGGCCGCGTACAGCGGCAGCTCGGCGTCGATGCCGTGCATCTCCCTCTCGATGGCGGCGGCGACCGGGCCCGCGCCGAGCCGCGTCCGGACGACGAGCGTCAGCGACAGGTTCGCCGCCTGCTCCAGGGGGCGGTAGATCGCCGGCCTCTCCTCGAGGTCGAGCGCCGCGCTCTTGACGTCTCCGACGACGCCCACGATCTCCATCCAGACTCCGAGCCCGTTTCGCGGGGTCCGTCCGCGGGCGTCCAGGCGGCCGAGCGCGATGCGGTGGCCGAGGGCGCTCTCTCCCGGGAAGAAGCGTTTCGCGAGGGACTCGCTGACGACCGCGACCGGAGCCGCGCCCTCGAGGTCGTGGCCGTCGAAGGCGCGCCCGCTCCGCAGCGGGATTCCCATCGTGCCGAAGTAGCCGACGGTGGCGGAGGAGAACTCCGCCGCGCCGAGCCCGCCGCGCTCCGGATCGCGCCCGTCGATCGTGAACGGGATCGTGAAGGGGAAGCCGCCGAACGGCACCCGGGTCGCGGCGTCCGCGGCCTCGACGCCGGGGATCTGCCGCACCCTCTCGAGGATCCGGCGGTAGAGCACGACCTGCGCGGCGTTCTGGAAGTACCGTCCGCTCTCCGGGACGTTCGGCTGCGGCAGCCAGATGCTCGCCGTCACGAGGTTCTGCGGCCGGAAGCCGGGGTCGACGCGATGCAGCCGCACGAGCGTGCGCAGCAGGAGCGCCGCGCCGGTGAGCAGGACCAGCGCGAGCGCGAACTCGGCGACCACGAGGACCGAGCGCACGCGCTTTCCGCGGCCGCCCGTCGAGCCGCGCGCGCTGTCCTTCAGGGTGGCGAACATCTCGCTGCCGGCGGTCTGGAGCGCGGGGACGAGGCCGAACAGGAGACCGGTCACCAGCGCCGCGCCGAGGGTGAAGAGCAGCACGGGGAGATCGACGCGGACCTCGGCGATCCGCGGGAGGTTCGCGGGCGCGAGCCGCACGAGCGCCTCGACGCCCCACGCGGCGAGGGCCAGCCCGGCGAGCCCTCCCGCGAGCGCCAGGGCGAGGCTCTCGGTCAGCAGCTGCCGCACGAGCCGGCCGCGGCCGGCGCCGAGCGCCTGGCGCACCGCGATCTCGCGGCGCCGCGAGGAGGCGCGGGCGAGGAGCAGGTTGGCGACGTTCGCGCACGCGATCAGGAGCACGAACCCGACCGCGGCGAGCAACACGATGAGCGCGGGCCGCGTGGCGCCGACGACGTCCTGCTGCAGCGGGAGCACGCGGGGCGTCCAGCCGTCCGCCGCGCGGTAGTCGGAAGGGAACTCCTTGCGGAACGCTTCCGCCAGCGAGTCGAGGCGGCGCTGCGCGCCCTCGACGGTGACGCCCGGCTTCAGGCGCGCCAGGGTGCCGCGGAAGATGTAGGCGCCTCGCGGGATCGGGAGGCGAAACGGATTCGCGCTCCAGCCCGACGGCGCCCAGACCTCGACGTCCGTCTGGAGCGACTGTCCCGGGTGGCGGAAGCCGGGCGGCGCGACGCCGACGATCGTGTACATGTCGTCGTCGAGCCGGAACGTCTTCCCGATGACGCCGGGGTCGGCCGCGTAGTGGCGTCGCCACCAGCCGTCGCTGATCACCGCGATCTCCGCGATGCCGGGCCGGTAGTCGGGCTTCTCGAAGAAGCGGCCGACCTGCGGCTTGACGCCGAGCAGGTCGAAGTAGCCGATGTCGACGAGGAGGACTTCGGCGCGCTCCGGCCGCTCCATTCCCGTGATGTTCGCGTTGATCGGGTAGAGGCCGCTGATCTGGGAGAAGGCTCCGGACCGGTCGCGGTAGTCGAAGAGCTCCGGCGGCGACACGCCCGCGTCGACGAGCCCCTGGCCCTTGAGGTCCGCCGTGACGCGAACGAGCTCCTCGGGCCGGTCGAACGGCAGCGGCTTGAGCAGCACGGCGTGCACGACGGAGAAGATCGCCGTGTTGGCGCCGATTCCGAGCGCGAGTGTGGCCACCGCGACCGCCGTGAACCCGGGGCTGCGGGCGAGCATCCGAAGCGCGTAGCGAAGGTCCTGTCCGACGGTCGTCATGGGAGCCTCCTCGTCTTGCCTGCCCTCTTCACTCCGCCCGGAGCGCGCTCGCCGCGTCGACGCGGGCGGCCCGCCGGGCGGGGATCGCCCCGGCCGCGAATCCGGTCGCGAGCATCACGGCCGCGATGGCGGCGTAGGTGTACGGGTCCGCCGGCTGCACCTCGAAGAGCAGCCCCGCCACGAGTCGGCTCGCGGCCAGCGAGGCGGCGGCGCCGAGCGCGAGCCCGAGGGCGACCAGCCTCACGCCGCCGCCGGCGACGCTCGCGAAGACGTCTCTCGGCGAGGCGCCGAGCGCGATTCGGATGCCGATCTCGCGGCGGCGCATCGCGGCGGAGTAGGAGACGAGCCCGAAGAGGCCGAGCGCCGCCAGCAGCAGGGCCAGCCCCGCGAAGCCCGACAGCAGCGACGCGTGGAACCGGGGCGCCGCGACGGACTCGTCGACCAGCTGCTCGACCGGACGGATCCGCGCCGCGGCGAGCGCGGGATGGACGCGGCGCACCTCCTCCCGAAGCACGGGGGCGAGAGCGGCGCCGGGAGCCGCGGACCGGACCATCACGTACGCCCACAGGAACGGCGTCTGGGAGAACGGCGTGTACACCGCGGAGTCGCCGGGATCGGAGAGACCGCTGTAGCGGACGTCCTCGACGACGCCGACGATCTCGCGCCACTCGGGCCCGGCGTCCGGGTTCAGGAGGCGAACGCGGCGCCCGAGCGCGCCGCCCGAGGGGAACAGCCGGCGCGCGAGGCCGCGGCTGATCGCGGCCACGCGGGGAGAGTCCGCGCGGTCGCTGTCGGCGAACGCGCGTCCCTCGAGCATGCGCGTGCCCATGGCCTCGAAGTATCCCGGCGTCGCGCCGACGAAATAGGCGGAGTCCTGGTCCGAGTCCGACGCGGCGCGGCCTTCGATCTCGAAGCGCGTCGCGCGCTGCGCGGTCTCGGGCGGCAGCGCGGAGCCGGCGCCTGCGGCCGACACTCCGGGAAGCGCGCGGATCCGTCGGACGACCTCCTCCGCGGCGGCGTCGCGCGCCGGCGCTCCGTCGAGCTCGTAGACGTTCAGGACGAAGGAGGTCAGCGAGTCCGGCTGGAAGCCCTTCTCGACGTGGAGCAGCCGCTGGAGGCTCCGGACGAGCAGCCCGGCGCCGACGAGAACGACGACGGCGAGCGCGACCTCCGCGACGACGAGCGCGGCCCGGAGCCGGCCTCCGCGGGCGGAGGCGCGCGAACCGGTCGACGTCCCGCGCACCGCGCCCATTCTCGAAGCGGAGGCCTGGAGCGCCGGCGCGAGGCCGAAGAGCAGCCCGCTCGCGACGCTCGCCACGAGCGTGAAGAGGAGCACGCCGCGGTCGATCCGGATCTCGGAGAGCCGCGGAAGACCGCCGGGCGCGACGAGTGGCAACGCGGAGACGGCCCAGGCCGCGAGCAGCACGCCGGCGACGGCCCCGGCGAGCGACAGGAGCAGGCTCTCGGTCAGGAGCTGCCGCAGGATCCGCGCCCTGCCAGCGCCGAGGGCGCTGCGGATCGCGAGCTCGCGCTCCCGCGCGGCTCCCCTCGCGAGCAGGAGGCCGGCGACGTTGGCGGACGCGATGAGCAGGATGAGTCCGACCGCGGCGAACAGCGCCGAGAGCGCCGGCCGGACGCCGCCGACCAGGCGGTCGGCCAGCGGCACGAAGTCGAACGCCACGCCCTTGTTCGTGTCGGGGTACGCGCGCTGCAGGCGCACCGAGACCGCCGCGACCTGGGCCCGCGCGGCGGCCAGGGAGACGCCCGGCCGCACGAGGGCGATCATGCGGAAGATGCGCAGCCCGCGGTTGGACATCTGGGCGGGAGTCCGCGCCAT
>Ga0068864_100004955_pt1 | contig 10914 bp, 9 predicted proteins | sample KBSSwiS72_FD_66586 | JGI IMG/M metagenome (GOLD analysis project Ga0068864, IMG submission 66586) | Switchgrass rhizosphere microbial communities from Kellogg Biological Station, Michigan, USA - KBS Switchgrass S7-2 | ecosystem: Host-associated > Plants > Roots > Rhizosphere > Soil ...
CGCACTTTTCAGCGAGGTAGATCAGGATCGCCCCGGACTCCCACACCGTGATCGGCGCGTTGCCGGGTCCGTCGGCGTCTATCAGCACCGGGTGCTTGTTGTTCGGACTCAGCGCGAGGAAGTCCGGCGCCAGTTGATCGCCCGCCAGAATGTCGATGAAGGTTGCGTCGTAGGCGAGGCCGCACTCGTGCAGCATGATCGCTACTTTGCGACCGTTCGGCGTGGGGCCGGAGAGCAGATGGAGCGGGTTCATGCGGGTTTCGCCATGACGAAGAACTGATACCCGAAATACGTGGAGTAGTCCCGGTAAGCCGCCACCTCGCCTTCGGCACTCTGCAGCACCGTCGCGGCTGCAGCGTCGTCCGGGTACTTCTTGCGCAACAGTTGCGTACGCGCTTTCAGCGGGGCGTAGTAGTGATCCCACCATGCCGCTTCCGGCAACACGAAATCTCCCAACAGTTTCAATCCGGCGCGTGCGACGATTGCGCGGCAGGCGGGAACGTCGGTCATCGCCGGATACTCTTCCCAGTTGCGTCGCACCACCTCGGGTGGATCGGGTCGCAGCCACACCGGCTCGGTCAGCGCGATGCGCCCGCCGGGCTTCAGCAGCGGCGCCCATGCGGCGAGCGCGTCCGGCACGCCGACGATGTAGGCGGCGCCTTCGCACCACATCACGTCGATGCTGTTCGGCTGGAACGGCAAGGCGCGCATGTCCGCTAGGCGGGTCTCTATACGATTACCCGCGCCCGTGGCTTCGATGCGCCGGTTCAGTTCGTCGAGATACGGCTTGTGCGCGTCCGTTGCGACGATGCGCGCGTCCGGCAGCAGCTGCGCGAGGTCGAGCGTCTGCGCGCCGGGTCCGCAGGCGATGTCGACCAGCAGCGGCTGATCGGGCAGCGTACCCATGAGGCGCAGCGCGCGCGTCGTGCTGTCGCGGTTGCCCGGACCCTCGCGCGGCAAGTCCGTGTGCAGTTCGAAGAAGACACGGCGCTGGTTCGGATCGGACAGATTCAATGGTGGCTCCTTGATTTCGAGTCGGTTGCGCGTCTGCACGTCGCTCTTTCGCAACTTCTCCGCCGGCACAGCCGTCTAACGGCTCGCCGCTGCGGCTACGATCCGGCTGGATCAACGGATTCCCGCGGCGGTCGCGTATGAATCTGATCCGGAAGCCCGGATGATGGCCGCCGCGCTGCTGGAAATGAAGAAGCGAAACGGAGAATAGATGGTAGACCCCGAACAGGCGGCGACCGGTACGGCGCGAGCCGATGTCGCGCGTCCCCCGGCTGCGGCCCCGATGCGTCCAAAGCGCCTCCGGCACGTGAGCAGCGCCGCCGTAACGGCCCTCGTGCTGATCGCGCTCGGATACTGGTGGATGCAGCGGGCTCCTGCGCCGCATTACGTCACCGGCACCGTGACCCGCGGCGACGTGCAGCGCACCGTGACCGCGAGCGGAACCGTCAATCCGATGACGACCGTTCAGGTCGGCACGTACGTGTCGGGCGTGCTGCAGGACCTGCACTGCGACTTCAACACCGAAGTCAAAGCAGGCCAGCTGTGCGCGAAGATCGATCCGCGTCCGTATCAATCCATCGTCGACCAGGAAACGGCCGCGCTCGGCACGGCACGCGCACAACTCGCGAAAGACCAGGCGAATCTCGCGTTCGCGAAAGTCATATACGACCGCGACGTCGATCTGCTGAAGCGCCGCATCGTGTCGCAGGAAACCGTCGACGCGGCGCTGAATGCCTGGCAGCAGGCGCAAGCGCAGGTGGCGCTCGACGAAAGCACGATTGCGCAGCGCTTGGCCTCGCTCAGCTCCGCGAAGGTGAATCTCGACTACACGAACATCATCTCGCCGGTGAGCGGCACAGTGGTGTCGCGCAACGTCACGCAGGGACAGACCGTGGCGGCCAGCTTTCAGACGCCAACGCTGTTTCTGATCGCAACCGACCTCACGCAGATGCAGGTCGACACCAACGTCAGCGAATCCGATATCGGCAACGTGGCCGTCGGCAACAAGGTGCTGTTCACGGTCGAGGCGTATCCCGACGAGACGTTCACCGGCACGGTCACGCAGGTGCGGCAGGCACCGCAGAGCGTGCAGAACGTCATCACGTACGACGCCGTCGTCGGCGTGCCGAATCCGAAGCTGCTGCTGAAACCCGGAATGACGGCCGCGGTGCGGGTGGTGACCGCAGAACGCAGCGACGTGCTGCGCGTGCCGAATCAGGCGTTGCGCTACACGCCGGCGCGCGCGAAACGGGCTGAAACCGCTGTGGATCCCAACAAGACGTCGGCTCCCGACAACCACGCGGTGTGGCGGCTGCAGGACGGCCAACCCGTGCGCGTTCCGATCGAGATCGGCCTTGACGACGATGCATTTTCCGAGGTCGTGCGCGGTTCGTTGGCTGCGGGCGACACGATCGTCCTGGGCGTTGCGGGTGCGACGGCGCCGGCGGCTGGCGGTGCGACCGGTACGCCGCGCATGCCGCGCCTTTGATCCTTCCCATGACCGATACAGTCATCGAAGTGCAGGATCTGGCGCGCACGTATCACGCGGGCGACGTCGACGTGCACGCACTGCGCGGGGTGAACCTGAGGATCGAGCGCGGCGAATTCGTCGCCATCATGGGGTCGTCGGGCTCCGGCAAGTCCACGATGATGGCCATCCTCGGCTGCCTCGACCGGCCGACTGCCGGCCGCTATCTGTTCGAGGGCGTCGATGTGTCGGCGCTCTCGGAGCCCCAGCTGGCGCGGATCCGCAGTGAGCGTATCGGCTTCGTCTTCCAGAGCTTCAATCTGCTCGCGCGCACCAGCGCGCTGGAGAACACCGCATTACCGTTGTTCTATTCCGGCGATGCGCCGCCGCGCGCGAGTGAACGCGCCGAGCGCGCGCGGCGCGCGCTCGAGCTGCTCGGGCTTGGCCACCGCGCGGGCAATACCCCCGCGCAGCTCTCTGGCGGCGAGCAGCAGCGCGTCGCGATCGCGCGTGCGCTGATCAACTCGCCCAGCGTGCTGCTCGCCGACGAGCCCACCGGCAATCTCGATACGCGAAACTCGCACGACATCATGCAGACGCTGGTGCGGTTCAACCGGGAGCAGCACGTCACGATCGTGGTGGTCACGCACGAATCGGACATCGCAGCCTATGCGGACCGCGTCATCACCATGCGCGACGGCGGCGTCGTTTCCGACGAACGGCACGACTCGATCGTCGCAACGCAGGCGCCGGTGTCGCGGCTGGAGATCGCCCCTCAACCCAACGGTGCGGCCACGGAATCCGGTGCATCCTCGGCGCACGGCACACGCACGGCGTTCGCGCTGATGATCGGCGGCGCCGCGCTGCAGGCGCTCGCGCGCAACAAGATGCGTTCGGCGTTGACGATGCTCGGCGTTTTCATCGGCGTGGCGGCGTTGATCGCGATGGTGGCGGTGGGGCAAGGCGCCAACGACGCGGTACGCAAACAGATCGAGAGCCTCGGCACGAACATGTTCGTCGTGGTGCCGGGTGCTTCGTCGAGCGGCGGCGCGCGCGGCGGTTTCGGCAGCGCGTCGACGCTGACGGTAGCGGATGTCGAAGCGATCCGCCGCGAAGCGCCGTCGGTTGCCCAGGTCAGCTACATGATCCGGCAACAGGGTCAGGTGCAGTTCGGGGATCACAACTGGACGACCGTCGTACAGGCCGTGACTGCGAGCTATCCACCGATCACGAACTGGCGCATCGAATCGGGTCGCGCCATCACCGACGACGACGTATCGAGCGCGGCACTGGTCGCGGTGCTCGGCCAGACCGTGTATCACCAACTATTCGCCGAAGGCGACAACGCGATCGGCGCCGTCATCACGGTGAAAGGCATTCCGTTGCGCGTGGTCGGGCTCTACGCGAGCAAAGGACAGTCGGCGATGGGGCAGGACCAGGACGACGTCGTGATGATTCCGTTCACGACCGGCGAACGGAAGATCCTCGGTGTTGCTGCGCCTACGCTGGCCACGACGGAAAACGCGCTGTATCCGGCGATCTCCAACCCCTACGGTATCGCGCCGCGCCTCACCGGATTCGTCAATGCGATCTTCGTGCAGGCAACCGACAGCGGCAACGTCCAGAAAGCGATCGACGAAGTCACCGATGTGCTGAACGTGCGGCACCGCGTGCGCGCCGGTGCGAATCCCGACTTCAGCGTGCGCAACCTCAGCCAGATCGCAAGCGCCGCCGAGGGCAGCAGCAAGATCATGGGCGCGCTGCTCGCCGTCGTCGCGTCGATCTCCCTGCTGGTCGGCGGCATCGGCATCATGAATATCCTGCTCGTTTCGGTGACGGAGCGGACTCGCGAGATCGGCCTGCGGATGGCGATCGGCGCGAAGCGGATGCACGTGTTGCTGCAGTTTCTTGCCGAGGCGGTGATTCTCAGTGCTACCGGCGGAATTGCCGGAATCATCTTCGGAGTGGTGATCACCGAAGCGATCGCCATCGTGGCCGAGTGGCCGACGTTCATCTCGATCTACGCGATTCTGCTCGGCTTCCTGTTCTCCGCTGCCATCGGCATCTTTTTCGGCTACTACCCGGCGCGGAAAGCAGCGCGGCTGAACCCGATCGAGGCGTTGCGGTATGAGTGACCGCGCGCCTCGACGGTATCGTTGGGGCATTCCATTGATCGCGGTGGTGGTTTCCGGCTGTGCCGTCGGTCCGGACTTCACGCGGCCCGACGCACCGGCTGTCGATCGATACGATCAGACGCAGATGTTGCTGCCTGGCGCCGGCGACGGGCAGCCGCAGCAGACGCTGCAGAGCGGGTCGGCACCCGCCGATCAATGGTGGCGCGCGTTCGGCTCGGCGCCTTTGAACGCGACGGTGGAGCTCGCCTTGCGCGGCAGCCCCACGCTGGAAGCGGCGCAGGCAACGCTGTCTGCTGCCAACGAGACGCTCGCGGCGACGCGCGGCGCGCTGTTTCCGCAGGTGGATCTCGGCGCCAGGACGTCGCGCGGTAACAGCGGCGGGTTGACGAGCACCGGTGGCGGCTCGGTGCGTAACCTCTACGACGTTGGCGGCAGCATCGGTTACGCGGTGGATATATTCGGCGGCACGCGACGCCGCGTCGAACAACAGGCCGCGCTCGTCGACTTTCAGCGCGGTCTCGTCGGTACGGCGTATCTGTCGTTGACCGGCGACGTCGTCACGGCCGCGATCGATGCGGCGAGTGCGCTGGAAGAACTCGCCGCGGCGCAGGACATCATCGACGTCGACGCGCACAACCTTCAGCTCGTGCAGATTTCGGAAGCGGCGGGGAAGTCTGCCGGCACCGACGTGCTCGCCGCGGAAGGGCAACTGGCGAGCGACCGTGCGCTCTTGCCCCCGTTGCGTCAGCAACTCGACGTTGCGCGCCACCAGCTCGCGGTGCTCGTGGGGCGCTACCCGGCCGACTGGTCGCCGCCGGAGTTCCGCTTCGCGAGCATGACGCTGCCGACCGAGTTGCCGCTCACGCTGCCGTCCGAACTGGTACGCGCGCGCCCCGACATTCTCGCGGCCGAAGCGCAACTGCACGCTGCGAGTGCAGCCGTCGGCGTCGCGACCGCGGCGTTGTATCCGAGCCTCACACTCAGCAGTTCGTGGACGACTACCTCGGGCACCAGCGGCGATCTGTTCAGCGCGAACAGCGACGTATGGTCGATTGCCGCTGGTCTCACCGCGCCGCTCTTTCACGGCGGCACGTTGCGCGCGGAGCAGCGCGCCGCTGTCGACACGTTGGCGGCTACGCTTGCCCAGTATCGACAGACCGTACTGCAGGCGTTCGGCCAGGTTGCCGACGCATTGAACGCGTTGCAGCACGATGCGGAAGCGGTGGAAGCGCAACAGGCGGCGCTGGAGTCGTCGCGCGCATCGCTCGAACTGACCCAGCAGAGCTACGAGGCGGGGCAGGCGAGCTTCCTGCAGATCCTCGTGACGCAGCGGATCTATCTACAGGCCCGCCTCGGCATCGCGCGCGCCGAGAGCCAGCGCTATCTCGACACGGCGCTGCTGTTCCTGGTGCTCGGCGGCGACGTGCTCAGCGCGCCGGAAGCCCGCTGAGCGTCGTGGAAAGGGACGGCCGGTGCCCGGCCCGGTCATCATTTATTCTCCAACACCGAGTGCCTGGCACTGCGCGTCACTTATTCGCCGGTGGATCAGATGTGGTACGTCAGGCCTGCGGTGATCAGGTGCATGTCGTCGAGCTTGTTCGCGTCGTACGTCTCGACTTCCGCGCGCAGCGCCAGCTTGCCGAGTTCGTACGCCGCGCCGCCGCCGTAAGCGAGCTCGGTGTTGCTCTCGTCTTCGGAGCGGCGCGCGTCGAGCGCCTCGCTGTGCGCTTTGAAACGGATGTCCGATTCGACCGCGCCGACTTTCGCGAACAGCTCGATCGGACCCACCGGTAACGAACCGACGACGAACTCCTCCCATCCCGTCGCATCGACCTTGCCGTCGACGCGGCCGAACGTGGGCAGGTTCGCGTGGTCGGACGGGCTGCCGAAGTCGACGTAGCCGCCTTCGAGCCCGAGCCACGGCGTCAGGTTGTAACCGATCGCCGCTTTGTACGCGGTTTCGTCTTTCGTCATGTGGAACGTGTCCACCTCACCTTCGCCGTCCCCGAACCGGGTCGACGCTTTCATAGTCGATTGCCCCATGCTTCCTTCGACGTAAGGCCTAGGCTCTGCCGCGTACGACATCGCGCTGGCGGAACACAAAACGGCCAGAACGGATCGGGTGAATTTTCGGTTGTTGATCATGTTTTCATCTCCTCGACAAACGTGGTTGTTCAACGAAGCGATGGATGAGACTCGGCCGCGTCCGCGAAATTCCGCGCGAACATCGTCTGCAACACAACAAACCATTTGTAGAACAGCCGCGCTAACGATTCAACACAGTCGCTGTCAGAATTCCGGAGTGACTGCGCGCAACTGAGGTCTCAGGTGACGGATCGTTCTGCGTAGTCGATGGAGGCAAACGGCCAGCGGTCCGCCAGCCACCGCGAAACGGCTCGATGCAGCACGTGGTCGAGCCGGGTTCGATCCGCGCGCACCCAGGAGGTGACGCGCGCGTCGAACTCCTCCGTACGGCCCGGGTAGATGTAAACGCAGCCGATGACGTCGTTGGTATCGTCGAGCACCGTGTACGTGAAGCCGCGCCGCCCGGCGAAGTCGTCAGCGTGCCGCGCCAGATCGTCGCTGTTTTCGTCCAGGCTCATCTCGTGCGGCCACGGTGCGCCGACGAATCCGGGCGTGGCCTTGATGTGATCCATGCTGCCGGTCCAGGCCGCATAGTCGCGTTCGTTGTGCTGCACACCGAGCGGCTCGAGGCGGAACGACGCGTGAATCAACTGCTGCGGCACGTCGAAATCGTCGGGCACGAAGGTGTGTACATCGGACTGCGCCATAGGGTCTTTTCCGTCGAATGAGCTCGTGCAAGCATGCCAGCACTCTTGCCGAGCCGACAGGGAGCGGCCAGAATGCGCGCCCCTTTTTAGAGCCTTCGATCGTGAGCGCGTCGGCCGAAGAGTTCCGCACGCTGGTGCGCCTTGCGTTGCCGTTGATGGCAGCGCAACTGCTGCAGATGGCACAAGGCGTCATGGACACGATCATGGCAGGGCATCTGTCTGCGCCGGATCTGGCCGGAATCGCGCTCGGCCTGAACGTGCTGTGGCCGTCGCAGTTTCTCGTCAGCGGTTTCGTGCTGGCGGCGACACCGATCATCGCGCAACTGCGTGGGGCGGGGCGCGTTGCCGAAGTCGGCGAAATCGTGCGACAGGGTTTCTGGATCGTGCTGTTTGCCGCGTTGGTGCTGATGCTGTTCTGGAGCAACGTCGGCTTCGTGTACGACGGACTCGGGATCGAACCGCACACGAAAGCGATCGCCATTGGTTACATGCACGCGACCAGTTGGGGCGCGATTCCGCTGCTTGGTTACTTTCTGGTGCGCTATCTGTGCGAGGGCATGGGTCACACCAAGCCGGCGATGTACATGGCGCTCGCCGCGCTCGTGCTCAAGTGGCCGCTGAACTACGCATTCATGTACGGCCACTGGGGCATACCGCAGCTCGGCGGCGTTGGTTGCGGATGGGCGTCCGCCATCCTGTGGTGGGCGGAATTTTTCGGCATGCTGCTGGTCACGCGGATGCCGTTCGTGCGCGTCACCGGCTTGTTCGCGAAATTCTCCTGGCCGAAGTGGTCGGTGCTGCAACGCTTCTTCGTGATCGGCCTGCCGATCGGCGCCACGGGGTTTGCAGAGGTGTTCGCGTTCTCGCTGATGGGACTGCTGATCGGCCGATTGGGTCCGGAAACGCTCGCGTCGCACCAGATCGTCGGGAACCTCAACGGAATGACGTTCATGGTACCGTTGGCGTTGGGCATGGCGACGACGATCCGCGTCGGCTTCAACGTGGGCGCCAACGATTTCGATCGGGCGCGGTTGGCCGCGCTCGTGGCGCTGCGGACCGCGGCGCTCTTTGCGGTGGTGGTGGGCACGCTGCTGCTGCTCGGCCGATTCTTCGTGGTTGCGCTGTTCAGCACCGATCCGCAGGTGACGACGCTCGCCGCAACCGTGGTGATCTTCGTCGCGGCTTACCAGCTGGCGGACGATACGCAGGTGGTCGCGATCGGCGCACTGCGCGGCTACAAAGACACGCAGGTGCCGATGTGGATCGCGCTGTTCGGCTATTGGATCGTCGCAGTGCCGATCGCCTGCTGGCTCGGCTTCGGCTGGCTGTCGTGGAGACCACTCGGCATCTACGGCTTCTGGACCGGGATGACCGCGGGACTTGCGTTCGTTGCGGTCGCGGCCACGTATCGTCTCTGGCGAACCGCTGCCGACCCACGCCTGATTGCTCGGCTTGCGTCTACTTGAGCGGTCACTGCGATATTGATCGGAGGCGGTGACGGGTGATCGGTGTTCCGGGTACGCTCGAGCCGTCCCTGGTCGCTCTAGCCGGGGCCATCCATGGCCCCGGATGCCTCTCCACACCGATCACCCGTCACCGTTCCAACCATCACCGTTGTGACTTCGTTGGGGGATGAATAGTCAACGGACTGTGCCTGGCACCGGTTCTTGACTTGGAGAGCAGGCTGGCCGTGACTCACGGACTCCGGTACGGCTTGCGGTGCGCCGGCACGCCGATCTCTTCGGCGACCGCCGCGAGCGTATCGGGCGCGAAGCAGTAGCAGCGCACGCGTGCGATCTTGCCGTCGAACTCATCGATGCGGTGGATCTCGTTCAGGCCGTCTACACCGTCGAAGGTGCGGAAGCCGAGCACGACCCGCTCGCCGTGATAGTCGTGCGTACGCCAGTGCGGGTGGGTGCCCATGACCATGACGCGCGCGAGTTCCGCGTACTCCGGTGGGAACACCATGTGTGCGTGACCGAAGAACGTCCTGCTGTCTTCGAAGGTGTCGCTGCGTGCGCCGCCGACGAGTTCGACGGACAGGTCGCTGGAGCAGATCGCCTGCATCGTCGCCATGTCCTGTGTCGACAGCGCGTGCAGAAAGCGATCGACGAGGGCCGGCGGCGGTACCGGCCCGATGTTCTCGTTGGCGCTTTCCACCTGCAGCTTTTCCCTTCCGCGGTGCAGCGCGGCTTTCACCGCGCCTTCGGTCATCTGCAGCAGTTCGGCCGAGTCCTTCGCGGAAAGATCGAGCACTTCACGCATCAACACGGCAGCGCGTTCGCGCGGGGGCAGCCGTTTCAGCAGCGCGTTTGCCGCTTGTCGAAGTTCCACATGCTGCTCTGCCGTGGTCGCACCGTCCTCATTACCCGCGACGCTCGACTGCCACTGTCGATGCAGCGCGAGTCGCCGTTGCTGGTCGATCCAGAGGTGAGTAGCCGTGCGGATGAAATACGCTTTCGGGTTCTCGAGATCGCGATCGATCTTGCCGAGCAGGCCGAACACGCGCAGCAGCGCGTCCTGCATCAGGTCCTCGCCGTCCCAGACGTTGCCGGTCAACCTGCAGCAGTAGCGGTGCAGGGCCGGCCGGAGTGGCGCGAGGGCGTCGAGATAGCGCCGCCACGGACCGCGTACGTCGGCTTGAACTGTGAAGGCGGAGTTGGAGTCGGAGTGCGTCATGTCTGTCACCTCGCGGGTTCTTTGACATTAACGATCGACGGGTTCGAAAGGATACGGCGCCGGTCTTTGCGCGACGACTGAAACGCCTATTGATTCAGACCGCGCCGCTTCAGTTCCCGCGGCAGGCGTTCTGCATCGGAGCTGAGCGGAGGTCCTTTCTCGTCATCGGGCAGCGTACCGGCCGTATCGGCCGCGAACTTCGCCGCGTCGAACGTGATCCATTTCACCGGCACCACTTCGAGGATGACGCGCACCGGCGAGTCGAGTCGCTGTTCGAACGCTTTCGCACCGGCTTCGTTCGTCGGATTCAGCTTGCATGCGAGCGCTTTGTAGAACCAATCCTTCGTCTGCTGGTCTTCGTGCACGATGCAACGGCCTTTGATCGTGATGGCGCCGGTGACACCGGACTTTGGTGCGGCCACTCCGCTCACGACAACCGAACAACGCGGTTCGCGACGCAATGCCGAGATGCGATGGCGGTGACCGCCTGCGGTGATCCAGACGCGGCCCTGATGCCAGACATACGCGTGAATCACGCCGACCGGCCAGCCGTCTTTCGTGCTCCAGTTCAGTGTGCATTCGCCGGCCTGCGTCAACAGCGAATCGATCTGCTTCTGGTCGAGCGGATAGATCGAAACGGTTTCGTGGTCCTGAACTGCGGTCACGGCGCACCCCGAGTGAGTCCTGGCGTACGGTCTCAATCGGCCGAAAAGGTGTCAACCCGCGGCGTCAGTCGTCGTCGTTCTTCCTGCGCCGCAACGTGCCGACGATTTCGAAGATGAGTCCCGACACAGGTGCGAAGCGCGTAACGCGAAAGATCAGGCCGGTC
>Ga0068864_100004962_pt1 | contig 10908 bp, 14 predicted proteins | sample KBSSwiS72_FD_66586 | JGI IMG/M metagenome (GOLD analysis project Ga0068864, IMG submission 66586) | Switchgrass rhizosphere microbial communities from Kellogg Biological Station, Michigan, USA - KBS Switchgrass S7-2 | ecosystem: Host-associated > Plants > Roots > Rhizosphere > Soil ...
GGCGGGGTCGTCGCCCGTACCGGGCTGGCGATGATCCACAAGGGCGAGGCGTTCTCCGGCGTCAACAACGAGATGGGCTTCGGCGGGAGCGTGCAGGTGGAGGTCTTCCTCGATGGCGAGAGGGTCTCCGGCGCGCTGGACCGGATCATGACCAAGCGCCTCGAGCGGAGCGGGGCCATCTTCAACGGCGCCGTCAGGACATGAGCGGCGTCCGTCTCCACCACCCAGACCTCCGCCACTGCACGTATACCCTGATCCACTTCGGCAAGCCTCTCGTGCAACCGATGTTCTGCTGGGTCTGCAACCAGACCCACATCCACAAGACGTACCACCTCGGTCTGGACCAGGTCGGCGACGTGGTGGTGTCGGAGGAGATCTACGCATCGCTCCAAGAGGCGAACCTGGACGGACTGGTAGCCACCAAGGAGATCACCAGCCCCGAGCCCCAGCGGCTCGAGGTCCCCGGTCCAGACACGACATTGCGCCGCCCGCTCGTGGTGGCCCGAGAAGGGAGAACGCATGGCTAACGCTGGCTTCACGGCGTACCGGAACCTCGTATGGACGGCGGGGCCGGACATCAACGCCGGGACGATCAAGGCGATGTTCGTCGACCACGCCAACGACATCCCCGTCGTGGCGACCGACGACTTCATCAACGACATCGCGACTGGGGCGGCGCGGGTTCCGGCGCTCGCCTCCTGTCCGACGCTCGGCACCAAGACGTTCGTGGGCGGGGTGTTCGACGCCGCCGATACGGTGTTCTCCGCGCTGACCGGGAACCAGGCCGAGTCGATGATCCTGTTCCGCGACACCGGGGTGGAGTCGACCTCGAACCTGCTGCTGTATTGGGACACGGCATCCGGCCTGCCGATCACGCCGAACGGTGCGAACGTGACCGTGGTCTGGTCGTCCTCAGGTATCGCAACGTTCTGATGGCCGACCTTCCACAGCGCACCGCTGGCGAGACCGGACACGTCAACGACCACAACCTGCTGCACGCATGGTTGAACAGCCCGCTAGGGTTCAATGAAGGACAGGACATCCTCACGGGCCACGTCGGGTTCCCCGGCGGGTCCAGCCTGTTCCTACGCGCCGACGGCTCCTGGGCCTCCCCCGGTGGAGCGGCGGGGTCCCCCGGATTCACGACCGCGTTCGGCCATCAGTATGTCCGGGCGTCCGGCGGTTCGGATACGAACGACGGGGCCTCCCCGGCGACGGCGAAGGCGACGATCAACGCTGCCCATACCGCCCTGCCCACCAACGGCGGGACCATCTTCCTGTCTGAGGGCGCACACCTGATCTCATCCACGCAGACCATCTCCAAGCGAGGCGTCAAGCTCATCGGCGCGGGCAAGACGGCGACCCGACTGAAGGCCAACGCCGCGGGACTCGTCGGCCTACGGTGGACGGGGTCGGATGGCTACGCCGCGAACTTCGTCATCACCGACGGGACCAACGGCGACTGGGGGACCTCCTTCGGCTGGTATCACACCGGCATCTGGATGGACGGCGGCGGGCAGACCCGGCTGGACAACATCCGCTTCGACGGCATCGGCAAGAACCAGGCGCGAGGGTTGAACTGGGCCAACGGTCCCGCGGGGCTGCGGATCTCCGAGGACACCGGGGTCGGCTTCGGCGACTGGTGTCTGTATTCGGACCTGTTCTTCCGCGACTGCTACCGCTCGATAGCGATCTCCTCGGGGATGTCCGGCGCGTTCATCGCCGGCGCGTCGTTCGGATGCACCGAGGAGCATGTCTACGCGCTCAAGCAAGCTTCCGCTCCGGGAGGCAACGACCTCGGCCATAGGTTCTTCCGGTTCGGCTTCACCGGTTCGGCGTCCAACCAGTTCCAGGTTCGGATCGACCACAACAACATCTCCCCCGGACCGGGCGCATACACGGGCGGGTTCGAGTTCATGATGACCGGCCACGAGTTCTCCGGCGCGGCCTCGGGGTACGGCGCGTTCTACGTCAACCTGACGAAATGCCGCATCTGGAACACCACCTACACGGCGGTGACGAGCACCGGTCCGATGGTCCGGTTCGGTCCGGTCGCTAGCAACAACGTCGTCGGCCCGTACGTGTCCGAAGGCAATCCGATATTCGAGGTTCCCGCCGGATCGAACCTCGGCAATCCCCTCTGGCGTCCACAGGACTGGACCGGCTCTTACACGACCTACTAGGGGGCTGGTTTGGCACTCGCGATAACCAGCCTCGCGGCAGCAGGCGACGGCACCGACCTCTCAACCTACGTCACGGCCTCGATAAGCCCCGGCGCGAACCGGTGGCTAGTCGCGGACGTACAGAACTCCCAGGCGGGCGGGCCGCAGACACCCACGATCTCGGGCCTGTCCCTGACGTGGACCCAGGAAGCGACGGCGACCACGGCCGCGAACGCCCGCCGGCTGACGCGGTTCTACGCCTGGACCGGGGCCTCCCCCGGTTCGGGTGCGCTGACGTTCGACTTCGCCGCGGTCACTCAGAACTCCTGCGTCTGGTCGGTCTACGAGATGACCGGCGTAGACACGGGCGACCCGTTCGTCCAGTCGGCCTCGGACGCCCCCGGTGGGAACGGCACGTCGACGACGGTCACCCTTGCGGCATTCGGCTCGACGGACAACCGGCCGCTGATCGCGGCGACCCACTCGGCCAACGAGGTCTCGGACCCCGAAGCCGGATACACCGAGATCGCCGACGTCTCCGGGGCGGCCTTCTCGGCGCTCGCGACGGCGTACCACTCCGGCGCGACGGACACGACGCCGTCGTATTCCTGGGCGACCTCGGTCTCGAACAGACTGGGGCTGGCGTCCGAGGTCAAGGTCACCGGTACGGCGGGCACGCTCGACCTGGACTTCATCGACCACACGCTCGCCACGTTCCTGCCCAGCGTCTCGGGTCTGGCGTCGTCGACCGCGCCGTCGCTGTTCTGGCTGGATTCGTTCTTCCATCAGTCCTTCGCCTCCGCCTCGGCGGGGACGACCTTGCAGGGGACCTACGGCGGGGTCTCCGGCTCGCCGCTGTTCGACACCACGGTCGCCCGGACGGCGTCTCACGCCGGGTCGCTCAAGATCGCCGAGGACGGCGTCACCCAGCAGTGGGTCCACGCCGACCCCCCGGCGGCTACGCAGGTACTCGTCGGGTCCTTGTCCTTCATGCTCCTCGCCCCGCCCTCGGTCCCCTCGGCTCTGTATATCGGATGGGGGCCGACCAACCAGCCGGCCTTCCGCGTGCTCACCGACGGGAAGCTCCAGGCCCGCCTCGGATCGACGGCGACCGCGAGCACCGCGGCGTCGGTGGTCGACGGTGGTTTCCACCTCCTCGACTTCAAGTTCGACACCTCGGGGACGACGTACACCCTGACATGGGCGCTCGACGGGGTCGTCCAGACCCCCGTCTCCCTCGCGCTGCAGGTCGCCGCCGACCTCCAGCGGTTCTACATCGGATCGTTCACAGCGACCCATACGGCGACCTTCTGGACGTCGGACCCGGTGCTGTCGGCGACCGCCGCCGACTATCCGATCGGTCCCCACATCTGCCTGCCGCTTCCCCCCGATAGTGACGGGACGCACAACCTCCAAGCGCACATCACCGGGGAGCCCGGCGCGGCCGTCACCAACCTGTGGGAGTTCGTCCGCGACTGGCCCCCGACCACCGAGTACCTGTTGCAGAGCACCGCCGACGCCACCGCCTACGCCGAGGTGAACTTCGGCGACCCAACGCTGTCGACGGTCTGGGACGTCCAGGCGATCCTCGCGGGGTACGCGGTTCCTGGGGTATCCGAAGCGGACAACGCCGACCTGCGTGTCCTGGACTCCGGCGGGACGCTCTTATCGTCGACGGGGTTACTGGACTACACCTCGATCGTCATCGGGTTCCACCGCTTCCTCGTAGCCCGTCCGGCGGGGGGATGGGACGGGACCAAGCTCACCGGCGCGAAGGTGCGGTGGGGGTTCTCGACCGACGTCGCTCCGTCCCCGCGTTTCGCTTCGGTGCTGCTCGAATACGCCGCCCCGGAGGTTACGGCCTTCCCCCGGATCGACCACACCCTGACGCCGGGGGCCGTGGTGCTGGTGGGGAACCTCGTCGCAACCCCGGCGTTCATCGACCACACCTTGACCCCGTTCGCCCCGACCGTGACCGACACGGTCATCCTGCTCCAGGTCCAGCCGGCGCTCCTTAGCAACGTCCTGACGCCGTTCGCCCCGCTGGTCGGGGACGTCACTGCCACCATTTCTTTCGGGGACTACCTCGACACCTACGGCGACTCCTACAACGCCGGCGGACTGATAGACCACACGCTGTCCCCGTTCGCCCCGACGTCCATCTCCTTCGGCACGGCGACGGTCGAGGTCGGCGCGGTCCTGGTAGACCACACCCTCACGCCGTTCGTCCCCGACGTCCAGGCCGACCAGATCCTCAACGTCAACACGGCCATCGACCATACGCTCTTGCTCTTCGCCCCGGTCCCGACGTTCGGCAACGTCGACCAGATCGTGTCCGGCGTTCCCCTCATCGCCCTTACGCTGACGCCGTTCGACATAGCGTTCCTCGGTCCGGTCCAGCCTCCGCGCATCGACATGACGCTCACCCCGTCCATCCCCGTGGTATCCGGCGAGCCACAGGTCGTCACGCCCGAGGGGATGCCGCTGCTGATCGCGGAGATAGACCTGGGGCAGGGGTACGAGAGCGTCGTGGGCTACCTGCGGAACTTCACCTGGCACCGGGGCAGGACACGAGAACGGGACCGGATGGGAGCCGGGACGGCGCAAGCGGTGCTGGACAACCGGACGGGCAGGTTCGACCGTGACCTCCACCCGGAGATCCGCCCCAACCGTCCGGCGCGGTTCCTGGCTCGAGTGGACACGGGGATCAACCCGTGGAGGATGGGGCGGACAGGACTGGGTTCGGGACCCATGTCGGGGGCGCTCGGTGGGGGGAGCCTGACGCTGCCGATCTTCACCGGCCGAACCGAGGGTGGGCCGATGGCCTTCTCCCAGACCAAGGCCGACTCGACCGTGACCTGGACGTTCGTCGACGACTCGAAGCGACTGAACCGAGACCGCTCCACGACCGGCTTCGGCACCGGGATTGAGCTTACCGGTGCACGGGTGAACAGCGTCCTAGACGGCACGACCCCTACCTGGCAAGCGGGCCGAGACATCGACGCCGGGACACGGCTCGTCCAAGCGGCTACCGGGACCTCGGGGCGGTTCGACTTCATGTTGCTGGTGGCCGAGTCCGAGGGCGGCGCGTTCTTCCTCGGCGCGGACGGCTCCGCGGTCTTCCGGGACGTGACCTACGCCCCGGCGCCGGACCCGATCGCCTACGGGGATACCCCAAGCGAACGCCGTTACCTGGACATCTCCATCGACGACGACGATAAGGAGATCTTCAACGCCATCACGGTGTCGGCGCCGAACCAGGCCGACGTCGAGGTAACCGACGTCTCCTCGATGGGGGAGTTCGGCCGCGTCGACCTGCCGCTCTCGACGATCCTGTCCAACGGGGCGGACATGTCGGACCTCGGCGACTTCGTGCTGTCCGGCTACGCCGAACCCCGCCGGCGGATAGGACACCTGGGGTTAGGGACGAGGAACACGGACTGGTCGGCGGTGCTCGGGACCGAACTCCTCGAGCGGGTCATCGCTCGCCACCGCCCGCCGTACGGCGCGATGCTCGAGCAGGAGCTCGCGGTCCAGGGCATCACGGGGACGATCAATAGCGAGTTCGAGTGGCGGGTCGACTGGGACCTGTCCACCCCGCTCGCCGACGTCCGGCTGAACCTGCTTTCGGCGAACGCCTCCTCGATGGAGACCGACGTCTCGGATTGGTTCATCACCGACGGAAACGTGACGGCGTCCGGCCGACAGCACCAAGGCTACATCGGGGAATGGTCCGGCTTCGCGCTCCAAGAGTCGGCCAGCTTCTCGAGGTGGCGTCTCGTCCCCGGTTCTCAGCCCGCGGTCACGCCGGGGGAAACCTACGAGGCGGTGGGGTACTTCGAGAGCTTCCAGGCGGTCCAGTGCTCCCTCCTGATCGACTGGAAGGACGTCAACGGGAACTTCATCACCGAGATCGCCAGCCCGATGAACTTCAACCCCCCGTTCGCCGTCTGGCAGCGGCTCACCGTAACCGGGGTAGCCCCGCCCGGAGCCGCGAAAGCCGAGATCATCTTCCTGTGGTCCCCAACCACCGATCCTATCGCGGCGATCTTCTTCGACGCCATATCGTTCAAGCAGAGGAGTTAGATGGCCTTCACGATCCCTAATCTCGGCGCAGCACCGCACGACGACCAAGCCTTCCCGAACCAGGCCGACATCGACGCCCTGAGCGCCGGCATCGGTGGGAACGGCGTGACCTCCGGCTGCCTGGTCACCCCCCAGGGCTCGCCGAACATGACCGTCCACGTCGCGGCGGGGGTGCTCACGGTCGGTACAAGCGCCGTCTCCGTGACGGCGGGCAACGTCACCATCTCCGCGGCGTCGTCTAACCCCCGTAGGGACCTGATCGTCTCGAACTTCTCCGGGACCCTGTCAGCGATCGCCGGCACCCCGGTCGCGGTCGTCCCCACGGACCCGAACATCGTCCCGGTCCTTCCCACCCTTCCCTCCACGAACATCGCGCTGGCGGCAGTGGACGTGCCGGCGAACACCGCCACCATCACCGCCGCCGAGATCGTGGATAAGCGCGTGCTCCTGTCCTCCGGCATCACGACCGTCTCGGTGGACATCGTCAAGCCCGCCGACGAGAGCGTGGCGAACAACACCTTGCAGAACGACGACCATTTCTTCTTCCCCATCGGCGCGAATGAGCAGTGGGCTATCTCGATGGCCCTGAGCGTCAGGATCAGCGCCAACGGGGACTACCAGCAGGCGTGGAGCGTTCCCGTCGGGGCGATCGGTCAGTGGATGGACTTCGGAACGGTCAGCGGCACGTTCACAGGCACCGCCATGACCCCGATCGCAACCACCCACATCTTCGGCACCGCCTCTACCGGGGAGGGGCCGACGTTCATCGAAGCGAACGTCACGAACGGGTCGACGCCGGGGACGGTCCAGTTCCGATGGGCGCAGTTCACCACCGACGCCGGTACACCGGCCATCGTTCGGCAGGGCTCCAAGCTGCACGCCCGCCGAGTCATCTGAGCCCCTACCCCGGTTGACCCGTCATTCCTGACATGCCAGACTTGCCCGAGGAGGCACCTTGACCGATATCCAGACCCAATATGGGGTCATCCACGATGGCGGCTCCTGCTGCGACGACTACGACAACATCAACATCTATCACCAGACCGACTCCCGGATCGTCAAGCTCCAGGGGCCGGCGCTCCGAGCGTTCAAGGCTGCCGAGCAGCGCATAACCCCCAAGCGCCTGAAGCGCAAGGGAAAGACACGCCACATCCTCATCACCGGCATCGGCTGGCGGGACTGCGAGCTACAGCGGAACCTCTGGCTCTCCGACCCCCAGCGGTACGCCAACCCCGACGGGTCGAAGCATTGCCGTGGGCTCGCGGTGGATATCGACATGGGCCAGAGCGCCGCTAGGCGGTACGCCATCAAGAAGGCCCTGCTCCTAGAGGGGTGGCACTACGCAGTCCCTGGCGAGCCTTGGCATACGAGCTACGTGGTCAGCGGATGAACCCCGAGAGTCCGGTCCATGAAGCCAATGGCAACACCGTCACCCTCAGGGAATACATCGAAGCAATCATGTCCGAGCGGGACCGCGCACTCACGGCAGCCTTCACCGCGCAGCAGGCGGCCCTCAACCTCGCCACGAAGAACCTAGAACTCAGGCTCGAGAAGCTGAACGAACTGCGGGATGAGGTCACCCAGGACCGGCAGAACTACCAGACCCGCGACAAGGCCGAGACCGTGGAAGACGGCCTGAACAACCGGCTGTCGAGCCTCGAGTCCTTCCGGGGAAAGGCGCTGGGGTTCGGGGCACTGGTGTCGCTGCTCTCCGCTGTCGGGGGGGCTCTCATCGTCAAGGCCATCGGGGGCTGATATGGGAATCGGACTGTTACTGCTCATCCTCATCATCATCGTCGTAGTGCTGGTGCTTCGTTGAGCCATCTCGGGCGGCTGCTCGATCCCGACACACCACGCGCCGCCAGTCTCTACCCCGCTGCTGTCGGTGAGACAGACCGACTGCGTAGGAGATGGAAACAGGATGGGGCATGGCTCGACCAGGGGCCATATGGGACCTGCGTAGGCAATGCCTTCGGCCATCGAAGGGCGGACGGTCCTGTCCCCATCGCTGGGATAGATGAACCCTGGGCGCAGAAGCTCTACCTCGAAGCCTCCGCGATCTACTGGGGTGTCCCCGACACCACGATGCAGAAGGGCACATCAGCCCGTAGCGCCGCTGAGGTCTTGCTGAAGCGTGGGGCTATCGACCGTTACGAATGGATCACGACCCCGGAGCAACTCCGCTACACGCTCCTGGAGGTCGGGTCTGTTTGCCTGGGGATCGACTGGTGGTCCTCGATGGACCGCGTTGATTACGCCGGCTACCTCCACCAGGACACCACCACCGGCTACAAGCGTGGGGGGCATGAACTCCTCATCAACGCTATCGACCTCCAGCCGGTCGATGAGTCAGAGCCCTACTACCGGCTGAAGAACTCTTGGGGCACCGGGTGGGGGACGCATGGCACCGCCCGTATGGCCGTCTCGGAACTGGAGGGGCTCGTGTCCCTGGGGTGGGTAGACCTCGCCTTGATCCACGAACTACCAAGGGCCGCAGCATGACTCCCTTCGAGGATCAAGCCCCGAACTTCACGCCCTACATAGTCACCCTCACATGGACCGTGGGGGACTCGCTCTACGTGGACTGCGGTGAGCTCGAGGGCTGGGAAGTCCTGGCCCTACTACAACAGGCCGAGGAGGTCATACGTGAAGCCGAGCGGACGGATCAGGACGCCGAAGGTGAGGACGCGGATGCCTGAGGCCCCCCTGACCTCGGGCAAGATCGTCGGCATCATCCGCGACCACTGGCTAGCGAGTGGGATGGACTGGACACAAGCAGCCCACCGGGGGGAACTCGGCTTCGCCTACATGCTCGACGCCGGGACCATCAGGGAATGGGGATTCGACCCCACGGGGGAGACGCTCTACGAACCCTGTTCCCCCGTAGCCCAGACCATCGTGTACGTACTGAGAGAGGAGAAGTAATGAGTCTGAATGAGATCGACGTACGACGCATCCTGTGGACCGCGTTCCAAGCCTTCGTTGCTGCGGTGCTGGTGCTGGCACCGGGCATCTTGCAGGCCCCGAACCTAGAGACAGCCAAGACGCTCGGCGTGGCTGCGCTCGTGGCCGGCCTAGCGGCTGCGCTGAGTGCCTTGAAGAACCTGCTACTCGACGACGGATCATCCCTGAAATGACCCCCAACATCACCTGGACCCTAGGCCCCACCTACGCCGTGGCCCGCTGCACCCGCTGCGGGTCCGATGCTGACGCCAAGGATGTAGCCACGGGCGTCTGCTGGGTCTGCGGCTACATGGGGGCGGTGGAGTTCAAACCCGAGGAGCCGCGCTGATCGAGCACGGGCATACGCATTGCTGGTGGCACTTCTACGTCATCCGGTATCAAGACCGGGTGGGCGGGGTCTGGGAAGACCGAACCATACAGGTCTGGGACAACCCATTCGAGCCCGTGCCCGAACACACAACCGATGGCTACGCCTGCTTCTGTGGCGCATCCCCTCCGGGGGGTGCGCCTTGATCTGTTCCGACCCCCGTTGCACGGGCCACCATGACCGGGCCTCCTGGAAAGACCTCTGCCCGCGCACCATCGAGGCCGGCCTAGCGAGGGAGCGTAGGCGCTACGCCGCCATGACCTGGCAGGAACACCACGCCAAACAGCTCAAGACCCGCCGCCTCAAGGCAGTCCAACGGATGCGAAGGAGGGCGAGTGAGCAGGTATCGCGAGAAGGATGAACTCGACCTAGCGTGGAACAAGATCCGGCGTCGGATCAGGATGGAACTTGACGTGCGGATGATGGACTTCCGCGAGGAGTTGCTGAATACGCTCCTGGTGGATGCCTGGGACCGGTACACCAAGGCCCTAGAGAAGGGCGAGAAGCCGGTACTTGAGGATGCCGCCTCCCATTGGATCGAAGGCCACCTCAAGCGGTATCTCGTCCCCGCCTTGGAGGAGGTCAGCCGTGAAGTGGCAGGCCGAACGAAGGCTTAGCGTCCTAGACTTCGACCTTGAGAACCGGCCTCTGAACTACGTTGGAGACGACTTCACATTCTCCGAGATCACCGCTATAGCCTGGAAGTTCATCGGAGAGCCCGGACCTATAGCCGCCTTGTGTTTGGGCGAAACGCTGGGGAACAACAGGGTCATAACTGGTCAAACGATGCTCCTAGGCTTCGTCGCAGCCTACGTCCAGGCCGATCTGGTCACCGGACATAACATCATCAAGCACGACCTACGCATCTTGAACGGGGCTCTCCTCGAGGAGGGCCTTTCTCCTTTGCCCCCCAAGATGGTTTCGGATACCTACCTCCACCTCAAGCGCAAGGGTGGGGTGAGTGGGTCCCAGGAGAACCTAGCCAAGATGCTGGGGGTCCGGTCCTCGAAGGCAGGCATGAGCCAGACCGACTGGCGGGAGGCCAACCGGCTGACCCCAGGGGGGATCGCCAAGACCAAGCGGCGGTGCGTGGGTGACGTGAGACAGCACATCGCCCTACGGAAGGAACTCCTCAAGCGTCAGTGGCTCCGTAGCCCGACCCTGTGGCGTCCCTGACACGTCAGAAATGGCTTGTAAGCCACGCTAAGCCACTCTTGACAGGGAGCGAGTTGCATGCCAGATTTGCACCCGTGTCTAGCGAAAGGGAGGGCAAGATGGAAAGCCACACACCACCGAGGCCGGACCAGCGATATCGGCCCGAGGTTGTCA
>Ga0068864_100004963_pt1 | contig 10908 bp, 7 predicted proteins | sample KBSSwiS72_FD_66586 | JGI IMG/M metagenome (GOLD analysis project Ga0068864, IMG submission 66586) | Switchgrass rhizosphere microbial communities from Kellogg Biological Station, Michigan, USA - KBS Switchgrass S7-2 | ecosystem: Host-associated > Plants > Roots > Rhizosphere > Soil ...
CAATTTGTCGGGTCAAATCCAACCCAGCCAAGCTGCGGAAGAAACGCTTCGATCCACGCATGCGTAGCAGAGTGCAGCGAACGGTCGTGGTCGTTTTCCCCGTGAAAGAGATAGCCGCTGACATAGCGGCAGGGAATTCGGAGCTTCGTCCGCACCAGCGCGATCATGATGTGTGCGAAGTCTTGGCAAACGCCAGCCTTAGTGGTGAGTGCCAAGTCGATCGGCGAGTCAACTTTGGTGGACTTCGGCTTGTAGTCAAAATACTCGTAGATTTGCTGGTTCAGCTGATGCAGCACCATTAACGGATCATCGCGCCTGTGAATATCCAACTCCCGTGCCAGCTTCTCAAGCTCATCGGTTGGCTCGGCGAATTCGCTCGGCAAGAGCATCTCCCAGTAGTCGCCTTGTTCGACCATCGCATCCAGCTCGGTCCATGCATCTGGCGCGAGGAAGGAAGGCACGTACGCCATTGGGAAGACCTCTACAAGCGATTCCGCAACAATGACCAGCTGCGGATGCTGGCCGGGAATGTCGAAATGATGCACATTGTTGGCGAGGTGGTCGCGATAGCTGAAGACTCTGCAACGCGGGCTGACGGAGAGGTGGAAGGTAAGACAGCGTTGCGTGTGATCGCTGCGCGGATGCATCCGCGTTTCCATCATGCTTTCGCTGACGGGGTCGCTGTAGAGGAACTTCGTGAGATGGCGAATTGAGTAATACATTCAGAGGTTCCTCCTATCCCGCCAGCGCGGTCTGGATCGAATAGTCGATATAAAGCTCATAGATGGTGCTGTGAATCGTGCGGCATTGCGCTTGAATATTGTGAAGCGCGGCAACAATGTCCTGACGAAGAATGTCGTCGATACTGCTGAAGCTCAGCAGAGCCTGCAGACGGCCCGCAAGCCGATGCAGGCCATCAGCACGGTTCTTTCCGCTGTCGCGTTGGATCGCCTCAAGCGCGCACTGCATGCTGTCGATGGCAAAGCGCAGCGAGTGTGGAAACTGCTCATCGAGCAGAAGGAATTCGAGGATCTGGTTCGGTGTGAGATCTGCCGTGTACACCTTGCAATAAGCTTCAAAGGCGGTGGCGGACCGCAAGAGGCCCATCCATTCTAAGTACTCGTTTCCTTCGGGGATCTTCTCCGGGTGGACCCAAAGGTCATCGTGATACGCCTCAAGCAGCATTGCGGTCGCTGATGCACGCTCGATGAAACGGCCAACCTGGATGAACTGCCAACCTTCTCCGTGGCTCATCGTGGAGTCGGTGATTCCCTGAAACTGATGGATCGCTTCCATCACCATCTGCAGAAACTCCGTCAATTCCATCCCGTTTTCGATTCCGGGCTTGGTCACCTGCAGGTAGAGCGAGTTGAGCCGATGCCATTGTTCGGTGGAGATCTGTTCGCGAACATGCCGCGAGTTCTCTCTTGCGGAGACGATGCAGCAAACGATCGATGATTTGATCGACGTATCGAAGGAGAGCGTTCGTGTAAGCGCATCGGCATCGTCGTTCCATTCGACGTCGCGTGGTTTACCGAGCGCGGTAAGAACCCGTAGCCAGCGATGCTCAGAACTTGTGGAGCTCTCGTCGAGCATCAAATTCAAGTTGACGTCCAGCAGGCGCGCCGTATGCTCGGCCCGCTCGAGATAGCGGCTCATCCAGTACAAACTATCGGCAACGCGTGAGAGCATCGGCATCTCCTTTCACTGGCTCAGCACCCATGTATCTTTGCTCCCTCCGCCTTGTGAGGAGTTCACGACGAGGGATCCTCTTTGCAGCGCTACGCGAGTCAGGCCACCGGGAACGACTGTGACGCGGTCGCCGTAGAGAACATAAGGGCGTAGGTCGACGTGTCGCGGCTCCAGCGAGTCCCCAATAAGGCAAGGAGCGCGTGAGAACGAGATCGTCGGTTGAGCAATGTAATTGCGTGGATCAGCCTCGATCCGCGCGGCAAACTCTTCGCGTTGTGCTGCGGTGGACTGCGGTCCGATCAACATTCCGTAGCCGCCGCTTTCGCCGACTGCTTTGACGACGAGCTTGTCCAGGTTGGCGAGCGTGTGTTGCCTCTCGCTGGGTCGCGTCATCAGGTATGTTTCCACATTCTTGAGGACAGGCTCTTCGGTTAGGTAGTAACGGATGATGTCGGGAACGTAAGCGTAGAGCGCCTTATCGTCGGCGACGCCGGTGCCGAAGGCGTTGGCGAGCGATACGTTTCCGGCGCGATAGGCGTTGAAGAGGCCTGCGACGCCAAGCATTGAGTCCGGACGATATGCCAGCGGATCGATGAAGTCGTCGTCGACACGGCGATAGATTACGTCTACGCGACGAAGTCCGCTGGTAGTTCGCATGTAAACAACGTTGTCGTGGACGACGAGGTCGCGGCCTTCGACCAGCTCGATGCCCATCTGACGCGCGAGGTAGGCGTGCTCGAAGTACGCGGAGTTGAAGACTCCGGGCGACAGCAGAACGATGTTTGGCTCGGGGCGTCCTTCCGGAGCGAGTGAGCGCAGTGTTCCCAGCAGCAGCTGTGTGTACTGTTCGATGGGCCGCACGTTGTAGCTGCGGAAGAGCTGCGGGAAGATGCGCTTCATGACGCGGCGGTTCGTCAGCATATAGCTGACGCCGCTGGGAACGCGGAGATTGTCTTCGAGGACGACAAACTCACCGTTCTCCAGGCGAATCAGATCGGTTCCGCAGATGGCGATGTAGATGTTTCGTGGCACCTGCAGGCCTACCATTTGGCGGCGATATTGACGGCAGCTATAGACGATCTCGCGAGGGACAATGCCGTCCTGCAGGATGCGGCCTTCGTTATAGATGTCCTTGAGGAAGAGGTTGAGTGCGGTGATGCGCTGCATCAGGCCGTGCTCGACCTTCTCCCATTCCGCCGCGGTGATGATGCGCGGTAGAAGATCGTAGGGGAATATCTTCTCTGTGCCTTCCTGGCGGCCGTAGACGGTGAACGTGATGCCCTGATTGAGGAAGCTGAGGTCCGCGGCCTGTTTTCGGCGCTGCAGTTCATCGGCTGGAAGCGCGGAGAAGTGGCCAAAGAGCAGCTCGTAATGGCTATGAAGCTCGCCCTCGTCGAGGAACATCTCGTCGTAGGCATGGTCCAGCAGATAGTTGTTCGTAGCCATCCGCGGGGACTGCATGGACTGTTTTTGGGGCATGAGGGAGCCTTGAGTATAGTGGCAGCCCTGCGCCGGGCCAAATCTTTTCGCTGCAGACGGGGCAGCGCTTACTTTTCCAGCCTGTGGCCTTCTCTGCTGAAGTAGCTTAGCTGACGGCGATAGCAGCGTTGGTGCTCGAGGTCGAAGGCGATGCAGGAGTCGAAGGGCTTCGAGTACACGTGCAAGCTAATGCAGCCTGTCGATTCTGCGTTTTCTATCTGATGGATGGTCTGAAGTTTGTCTACGGTGACCATCCCGGTGCCTTCAGCACAGCTCAGGGTGCGAATTTTGTCGATTTGCAATTCCGTTGCTCCGCCGAGGCAATCGATGTTGACGACGTTCTGGTTCTCGGGGGCGTTGCAGTGCGTGTGGTGATACTCGTGCGTAAGGACTTCGCCCTGCGAGACGGTCATCCAGCCGAGCTGGCCGTTGTGGGTGTGGATCGCAGTCTTCTGGCCGGGCGACCAGCAGATAGTCATGACTTCAAAGAGCTCGTCACGGTAGATGAGATTGCGGGTGTAGAAGCTGTCGCGCCACCACACATAGTCGTGAAGGGCTTCTGGGCGCAACGTGGTTGCTGCCATGTATTCGGCGATTCGATCCTTGGTGATGAGATCCCGCTCCAGCTCGCGTAGTCCGACGATGAAGTCCGCTACGCTCGTCCGCAGCGGGTGGGTACAGCTTGCAATTTCTGGTGTCGACATGATGTTTTGCTCCCTGGCCTGACCGCTGTCCCTATTATCTCGTGAAGATGGTTTGGATTCAGCAGGTTTAACGCGATGTTTCCATTCGGCTCGCCGACGAAGCGGCGTCATCTGCGGTAAACTAGAACAACACGCGCATTTTCCGTTTTTCCCATCCTTGAGCGCGCAGACAGGACATTCATCGCAGTGAGCCAACAGCCGATCCGCAATATCGCCATCATCGCCCACGTCGACCACGGCAAGACCACGCTTGTCGACGCCATGCTTCGCCAGTCGGGAACGTTTCGCGCCAATGAGGCCGTCACCGACCGCGTCATGGACTCGAACGACCTTGAAAAGGAGCGCGGCATCACGATTCTGGCCAAGAATACGGCCATTCACTATCTCGATTCCAAGATCAACATCGTTGATACACCTGGCCACGCTGACTTCGGCGGCGAGGTGGAGCGCGCGCTGAAGATGGTCGACGGCGTTGTTCTGCTCGTCGATGCTTCGGAGGGCCCGCTGCCGCAGACTCGGTACGTGCTGTCGAAGGCGCTCGAGGCGAAGCTGACCCCGATTCTTGTTATCAACAAGATTGACCGCCCGGATGCTCGCCCGCAGGAGGTTGTGAACGAGGTCTATGACCTGTTTATCGACCTTGATGCCGATGAGAGTGTGCTCGAGTTTCCGATCATCTACACCAACGGCAAAGCCGGAACGGCGACGATGGATCTGGCGACTCCCGGAACCGACTTGAAGCCGCTTTTCGAGCTGATCACCAACACGATTCCTGTAGCGAAGGGTGATCCCGATGGTCCACTGCAGATCCTGGTCACCAATCTTGACTACTCGGACTATCTTGGCCGTCTTGCGATCGCGCGTGTGTTCAACGGCACGCTGACGACCGGACAGGAAGTTGCGGTTTCGAAGACGGATGGCTCGTTGCAGAACGTGAAAATTACGAAGCTATTCAGCTTCGATGGTTTGAAGCGCACCGACATCACCGAGACCACGCTAGGCGACATTGTGGCGATCGCCGGTGTTGCGGGCATCACGATCGGCGAGTCGATTACGAATATCGAGAATCCGGCTCCGCTTCCGGTGATCAAGATCGACGAGCCTACGATTGCGATTCAGTTCTCGGTGAACAACTCGCCGTTCGCTGGCCGCGAAGGTCAGTATGTGACGAGCCGCAACCTGAAGGAGCGGCTGGAGAAGGAACTTCTGACGAATGTCTCGATTCGTGTTGAAGACACTGGCTCGCCGGAGACCTTCAAGGTTCTGGGACGTGGCGAGTTGCAGCTGTCGGTGTTGATTGAGATGATGCGGCGCGAGGGCTTCGAGCTGATGGTCTCACGTCCGGAGATCGTTACCAAACGCATCGAAGACAAGCTCATGGAGCCGAACGAGCACCTGACGGTCGACATTCCGGAGAGCTTTGTTGGAACGGTGATCGAGCGTCTTGGGCCGCGTAAGGGCGAGATGACAAAGATGACGAACCACGGCTCGGGCCGCGTGCGGATGGAGTTCATGATTCCTTCGCGCGGGTTGATCGGGCTGCGGTCGGAGATGCTGACCGAGACTCGCGGAACGATCATCATGAACTCGATTGCCGACGGCTATGTTCCGTACCAGGGCGAGATTCCGCAGCGTCCGACGGGCGCGCTGGTTTCGGACCGCAATGGCACGACGACGACCTACGCGCTGAATGGACTGCAGGATCGCGGCATTCTGTTTGTCGGTGATGGAACCGAGGTCTATGAAGGCATGGTTGTGGGCGAGCACTCGCGCGACAACGACTTGGACGTGAACGCGGTCCGTGAGAAGAAGCTGACGAACATGCGTGCTTCTGGCTCGGACGATGCGCTGCGGCTGGTTCCTTACAAGCAGCAGACGCTGGAGCAGGCGATCGAGTTCATCGCCGACGATGAGCTGGTCGAGGTCACTCCGAAGTCTCTGCGGCTGCGGAAGAAGGTGCTGCAGGCGAACCGGAGGCCGCGGAAGGGACAGCCGGAGTAGTCCCCCCCCCGTAATTTTGCGCAAAGTCTTCATTCAAAAATGCTTAGCTTTGGACTTCGAGCGCAAGTCCTTTCTTTGCAACGATAATCTTGCAAAGTATTCAATATACATAACTTACCTGCCAAAGGCAGAAGGCCCGGATTGGATTCCGGGCCTTTCCTTATCTCTACTTTCCATTATAGCTATGCGAGGGTAATTAATCGGCAACGTCGATATCGTTTATTTACTGCTACTTACATGGATTTGGGACTTGACAAGAATTTCTGTGGATATCCCCGCCAGTCGGAATGAGATGAGTCTGCGAAGGAAGCCCTAAGCGAGCTAAGCAACGGAGCCAAGGATGTCTGCCTCTTATCCGGTGGGGGAGACGTTCATGCAACTCGATTTGAGCAGGTGGAAGCACTTTACTGCGATGGCGATCATTGGCGATGGAGTGATGGGGATGATTCATCCGACGCGGGCTGCTAAGGCCTGGCACTATGGTCCGGAGCCGTGGCAGAACCTGATGTCGTCGCTGGAGGATCGTCCGAATCTGACGAGGGCGATCTCGGCGGCGCAGGTGATTGGCGGGATTCTGTGGGTGCTCCACTCGAGCAAAGAGGAGACCGAGGGGAGTGCTCCCGCGAAGATTGAGGGATCGGCCCGGCGGATTGCTTAGGACTTTGGTTATGCGTGTGTGGGGTCGGTAGAGAAGCAGAATCCCTCCACTCCGCTAAGCTCCGGTCGGGATGACAATTTCTACGAGTGGGTGGCTGTCGGCGACACTATCCGAATGACAGAGCTTGTACGAATTAGCTCCAAACTTACTGCGGAGTACAAGGCGGTGCGGCTGCGTGCGCTCCAAGACATGCCCGTGGCGTTTGGCAGCACGTATAAGCGCGAGGCGCGGCTGACGGATGAAGAGTGGACGGCACGGGCCGCGCGGTGTTCCGGTGGGCGCGATGTTGGATTTCTGGCTCGGTGCGATGGTGAGTATGCGGGCCTGGCGCTTTGCTTCGTCGAGGAAGAGGATGCGGGGGTGGGGCAGCTGATCTCGATGTGGGTGGCTCCGGAGGCGCGGAGGAGTGGGGTGGGGAGGATGCTGATCGATGCGATTGTGGCGTGGGCGGCGGTGGAGCGGCGGTTGAGGACGATCAAGCTGATGGTGACGAGTGTGAATGGCGGGGCGATGGAGTTCTATCGGCGGCTGGGATTTGAGAGGACGGGGAGGATGGAGCCTTATCCGAACGATCCGGCGGTGGTGGAGTATGAGATGGTGCGGGTGGTTGGGTGATGGGCTGTATTCCGGTACCTTGGCTTCCATGCTTTCCATTGCTTACGAGAAGAGCGTTTCCCAGGACTGAACTTAGATGTACGAGAGATTAGCGTCACAAGATGGCACGGGCTCGGCCCACTTGCGACACTATTGCACCTCTATCGCGGAAACAATCGCGTCTCCTTTGGTGGGTCTGAACTCAAGAGTCACCATGCCATCTCTGGCAGTCACTTCGAAACGCTGTTGATGAGCGGTGAGGGTACTTCCTGCGGCTGCCGCAACGTCCAGGTTGCTGACAACCTTCTGCCCATTCGCAAGAACACTGAAAATGCGCTCGCCGGGATGGAGTGCAGGCTCCACAAACGTGAGGACCACTGTGTGGGCACCGTCGGCTGCGGGGATGCGATAGCTGAAAGATCCGACCCGGTAGGTGGCCGCTATCTCTGGATTGCTGGTGCCGGCAATTGAGGGCATAGCCGGGGCTCTTCCCCGAGCCCCCGGACCGGAGATGGTTTCCGCCGTTCCGTCCTCGAAGTACGTATCCGATCCGAAGGTTTTTCCGATGCTTGTCCCTGCGACCAGTGCGCCGCAATCGATGTTAGTGTTTTTCGCGGAGGCGTCGGATAGATGCCACTGCACCTTGTCCTGCACATCTCCCTTGGGAAACGAGCCACTTGCGACGACGTCATTGGTGCCGGTGGCGAGAACGACGCCATTCCAGACACAGATGCGATCCGGGCACTCTGCAAGCACGCCAATGAGCTTTCCATTTACTTTCAGCGAGGTGTTGGGGGCGTTGCTGTATACCCGCACATCTGTGATCCGGTAGGCTCGCTCGGTATAGAGGCTGGAGTTGATGTGCACCGTTGGCGTGGCCGTCCAGTTGGCTTTGTAAAAGAAGTACGCGTCCTTCCTGTGCTTATGGTCAAAGGTCACGATGCCCTTGGTGTTGATGTCCTGAGCATTGCCTTCGTTGCGAGTCGTACTTCCGAAGTCGAAGGAGTTCCAGATAAACGTACCCCAAAGATACGGTTTACTTCGCAGCGTCGACCAGTTCTGTTCGTGGATGTAGGACTGGTATTCTTCCGCCTGGGGACGGTTGCGAGACTCCGGGCCACCAAGTGCATTGTCAGAGTGCAGCGAGACAGCGCCGCCTGCGCCGTATTCCGTTACCGCCATTGGCTGTGTGGGCCGGGTGTGGTGCAGAGCGTCAAGATGCGGGCCCAAGTCGGACGGCTTGTCGTAGTACCAGCCGAAGTAGCGGTTCGCACCGGAAAGGTCTGTGACGGCGCCGGTGATGGGCACGGTCGCGCCTGGAGCGAGCGCGTGCTGCTCGCAGCAGGTGGCCAGCGTGGTGGGTCTGGTGGGGTCGAGGTCGTGAGCGAGCTGGTTCAGCTCCTTGAGCAGGGGCAGCGGGTCGGGAACGGCGCCGCTCTTGTTCCCTACAAAGGCGGGTATCGAGTTTCCGAAGTCGATCTCATTGCCGATGGACCAGGTGATCACCGAGGGGTGGTTGTAGTCCTGCGCGATCAGCTCCCGCAATTGTTGCCGGGCGTTCTCACGAAGCGCTTCTGTGGGTTGCAGGCTCTCGCCTAGTGTCCACTGGCTTACGAGGGGTACCTCGTCCCAGAGCACAAGACCGTCGCGGTCCGCGAGGTCGTGAATCGGCTGGCCGTGCTGGTAATGGGTGAGGCGTATGCCGGTGACGCCCATCTCACGCATCATCGCCTCGTCCGCGGCAGTGTACTCTGGCGTCGACGCCCAACCCTTCCCTTCACGATCCTGGTGATAGCCGACGCCGTGTACGGCCACGTGTTTTCCGTTCAGGAACAGTCCACTCTCCGCATCGAACCGAACCTGCCGAATGCCAAAAGGGAGAGAGACACGATCCACCAGTTGGGAGGACTTGTTCGAGAGTTCCACCACCAGGCGGTACAGATAAGGGTCCTCCACACCTTGCCAGAGATGCGGATGTGGCACGGCGACGTTTGCGGTGCGCTCTACCACGCTCGCTGGTCCCACTGCGACGGATTGCTCTTGTTGTCCCGCGATATTGCCCTGAGCGTCGAAGAGCAGAGTCCGGAGCACAAAGGTGCCACTCTGCTCACTGTCGTTGCGCACCCGTGAGCGCACCTGCACCTGCGCCCCTGTAGAGGCAATGGAGGTCGTCTTCGCGTAAACGCCGTAGGAGCCATAGTCCATCAAATCAAGGTGGACCTTCCTGGTGAAGACAAGGCTTACCGGACGATACAAACCGCCGTAGACGAAGAAGTCTCCGGTAAGCGGCAACACATCGGCAGTCGAGCTTCCCAGCGCGGGTTTCGTGTTGTCCACCTTCACCGTAAGCGTGTTCTGCTGGCCCGGCTTGAGTGCTGCCGTGCTGTGCAGGCGAAAACGCGAGAAGCCTCCCCGGTGTGTGCCAAGCATGGTTCCGTTCAACCAGACGGTTGCTATGCGGCTTGCTGCGTCAAACTGCAAAAAACTTTCCATGCCTTCCACGTTCGCTGGCGGCGTGAAAACGAGCTTGTACCAGCCGACGCCCTGCGTCGTTACGATATTCTGCGCGGTGTTAATGTGGGACGCGGGTGCGTCCTTGTAGTAGCCCACCCGGTTCCAGGTGTGTGGCACGCTGACGGTTGTCCATGTCGCATCCGGTTCAGTCTGGAGCTCTGTCACAGACTCCGGACCCAGTTTGAAGCGCCATCCGTCTTGAAGTGACATCTCGACGCGGGGGTCTTCAGCCGTGGAACGGTGTGTTCTGTTCATCTGTGCGCTCTGTGCCTGATTCTCCACGGCGAATGGCAAGAGGCACAGCATAAGCAGACAAAGACAGCGGGGCATAGCAGAAGCTCCTGCAAGCTCCATGCGCTTGCGTGGTCAATAAGATTGCGCAATTGTAGAGACGACACGAACCTTTGTCATCAAGGCTACGTTGAAGCGGTGCTCACAGTCCCTACGAGTCGGCTTATGGGAAGTGATCTGCGCCTCTAGGAAGTTTCAGTGGGATGGAAAACCGTTCTTCTGGCCTTCCATCCGCCTATGAGACTCAAAGAAGAAAACTAGCTGCGGGCGCGTTCTATGGCTCGGACTACGGCCTGGGCTTTGTTGCGGCACTCTTCGAACTCGTTTTCGGGTACGGAGTCGGCTACGATTCCGGCTCCGGCCTGGATGTGGCCTTCGGAGCCGTTCATGTAGAGGGTGCGGATGGCGATGCAGGAATCGAGATTGCCGCTGAAGTCGGCGTAGAGGATGGAGCCTCCGTAGACGCCGCGGCGGGCGGGCTCGAGCTCTTCGATGATCTCCATGGCGCGAACCTTGGGGGCTCCGCTGAGGGTTCCGGCGGGGAAGCAGGCGCGGAAGGCGTCGATGGGGGCGAGGCCTTCGCGGAGGCGGCCTTCGAGGGCGCTGACGAGGTGCATTACGTGGCTGTAGCGCTCGACGAACATGAGGTCCTTGACCTTGACGGAACCGAAGTCGGAGACGCGGCCGACGTCGTTGCGGCCGAGGTCGACGAGCATGATGTGCTCGGCGCGCTCTTTTTCGTCGGCGCGTAGTTCGGCTTCGATGCGGCGGTCTTCGACTTCGTCGGCGGAGCGGGGGCGGGTTCCGGCGATGGGGCGGTACTCGACGTCGCGGCCGTGGACGCGGACGAGGAGCTCGGGGGAGGAGCCTACGATGTGGTGGGCGGTGGGTTTCTTCTTTGAAGATTTCCTCGTTGCGGCGGCGCTGTCTTCGAGGCCGAAGCGGAGGAAGTACATGTATGGCGATGGATTGACG
>Ga0068864_100004964_pt1 | contig 10907 bp, 10 predicted proteins | sample KBSSwiS72_FD_66586 | JGI IMG/M metagenome (GOLD analysis project Ga0068864, IMG submission 66586) | Switchgrass rhizosphere microbial communities from Kellogg Biological Station, Michigan, USA - KBS Switchgrass S7-2 | ecosystem: Host-associated > Plants > Roots > Rhizosphere > Soil ...
GTCGTTGACGATGGTCGGAAAGGCTTCGCTCAATGATTGGCGCAGCGCCGCCAACGACCACGGCGTGCCGCGCCTCCGCGACCGCCTGCGCGTTGCGCGGATTGGGATCGAATTCTCGACTGAAACCAGAACTCGGCTGCGCGGCGATTTTACGCTTTCGACAGGTCTCGACTTCGACGGTGCGACCAAGGCCGGCGATCCGCTGGCATCGCGACCGAGGGCCGGGAGCCAGTTCCTCAAGGGCGCATTCAATCTCCGCATTACGCAGCCCTTGGCCGACAGGCTTCGGCTTCAGACCGCGATCGCCGGTCAGTATTCCTCACGCTCACTGCTTTCGTACGAGGAATTCGCCGTGGGTGGGAGCCAGATCGGCCGGGCCTTCGATTACAATGAGATCACCGGGGACCATGGCATCGCCGGCGTCGTTGAACTGGCCTATCGGCTTGGAGACGCCAAGGGCCTGATCAAGAAGCCTGAGCTGTTCGCCTACGTCGATGGCGGAGCCACGTTCCGCAAACATCCCACGCCCGACTTCCCCAAAAAGGAATGGCTCGCGGGGACCGGCGTTGGCGTCCGGTTTGGGGTAGGAGGATTCACCTTGTCCAGCGAAGTCGGGGTACCGGTCGTGCGCAGCAATGGTCACCGCAGCGTCCGAACATTCTTCTCAATCTCCCGCGCGCTTTGAGACGTTCGACACACAGGGAAAGTGATTGCTTGCTGCCTATGCGCGGCCGGGCCTCGCAGAGCTGAACTCGGCGGGTCGACAAGGCTGTGGCGGACATAGCTTCTGAAAAATCTCGAAGGTTCCTTCTCTGATCCTTCTTGAACTGCGTCTGACGGATCAACATTTAGCCGCCGTTGCGTATTTCGCGGCCGCGCGCCGCCGGTGAAGTTACCCCTGGCAATGGAGAAGTTGTGGACACCACCACCTCCGGTGCGGCGTTCGAGCGCGATACACTCTGGATCAGGATTCGTCGCCAGCCGCCTGCGCTTCAGGCGGCGCTGGCGATCCTTGTCGTCGCCCTCATAGTGCTTGCGGCTTATCTGCTCCTCGCCAACCGAGAGCCGCCGGCGCAGCCCGCGCCGCCACCCACTCCGGTCGGTGTCATCGTCGTAACCGAGCAGCCGGTGACTCTGACGACTGAGCTTCCCGGCCGGACCTCGCCCTTCGAAACGTCGGATGTCCGGCCGCAGGTCGACGGAATCATCCGCGCCCGTCTCTTCACCGAGGGCGATTACGTGCGCCAGGGTCAGCCGCTCTATCGCATCGACCCCGTCACCTACGAAGCCAAGGTCGCAAATGCCCGCGCCGCTTTGGCTCACGCCAGGGCATCGACGGTCGCAGCCGAAGGCCAGGTTCGCCGCTACGCCGAGCTGGTGAAACGCGATTTCGTCTCGAAGCAGCTTTACGACAACGCAATCTCCGCCGCCGGCGAGGCGCGCGCCGACGTACAAGCGCAAGCGGCCTCGCTTCGCTCCGCCCAGATCGACCTCGATCGTACCACGATCCGCGCACCCATCTCCGGCCGCATCGGGCGCTCGCTTTATACGACTGGAGCTCTGGTCAAGGCGGGGCAGGATAATGCGCTGACGACGATCCAGCGGCTCGATCCGATCTATGTCGATATCCAGCAGTCGAGCGCCGACGTCCTGCGCCTGCGCGAGCAGACCCTCGCCGGCCAGGTGGCCAGCGACAAGGCGCCGGTTCGGCTGCAACTGGAAAGCGGGTCGATGTACCCTGAGACAGGCACCTTGAGCTTCGCCGACGTTACGGTCGATCCAGCCACCGGCTCGCAAACCCTCCGCGCGGTCTTCCCCAACCCGCAGCATTTGTTGCTGCCCGGAATGTTCGTCCGCGGTCAGCTCAGCCAGGGTGTCCAGTCGCGCGGGATTCTCGTCCCGCAACGTGCCGTCAGTCGCGACGAACGCGGCCGGCCCACAGTTATCATCGTCGGTAAGAACAACATGGCGGAGCTTCGCGTGATCCAGGCCGACCACACCGTCGGGGTCAATTGGCTCGTAACCGGCGGTCTCAAACCCGGCGACAGAGTCATTGTCGACGCGGGGCCGTTGCTTCGCCCGGGCATCCCGGTGAAGCCTCAGCTTTCGACCGCCCGCTGACCCTCATGTCACGTTACTTCATCGATCGGCCCATCTTCGCCTGGGTCCTGGCAATCCTGACGATGTTGTTCGGGCTGCTCGCGGCCCGTTCGCTGCCGATCGCGCAATTCCCGGCTCTCGCCCCGCCGCAGATCGGGGTGACGGCTGTCTTTCCGGGAGCCGACGCGACGACGCTCGACAAGACGACCACCCAGATCATCGAGCAGCAGCTGCAGGGTATCGACCACCTGCGATATTTCTCGTCCCAATCCTCGTCGTCCGGCCAGGTCCAGATTACCCTGACCTTCGAGCAGGGTACCAACCCCGACACGGCGCAGGTTCAGGTCAATAACAAGGTCCAGGCTGCGCTTCCCCTCCTTCCGCAGGAGGTTCAGCGTCAGGGGGTCCGGGTCGAGAAGAGCTCGGCCAATTTCGCGCTCGTCCCGGGACTCTATTCAGCCGACGGCTCGCACGACCAGAACGACCTCGCCGACATGATGGCGTCAAAGATCCAGGAACCGGTCGCCAGGATCAACGGCGTTGGCAGCTTTCAGCTGTTCGGCTCGCAATATGCGATGCGGATCTGGGTCGATCCGATGAAGCTCAACAGCTACCAGCTGACCATGGCCGACGTGACCTCGGCCGTGCAGGCGCAGAATGCGCAGGTGTCGGCTGGCCAGATCGGCAACCTGCCCGCCCCGCCGACCCAGGAGCTCAACGCGACCGTCTCGGTCCAGTCGCGTCTCCAGACCCCCGAGCAGTTTGGCGCGATCCGCCTGAAGACGTCGGAGGACGGCTCCGTCGTCAGGCTCCGCGATGTGGCGCGGGTCGAGCTTGGATCGGAGCAATATGGGTTCAGCGCGAAGTACAGCGGCCATCCCGCGACCGCGGCGGCCATCCGCCTTGCGCCGGGGGCAGACGCGCTCAAGACGACCGCCGAAGTGAAGGCGAAGATCGCCGAAATCGCCAAGCAATTTCCGCCCGACGTGAAGGTCATCTATCCGTGGGACACGACGCCGTTCGTGAAAGTCTCGCTGAAACAGGTGGTCGAGACCTTGTTCGAGGCGATGTTCCTCGTCTTCCTGGTCATGTTCCTGTTCCTTCAGAACTGGCGTGCCACGCTGATCCCGACGATCGCCATTCCGGTCGTGCTGCTCGGCACGCTCGCGGTGATGAACATCGCGGGTTTCAGCATCAACACGCTGACTTTGTTCGGAATGGTTCTGGCGATCGGCCTCCTTGTCGACGACGCGATCGTCGTCGTGGAAAATGTGGAGCGCCTGATCCAGGAAGAGGGTTGTTCGCCCAAGGAAGCCGCCAAGAAATCGATGGACGAGATTTCGGGCGCGCTGATCGCCATCGCCATCGTGCTCGCGGCCGTGTTCCTCCCGATGGCCTTCTTCAGCGGTTCGACCGGGGTGATCTACCGTCAGTTCTCGTTGACCATCGTCTCGGCGATGGCCCTGTCGGTCATGGTCGCATTGATCCTGACCCCCGCCCTCGCCGCCACCATCCTTCCGCCCGGCAATCCGCTCAAGCATGAGGGCAACAGCCTGTCCGACCGCTTTTTCCGCTGGTTCAACGGCGGCTTCGAGCGCGCCCGGCTTGTCCACGAACGCGGCGTCCGAGCAACGATTGGCGGAGTGAAGCGCGCTGCTGCCGTCTATATCGTCATCTTCGCCGTCATGGGCCTCTTGTTCTGGCGCCTTCCGACCGGCTTCCTGCCCGACGAGGACACCGGTGCCGTCTTTACCCTCGTTGCCGAACCTTCCGGAGCGACCCTTCCGCGCACCGACGCGGCGCTCGACTACGCCCGCGACTATTTCGACAAGAACGAGAGCAAGAATATCGAAGGCGTGTTCACCGTCGGCGGCTTCTCTTTCGCCGGCCAGGGACAGAATGCGGGCATCGCCTTCCTGCCCTTGAAGCCGTGGGACGAACGGAAGGGCAAGCAGAATACCTCCAAGTCGATCGCCGACCGCGCGACCGCCGCTCTCTCGCAATTTCGCGACGCGCTCATCATCTCCTTCATTCCGCCTGCCGCCCTCGAGCTCGGCAACGCCACCGGCTTCGATCTCCAGCTGGTCGACACTGGCAATGTCGGCCACGAGAAGCTGGTCGCGGCGCGGAATCAGCTCCTCGGGATGGCGATGCAGGACAAACGCATCGTCGGGATCCGGCCCGTCAGCCTCGAAGACGCGCCGCAGCTCAATGTCGACATTGACCAGGACAAGGCGCGCGCACTCGGTCTCGACATCGGCCAGATCAACCAGACCATCTCCAGCGCCTGGGGCGGCTCCTACATCAACGACTTCATCGACCGCGGACGCGTGAAACGTGTGTACGTCCAGGCGGACGAACCATATCGCCTTAACCCCGAGGATGTTTCGAACCTTTACGTCCGCGGAGCCGACGGGAAGAGCATGGCCCCGTTCACCGCTTTCGCGAATCTGAAATGGGCCAACGCCCCGGTCCAGCTTTCGCGCTACAATGGGCTGCCTTCGCTCGAGCTTCAGGGGTCACCCGCGCCGGGTACAAGCACCGGCACGGCAATGAAGGCACTCGAGGAAATGGCTGCGAAGCTGCCTCCTGGTGTCTCGATTCAGTGGACCGGTCTATCCTATGAGGAGAAGCAATCGAGCGGCCAGGCGCCGGCGCTCTACGGCCTGTCGATCCTGATCGTCTTCCTGTGCCTCGCTGCCCTCTATGAAAGCTGGACGATTCCCCTGGCGGTGATCCTAGTCGTCCCGCTCGGGATCGTGGGCGCCCTGCTCGGCGCCAAACTCACCGGTCTCGACAACAACATCTACCTGCAAGTCGGGCTGATCACGACCATGGGCCTTGCCAGCAAGAACGCGATCCTGATCGTGGAGTTCGCCGAGGACCGGATGAAGCTCGGCCATAGTTGCATCGACTCCGCGATCGAGGCCGCGAAGCTTCGGCTCCGCCCGATCATCATGACTAGCCTCGCCTTCGGATTCGGCGTGCTTCCGCTGGCGATTGCCACCGGTCCTGGAGCGGGCAGCCAGAATGCCATTGGCCGGGCGGTGGTTGGAGGCACGCTTACCGCCACTTTCCTGGCTATTTTCTTCGTGCCTCTGTTCTTCGTTTTCGTGAAGCGCTGCTTCCACCTCGACAAACCGGCGCCCTGTGGCGATGCGAAGCCGGTGCCCGCGGAATAAAAGTGTACGTCGCCTGCAGACCGGACCTGTAGAATAATCGTAGTTCGATCCAAGTTGAGTGTTAATTTAACACGGCGTTGGCCGTTAACGGGTCACGTTGGACCTCCTGAAGCAATGGAGGTGCAACTATGAAACGGCAATTTCAAAGGGCTTTGGCGCTCGGTCTTTTCCTCGGAACTTCGGTGTCTGTGCCGACGTCCGCATCGGCCGGGACGGCGGCGACCGCATCAGTTAGCAACGGTCCGGTTAAATGGTGCCCAATACGGTTTCCCGGCACGCCCTTCGTGATCGCGTACGGGCCTTGCTAATGCTCCTGGCGGGGGCGGGACAAACCGCCCTCGCCATGATTAGAGGAGTCGCAACGGTACCGACTGTATTCAGGCGTTGAGAGCTGCCGGCATCCGCGCATTTTCGGCTCCGAGCGCCTTCAGCAGCGCAAAATGCTGCCTCAGAGCGGAAGAAAAGCTGCCGAGATCGTGGCATTTCAACCCGTGGCGTTGGGCGGCGGCGTAGACGATCGGACGCAGCCCCGAATAATGGGTGTGCGCCACGTTCGGGAACAGGTGATGCTCAATCTGATGGTTCAGGCCGCCGGTGAGCCAGGTCGTCAGTCGTGAACCCGTGGCGAAGTTTGCCGTGGTGCGGAGCTGATGCACGGCCCAATCGTCGCTGGCGCGTACCCCGTCGAACTCCATGCCTGGCGTGAGATGCGCAACCTGGAACACGGTCGCCAGCGCCCAGCTGAAGACGAGATGGAACAGGAAAAATGCGGCAATTGCCCAGGTGAGCGGCAGGAGGAAGAATGGGGGCAGCACAAAAAGCAACAAATACAAACCCTTGCAGACGAGAAACTCGATCTGCCCGCTCCTGCCCAATTCCAGCGAGTGCCATTTGTTCAGACGACCGCTGGCGAAGCATCGGAAGTCCTTCCAGAACAGCCATTCGATCGTGTTCAAGCCGTAGAAGAGGAGTGCCTTGAGCTCCTGCCGTCGAAAACGAGGTTCCCAGGCGCTCGCGGGAGACAGCCGGAGTACGCCGCGCGTCTCCAGATCGTCATCCCAGCCGAAAACGTTTGGCTGCCGGTGGTGGTGGCCATGTTTGCGAACCCAGAAATGCCGCGAAGGTCCAAGCACCACGGAACATAATCTTGCGGCGAAAAGGTTGGCCGAAGCCCGGCGGAAGAGCGTGCCATGATTGGCGTCGTGAAAGATGCCAAAGCCTACGGCCGCGGCTGCAAGCGCAAGAGACAGGCCCGCAACCAAAGTGACGGCAAGGCTCGTGGCGCAGAGCAACGCGCCGTACGATAAAGCGAACCATATGAGGATCACGGCCGCGTGCCGTTGGGCACGCGGATCTCCGATCGAAGGGCGGCCGCGGCTAGCCTCTGAAGCAAGATAGTCGTTGGCGAGGGACCGTATTTCGGTCCAGAATTGCGATCTGGCGGCGAAGCCGGGCATCTCGCCGATCTGCTCGTTTGCCTTGATAAGGATCGCCCTTCTCATCGGCGAAAGCCGCGCCTGGGACCGGGCGAGTGTCCGGCGAGCTTCTCACGGAACACGATTCTTCCCTTGGAAAGATCGTAGGGCGTCATTTCCACGTGAACGCGGTCGCCTACGATTGAGCGAATCCGGTGCCGACGCATCTTTCCGGCGGTGTAGGCGATGATGCGATAGTCGTTATCGAGCAGCACGCCGAACCGGCCGTCCGGCAGGATCTCGTCGACAACGCCCTCGATCGTAAGCAGTTCTTCTTTCGCCATTTGGCCTCGTGTCCTCGTTCGATGAGACGCCCCTGAGGGGACGGCTCGTGGCTAGCTGGCGTTACGGAGGGATAGAGAGCGCGAAGCGCCTGAAACCGTCGATAGCGGCTGGTAGCTAGATATTGTTACGCATGTCCTGGACGGAAAGATATCCTAATCCGTCCGTCGCGAGCCCGTCTCTGGATGTTTTCCCGATCGAGCCAGTTCGCCCTCGAGCTCCGCGACCAGTTCGGCCACAGGTTCGCCAATGGACCGCCGCCCATGATCGAGAACGGCATGCCAATAGGTGAGCGTATCCTTATGCACCGCACGCCCGCGCCAACGCCGGGCACTGGTGATGGCTGAAATCAGGTTGGAGCGGACGCTTCCTTCGATCTTCATGAGCTACGGATCCCGAGTTGCTTCCTGGCCGGTCCAGAAACATTCGTTTTTTCCGGCGCTTCGGCCTTCGGCTTTCGCACTTCCTTGTTCGACCGTGTCTGTCCCTTAGCCATTTTGCGAATCTTCAGTGGTCCGGCTCACCCCGGTCCCTCCCCGCAAGTTGGTGGCGCGCGCATTGAAGCGGGCTTCCAGGCGGTCGAGCAGACTGGCTCTGGTGCTCCATGCCTCGGCGCTACGTTCGAACGTCGTACGGACATGCATGCTCGCCGTCGAAGATGCGCGTTCGCGATCAGATGCTGCGAGAGCGCGGCACCCTTCGGCCGAATCTTCAGGCTTTCGTCTAGACGAGCTCATCTGGCCCTTGCCGCGGCGGCTGCGCTGGTTTCAGTCACGGGGTTCATCGCCTCTCGCTGAATGGGTCGATGCGGCGTGCATCGTCATCATATTGATCGGCAACCGTCTTGAGCGCCGAAGCACCATTAGTGGTTCGGGCGCGGGCGGCGAGTTTTCGGCACGACGCAGCCTGATCGCGAAGGTCATCCGCCGTTTCTGAGCGCGTTGAATCTTGCATCAGGCGGCTTGCAGATGCGTGCGAGCCTGCCGCGCGTCGGTAATGCGCGCAGCATACAGGTCGGCAAAATCGCCGTGAACCTGGCGAACTCGGGCGCAGGACCCATTTTCCGCCATAAAGAGCGCGATCTGGTGTCGCTTGTAGAGGTAGTTGAGATCCATAAATGCTCCCGACTTCGTAAGCGGGAGCACGTTTCGTCTCTCAGCCGCGCGAGCCTACGGCAATAAAATCAACGCGATGGACGATGTTACCACAAGGTCACCATTTTACCTAGTACGAAGATTATCTTTCAGGCCACCTTACAATTCTTCAACATATCGCCTATATAGCTTGCCGCTACTAGTCGCAAACTGACGGTTTACAGGCGCTTTGCGGCTCCTTTTCCTTCTCTTTTCGCTCCTAGCACGAAGCGGGCCGATATGCGGCTTCGCCTTAGAAGGAAAAATCAAATGACCACCGGAACGGTGAAATTCTTTAATGAAAGCAAAGGCTACGGCTTCATCGCGCCGGACGGCGGCGGAAATGACGCCTTCGTCCACATGACCGCAGTCGAGCGCGCCGGTATGCGTAGCCTTCGCGAGAATCAGCGCGTCAGCTACGATCTCCAGCAGGATACTCGCGGCAAGATGAGCGCTGTGAACCTCAAGGATGCCGAGGAAACGACGCAGCCCGAGGCGAGTGAAGCTCAGCCTGAACAAACCGAGGCGACCAACGACCAGCAGGCCGAATAGGCTTGGCCGGAGGACCGGTCACCGGACCCACGAACCTCAACTTCTTCCTCGCCCGTGCCGAACAGGCTCGGGGCGAGGCGGAAGCGGCAACGCTCGACCTCGTGCGCGAGCGTTGCCGCCGGTCCGAAACCGCCTGGTCCGCCCTCGCGGACAAGGCACAGCGCGGTGAACAGCTGCGCATCGAAGATCAAAAAAGGAAGGCGGCGACAGCCGCATCAATTTCAAATGAAGACCATATTCAAGAAGAACAAGCCGGGAGCGATTCCCGGATGTTCGGGCGCCGAACGACGCCATTCTGACCCTTTGCAACGAGCTTTCGACCAGGTGGCTTACGCCGCCGCGCTCGAAGTGCTTGGCTAGCGTCAGTTCGCTTATCTCCGCAGAAGCTGTTACGGAAACCTATCGCGCAGCTATCCGACCGTAGGCATCTGCGCGGCTGAGAGACACGCGCGCGCTCCCGCTTGCTGCAACGGAGCGAACGCTTGGACGTCCCATCAACAGCTGACATCTTTCCGGATAGTCCGGACGGCGCGAGAGGCCTGCGCGATCAGGCCGCTGCGTGCCGTCGGCTCGCCGCCCAGGCGAAAACCCGCGCTGGGAACAGCTCCATGAGCGCGCTTGCCGATCATTTCGACGAGCAGGCGCGGAGGCTCGATCTCGCGGTACCGACGAGCAGCACGGAAGATCCAACCGTCACGCAAAAGGCGGCAAAGTGAGCCGCGTGGTGCACCTCAACCTGGAAGAAGGCGTCGTCGTCATCCGCTGCCTTTCCGAGGATGTCGGAGTGTCCGCGATCGAACGATTGTCGAGTGGCGGCGTGCGACTTGTCTGTATGAGCACCGAAGGCGCCGCCCTCATCCGTCGGAAGCTCAAGGCCTATGTAATCGCCGGAACAGTGACTCGGGCAAAGCACCGGCCCGCGAACCCGCTCTGGTAAGCGGCCTCGCCAACTTAAGGCTTGTCCCCGAGACGCGCGTTCAGTTTGAGCAGACGCTTCTTCAGCACGGCAATATTTTCCGGACTCGTCGGCTGGAGCTGTCGCAGATCCTCCGCGTCTATGTGCGTGACCTTGCCGGATTCAATGCCCTGAAGCAGTTCGACCAGCCGATCCCGCTCCTCGTGCCAGTTCTCCGCACTCACGATAACCTCTCTTCCGTGGTCGACAGACCTTTAGGGTTCGAGATCTCTCAATAGGCGCTGCGCTTCAGCGATGCGATGCCCCGCGGCCAGGCGGAATTTAGCCGCTGCTACCGGATGCTTTTCAGGAAGCCGGCGAGCGCGGCAGCAAAACGGTCCGGCTGATCCAGAAACACGGCGTGCCCGGCATCGTCAATCTGGACGAACCGGCCATTCTTGATTGCGTTCACTTCCGCTTTCTGTCGACCGAGTTCCTCACTGGTCGCTGCCGCAACGATCAGGACCGGGCAATCCATCTTGGCGAGCGCTGGCCTTCGGTCGACCGTGAACATGTCAGAAACCAGCATGGATAGTCCGACGGAGGGCGGCGTCCTCATCGCTGTCGCAATGGCCTGTTCGACGACTCCCGGTGCCTGGCGCTTGCGAATAATCGCACCGAACATCCCACGAAGATAAGCTTTCTGGTCGCCGAGGTACGCGCCGAAGAGTCGAAACTGGAACGCGGCCTCCTGCGGGCGATCCGCGATGGAATTCGCGCCCTCCGATACGGCCGCGTCAACGAGAACAATCCCCGAAATGTCACGCGTGCCGTATCGCAAGACATAGGCTGCGATATCCTGAGATGCCTGAGACCAGCCGATCAGGACGGGCCGATGGACGCGCTCCTTTGTCAGCAGCACGTGCAGGTCGACCGCCCGTTGCTCTGGAGTATTACCGCTCACCGTCTTCGTGGAATGACCCTGCGAGCGGGGATCGAATGATATGATCCGATATGTCTCGTCGAACCGGTCAATCTGAGCCCGCCAGATGTCGGCGCCCGCGCCCCATCCCGGAATGAAGACGATCGGCGGCCCCTTCGATTGGCCCGCCTCGATCACGCGCAGGACCACGGCCGGCGCCACCGTGACCCGCTTCTCGACGATCGGTGATGCAATTTCAGCGGAGACCGGCGCGGCGATTGCAGTCAGCGAGCAGCCGAGCAGGGCGCAAAAAAGGATGTGCGGGAAAAAGGCCAGGCGCATGCCAGGTCCGCCCTGTCCGGGGCT
>Ga0068864_100004971_pt1 | contig 10902 bp, 10 predicted proteins | sample KBSSwiS72_FD_66586 | JGI IMG/M metagenome (GOLD analysis project Ga0068864, IMG submission 66586) | Switchgrass rhizosphere microbial communities from Kellogg Biological Station, Michigan, USA - KBS Switchgrass S7-2 | ecosystem: Host-associated > Plants > Roots > Rhizosphere > Soil ...
AATTGGAGCGGGCGAGGGGATTCGAACCCCCGACCCCAACCTTGGCAAGGTTGTGCTCTACCCCTGAGCTACACCCGCACTCCAAGCCGAATGTTAGCGCCTCAAGGCCTTGCCGTCAGCACTTTCATGGCCGGACGGTTTGTAGTTGATGGCTTGCGCGATGTCCACAATGGGCCTTTGCCAGTAGCTAGGTCCGCTCCTGCCGCGTATCAAGGCAACCCACCATACGGGCGGATGCCAAATGCCAGTCGATCGGAAGGCCCTATTCGCCAAGCTTGAACAGCTCGGCATTAAAGCGGCCACGGTCGAGCACGAGCCCATGTTTACCGTCGAGCAATCGCAAGCCTTGCGCACCACGATCCCTGGCGCGCACACCAAGAACCTCTTCCTCACCGACAAGGATGGGAGCCTGGTCCTTGTGTTGGCCAAGGACGACACGATGGTCGATCTCAAACGGCTTGCGAAACAGCTCGGGCTCGGCCGCCTCAGCTTCGGCAAATCCGAACTGCTCGAAGCCGTGCTCGGCGTGCCCGCCGGCTCGGTGACGCCCTTCGCCCTGATGAACGATACCGCGGCGCGCACCGTTGTAGTGGTCGATCAGGCGCTGATGGACTTTGCCGAGGTCAATTGCCATCCTCTCGAGAACACCGCCACGACCAGGCTCGCCACGGGCGATCTCGTCCGCTTCATCGAAGCAACCGGCCATAAGCCGATCATCATGAAGCTCGGCTGATCCCCGCCATCCGCGGCTCGCGGTAGGTTGCCAAACGCTGCGCGGCGGCCCATCTTTCAAGGGCCAATTTCGGACTTAGGCGAGAATGAGCGTAGATACCCCCATCCTCAATCAGGGCGGCGGCGAAGCCGACCTCATCAAGAACACCACGACTAAGGACTTCCTGCGCGATGTGATTGAAGCCTCGCGCGAGGTGCCGGTCTTGGTCGATTTCTGGGCGCCGTGGTGCGGGCCCTGCCGTCAGCTCACGCCGATCCTCGAAAAGGCGGTGCGCGCGGCCAAGGGCGCAGTGAGACTGGTCAAGCTCAATATCGACCAGCACCCGCAGATCCCAGGCCAGATGGGCGTGCAGTCGATCCCCGCCGTGTTTGCCTTCCAGGACGGGAGGCCGGTCGACGGCTTCATGGGCGCGCTGCCAGAGTCGCGCGTCAATGATTTCATTGCGCGGCTGATCGGCGACAGCGCCGGCGATACCGCTGCCGACCTCGAGGCGGCCGAGGCCGCGCTTTCCGCGGGCGATGTCAATTCCGCGGCGCAGTTGTTCGGCGAGGTGATGCAAAAGGACCGTGAGAACGCCCAGGCGCTCGCGGGTCTTGCCAAATGCTACATCAAGACTGGCGATCTTGCCCGGGCCGAGCAGACTTTGGCGCTCGTGCCTCCAGCCAAGGCCGACAGCTCGCCGGTGGCGAGCGCCCGCGCCGCGCTCGAGCTTGCGCGCAAGACGCCGGCCGCTGGCGATATCGAGACCCTGCGGGCCAAGCTCGCCGCCGACCCGAAAGATCCGCAAGCGCGTTTCGATCTCGCCCTGGCATTGAGCGCGAAAGGTGATCGGAGCGGCGCGCTCGACGAGTTGCTCGCCGTCGTCGCCAAGAACCGCAGCTGGAACGACGATGCCGCCCGCAAGCAGCTACTCCAATTGTTCGATGCTTGGGGACCGGCCGACCCTTCGACCATCGCGGGCCGCCAAAGGCTCTCCTCGCTGCTCTTTGCGTGAGAGCCAGGGAGTTCTTCCCTTGGGGTGACCGGTCTCTATCGCAGCGCTTCAGATCTCCCGAGATCTTTGCCCGTGTTCCCGCTGCGCGGCGCAATCCTCCTGCCGCGCGCTTCTCTCACGCTCAATGTGTTCGAGCCACGCTACCTTGCGCTGGTCGATCGTGCGCTCGCGAGCAATCGGCTGATCGGCATCGTCCAGCCCGCTCCGGATGTTGGAGACGCCGAGTCGCCTCAAGGCAAGAGCTTTCCGTTACGCCGCGTTGGCTGTGTCGGCAGGATCACGTCTTTCGCTGAAAACGAGGATGGCCGGGTCGTCATCTCCCTTTCCGGGGTGGCGCGTTTCAGCGTCGGCCGCGATGTCGCAGGAGAGCAGCCGTTCCGCCTGTGCCAGGTCGACTTCGCACCCTATGTCGAAGACTTTGTCAGCGGTTACGGCGAGGACCAGGTCGACCGGCCACGTCTGATCGCGACGCTCAGGAGCTATCTCACCGCCAACAATCTCAATGCCGACTGGGAGCGCATCAACAGCGCGAGCACCGAGCGGCTGGTGAACACGCTGTCGATCTTGAGTCCGTATGGGCCCGAGGAGAAGCAGTGCCTGCTCGAAGCGGGCGACTTGCGGGCGCGTGCGGAGGCCCTTATCGCGCTTGCCGAGATGGAGCTTGCGGCGCGAGACGACGGCTCCGGTACATCGCTACAATGACGGCTGCTGAGGTGCATCGATGAGCGATGAGACTGAAAAGAGTGGCCGGCGCAGGCTAGATCCCAAGCTTCTCGAGATCCTGGTTTGTCCGCTGACCAAGACCTCGCTCGACTATGACTCCGAGCGGCAAGAGCTGATCAGCCGCGCCGCGGGCCTTGCCTACCCGATCCGCGATGGCATTCCGATCATGCTACCCGAGGAAGCGCGCAAGCTGGACGAAAGCTAGAGCGGCTCGCCGCGCAGCAGGCGCGGCACGTTTCCCGTTGCGCCGGCGGCTTCGCGCACGAGGAAGCGCTTCACTGCCGGCGCGCGGTCGACGAGACCAAGACCGAAATCGCGCAGTACTCTGAGAGGCGCGCTGTCGTTGGAAAACAGCCGGTTCAATCCGTCCATCACCGTCGCCGAAAACGCGCTATCGAACCGCCGCCAGCGCTCGTAACGCTCAAGCTGTGGCGCGTCGCCGAAATCCAGTCCGAGTCGCGCGCTCTCGACGATGATCTCGGCGAGGGCAGCCACGTCGCGCATGCCGATATTGAGACCCTGGCCGGCGAGCGGATGCACCACGTGCGCTGCGTCCCCGATCAGCGCCAGACGGTCAGCGACGAAGTTTCGCGCGATCTGAAGGTCTAGCGGGAAGGATTGGCGCGATCCGGCAAGCGAAATCTCGCCGAGACGAGGGCCGAAGCGCTTGGTCAACTCGGCAACGAACTCCGCCTCGCTCGCTGCCACGATCACATCGCCTCGCGTCTTCTCTTCGGTCCACACGATGGAGGAGCGGTTGCCGGTGAGCGGCAAGATGGCGAAAGGACCCGCGGGGAGGAAATGCTGTACTGCCCGTCCGCGATGTGGCCTCTCATGCGCAACTGTGGTGACGATGCCGATCTGCGGATAGGACCAGCCCACGCATTTGATCCCAGCGCGCTCCCTGGTCTTCGAGCGCTTCCCGTCGGCAGCCACGAGAAGGCGCGCTTCGATCTCACCGCCTTGCATGAGCTTCGCCGTTACGGTGAATGGTCCCGCTGTGAAGTCAGAGACCAAGTCAGGCGCGATAACATCGATCGCCTTTTCTTCAGCCACAGCGGCAGAAAGTACGCGATTAAGAGGACCGGCCTCTACGATGTAGGCGGTTGCTTCGCCTCCATTGAGCTCATCGTCGAAGCCGAGAAAATGCGATCTGAGATCGGCCTCGAGTGGACTGTCGGTAATCTCGATCGACGAGATGGGTTGCGCGGCAGGCGCAAGCGCATCCCACAGCCCGAGCACTGCGAGGAGGCTCCTGGTTGCCGAGGAGAGCGCGAGGCCGCGCGCATCCTGAGCTCTGCCGGATTGAGCGGCTGGAGCTTCGGCGTCCACGAGCGCGATGCGGAAGCCTCGCGGCGCTTGCTTGGCCAGAACCAGCGCAAGCGTCTGTCCGGCGAATCCGCCGCCGGCAATCGCGACATCGAAAAAGCGGCGCTCTGAAGTGGCTCCAGGCATCACCCAGCAATGCCACGTTCCGTACGCGAAGCGAAACTGCTAAACGGCGAGAACCCATCCGACGAAAGGCTTGACCATGAGCCGCGCGCTCGACCAGCTCCTCACAATCCTCGATATCGAGCGGCTCGAGGAGAACCTGTTCAGAGGTTTGAGCCCTCAGGTCGGCTGGCAGCGCGTGTTCGGCGGGCAGGTAATCGGCCAGGCCCTGGTCGCCGCCAATCGCACGGTGAACGGCCGCCTCACGCATTCACTCCATGCCTATTTCCTGCGCGCCGGCGATCCTTCGGTTCCCATCATTTACAACGTGGATCGCATTCGGGATGGGGGAAGCTTCACTACTCGCCGCGTGGTCGCCGTCCAGCACGGACAGGCGATCTTTTCCATGGCCGCCTCCTTCCACAAAGAAGAGACCGGGCTCGAGCATCAAATCAAAATGCCGGAGGTGCCGCCGCCTGAATCCTTGCCAAGCGAAGCGGAGCTCAAGGCCTGCCTCATCGATCGCGTGCCGCCGCAGGTCAAAGCCTATTGGGAACGCGAGCGGCCGATCGAGATCAGGCCGGTCGACCTCTCTCGCTATCTCACGCCGGGAAACCATGACCCGAGCCAGCAAGTGTGGATCAGGGCGACCGGCGAACTTTCGAACGACCAAAGCCTGCATCAATGCGTGCTCGCCTATGCCTCTGACTTCACGCTCCTGGATACGGCGCTGATTGCCCATGGCCGCTTTGTGTTCGACCCCAAGCTGATACTTGCGAGCCTCGACCATGCGCTATGGTTCCACCGGAAACTCCGGGCCGACGAATGGCTGCTTTATGCCCAGGACAGCCCGATCTCCGGCGGTGGACGCGCGTTTTGCCGCGGCATGTTGTTCACCCGTGACGGAAAGCTTGTAGCCTCGACGGCACAAGAAGGCCTGCTCAGGGAACGGTCAGCTACAAGAACTGACTAAATTCTAGGCGATTGGCAATTTTTGCCTACTTATTGTGCAGTACTACCCCGCCCCGCTGTTCGCGACACCGCACCGCGCCTAAGGAAGATCCATTAAAGCCAAGGATTTCCGGGCTTTTCACGGAGTTGGCACGCGGCTTGACTCTGGCTTCGGGTTCGCACGGCTGGAACGGCCATGGCCAACACTTGGCAGCCGTAAACATGGAGGGGTTCGAAAGATGAAGCTGGTGATGGCGATCATCAAGCCGTTCAAGCTCGATGAGGTGCGCCAAGCCCTCACTGAGCTCGGCCTGCAAGGCATGACCGTGACCGAGGTGAAGGGATACGGGAGGCAGAAGGGCCACACGGAAATTTATCGGGGCGCCGAATACGCCGTGAACTTCCTGCCGAAGATCAAGATCGAGGTGGTGGTTCCTGCCGCGGTGGTCGACAGGGCGGTGGATGCGATCGTCGCGGCGGCCAAAACCGGGCAGATCGGCGACGGCAAGATCTTCGTCGTTCCCGTCGAGCAGACGGTGCGCATCCGCACCGGCGAAACGAACGAATCAGCGCTCTAATGGGGAGAGGAAGAAAGATGGTTAAGCTTGCCAAATATCTCTTTGCCACGGTCGCAGCGCTCGCCGTGTTCTTGATCTTCAAGCTCGACCCGGCGCTGGCTCAGGAGGCCGCGGGAGCCGCGCCGGCAGCGCCGACGCCGCCGATCAATACCGGCGATACCGCCTGGATGCTCACATCCACGGCGCTGGTTCTGCTGATGACGATCCCGGGACTTGCACTCTTCTATGGCGGCATGGTGCGCAAGAAGAACGTGCTCGCCACCGTTGGCCAAGCGTTCGGAGCCACCTGCATCATCACCGTATTGTGGATGATCATCGGCTATTCGATCGCATTCACGACCAACGATAGTGAGTCGCTGCAAAAATGGATCGGCAGCTTCAAGTACTTCATGTTGAAGCCGATGACGATCGATGCGGTGAACCCGCTCGCCGGATCGATCCCGGAATCGGTCTATATGACCTTCCAGATGACGTTCGCCATCATTACGCCGGCGCTGATTGCCGGTTCGCTCGCCGATCGGATGAAGTTCTCATCCTTCATGGTGTTCATGGGGGCGTGGCTCATCCTCGTTTATAGCCCGATCGCGCATTGGGTGTGGGGCGGCGGCTGGCTCGGTCAGCTCGGCGCACTTGACTATGCAGGCGGGACCGTCGTGCATCTGAACGCCGGAACCGCTGGCCTCGTCTGCGCTCTCGTGCTCGGGCCTCGTCATGGCCTCGGCAAGGAGAACATGGCGCCCTACAACCTCGTCTACAGCGTGATCGGCGCGTCGCTTCTGTGGGTCGGTTGGTTCGGATTCAATGCAGGATCTGCGGTGACCGCCAACGTCAATGCTGGCATGGCCATGGCCGTGACCCAGATTGCCACGGCCGCCGCTGCACTTGCGTGGATGGTGTGCGAGTGGATGATCGCCAAAAAGCCCAGCATTCTCGGCCTCGTCTCGGGTGCAGTTGCTGGCCTCGTGGCGATCACCCCGGCGTCGGGCTTTGTCAATCCGACCGGAGCGCTGATCATCGGCATTGCTGCCGGAGTCGTCTGCTACTTCGCAGCTGTCCACGTGAAGAAGGCATTCGGCTATGACGACGCGCTGGATGCGTTCGGCGTGCATGCCGTCGGAGGCGCGCTCGGCGCCATGATGACGGGCATGTTCGCGTCAAGCGCCATCAATTCGGCCGGAAAAGGCTGGCTCATCGACGGCAACGCCCATCAGATGTTGATCCAGTTCTATGACGTCGCCGGCACGTTCGTGTATTGCGCCGTCATGACCTTTATCATCCTCAAGGTGATCGACATCATCATGGGTCTCCGCGTCAGCCAGGCCGTCGAGGTCGAAGGTCTCGACATCAACCTGCATGGCGAGGTGGTTCAGTAAGAATCAGTCGCGCGTCAGTCAAAGAGGGACAAGAACTTTGCAGAGCTGAGTCTCCTCCTCCCTTGACTTGTAGCTCGCCTTAAGCCCCGGCCTTTCGCCGGGGCCTATTGTTTCGTCCTTGGCGCGGTCAAGGCATTGCCGCGGCGGCTCCCATCCCGTAACACGCTTCGCTATGCCGCCTGACCTTGCGCCGACCCGCCTCGAGGAGATCGTCCGCTCGCCGTTTCAGCGGCTCGCATCTCTGCTTGATGGTGTTGCGCCTGGCGCCTCGCCGATTGACCTGTCACTCGGTGAGCCGAAGGGGCTGATGCCGCCGTTTCTTGGTCGCACGCTGCAGGAGCATTTGCCCGAGTTCGGTCGCTATCCGCCGATCAAAGGTATCCCTGCGCTACGCGAGGCGATCGCTGCCTGGATCGCCCGGCGCTACCCGACGCTAGCTGGCGTCATCGATCCCGAGAAACATATCCTGCCGCTCAATGGCTCGCGCGAAGGATTGTTCTCGGCCATCTTTCCCGCGCTCGCGCGAAAGCCTTCGGTCGCTTCGCCGGTGGTGCTGATCCCGAATCCGTTCTATCAGGCCTATGGCGCCGCCGCGGCCGCCTCAGGCGCTGAGCCGATCTTCCTGCCGAGCACCGCCGCGACGGATTTCCTTCCAGAACTCGACAAGATCGATATGGCGCTCCTTAAGCGCGCCGTCGCACTCTATGTGAACTCGCCGTCAAACCCGCAAGGCGCTGTGGCCGGAAGCGACTATCTCGCGCGCGCCATCGCGGTTGCCCGCCGCTTCGATTTTCTCTTGTTCGCCGACGAGTGCTATTCGGAGATCTATAGCGATGTGCCGCCGCCCGGTGCGCTCGAAACGGCCTATGCCGAGACCGGAAGCCTTGCGAATGTCGTCGCCTTCCAGTCGCTGTCCAAGCGCTCGGGCCTTCCAGGCCTGAGGTCCGGCTTCGTAGCCGGCGATCCTGACTTCATCGCCGCCTTAGGGCGCTTCCGTAACGTCGCCTGTCCGCAAGTGCCACTGCCGGTGCAGCATGTCTCGGTCAAGGCCTGGAGCAACGAGGACCATGTCGAGAAGGGCCGCGCGGTCTACCGCAAAAATTTCGACATCGCCGACGCCATCCTTGAGGGCCGCTACGGCTACCGGAGACCGCAAGGAGCCTTCTTTCTTTGGCTGAATATGGCCGATTTCGGCGGCGGAGAAGCAGCTGCGACAACCCTTTGGAAAGGGTGTGGTGTCAGAGTGCTTCCGGGCACTTATCTCGCGCGAGACGAGCCTGACGGAACCAATCCCGCCAGGGATTACGTCAGGGTCGCACTCGTGCATGACAGGGACACCACGCGCGAGGCGTTAACGCGCATCGTCGCCACATGGGTTAGAGGGGATGGCGAGCAGGGGCAGAGCTAAGGAGCGTCGGCGGCTCCTGCCAGGGGCGGTCGAGTCGGGCTTGCGACGGCTCCTGCTCGGCGGATGCGGGCTTGTCATCGTCGCGGTTGCTTGCGCCGCCTGGGCGAGCCTCGCCACCTGGTCGGTGCACGACCCGAGCTTCAACAACGCCACTCGCGCCGCGCCGCAAAACCTTCTTGGCCATTGGGGGGCGGTGGTCGCTGACCTCGCCATTCAGTCGATCGGGCTTGCCGCGATCATTCTGTTTCTGCCGCTTGCGGCGTGGGGGTGGCACATCTTGTTCGGCACGGTGCCCAGCCGGCGGAGATGGAGGCTGCTCGCCTGGCCCGGCGCGGTCATGCTGCTCGCCGCGACCCTCGCCGCGTTGCCCCAACCCAAGAGCTGGCCGCTGCCGAACGGCCTTGGCGGCATCCTCGGCGACTTCTTCATGGCCGCCACCCACGTCATCGGCCCGTTCCTGCCCGAGGCCGCCGTGTCTTTCGTGGCGGGTATCGCCTTCCTCGTCTTAGGCACCATGCTGCTCCTGTTTGCCTGCGGCACGAGCACCTCGCGGCTGATCGAGCTATGGGCGCCGCGCAGCACAGTGGCAGGCGAATGGGCGAGCGCCTCGCTTGGTGCCGCCATGCATCTCTTCATGCTCGTTGCCTCGAAGGTTAGACGCCTCATCGCGGGCCGTGCGCGTGACCAGGAGGAGGAGGACGATTACGAGGTCGAGGCCGAGGAGCAACGCTTCGAGACCGAAGAGACCGAGGTCGACGCCGATGGCCGCATCGAGCCGTCCTTCGGGCCTGCATCGCTGGTTGAGGAGTTCGAGGATGAGGGCGAGGAGGACATCACGGCGCCGAGCTATCGCATCACCCGCACAGCATCGAAGGAGAAGAAGAAGCACACCGGCCTCTCGCGCGCTCCGCGATCGGACGAACCTTATGATCCGCCGTCTCTCAAGCTGTTGCAGCAGACGCGCGGCGCGCGTGGCCGCGGCGTGTCAGACGAAGTGCTCCAGGAGAACGCGCGCGAGCTTGAAGGCGTGCTACAGGATTTCGGCGTCAAGGGCGAGATCACCAACGTCAGGCCCGGCCCCGTGGTCACCCTTTACGAGCTTGAACCTGCGCCGGGCACCAAGTCCTCGCGGGTGATCGGCCTTGCCGACGACATCGCGCGCTCGATGAGCGCGGTCGCGGCCCGCGTCGCCGTCGTGCCGGGCCGCAACGCCATCGGCATCGAGCTTCCCAACGACCGCCGTGAGGTCGTTCTGCTCCGCGAGCTGCTCGAAACCTCCGACTTCGAGGAGACCGACGCGCGGCTTGCCCTCGCGCTCGGCAAGAATATCGGTGGCGAACCGATCATCGTCGACCTCTCGCGCATGCCGCATCTCCTGATCGCGGGCACCACGGGATCCGGCAAGTCGGTCGGCATCAACACCATGATCCTGTCGCTGCTTTATCGGCTGTCGCCCGACCAGTGCAAATTCATCATGATCGACCCGAAGATGCTCGAGCTGTCGGTCTATGACGGCATCCCGCATCTGCTCGCGCCGGTGGTCACCGACCCCAAGAAAGCGGTGGTCGCGCTGAAATGGACGGTCCGCGAGATGGAGGAGCGCTACAAGCGCATGTCGAAATTGGGCGTGCGTGACATCAAAGGCTACAACGCACGCATCCTGCACGCGGAAGCGAAGGGCGAAGTCCTCACCCGAACCGTGCAGACCGGCTTCGACCGCCAGACCGGCCGCGCCATCTACGAGCAGGAGGAGATGGATTACGACGTGATGCCGTACGTCGTCGTGATCGTCGATGAGATGGCGGACCTCATGATGGTCGCCGGCAAGGACATCGAGGCTGCGGTGCAGCGCCTAGCGCAAATGGCGCGCGCCGCTGGCATTCATCTGATCACCGCCACCCAGCGTCCGAGCGTCGACGTGATCACCGGCACCATCAAGGCGAACTTCCCGACGCGGGTCAGCTTCCAGGTTACCTCCAAGATCGACAGCCGCACCATTCTCGGCGAGCAGGGTGCGGAGCAACTGCTCGGACAGGGCGACATGCTCTACATGGCGGGCGGCGGCCGCATCATGCGCGTGCACGGACCCTTCGTCGCCGATGACGAGGTCGAGAAGGTCGTACGGCATTTGAAGAAGCAGGGCCTTCCCGCTTATCTCGAAGCCGTCACCGAAGAAGAGGACGACGGTGACGAGGCCGCCGAGGGCGGCGAGGAATACGGCGAGTCAGGCAATGAGCTCTACGACCAGGCTGTGGCCATCGTGCTCCGCGACCGCAAGGCCTCGACGAGCTATGTCCAGCGCCGGCTCGGCATCGGCTATAACCGCGCCGCCTCGCTCGTCGAGCGCATGGAGAATGAAGGCCTGATCGGCCCTGCCAACCATGCCGGGAAGCGCGAGATTCTGGTGGGCAGGGACGAGGCAGTCACGCCCTATTAGGCCCTCGCTTTTTGGCTGGTTGGTCGAGCGGGCGGGGCGCTCGTTGATATAGTGTGTTCTTGCGGCTACATCACCAGGCTCGGGGTTCTTTTGCTGTAAGCTCCAATTTTGAGTGGAGGCCCGTGATGCTAACCAAGCTTTCAATGTTTCCGGGAGCAGACCAGACCGCGCTGACATATTGCATGTGTGCAATTCTGGTGCAGCTCCTTAAAAGGATGGATGGCGCCAAGCGAAACGCCCTGATCGACAAGGCCGCCGAGTCACTCGAAGGTGC
>Ga0068864_100004973_pt1 | contig 10902 bp, 7 predicted proteins | sample KBSSwiS72_FD_66586 | JGI IMG/M metagenome (GOLD analysis project Ga0068864, IMG submission 66586) | Switchgrass rhizosphere microbial communities from Kellogg Biological Station, Michigan, USA - KBS Switchgrass S7-2 | ecosystem: Host-associated > Plants > Roots > Rhizosphere > Soil ...
ACGAAGGACGCGTCCGACCCCCCTGGCTGAAGCTGGTCGCGCTCGTGTCGCTGGCGTTGTGGTTCGGAGTCGGCGCCGGTGGGCGGTGGATCGGGTTTTAGAGAGAGGGAACGCGAACCGCGACCGTTTCACGTTGAACGCAGAGACCGCGGAGCCCGCAGAGAAGAATTCCCAGGATTCCTCAGCGTGCTCTGCGAGCTCTGCGTTAAATCGTCACTACGTACAAACAATAGTTGCCTCAGCGCGGCGGCACGGCGGGAGCCGGTTTGGCGAACTTCGCCGCGTCGATCGCAACGTTCGGCTGCACCTCGGTCAGCTGGACGACATCGCGACCGGACACCCATGCAAAGGTCCACTTGAACGGAATCTTGACCCCGGCAACCTCTCGATAGTCCTCGAAGTCGTACTGCGTCGGCACGCGTCCCATCGCCGAGTTGGCGTAGTGTACGACGCGCATCAGCAGACCAGTCTCGACGTCGAAGTACAGCGTGGGGGTGAACCCACCGGTACCGGTCCCCTGAAGAACATTGACGGAGCGGCCGGCGATCTCACGAGGCAGGTTCGCGCGCCATTGAGTGAGAGACTGCTTGAGGCGGGCTGGAATGGACAATTCCGCTTCAAACTTGGCGCCACCGAGTTCTCCTCCGGTCAAATCCATCACCGGCACCGGCGTCACCGCCGACGCGAGCCAGCCGGCGCGGCCGTCGAAGGTCATCGTCTTGTCGCCGAGCTCCTGGTGAAGGATCGTGGTGCGCTGATTGGGAGCCTTGACATAGAGCTCGACCGGGCTCTTGAAGCCTCCCCCGAACAAGGTGGCCGATCCTTTGCCGACCAGGCTCGTGATCTTGGACAAGCGTTCGGTCCCGCCAACCGCTTGAATGTACTTGTCGAGCACCTCGTCGGGTTTGGGCGCGCCCGGCGCCTGCTGGAAGAGATCGTCTGGCGCCCAGTAGATCGGCTCGCCGTACACGATATCGAGGGATGGCGTGACCGCCGGACGATCCATCTGGCGATGGCAGGTCCAGCAGGTGACGACCTTTCGTCCGCTGAAGTTCGCCGCATTGATGGTGTTCACCATCGTAACCATCTTGCGCGCGGTCACCTTGCGCGGCGTGTCCGCGGCATAGTCCGGCGCGTGACACTCGAGGCAGCACATGCTCAGGGCGGCCGAGAACAGACCCATCGCGCCCATGAATTCATCCACGGGAATGCCTTTGAGCACCTGGATGTTCTTGAACGCCTCGTCTGACATCTTCCCCGGCTGCGGCGACGCCGCCTGGGCTCCCGCCCCCGCGTATCCCGGACGGTCACAGCGTGCGGGTTGGACCAGCGCGCGCTCTGCTTTCGTAATCGAAGGAACGGCGGAAGTATTCGAAGGACTGGCGGAAGCCGCCGCCACGTGCGTGGACACCCCGACCCCGCTACTGACCAACGCGACGCCGATCAGCCACGCGATCGTCGCTCCCGTAACAACAAGTCTCATTCGCCTCGATCCGACCTGCATGTTGTCTCCCTTCCTGGGCCTCATATCACTCGACTGGGCGGTATTATATGCGGATGCGTAATCTGGCGTGGCTCCTGCTCGCCGCTTCGACGCCGCTCGCACAGCCTCCATCGCCTTCGCCGCCTCGGAATCCTGCGGCGTCGGCGAGCCAGGCGGCAGTCGCGTCGGCGCCGATGCAGCCCGCCAGCACCATGAGCGAGCTGATGGTGAAGATCATCTACCCCGCTTCTGACGCCATCTTCTACATCACCACCCGGGAGCCGAAGACCGAGGCTGAATGGGTGGAGCTGCAAGGGAAGGCGCTGGCGGTGGCGGAGTCGGCGAACCTGCTGATGATGCCGGGCCGTGCGCGCGATCAGGATCGCTGGATGGACGATGCGAAGCTGATGCTCGACGCCGGCCGCGCCGCCTTCCGCGCGGCGAAGGCGAAGGACGTGCCCGCGCTCGATGCGCTCAACGATCAGCTCTACACGTCGTGCACGAGCTGTCATCAGCACTACCGCCCGAACTACGGGCGCAGACCGGCACCGGAGCCTCAGGCGAAGTTGATTCCGCCGTACACGCTGCCCGCGCCCCCGGCACCTCCCGAGCCGCCGCCACCGCCGCCGAACCCGGCGGCGAAGCCGGCCCCGTCCGCCTCACCAGCCCCAACGGCGAAGCCGACGCTCGAAGGGCGATGGAAACTGCGCATGGCCGAGGACCTTCGCGCCGACGGCACGGTCGCGCGGCACCCGTGGGGCGAGCATCCAGTGGGTTCGATCGTCGTCGAACGCGGCGCCTGCTACGTGCAAATCATGTCGGGCGACACCCCGGCGTTCCCGTCAGGAACGACGGCGGCCAATGAGCAGATGAAGGCGATGCTCCTGAGCTCTTATATCGCCTACTCGGGGCCGTGCACGATCGACGGGGCGGAAAGCAGCGTGACGCTGAAGGTCGACGCCGCGTGGCGTCCTGACTACGTCGGCACCGAGCAGAAGCGGTTCTTCAGGTTCGAGAACGGCGTCCTGTTCTTCGGCCCCGCCCCCGGTTCGATCCGCGCGGGGAACGAAACGCTCACGCGCCGATTGACGCTCGACCGCGTGCAGTAGACGACGAAGAAGCAACCGCGGAGATCGCAAAACACGCAGAGAAACGTTTTTCTCTGCGATCTCAGCGTTCTCGGCGGTTGCTTCCGTCCGTGGCTCGCGCGCCGCGCAGGATCCCGGTCATCGCGTAGTTCCCCTCGTGGCAGGCGTATTCGTAGATCTGATCGTCGGTCTTCGTCATCGGCAGGATCGCGGTCCAGGGTTTGACGAAGGACGCGGGGTCGTCGACCGTGAACTCGTACAGCAGCGTCTTCGCGTCCGCGCGCGTGAAGCGCTCCACCAGGCGCAACCGCTCCCCCGATCCCCGCACGTTGGTCTTGTCCGAGAAGTTCGTGGTTTCGACGACGAGTGTCTTTCCCTCCCAGTGCCCACGTGGATCGCCGAGCAGCCGGCGGATGCCGGCCGGGAGGTGCGGCTTGCCGTCCAGCGGTACAACGCGGGCGTCGTGGATCATCTCGTTGAGGATCACGACGTGATCGGGCGTCTGCAGAATCTGGACGTAGTTGTTGTACGGCCCCGACAGCATCGGCGGTCCCGCGTTGAACAGCAGGCAGCGCTCACCGAGCGATCGATCCTCAGGACCGTCGGCGGGATGCTGGCGCCGCGCCTCGGCGCGCGCCGACGCGCGCTGCTGACCATCAGCCGTCAGCGCCGGAATGCGGCCGTCCGGTGGATCGACGATCAGCGATGTGCGCGCCCGGCCGTTGACCCGCGCGGCGTGAACGCCGCGGTCCCACCAGAACTCGTTGTAGGCGCTGGCGACGTCGGCGTCGGCCGACTGTTCGCGCGTGTCGCGGTTGTTGCGCTGGACGATCCGCGCTTCGTACTGCGCCGCTTCCGCGTCGGTCAGGAACTCCTTGTCCGCGAACTCCGCCGGACGCTCGAGCGGCGTGATCGTGGAAAAGTTCCAGATCCCCTGCAAATCGGCACGCATGTCGACGGCACGATTCGCGCGCGCCGGCCGCTGTGCAAGCACCAGCGTCCCACCGCCAATCACCACAGAGATCAACACAGCGATCAGACGATGCATGTCGTCACCCATTGTGAAGGATAGGGCACCCGCCAACGTTACTAGAAAGCAAGCTTGACGGCGAGTTGGATGAGCCGCGGGGGCGCCGCCGCCACGATGTTTCCGAACGTCCGGCTCGAGATATTTCCGTCGACTGAGCCTGCGCCATAGAACTGCGGATGGTTGAAGGCATTGAACGCCTCTACGCGGATCTGAAGGGTTTTTGAGACCGCGATCCTGAGGTTCTTGATGAGGGCCATGTCGAAGTTCGCCAGCCCAGGGCCGTAGAACAGCCGCCGCGGTGCGTTCCCGAGCTGTCCGAGCGCGGGCTCCGAGAAGAGCGACGTGTTGAACGCCGCGCCTTTGGCCGGATCGTGATTGATCGCAAGATCGCCGGACGTGACGTTGGGCGTGTCCACGAGGTTGTTGTTCACGCCGTTGCCGAACGTGCCGAGCAACGAGTTATCGCTGCTGTCGTACAACGTGACCGGAAACCCGCTGCTGAGGCGCGTCGTTCCGGACAGGGTCCAGCCTTCGGTCAGCTGGTTGCGCCTGCCGGTCAACCGATCGAACGGGAGGTCGTAGTTGTAGCTCACGACGAAGTTGTGGCGCATGTCGAAGGCGGAAGGCGCCTCGGATAGCCGGACGTCGAACGGGTTCACCTGTTCACCGATGTTCGACGCGACGTCGACCGACTTGCTGAACGTGTAGCCGGCCGAGATGCTGGTATTCGGCCGCGTGTAGCGAAGATTGAGCTCGAGCGCGTTGTATCGCGAGTACCCGCTGGTTTCCTGGCGTGTGACTGTTCCGTAGTCGGGACCAAGCGGGCCGCGGGTTCCGTTGATGAGACGGCCATCCTTCGTGGTGAAGACGCCGTTTTCGGCGAACGGACCGCATGTCGGGCTTCCAGGCGCGACCTGGCTCGGCTCGCTCACGCTCAGGCACAGCGCGGGATTGCCCGGGTTCGCCTGCCTGATGACAAGCAAATGGTGACCACGGCTGCCCACGTAGCTCGCCGTTGCGACCGTGTTCCGGGCGAGCTCGCGCTGAATGGAGAACATGTAGTTCTCGGAGAAGGGCACCGAGTTGTCGTTCGCGAAAAATGGATCGGCGTTGACCGGAAGATAATTCGGCCAGGCAAAACCGGTCACGGGGCTCGTCGCGGTCGCGTTGAGCGGCGGCGGTTCGAGTGGAAACCGCTGGCCGTTGTCCGTGCCGTCCGCTGCGGTAATGAAGGGCGTGGCGAACAGCGGCGGCGCCGGGCTCAAGTAGTTGTAGCCGTACGGAGGGACGCCGTACATGATCCCCGCCGACAGGCCCTGGAACGCCGTATAGAACAGGCCGTAGCTGCCGCGGAGGCTGGTCACCTCGTTCGGCGCGTAGGCAATGCCGATCCGCGGTGAGACGTTGCCCCAGCGCGTCGGCGATAGTCCTCTGGCGATGCCAGGATCGCCGGGCACGACCAGACCGGCCGGTGCGCCCGGGTACACGACGGACTTCGCGCCGGGAACGATCGTCTGAATCTGGTTGTCCCGTTCGTACCATGGCTGCATCACATCCCACCTCAGCCCGTAGTTGAACGTCACCTTCGGCGTCGCGCGCCAGCTGTCTTGCGCGAACACCGCTCCGTAGTTGTTCCGGAGGTGGAATACGCCGCCGGACGACTGGATGTAGTTGCTCGGGACACCAAGCAGATAGTCCGCGAAGTCACTGCCTGTTTCGGTTCCCGCGAACGTGAACGTGCCGTTGAAGGTGGCGTTCGGGTCGAGTTCGACCTGGCCAAACTGGAACTGTCCACCTACCTTCACCGTGTGAGCGCCAAACACCTTTGAGACGCTGTCGCTGACGTTCATCGTGGTGTTGATCTGATTGACGCCGGTGATGGTGACACCCATCGTGAACGTGTCGAAGACGATGTTTTCGATTCCTTCGAGCTCGGGCGCCTGCACGACGATGCCCGGCGTCCCCGGACCGGTGACAAATCCCTGCGACGCCAGACTCACGCCGCGCCCGCCGTTTGGAAACCCCACGTTGTTGGCGTTTCGCATGAAGCTGGCGTGAAACTCGTTCACGCCCGTCGAACCAAGGACGGTGTTGGCGCCGATCGAGAACAGCTGCGCCCGGCCCAGCGTCAGCGCGTCGAATCCGGGCACGGTCGCACCGCCCTGCTGGCCGGGATACGGATTGTCCAGTCGATAGTCATCGACGAAGTAATACGCGGACACCAGGCCGAACCGAGTGTTGCCATCGACCCGACCGGACCCCTTGTCGTCGCGAACGGTTTGCGCAAAGGCGCCGGTCGAAAACTGGTTGTCACCGCTGTTGGGCGCCGGGATGTATTGCAGCAGGCGCTGCGCGGGCACCGACCACGCCCGGCCAGGGATCACCGCATTCGGGAAGACGCACTGCGCGGTGCTCGCGCATCCCGGCGCGTAATATCGCTGCCCCGGCGAGACCGCGTACCCGAGCTTCTGCGAAAGCAGGTTCGCCCAGTACTGGCCGTTGACGGTGCCAGTCAGGGCGTCAGCCTCACTCCGAAAATCGCCCGCGCGCTCGGCCATCGACGGCACCGAGATCAGTCCTGTTTCGATCCCCTGCGTCGTCCGCGTCGCTTGATAATCCCCGAAAAAGAAGAGTCTGCCCTTCTTCAGGGCGCCCCCGATCGTGCCGCCCGGCTGGTTCTGCTCGAACTGAGCCCGCTCGGGCGAAAAGTAGTTCCGCGCATCCAGGGCGGTGTTCCTGAAGAACTCGAAGGCGCCACCGTGACGGATATCGCTCCCGGATTTCGTGACCACGTTGACGATGCCGCCGTTGTAGTTGCCGTACTGCGGATCGAAGTTGTTGGTCAGCACGCGGAATTCTTCGATCGAGTCCAGATTGGGCACGACGGACGTTCCGCCGTTCATGTGCTCCTGGACGTCAGCGCCATTGACGAAAAAGCCGTTCGCCGTCTCCCGCTGTCCGCTGACCGACACGTTTCCGGCGTTCAGTTCGCCAGACGGCGCCACCGTTCCGGTGACGCCAGCCATGATCACGGAATTGGATTGGATGGTCGTCGTCGGGATGACACCGGGCTGAATCGCGAGCAGGTCAGTGTAGCTCCGGCCGTTCAGCGACAATGTCGTCATCGTCGAGGCCGAGACGACCTCGCCAAGCTGGGTCGAGACAGTGTCGACGCGCAGTTGATTGGCCGTGACCGTAACGGTTTCGCTCTGCTCGCCAACCTCCAGCGTCGCATTCACCTGCAGCGCGCCGTCGGCGTCCACGTTGAGGCCGGTGTGCTTGTGTGGCTTGAAGCCGTCGATCTGGAGCAGAAGCTCGTACTTCCCGACTGGCAGTTTGGGAAAAACGTACGCGCCTTGCGCATCGGTCGTCGTGGAGGTCTGGGTGGCAAGCGACATGTTCGTCGCGGTGACCGTGACGCCCGGCATGACGCCGCCCGAGCCGTCTTTGACCGTGCCGGAAATGCTGCCGGCGACCTGAGCGAGCGCTACGCCGACGCCGATGAGAGTGAAGAAGGCCGCAAGCAGAACGTCATTTGTTCGCATTCACAATCGCATCCAGGTACTTTCGATGACAGTTCGAGCACGACTCGTAGATGTCGCCGCCGACGGTGAAGAGCTTCTCGGCGTTCTTCGCTTGCGCGGCATTGATCGCCTCCTGGCCGGTGTTGATCATGTCCTGCGCCAGCTGCATCCATTCGCCGCCGTTCTTGGCGCGCGGCACCATCATCAACAGATTGCCCGACTCGGCGACGGCGACGGCCGCATTGCGTACGGCGATCCATTCCGCGTCGGTCTTCGGCCGGATCTCCTGCGTGCCCTCTTTGGTCTCGATCGTCTTGACCGCGTCCCAGACGAAGTCGGCGTTGGGATCCACGACCGACTGCATCAGCAGCTTCGTGTCGGCAATCGGCTTGAACGGAGGCGGCGTCGGGCCCCCGCAGGCGGCGGCCGCAAGCGTACCGGCGAGCGTGAGCATCAGGGATGTTCGCATGGCGAAATGCTACCAGACGCCGGGTTCAAAAGGACCGGGCCAGGCGCCTACGTGCGGGCCAGCAGCGCCTCGATCTTGCCCACGACTGTCGGCCACCGGTATTCGCGATCGACATAGGCCAACCCCTGCCGACCGAGCTGCTGCGCGACCTCTCTGTGTTCCAGCAGGTAGTCGAGCCCCGCGATGAACTCGACCGCGTTGCCGTAGTGAAGCCCGCCATTGGCGCGCTCCACCTGGCCGCGCAGCACCTTGCAGCGCGCGTTGACCAGCGCGGGCAGCCCGTGATTCCACGCCTCGAGCAGCACCATGCTCAGGCTCTCGTACGGCGACGGCATGATCAGCGCCCTCGCCTTCCTCAGCAGCGCCTCCCGCACCCCATCGTCGACAAATCCGAGCGGGCGGATCAGCGGGTGATCGGGGATCGGCATCGACGCGGGGCCGGCCATGACGAGCTGCACGGTCTTCCCAGTCTCGACGTAACGCACGAAATGCCGGATGAGGGCCGCGCACCCTTTGTTCGGATCGACTCGGCCGAGATACAGGACGAAGGGATCGACGAGCCCCAGGGGATCGAGGGGCGACAGATCGACGGCAGCCGGCGCCGGATCGAGACCGGAACCGATCACGGCCGACGGCGTTCCCGCAGGCGCGCGCGCGGCTACCAGCGCTTCCTCTTCGGGTGTCAGGAAGAGAAAGCCTTTCGGCTGCGCGAAGAAGCGGTCGAGCATGTCGACGTGAATCAGCGGGTCCTCTTCGGCGGTCGGTACGAGGATCGCGCGCTCGCCGACGAGCGGCAGTCCGAAATAGACCTCGGCATACCGGTAGGCCCAGAACAGCACGCGGTCGTATTCAGCGCCATGCTGCCGCAGATGGGCGAGCAGCTCCGGCGCGTCCGGACCGTTCTCGCGGAACCAATGTTCCTGTTCCTCGGCGGTGGCGCGATCGGCGGCCACGAGATCGCTCAGATCCATGAACCGGCGCATGTCCCGCTCGCGCGCCACCCGGAAGCGCAGCACGCGCAGTCCGCCTTCGCGCTCGCCGCGCTTCGGCGGGACAAGCCCGACACGGGACTCCCCCGCGGGATAGTGGTTACTCCACGTGATGTGATCTTTCGCGCAGGTCGTGAGAATGGTGACGTCGTGCTGCGCGGCCAGGTGCTCCGCGATCAGCCGGCAGTGCCCCTCGGAGCCGCCGGCGATGTCGGCCCCGAACCGGTGAACGACGCACGCCAGCTTCATTGCCGCTGCAGATCGCGGCGAAGGCGAGCGTTCTCCAGCGCCAGCTCCTCGATGCAGGCGAACAGGATCCGGTTGAGATGATCCTGGCGGCGGAAGTTGTCCTGGCTGTACTCGAACAGCCATCGGGTCAGCGGGAGCAGGAGTTTTTTCTTCGCGAACAGAATGAAGCGTCCGACGCCCGGACGATGGGTCGTGAGCGTGAGATGCGTCTGCAACCGCCAGTCGATGTCGCCGTCGACGAGCTCGGGCAGCAGCGTGGCGTCGAGGTTCCTGGCGTCGATGGCGCGGGCGAGCAGCGCGTGGACCGCGGCGAAGATCTCCTCGTCCTGATAGTCGGCGGCACCGCCCTTCTTGAGCAGGTGCCGCCGGAGCCGCGCGCGGACGTCACGCTCGATCTCGCCCATCACGGCGTCGACGCGAACCTTCGCCTCCGTCATCGACTCATTTGGCCGAGAACGCCAGCAGTACGTTCCCCGGCAGCCCGCGCCACAACGCGTAGCCCGAGTTGGTGATCAACAGCCCGTCGGCGATCGCCGGGCCGGCCGCGTCGATCGATCCACCCTTCCCCGGCACGTGGTTGACGGTCTCGTATTCGCGGACGGTGTTGAAGTCCCAGAGGATCGATCCGTCCTTGGTCGAGTACGCGCGCATGTGACCATCCACCGAGCCGGAAAAGACGACGCCGGGGATCACCGACACCGGCGCCGACTGCGCGCCGGTGCAGCCGCGGCCGGTGTTGCATTCGAGTTTCGGCGCCGGCGTGTGCCACAGCGGCTGGCCGTCGGTCAGCTTCAGCGCGAACAGTCCGCCCGCTTCGTTCGGCGGCGTCAGCACGTCCGAAACCGGGATGTACGCCGCGGTATCGTCCGCCGCCGATCCCCACTCGATGCCGCCGAGCGCGCCTCCCTTGCCGGCCTTGAACTGCCACAGCACCTTGCCTTCGTTGTCCGGATCGAGTCCCCACACGTTGCCCGACTTCTGGCCAATGACGATGATCCGCTTGCCGCCTGGCAGCGTGCGAAGGATCGGCGCGTTGCCGAAATCGTGATCCGGTCCGAGCTCCTTCGGACAGTTCTCGAGCCCCGGACGGCAGCCGACGAGGAACGCGTCGCTGGGGGTGACCTGGTTCCACCAGACGATCTTCCCGGTCTTCAGATCCATGGCGATGACCGAGTCGCTCGTCTTCACCGCCGGTCCGGTGTAGGAATTGCCGGTGCCAATGTAGAGCACGCCTTTCTGACGATCGATCGTCGGCGAGTTCCACACCGCTGCACCAGCCGGTGCGTACTGCGTCGTGCCGATCGACGTCTTCCCAATCTCGGCCGGCGCCTCGGTGATCGTGTAGCTCTTCCACAACTGCTCGCCGGTCGCCGCTTCCAGCGCGACGACGCTGCCGCGGAACGTGCAGCATTCGTACTTCGGCTGGGCGGCGGGGGCTTCCTCCGTCGAGGAAACGGGCACGTAGATCTTGCCATCGGCCAGCACCGGCGCGCCGGTGATCCGCGCGAAGCGATGCGTGTCGAGCGTCTTCTTCCAGATCACCGCGCCGGTGTCCGCGTCGAGCGCGAACACGTTGGCCTTGAGGTCGCCGAAATAGACCGCGTACTTGCGGCCGATCAGACCGACGCTCGGCGCCGTGCGCACGCCGCCGTCGGCCTTGAAGGTCCAGTGCGTGCAGCCGGTCGCCGCGTCGAGCGCGTAGACGGTGCCGTTATCGCTGCCGACGAAGACGCGCCCGGCGACGATCGCCGGATTGCCGTAGGCCTGGCTGCCGCCGGGGAACCCGAACGCCCATTTCAGCTTCAGGTTCGGCACGTCGGCGGCCGTCATGCCCGGTTTCGGCTGATAGCGCGAATTGGAGGTGTCGACGCCGAAGCCGTTCCACTGCGGCTGCGACGCGATGTTCGCGATCGCCGCAGGCTTGGTCGTGCACAGGCCCGCGTTGGGCGCGCTGGCGGCACCGGCCGCGGCGAGCGGCTTGCCGGACAGATACTCCGCCACCGCGCGCCGCTCGGCGGGGCTCAGCGCTGCCGCCTGCATCTGCATCGTGCCGTTGGCCATGGTGTTGAG
>Ga0068864_100004975_pt1 | contig 10896 bp, 10 predicted proteins | sample KBSSwiS72_FD_66586 | JGI IMG/M metagenome (GOLD analysis project Ga0068864, IMG submission 66586) | Switchgrass rhizosphere microbial communities from Kellogg Biological Station, Michigan, USA - KBS Switchgrass S7-2 | ecosystem: Host-associated > Plants > Roots > Rhizosphere > Soil ...
GCCGGCTGCCGGGCATAGAGCGCGGCGATATCCGCCCGCCAGCCGTCCAGCTCGGCCCGCCGCGCCGCCACCGGCGCGCCTTCGTCATCGGCAATGTCGTCGACCACGCGGCAGAAGCCGTAGATCGCGAACATCGCCTCCCGCTCCGCCGGCGGCAGCACCCGCATCCCGGCATAGAACGAACTGCCCGCCACCTTGGCGCGAAGCGCCGGGTCGAACGCGGCGGACGCATTCGCCGCAGGGGAGGGGGCCAGACTGTTCATCGCACGATCCGCGCGAGCCCGTGCCGCAGCAAGGCGCCCAAGGCAAGCGCGCCCGCCCGCCCCTTGCCATGGTGCACCTTGTCCGCCAGCGGATCGCGCCGCATGAGCCCTTGCGCCAGGTCCACCGCCAGCCGCTGGATCACCGCCACTTCGGCCGAAAGCCGGAAATCCCGGATCCCCCTGGCAAACGGCGCCGCCTCGTCCAGCAGGCCCAGGGTCCGCTCCGCCAGCTCCCGGATCACCGCGCGCAGGGCAGGGGAGGACCGCGCCCCGCCCAGCTCCCCGATCGCGACCCCCCGCGCCGCCATGGCATCCGCCGGCACATAGACCCGGTCCAGCGCCCGGTAATCCTTGCCGCAATCCTGCAGGTGGTTGATGATCTGCAAGGCCGCGCACAAGGCATCGTTCATCGGCCACAGCGCCCGGTCCTCGCCATGGACGTCGAGCACCCAGCGCCCCACCGGCATCGCCGACCAGCGGCAATAGCCGATCAGCTCGTCCCAGTCGGCATAGCGGTTCTGCACGCAATCCTGCTCGAAGGCGGCAATCAGGTCGCGCGCATGAACCAGATCCAGCCCCCGCGCCCGCGCCACCCGCGCCAGCTTCGCCGCCTCGGCAGGGCCTTCCCCCTCCAGCCCCGCCCGCATCGCCCCCAGCAGCCGCAGTTTCTCGTCCGCCGGCGCGGTCTCATGGTCGGCAATGTCGTCGGCCATCCGGGCAAAGGCATAATAGGCCATCACCGGCCCCCGCGCATCCGGCCGCACCAGCCACGAGGCGACCGGAAAATTCTCGTCCATATGCCCCTTGCCGGAAGCGAGGTCTGCTGGCGAACTCACGCGGCCTCACCGAGCACGGCCTGCGCCCGCCCTTTCCACATGCCCCCGCGCCCGCGATGAAACGCCCAGCCCGAAGCCATGGTGCACCCGGCATAGAACACCGCCACCAGCGGCAGGAACGGCCCCCATAACGGCCCCCGCCCGTACCACCGCAAGGTCGGCGTCCATGAAATCGCCATCAGCCACCAGCTCAGAAACCCCAGCCACCGCGCCTCGCCGGCGCCGAACAGCGCCAGCAGCGGCCCGGCGAGGAACACCAGCCCCAGCCCCAGCACCGTCCCCGCCAGCAGCAGCGGATTGTAGCGCAACTGCGCATAGGCCGAACGGCTGATCATCGCCGCGATCTCGCCCACCGTGCGATAGGGCCGGATCGAGCGGCTCCGCCGGCTCAGCCCCAGCCAGATCGGCCCCTGGCGCTTGATCAGCGCGCCGAGCGAACAGTCGTCGATCAAGGCTCCCCGGATCGCGCCGATCCCACCGGCCCGCTCCAGCGTCTCCCGCTCGACCAGCACGCATCCCCCCGCCGCGCCGGCGAAATGCCTGGTTACCGGCCCCCTCCGGTTGATCCAGCCGAACGGGTAGAGCATCTTGAAGAAGTAGATGAACGCCGGGATCAGCAGCCGCTCCGGCCCGGTCGCGCAATGCAGGTGCGCCATGAACGAGACCAGCCGCCGCCGGCGCCCCTTGCCGTCACCCGCCAGCGCGATGCCGACCAGCCGCCGCAGCGTATCGGGCGCATGTTCGATATCGGCATCGGTCAGCCACAGATAATCCGGGGCGCCGGCCGCCGCGATCCCCTGCGAAACCGCCCAGAGCTTGCCGGTCCACCCCGCCGCCAGCGGCAATCCCTGCCGCACCGCGATGCGCGGGCTGTCCACCAGCCGCGCGATCGCCGCCGTCCCGTCGCTCGAATTGTCATCGACGAGGATCACGCGAAACTCGCCGGGATAGTCCTGCGCCGCCAGGCTGCCCAGCGACCGGGCGATCACATCCACCTCGTCCCGCGCTGGCACCACCGCCACCACGCTCGGCCACTCCGGCAAGTCGGCCGCGAACGCGACGTTGTCGTCGTTCTCCGCCACCGTCCAGAACCGTGACAGCAGCATGGCCACCCAGATCGCCAGACAGGTCAAACCCAGCCAGATCACGCGGAAATCATCCCCGCCGCGCGAAACCACGCCAGCGCGTCGGCCAGCGCATCGCGATAGCTCCCCGCCCGATAGCCCAGCTCCGCCTCCGCCCTGGCCGAGGAATAATACATGTGGTGCCCCGCCATCTTCAGCGAATCGACCGTCAGGAACGGCTCCCGCCCGGTTACCCGCGCCATCGCCTCCGCCGCATAGGCCAGCGGAAACAGCGGCCCGCGCGGCAGTTTCACCCTGGGCGGCTGCCGCCCGCACACCTCGGCAATGTCGGCCAGCATCCGCGCCAGCGTCACATCCTCGCCGCCGAGGATATAGCGCTCGCCGACCCGCCCCTTCTCCGCCGCCAGCAGATGCCCCTGCGCGACATCGTCGACATGGACGAGGTTCAGCCCCGAATCGACATAAGCCGGCATCCGCCCGCTCGCCGCCTCGACCAGGATCCGCCCGGTCGGCGTCGGATGCACGTCCCGCGGCCCGATCGGGGTCGATGGGTTGACGATCACCGCCGGCAGGCCCTTCTCCCGCACCATGTCCTCGACCAGCCGCTCGGCCACCACCTTGCTGCGCTTGTAGGCCCCGGTCGCCTGCTCCGGCTGGGCCGAACGCGTCTCGTCGGCCACGCCGCCCGGCAGCGGCAGCAAAGTCGCCACCGAAGAGGTATGCACCACCCGGCCGATCCCGGCAGCCAGCGCCGCCTCCATCACCACCCGCGTCATGGTCAGGTTGTTGCGCACGATCTCCTCCGGGTCGCGCGCCCACAGCCGGTAATCCGCCGCCACGTTCAGCAGCAACGCCGCCCGCTCCCCGGCAAACGCCCGCGCCACCGCCCCGGCATCGCGCAAGTCGGCCTGGACCAGCTCGCCGGGAAATTCCGCGAGGTTCGCCTGCGGGCTGCTCGCACGCACCACCCCGCGCACCCGCGCGCCCTGCGCCGCGCACGCCCTCGCGACCGCCGAGCCGAGAAACCCCGCAACCCCGGTAATGATGACAAGTTGCCCATCCACAATTCGACGCTCTAGATATTTTTGCATGTCCGGCCAAGCGGTGTAGGGAGCCGGACGCAATGCTATCCCCCGCGCACTCCCTCTGGCTTGGCCTGCCGCTGGCGCTTCTCGCCGCCGCCGGCCTGGTCTATCAGTGCGTCGTCCTCCACGCCGTCCGCCGCTGGTTCGCGCAATGCTGCCCGCGCGATCGCGGCACCGATGCCGTCACCCTGCTCAAACCCCTCCACGGCAGCGAGCCGCAACTCGCCGCCAACCTCGCCACCTTCCTGGCGCAGGACCATGCCGGCCCCGTCCAGATGCTCTGCGGCGTCAATTCCCCGGAAGACGCCGCGCTCCCCGTGGCCCGCACCCTCGCCGCCAGCCACCCCCGGGCCGACATCACCTTCAGCCCCGGCCCCCGCGCGCCCGGCGCCAACGGCAAGGTCGGCAACCTCGTCGCCATGATGCGCGAAGCCCGCCACCCGGTCCTCGTCCTGTCCGACAGCGACATCGCCGTCCGCCCGGATTACCTCTCGCAGGTCCTCGGCACGCTCGCCCGCCCCGGCGTCGGCGCCGTCTCCTGCCTCTACATCGGCCGTGGCGATGCCGGCCTGTGGTCGCAGGTGGGCGCCGCCGCCCTGTCCTATGCGACCATGCCCAACATGGCCCTCGCCCTCCACTTCGGCCTGTCGCAGCCCTGCATGGGCTCGACCATCGCGCTCCGCCGCGAAACGCTCGATGCCATCGGCGGCTTCGAACGCTTCGTCGATGTCCTCGCCGACGACTACGCCATCGGCATGGCCGTCGCCGAACAGGGCCTCGCGGTCGTCGTCCCGCCGATGCTCGTCACTCACGCCTGCGAGGAGCCGACCTTCGCCGCCCTGTGGCGCCATCACCTGCGCTGGATGGTCACCCTGCGCTCCATCGTCGGCCTGCAGCACCTCGGCACCGTCGTCACTCACGCCCTGCCGCTGGCACTGCTGACCATCCCCTTCCTGCCCATCCCCGGCCTCGCGCTGGCCGCCCTCGCGCTCGCCCTGCGCGCCACGATCAAGGCCCGCGTCGATCGCATCGCCGGCCACGCCACCGGCCCGCTGCACCATCTGGTCCTCGCGGATCTGCTGAGCTTTTTCATCTTTCTGGCCAGCCTCACCGCGCGCACGATTGATTGGCGCGGCCACCGCCTTACAATGGCGGGCAACGGCCTGATCCGCTCACGCCCCGATTCCCCCACCCGTTTCCCATTCCCCAGGTTGAGAACCCGATGAAGCGCACCCTTTTCCTGCAAGGCCCCAGTTTCGATGGCTACGACGGCGGCGCCGGCGCCCGCTACCAGATGAAGCGCGAGGTCAAGAGCTTCTGGTACCCGACCTGGATCGCCCAGCCCGCCGCCATGGTGCCGGGCAGCAAGCTGATCGACGCCCCGGCCCACGACCTCTCGTGGGACGACATCGCCCACGAGTTCGACGAGCGCGACCTCGTCATCCTCCACACCTCGACGCCCTCATTCCGCCAGGACGTCCAGACGGCCGAACTGATCAAACAGCGCAACCCGAACTGCCTGGTCGGCATGGTCGGCGCCAAAGTCATGATCGAGGACGTCAAAAGCCTCGAAGCCAGCGCAGCCATCGATTTCGTCTGCCGCGAGGAATACGACTTCACCTGCGTAGACCTCGCCGAAGGCAAGCCCTTCGCCGAAATCGACGGCATCACGTACCGCGCGCCGGACGGCAGCATCGTGCGCAACAAGGACCGCGCCATCATCGAGGACATGGACGTCCTCCCCATGGTCAGCCCGATCTACCGGCGCGATCTCGACCCCATCAAGTATTTCGGCGGCTACCAGCGCCACCCCTACGTCTCGTTCTACACCGGCCGCGGCTGCAAGAGCCGCTGCACCTTCTGCCTCTGGCCGCAGACCATCAGCGGCCACCGCTATCGCCACAAGTCGGTCGGCAAGGTGATCGAGGAAGTGAAATACATCCTCGCCGAAATGCCGGAAGTGAAGGAGATATTCTTCGACGACGACACCCTGGCCGATGCCCACGAATTCGTCGTCGAACTCTCCGGCGAACTGGCGAAACTCGGCTTCGGCAAGCCCGGCTTCCCGGTCACCTGGGGCTGCAACGCCAAAGCCAACGTCCCCCAGCCGGTGCTGGCGGCGATGAAGGCCGGCGGCTGCCGCGTCCTGCTCGTCGGCTATGAGAGCGGCAACCAGCAGATCCTGCACAACATCAAGAAGGGCCTGCGCACCGATGTCGCCCGCCGCTTCACGAAAGACGCGCACGATCTCGGCCTGACCATCCACGGCACCTTCATCCTCGGCCTCCCTGGCGAAACGCTGGAAACCATCGAGGAAACCATCCGCTACGCGATCGAACTCAACCCCCACACCATCCAGGTCAGCCTCGCCGCGCCGTACCCCGGCACCTTCCTCTACAAGCAGGCCACCGAAAACGGCTGGTTCGACGGCAGCGACCACCTCCTGACCGACGGCGGCAACCAGATCGCCCAGCTCTCCTATCCCCACCTCAGCCGCGAGGTCATCTTCGACAAGGTCGAGGAATTCTACCGCCGCTACTACTTCCGCCCCCGCAAGATCGGCGCGATCATGGGCGAGATGCTGCGGGACTGGGACATGATGAAGCGCCGCCTGCGCGAAGGCGTCGAATTCTTCGACTTCCTCCGCCGCCGCAAGGAAGCCGCCTGAGGTCGCCGCTGCTGCGTAAACGCATCGTCATCACCGCCGACGATTTCGGCGCCGCGCCGGCGGTCAACCAGGCCGTCGAACAGGCCCACGTCGAAGGCGTGCTCACCGCCGCCAGCCTGATGGTCGCCGGCGATGCCATGGCCGACGCCGTCCACCGCGCCCGCCGCCTGCCGGCGCTCGGCGTCGGCCTGCACGTCGTGCTGGTGGATGGCCGCCCGATCCTGCCCCGCGCCCAGGTCTCCTGGCTGACCACGCCGGACGGCCGCTTCCACGATTCCATGCTGAAAACCGCGCTGCTCATCGCCTTCGTCCCGGCCGCCCGCGCCCAGATGCAGGCCGAAGTCGCCGCCCAGTTCGCCGCCTTCGCCGCCACCGGCCTCAGGCTCGACCACGCCAACGCCCACAAGCACTTCCATCTCCATCCGATGATCGCCTCGGCAATCGTCAAGGCCGGCCGCCCCCACGGCCTGCGCGCCATCCGCGCCCCGCGCGCACCCGGCGGCGGCCTCCTCGCATGGTGGGCCGGCGTTCTCGCCGGCCACTGGCGCCGCCAGGGCCTCACGGTCAACGATACCGTCTCCGGCCTCGCCGAATCCGGCCGGTTCGACAGCGTGGCGATGCAGTCCGCCTTGGCCGCCCTGCCGCCGGGCCTGCACGAACTCTACACTCACCCCGCCACCGGCCCCTATCCCGGCTCCGCCCCCGGCTACCGCTACGCCGACGAACTCGCCGCCCTGACCTGCAGCCAGACCGCCGCCGCGCTCAAATCCAGCGGTGCCGTCCCCGGCCGCTTCGCCGATTTCAGCCGCACCCGCTAACGCCCGCTCCAAACCACTTCACAATCCCGCCCCCTTCGCCATCCCCCCCTTCGCCATCCCCACCCCCTTCGTCATCCCCACCCCCCTTCGTCATTCCCGCGAAGGCGGGAATCCAGCCCCACGCCCGAATGCCGGGCGGTTCCCCGCCCGGCACCCCATTCACGGCATCAGCACCGAATCGACGACGTGGATCACCCCGTTCGATTGCATCACGTCCTTGATCGTCACCGTCGAAGTCCCGCCCTTGGCATCGGTCAGCACCAGCTTGCCCATGCTCATCTTCGCGGTCAGCGGCTCGCCCTGCACCGTGGTCAGGGTCGCCGTCCCGCCACCCGCCTTGATCGCCGCGGTGATGTCCTTGGACGTCATCCGCCCGGCCACGACATGATAGGTCAGGATACCGGTCAGCGTCTGCTTGTTCTCCGGCTTGACCAGGGTATCGACAGTGCCCGCCGGCAGCTTCGCGAACGCCGCGTTGGTCGGTGCGAACACGGTGAACGGCCCCGGACCCGACAGGGTGTCGACCAGCCCCGCCGCCTTCACCGCCGCCACCAGCGTCGTGTGATCCTTCGAGTTCACCGCGTTGTCGACGATCGTCTTGGTCGAAGACATCGCCGCCCCGCCGACCATCGGATTGGCCGAGGCGGCAACGCTCAGCGCCGGCACCGAAGCCAGCACCGCCAGCGCGGCAACCGCCGCGCGCATCTGGGATTTCATCATCTCTGTCGTCCTCTGCTCTTTACAGCAAAGCTTTGCTGCGAGGCAGATACGCGCGGGCAGGGGGTCGGGGTGCTGCGGTGGACATGCCCTTTAGGGCAGGGTATTGACAATTATCGCCATATAGGTTATAAGCCCGCGCATCCGCCCCGGCCAAAGCGCACGGCCGGTTCGGTGTTTCAGGTGTTATGGGACAAGAGAGATTGGAGTGGCGGAATAATCCGGAATGATCCGGTGACACCCGGGGAGACCCGCAGAAATCGGCCATCCGTGGCGGTAGTGAAGGCCCTCCAGTGAGGGCGAGCAGTGTCTAAAGTGGGGTCCGGTTTAGACACTGCCGGGACATCGATAATTGGAGTCCGGCTGGCGCGGCCTACGGCGCAAAGCCGCAGAAAACGGCCGATGAGAGCGTCCTCACGCACCACTCAGTTCCAAGGAGGTGGGCGTACTGGGACAAAACCGGCGCCCACTTCGCGGATTGCAGCGCGAACGGCGGAAAAGCGCAGAAAACTGCCGAACAGGCGCAAAGCCGGCGCTCTCCATGATCAATTCTCGACTATGCGAAGTGGGGCAGAATTTCTCTGCGGCGATGCGCGAGAGTCTAGTCTGGCGGTCGCCCGGCGCAATTCGTTCACTACCCGTCCCGAACAAAACAGCACGGCTCCTACCACGATCAGTCCGATGCCGAGATCGAACACCATTCCCCTCATCCCTATGGCGTCGATGTTGGCCAAGCCTCCAAACGGGGAAACGTCCATCTGTCCCGCTCCGATCGAGACGACAAAACCAATTAAGCTAATCATTATACCCGCTGGCGTCAGGCCGGACTTTTCCCACTTTTGAGACGACGACATGCCGCCGGTGGTGGCCGCTAAATCCAGTATGTCGCCATCATCTCCACGTCCTACCCCTCGCCAAATCCACCACCAAGTCGCCAACCCAAGGGCGATCGCTCCTCCGAGGGCGCCTAAAATTGAGCTGTCCATAGTTGCATCCTAGTCGTTACAGGCGGCGCATCACTGCTATCACGCGACCGATTATATGAACTTCCCCATCCACCGCAGTATCTGGGGGCACTGCCGGGTTGTCGCTTAGGATTTTCAACGAACCGTCTGGCATTGGTCTCAATCGCTTAATCATGCCGATGTCGCCCCAGGCAATGGCCCAGATGCCGTCCGCCATACGTGGCGTGTGCTGAGAACGATCAATCAGGATCACTTCGCCGCTCCTGATCGTCGGCTCCATACTTTCGCCATCGCCAGTGGCCCAAAAAAGATGCTCGGGCGGAGTCACCGTGAACTGGCGCAACCATGCCCGTGAGAATTGGCGCCGCTCCGCCACGATAGGCCCGTCGACGTAAGTCCCGCCGAGGCCATAACGGAGGTCGATTTCCTCGAGCTCTACCACGTCGCTGTCTGCAGCCCGCTCCAGAATTGCCTGGCCAGAGCGGCCGTCTGCCTCTCCGTTAAGCATTCCGCCGCGCTGGTCGCTTTCACCCAAGAGGTATTCAGGCGAACAATTTAGAGCGCGCGATATTGCGATCACCTCTCGTGGGTTTCGCGTTCCGCCTGCCTCCAAGCGGACAATGGTTGATTGCCCTATTCCGACCTCGCGAGCCAGCGCAGCCTGGGAAAGGCCACGCTCCTCGCGGAGGGCGATTAGGCGGTCTGGACGTAGTTCGGCCATGCATTAACTTATCCAGAAATGGATAAGCACGCCCTATCCATTATCGGGTTGCTAATCTATCCGGACTTGGATATATGATCCGGTTATGGATAGCGAACTTACCCGTTACGAAGCGCTGATCGCTTGTCGCGATTCCGCGGGCTCAGACAGTCAAATGGCGCGGGACCTTGGCGTGCCGCAGTCCACAATGTGGCGCTGGATCAACCAGACTAAGCAGCTACCCGCCGAATATGTGTTGATGGCAGAGCGTCTCTATCGCGTGTCTCGTCACGATTTGCGTCCAGACATCTACCCCAGGGAACGCCGTCGCCGCTCAGCCAGCTCGCGGAGTGTGGCGGCGTGAGCGGCGTGCCTACGCCGTGCCACTCGCGTCAATTCCGCGAGCGTGCGTGGCCCACCACTGGAGGGATCGCCCCAGCTCTTCTGCTTCCTCTACCGGAATTGCCAGTTGGGCCCACCCAATCTGACCAGTTTCCGTCACGATTTCGAGCCGTAGCAGCACGGAGTCGCGCGTGCCTGCCGTCGCCCAACTCGCCACGGGGGAAATTTCAATTTCGCCCTTCGGCAAGCGCTCCCAGTCGCTCAAATCCGTCTCAATCACCGGCAACTCCAATGCTTGCTGCTGACGAGGACAAACCTGCCACGTCCGGCAAATCCCCGCACTGTCTAAGTGAGACCCCTGAATGAACAACGTTCCGCGCCCGTCGCTCCTCGATGGGGCCAACCTGCTTGAACTGTCGCCGCTCCATATCGACGAGGGCGACCGCATCGGCCTCCTGCATGAGGACAAGGCCGCCGCGCTCGGTCGCCTCATGGCAGTCGATGGGCAGCGTGATCCGATCAAGGTGGTGAAACATCCGGTCGAGGATTCACCGCTTCCCTGGAAGTTGGTCACCGGTATGCATCGGCTGATCGGCGCGCGGATTGAGGGGCTGACCGTCTGGGCGATCGAGGTCTCGGGTAAACCGGAAGACTTGGCCGATCTTGAAGCCAGCGAGAACCTGCATCGGCGTCCGCTGGCACCGATCGAGCGGGCCAAGTTTGTCCATGCGCTCGTCGCCGCCGCTCAGGAGCGCATTGCCCGTCAGCATGGCACGCTTTCCCAGCATAAGCTGGGCGCGAAGGCGCGATGGGCGAAAGTTCGGGATGGCCAGGTTCTGGCCGACAAAGCTCTGCACGAGGAGAGCGACGATGCTGCGGACAAATTGTCCGCAGCATACGGGTGGCAGGAATCTGCAGCCGACGCCTTCGGTCTGGACAAGCGCTCCATCCGCCGAGCGCTGGAGCTTTACCGGCTCATCATCGAGCCGTTTGGCGACCTGGTCGAGCAACTCGCGGCTCACCCGGTGGTGGGCGAGAATGCCTCCCAGCTCAAGCTGATCGCAGAGGTCAAAGACGACGCTCACCGGCGCCGGGTCATTGAGATGCTCGTCGCCGATCCAGAGCTCTCGGCAGACGAAGCGCGGGTGCGTACCGGGATCGATAGCGCACACCGGGCGCCGACGCCGTTCGAGAAGTTCACCTCGCAGGTTTCGGGTGGATTGGGCCGCCTTTCCGCCGCAGAGCAAAAGCGAGCGCTGCCGAACGTCGCCGCGTCGCTCAAGTCGGACGAGGTGAAGCGGCAGCTACGCGACATGCTCAGCGAGCAGCTGGGCGACAATCGCCCCGAGCCGGCCCGTAGGGTCGGCGTCGTCCAGGCCGCGGACGTGCTGGCCGACGCGATCGGTGCGATCAACCG
>Ga0068864_100004979_pt1 | contig 10891 bp, 6 predicted proteins | sample KBSSwiS72_FD_66586 | JGI IMG/M metagenome (GOLD analysis project Ga0068864, IMG submission 66586) | Switchgrass rhizosphere microbial communities from Kellogg Biological Station, Michigan, USA - KBS Switchgrass S7-2 | ecosystem: Host-associated > Plants > Roots > Rhizosphere > Soil ...
CCGGGTCCCGAGCGCGGCCGGTCGGTGGGGATCGTGGGCGCGGGCCCGGCCGGCCTGGCCGCCGCCGAGCGGCTGCGCGAACTGGGCTATGCGGTCACCGTCTACGACCGCCACGACCGCGCGGGCGGCCTGCTGATCTATGGCATCCCGAGCTTCAAGCTCGAGAAAGAAGTCGTGGCGCGCCGGACCGAGCGGCTGGCGGCGGGCGGCATCGAATTCCGGCTAAACTTCGAGGTCGGTCGCGACGCGACCCTGGCCGAACTGCGCGCCCGGCATGACAGCGTACTGGTGGCGACCGGCGTCTACCGGCCCCGCGACCTGGAGGTCCCGGGCGTGGGCGCGCAGGGCGTCGTGCCGGCGCTGGACTACCTGATCGCGTCGAACCGCGAGGGCCTCGGCGACGAGGTCCCCGACTTCGCCAACGGCCGGCTGAATGCGGCGGGCAAGCATGTGGTGGTGGTCGGCGGCGGCGACACCGCCATGGACTGCGTGCGCACGGCCGTGCGCCAGGGCGCGGCGTCGGTCACCTGCCTCTACCGGCGCGACCGGGCCAACATGCCGGGCTCGGCCCGCGAGGTCGCCCATGCCGAGGAAGAAGGCGTGGTCTTCGAATGGCTCGCCGCGCCCCGCGCCGTGCGCGACGAGGCGATGGCCGCAGCCGGCGTGCGCGCCGCGCGCATGCGGCTGGGCCCGCCCGACGCTTCCGGCCGCCAGGCGCCGGAGGAGGTTCCCGGCGCCGACTTCGACCTGAAGGCCGAGATGGTGATCAAGGCCCTGGGCTTCGATCCGGAGGACCTGCCCGCAGAGCTGACGGTGACGCGCTGGGGGACGGTGAAGGCCGACTTCCGCACCCAGATGACCAACCTGCCCGGCGTGTTCGCAGCCGGCGACATCGTGCGTGGCGCGAGCCTGGTGGTCTGGGCGATCCGCGACGGCCGCGACGCCGCCGAAGCCATGCACGACTACATGAGCGCATCGTCGGACGCCGACGCGCTCATCGCGGCGGAGTGAGCATCATGACCGAGACCGAGCTCTACCTGGCCAACCGCCAGAAGCTGATCGAAGGCCACGCCTACGATCCGACGATGGAGCGCGACGCCTGCGGCGTGGGCCTAGTCTGCGCCATCGACGGCAAGCCGCGCCGCGAGGTGGTCGAGCTGGCGATCCGGGCGCTGAAGGCTGTCTGGCACCGGGGCGCCGTCGACGCCGACGGCAAGACCGGCGACGGCGCGGGCGTGCTGGTCTCGGTGCCGCAGGATTTCTTCGCAGACCAGGTGGCGCGGATCGGGCACACGGTGCGACCGGGTCCGATCGCCGTAGGTCAGATCTTCCTGCCCCGCACCGACCTCACCGCGCAGGAGACCTGTCGCACCATCGTCGAGGCCGAGGCGCTGCGGTTCGGTTTCTACATCTACGGCTGGCGGCAGGTTCCGACCGACACCCGGGTGATCGGCGAGAAGGCCAACGCCACGCGGCCCGAGATCGAGCAGATCATGCTCTCCCCGCCCAAGGGGCTGGAGGGCGAGGCGCTGGAGCGCGCGCTCTTCCTCTGCCGCAAGCGGATCGAAAAGCGCGTCGCCGCGGCCAACATCCAGCACTTTTACATCTGCTCGCTGTCGGCAAGGTCGCTGATCTACAAGGGCATGTTCCTCGCCCAGCACATCGACGAGTTCTATCCGGACCTGACCGACCCCAGGTTCACGGCTGCGGTGGCGGTGTTCCACCAGCGCTATTCGACCAACACCTTCCCCGAATGGCGGCTGGCCCAGCCCTTCCGGATGCTGGCCCACAACGGCGAGATCAACACGCTGAAGGGCAACGTCAACTGGATGAAGTCCCACGAGATCCGCATGGCCGGCTCGGCCTTCGGAGACCTGGGCGACGACATCAAGCCGGTGATCCAGCCGGGCGGGTCCGATAGCGCCGCGCTCGACAACACCTTCGAGGTGCTGGTGCGCGCCGGCCGCGACGCGCCGATGGCCAAGACGCTGTTGATCCCGGAGGCGTGGAACGCGCGCACCGAGGCGCAGCTGAAGCCTGCGCACCGGGCGCTCTACTCCTACTGCAACGCGGTGATGGAGCCCTGGGACGGGCCGGCCGCGGTCTGCGCCACCGACGGTCGCTGGGTGATCGCGGGCAAGGACAGGAACGGGCTTCGGCCGTTGCGCGTCGCCCACACCGCCGACGGCCTGCTGATCGTGGGCTCCGAGGCCGGCATGTGCCGGGTCGAGGAGACCCGCATCCTGAAGAAGGCGCACATCGCGCCCGGCCGCATGCTGGCGGTCGACCTCACCGAGGGCCGGCTCTACGGCGAGGAAGAGATCATCGACCGACTTGCCGCCCAGCACCCCTACGACAAGTGGCTGGGCAACATGGTGGAGCTGGAGGAGCGGATCGGGCCCGGGCCCGAGCAGCGCCTGTGGACCCGCGAGGAGCTGGTCCGCCGCCAGGCCGCCGCCGGCATGAGCCTGGAAGACCTGGAGCTGATCCTGTCGCCGATGGTCGAGGAGGCCAAGGAAGCGGTGGGCTCGATGGGCGACGACACGCCGCTGGCGGTGCTATCGAAGGACTACCGCCCGCTCAGCCACTTCTTCCGGCAGAACTTCAGCCAGGTGACCAACCCGCCGATCGACTCCCTGCGGGAAGCCGGCGTGATGAGCCTGAAGACCCGGTTCAAGAACCTCGGCAACATCCTGGCCGAGGACGAGACCCAGACCGACGTCTTCGTGATGAATTCGCCGGTTCTGACCACCGGCATGTACGAGCGCGTGGTGGGCGTGATTGGCGAGAAGCAGGTGGCGGTCGTCGACTGCACCATGCCGATCCCAGCGGAGGAATCCCGCGCCGGCGACGCCTTGCGCGCCAACCTCGACCGCATCCGCTCGGAGGCCGAGGACGCAGCCCTGCGCGGCTGCTCGACCATCGTGCTCTCCGACATGGCGACGGGGCTCGATCGCGTCACCCTGCCGATGATCCTGGCGACCGGCGGGGTGCACAGCTGGCTGGTCGCCAAGGGCCTGCGCTCCTACGTCTCGATCATCGTCCGTTCGGCCGAATGCCTGGACACCCACTACTTCGCGGTGCTGGTCGGCGTGGGGGCCACGGCGGTCAACGCTTACCTGGCGCAGGAGAGCTTCCTCGACCGGATGGAGCGCGGCCTGACCGGCGAGCTTTCGCTGCGCGACCTGTGCCTGAACTACAAGCAGGCGGTCGAGACGGGCCTCCTGAAGATCATCTCCAAGATGGGCATTTCGGTGATCTCGTCCTACCGGGGCGGGCTGAACTTCGAGGCTGTGGGCCTGTCGCGCAGCCTCGTGGCCGAGTTCTTCCCCGGCATGCCGTCGCGCATCTCCGGCATCGGCCTGGCCGGCATCGAGGCCAAGGCGGTCGAGCTGCACCGCAGGGCCTGGAACCCGGCGGCGGTCGGCCTGCCGGTGGGCGGGCTCTATAAGTCGCGAAGGGCGGGCGAGAGCCACGCCTTCGAGGCGCGGATGATCCACACCCTGCAGGCGGCCTGCGACCGCGGCGACTACGAGACTTATCTGCGCTTCTCGGCCGGGATGAAGACCCTGCCGACCATCCAGCTCCGCGACCTGCTGGATTGGCGGGCCGACGGCAAGGCCGTGCCGCTGGAAGAGGTCGAGAGCGTCAACGAGATCCGCAAGCGCTTCCTGACGCCCGGCATGAGCATGGGCGCGCTCAGCCCCGAGGCGCACGGCGTGCTCAACATCGCCATGAACCGGATCGGCGCGAAGTCAGTCTCCGGCGAAGGCGGCGAGGATAGCGAGCGCTATAAGCCGCTGGCGAACGGCGACAATCCCAACTCGGCGGTGAAGCAGATCGCGTCGGGCCGCTTCGGCGTGACGGCAGAATATCTGAATCAGTGCCGCGAGATCGAGATCAAGGTCAGCCAGGGCGCGAAGCCCGGCGAGGGCGGCCAGCTTCCCGGCTTCAAGGTGACCGAGCTGATCGCGCGCTTGCGGCATGCGACGCCTGGCGTGATGCTGATCAGCCCGCCGCCGCACCACGACATCTATTCGATCGAGGACCTGGCGCAGCTCATCTACGACCTGAAGCAGATCAACCCGGATGCGCGGGTCACCGTGAAGCTGGTGGCCATGACCGGCATCGGTGCGATCGCGGCGGGCGTCGCCAAAGCAAAAGCAGACGTGATCCTGATCTCCGGCAACGTGGGCGGCACGGGCGCCAGCCCTCAGACCTCGATCAAGTACGCGGGCGGCCCGTGGGAAATGGGGCTTTCGGAAGCCAACCAGGTCCTGACGCTGAACAACCTGCGCCACTCGGTGCGCCTCAGAACCGACGGCGGCATCCGCACCGGCCGCGACGTGGTGATCGCCGCCATGCTGGGCGCCGAGGAGTTCGGCATCGGCACGGCCAGCCTAATCGCCATGGGCTGCATCATGGTGCGCCAGTGCCACTCCAACACCTGCCCGGTGGGCGTCTGCACCCAGGACGAGGGCCTGCGCGCCAAATTCTCCGGCAGCCCGGAGAAGGTGATCAACCTCTTCACCTTCATCGCCGAGGAGGTGCGCGAGATCCTGGGGCAGCTGGGCGTGCGCTCGCTGCAGGAAATCGTCGGACGCACGGATCTGCTGATGCAAGTCTCCCGCGGCGGCGAGCACCTAGACGACCTCGACCTCAACCCGCTGCTGGTCAAGGCCGACCCGGGCGCCAACAAGCCCTACTGCACGGTCGAGGGCCGCAACGAGGTGCCCGACACGCTGGACGCCCAGATCGTCCGCGACGCCGCCCCCCTGCTCGAGCGCGGCGAGAAGATGCAGCTCACCTACACGGTGGCCAACACCGCGCGCGCCATCGGCACGCGGATCTCGTCGCACATTGTGCGCAAGTTCGGGATGACCGGCCTCGCGCCCGGCCACCTGACCGTCCAGCTCAAGGGCTCGGCGGGCCAGAGCCTCGGCGCCTTCGCGGTGCAGGGCCTGCGCCTGGAGTTGACCGGCGAGGCCAACGACTATGTCGGCAAGGGGCTGTCGGGCGCGACCATCGTCATCCGCCCCTCGCCGCACCTGGCGAGCCCGAAGGACAACGCCATCCTCGGAAACACCATCCTCTACGGCGCGACGGCCGGACGCCTGTTCGCCGCGGGCCTGGCGGGCGAGCGGTTCGGGGTCAGGAACTCAGGCGCGGTCGCCGTGGTCGAGGGCGTCGGCGCCAATGGCCTGGAATATATGACCGGCGGGATGGCGGTGATCCTGGGACCCGTCGGCTTCAACTTCGCGGCCGGCATGACCGGCGGCATGGCCTTCGCCTATGACCCGCGGAACCGGTTCGAGACCTCGCTCAACACCGAGAGCGTGGTTGCCTGCCGCGTGGCCTCCGTCCATTGGGCGGGAGTGCTGAAGGACCTCGTCGAGGAACACGCCCGCGAGACTGGCTCAGCGCTGGCCGAAACCCTGCTCCGCGACTGGGACCGCGAGATCGAGCGCTTCTGGCAGGTCTGCCCGAAGGAAATGCTCGGCCGCCTCGACCACGCGCTGGAGGCCGAGGAAGCCGTGCATCTACGGGCGTAGGGATCCCGTCGCCGCCTACCCACAGGGCCCGAGCTCAAGCCGCCTAGATGTCCGGCAGGAGCCAGCTGGCGTCGAAGTAGGGTTTCAGCGGGGCGTAGAGGCGGAAATACGTGAACCAGGCCCGGCCGGGGATGGTCGGGATCCAGTTCGACTCCGGCGACCCCTTGGGCGGCTCCGGCGCGAAGACGAGATCCACCGACCCATCGGCGTTCTTCGCGATGTCGCTGCGGGAGCCCAGTTCGACCTTGTCGTATTTGGTGTCCATGAAGCAGCGGGTCTCGAGGTCGTATAGCGCCACCGACCACCACTGCCCGGCCGGCACGTTCGGCGGCACGTGCAGGCGGTAGGTCTTGCCGCCGTCGAACCACTGCCCCTTCGAGTCCCGATAGGCCGACAGATAGACCTGACCCTCGCCGGGGGTCTGGGTGGTCATGCCCGCCGAGAGGCCCACGGCCTCGTAGAACCACGACGCTCGCTCATCGAGCTGGGAATAGAACTCCGACTGCTGGCTCATGGAGACGTTCACCGCCCGGTCCCAGTGGCCCTTGCCGTAGCGCGCCGTCTCGAAGCGCTTGTCGAAGGAGTTGGCGATGGCCATCAGCTGGCCGATCTCGGCGCCGTCGGTCAGGGCCTTGGTCTGGGCGGCGTTCGGCCTGAAGGGCTTGCCCTTCTCGATGCCCAGCGGCTTCAGCATGGCCATGAAGAGGCGGTCCTCCTCCTTGACCGGCTCGATCTGCAGCATCTCGTTGAGCCGCTCCCAATAGGCCATGCCCTTGGGCTGTGTGCCGCTCCACGCCCGGCCGTCGGGAGTGACGATCCGGCTCTTGCGCGGATTGGCCGCGTCCTTCGCCGGATAGACCTGATAGCCGTTCTGGATCCGCTCGCCCTCCGCCGGATCGGTGGTCAGGATGCGGAAGGCGTGGAAGACGTTGAAGGTGGGCGAACGGACCTCGTAATCGAACTTCAGGCCGGCGGGCGGCTCCTGACCCGGTCCAAGTAGCAGGAAGCGGCCGCCCTTGCCCTTGTCCGGTCCGGTCAGGCCGCAGTCGGTGATGGAGCGTTCCCAGAAATCGCCGAAGCCGCCGGCGATCTCTCCCGCCGGTACGTCGACGACGAGCGGACCGGTCCGCGCCGTGTTCGCGAAACCCATGACGTAAGGCGTGGTCGCGTTGGCGGTGATCAGGCCCAGCTTGTCGCGGACGGACAGGTATTTGACGATGTCGCCGTCCATCGCGCCGAACACGGTCTCATGCTGGTTCTGCCATTGGCCGTAGGCCACGAGCGGCAGGGCCCAGATGTAGGCCTGGCAGGCGCGTTGAAAGTCGCGTTCCTCGTAGAGGCGGTCGATGGCCGCCTGGTCGGGCAGACCTTGCGCGTTCAGTCCGAGCGGACCGATGCGGGTCTCGGTCTCACCGCCCTTGGGCAGGAAGCTGCGGTCGATGGAGGGTTGGCCGGGATCGACGTAGGTCATGGGTAAGCTCCTGGCGGGGGAGCGGCGACCCTGACTCAAGGGTGGGCCGGCGTCAGTCGGGGCAAACCCTGGAGTGGCCATGCCGGCTTGTCCCGACGTCGCGTCAAGCGCCTAGGCTTGCGCTTGCGCACACCCCAGCGGCAGGGAGGCCCCATCGTGTCCAGCGCCTACGAGCACATCCTTTGCGATGTCGAAGACGGGATCATGCAGATCACCCTGAACCGTCCCGACAAGCTCAACGCCTACACCGCCACCATGGGCGCCGAGCTCGCCAAAGCGTTCGACGGGGCCGACGCCGACGATGCGGTGCGGGTGGTGCTGGTCACCGGCGCCGGGCGCGGGTTCTGTGCAGGAGCGGACATCTCGGCGGGCGCAGGTGCGTTCGACACCACGTCGGCGGAGGGGTCGGCTTCGTTCGGCGACGTCTCGAAGCGCGAGGGCCGGACCGGCGGGCAGGGCATGGTGGGCGCGGTGTTCGAGTGCCGGAAGCCCTCCATCGCCGCCTTCAACGGAGCCGCGGTGGGCGTCGGCCTGACGCTGACGCTTCCGATGGACATCCGGATCGCCGCCGACACCGCCAAGTTCGGTTTCGTCTTCGCCCGCCGCGGGCTGGTGCCGGAGGCCGGCAGCGCCTGGTTCCTGCCGCGCCTGGTGGGCCTGCCGCAGGCGCTGCGGTGGTGCCTCGACGGGGCGCTGTTCGGAGCCGAAGAGGCGCTGAAAGGCGGTCTGGTGAGCGAGGTCGTGGCGCCTGAGGCGCTGCTGCCCCGCGCCCGCGCCATCGCCCGCTCCATCGCCGACAACACCGCGCCGATCTCAGTGGCCCTCACCCGCCAGATGCTGTGGCGGTTGCCGTCAGATCCGACGCCCTACCCAACCCTGGCGATCGACGGCCCGATGGCCATGGCCTTGGGCGCCACAGCCGACGTGCGCGAGGGCGTCTCGGCCTTCCTGGAAAAGCGGCCGCCGGATTTCCCCGGCAAGGTCTCCACGGACATGCCGGCGGGCTATCCCTGGTGGGAGCGGTAGCCGCTCAAAACGACCAGGCGCAGGTGAGGCCGCCGGCTACGCCCTCCTGGCCCATCGGCGCCTTGTCGCCGCCAGCCCGCGCCTTGCAGCCGTTCTTCGGTCGCCGTTCCAGGAAGGGTTGCGGGTTCTTGGCGTAGCCGCCGCGCAGATCGAAGTTGAGACGGGCGGCGCCGGCCTGGGCCTTGGCCAGCCGGTCCAGGCACGCCTGGCGTTCGACGGTTGAGAGGCCGAGCAGGTCGGCGTGCTCGCAGCCGGCGCCCCGGCGCAGCGCGTTGCGCAGCCGTGCACCCTCATCCCCTGGGGCCTGCGGCCCGGGAACCTGCGGCACAGCGTCGGCGCGGTGGGCTTCGCTCATCGGTTGGGTCAGCACGGGCGGCAGGTTCGAACGGATCTTGTTCTTCACGGGCTTGTCCTTGGGCGGCGGAGGTGGGGCCGGGCTCGTCCGCGACCAGGGCGCCAACTCGACGTTCATGACCGGCGTCTCGGGATAGGCCAGCGACGCCCCGAACTTCCAGAACAACGCCAGAAAAGCCAGCACGTGCGCCGCCACGGAGAGCGCGATCGCAAGGCTGCGGTCCCGGGCGACGGCTCGCCGGCGATCGATCATGACGTCGGTCATCCGTTCCCGCGCTGGTTGATACGGCCACGCTAGGACGCGGGCGCACGGTGGCGGAAAGAAGGCTCGTGCCTCACTGTCGGCAGCGCTAGGCTCGGCCGAAATCGGGGGGAACGATGAAGCGTCGATCAGTGATTGCCCTCGGGGTGCTGGCCGCGGTCTTCCCGCGCGCGGCGCTGGCCGGGCCGAAGGGGTGGCGGACGCTGTTCGACGGCAGGAGTCTCGACGGCTGGACGCCGATCGGCGAGGCCAATTGGACGCTGAAGGACGGCTGCGCCCAGGCCGACAACGGCAAGACCGGCTTCCTGGTCTCCGACGAGACCTTCGGCGACGTGGAGATCCGTGCGGAATTCTGGGTCAGCGACGACGCCAACAGCGGCATCTTCATCCGCTGCACCAACCCGGCGAAGATCGCGATCACCACCGCCTACGAGGTCAATATCTACGACCAGCGCCCCGACCAGGCTTACGCCACCGGCGCGATCGTGGGCGTCGCCAAGGTCTCGCCCACGCCCAAGGCCGGCGGCCGCTGGAACCTGATGGAGATCACCGCCAAGGGCGACCAATTCACCGTTGCCCTCAACGGCGTGCGCACTGTCGACAATGCCCGAAACGCCGACTTCGCCCACGGCCGCATCGCGCTCCAGTACGGCCTGGGCGTGGTGAAATTCCGCAAGATCCAGGTTCGGCCGATCTAGCGGCGCGGCCCTTGTCCCTGCTTCGTGGCGCAGGGAAGCGATGTATAACCGCCAGGCCAATAGTTTCGGGGTTTTCACAGCATGTCATCGGCGGAAGTCCGTCAGCCGGACATGAGCGCGGGCGTCCAGGACGCGCTCAGGCGGGGCGACCGCCAGGCCGCGCTGGCGCTAGCGATCGAGGCGGAGCGGGCCGCGCCCGGCGAGATCGCGCTCAAGCTGCAGCGAGCGATGGTCAACCGCGCCATGGGCGACCTGCCCGCCGCGCTGGCGGCGCTGGATGAGGCGCTGAGCCTCGATCCCTACGACTTCGTGGCCTTGCTCTCCAAGGGCGCGGTGATCGAGCGGATGAGCGGCGAGCGGGCGGCCGCGGCGGTCTATAGGAACGCCCTGAAGATCGCGCCGCCGGACGACAAGCTGCCTGCCCCTCTGCGCGGACCGACCGAGCGGGCCCGGCAACTGGTGGCGCGCACGCAAGGGGCTCTGGAGGATTTCCTGCGCGAGCGGACCGGCGCGGTGAAGAGCGAGCTCTCGGAAGCCGCTCGGCGGCGGTTCGACGAGAGCGTTGGGATCTTCTCCGGGCGCGAGCGGGCCTACGTCCAGGAGCCGCTGCTGCTGCACTATCCGCGGCTGCCGGCGATCCCGTTCTATGACCGCTCCTTCTTCCCCTGGTTCGCCGAACTGGAGGCCGCCACGGACACGATCCGCGGCGAGCTGGAAGGCGCGCTGGCCGCGTCGAAGGATGATTTCACCCCCTACATCGCCTATCCGAAGGGCGCGCCGGTCAACCAGTGGGGCGAGCTCAACCACTCGCGGCGCTGGAGCTCGTTCTTCCTGTGGAAGGACGGGGCACGGCAGGACGGCGGCTGCGACCTCTGCCCGAAGACTGCGGCGCTTCTGGCGAGCCTGCCGATGGCCGAGCAGCCGGGCTTTGCGCCGACGGCGATGTTCTCGGCGCTGGAGGCCAACACCCACATCCCGGCCCACACCGGGTCAACCAATGTGCGCCTGCTCTGCCACCTGCCGCTGATCCTTCCGGGTCCCGCTCGGTTCCGGGTGGGCGGCGAGACGCGCGACTGGAAGATGGGCCAGGCCTGGGTGTTCGACGACACCATCGAGCACGAGGCCTGGAACGACGCCGACCAGCTGCGCGTGATCCTGATCTTCGACATCTGGAACCCGTATCTCGACGAGGGGGAGAAAGCGCTGGTGACGGGGCTGCTGAAGGCCCGGCGGGAGTTTTTCGAGGGTTAGCGTCCTTCCTTTCCCCGCTGGGGAGGAACAGTCCGCGCAGCGGTCAGGGTGGGGAACTCGCGATCAAGCGCTAAGTCAGCACGCCAGCCCATACTTCCCCACCCGGCGGGGCTTCGCTCCTCCACCCTCCCCTCGGGAGAGGGAACGTCACGGCATCTCCGGCTCAGGACCCACGTACCGCGCCCGCGGACGGATGAGTGTGTCGGCCTGGCCCTGCTCGATGGCGTGGGCGATCCAGCCGGCGCAGCGGGCGACCAGGAAGAGGGCGAAGGGGGCG
>Ga0068864_100004981_pt1 | contig 10885 bp, 7 predicted proteins | sample KBSSwiS72_FD_66586 | JGI IMG/M metagenome (GOLD analysis project Ga0068864, IMG submission 66586) | Switchgrass rhizosphere microbial communities from Kellogg Biological Station, Michigan, USA - KBS Switchgrass S7-2 | ecosystem: Host-associated > Plants > Roots > Rhizosphere > Soil ...
GAGGCAGAGAAGCAGATCAAACGCATCGAGACCAACCGGGGTATCCAGGCGCTCATCCGCTACGGGGAGCTGGTGTCGAAGTCCTCCGAGGAAGGCGGTGGCTGGGAATTCCTGATCAAGACCAAGGCCGAGGCCAAGCCGGTGGAGGAGTACCCACATGATCAGAAAGGAGACCTGGAAGGCTGCATCACCGTGGTCGAACGGCCTTACCAAGACCAGAATCTGCACACACCAGAAGGCATCTACCAGATAGTCTTCGACCCGTATTACAAGGAAGAAAGTGATGACCTGACCTCGCTCTTTGCCTGCTACGTGATGAAGCACTACAACAACATTGACCCAGTGAACAACAACACCGCGGTGGCCTGGTATGTGGGCCGACCACGGGACATCAACCGGTGCTACGAGGTGATGTACAAGCTCTGTATGTGGTACAACTGTAAGGCACAGGGGGAAATAGCCGGTGGTGGCCAGGGCGTCTATGACTGGTTCCGTACCAACCGGCTGCTGCACATGCTGGAGTTCGAGCCAGAGAGCCTGATGAACACGATCATCACATCCAAGAAGAACAAGAAGTACCTCATGAACATGCCCACGGAGCGGAAGCGCATGGGACTAACGTACTTGGTCAAGGACCATATGGACCCACGCGGCATAGACGAACAGGGCAATATGGTCTTCCAGATACACAAGGAGTATGACATTGGTTACTTGCGGGAAATAGCTAAGTTTGATGGCAAGAAGAATGCGGATCGCATCTCTGCCAGGATCATCTGGCAGTTCCAGCGGCGTGACAGGGTCGAACAGGTGATCCGGGAAGCGGAGAATCGGGAAGGCTTCTACGAACGGGAGCTGTTCGGTACCCGCACCAGCGGAGACGATGAACCGGAGGTCATTCAACTATACGACTAAACCACCCACATGCCTTTAGAGCCATCGCAGCAGTACAAACAGTCTACCACCATTGCCACCGGCAGACCCCTGCAGCGCATCCCCTGGGCAGACAAGATCAAGGACGAGAAGCAGTGGTTCAAGAACAACATCGAATACTATCTTTCCCTTTCCAACTTCAACTTCGACGGTACCGGTCCAACGCGCAAGGACTTGCGGCTGCTCTACCAGGTGTACAATAGCCAGTTTCCTTCCCGTTGGTTCAGCCATGTGACCGATCCCTTGTCAGCGGAGAAGCCACAGCACCGGAAGTTCCCGGCCAAGATACGGCCTGTCACCATCCTACGTACCAACCTGGACCTGCTGCTGGGGGAATACCCGCGGCGTCCCTTCGTCTACCAAGTGACCAACCTGGGAGAGGATGGCTACAACAGCTACACCGATTCCCTGCAGAAAGCCGTGTGTGAGAACCTGAAGAAGCACTTCGCGGCAGAGGTGCAAATGCAGCAGCTCCAGCAGGGGGTACCGGTGAACAAAATCCCTGGCCTGGATGAGATCGAGTTGCCAGAAGCGCTCAAGGCCCGGTTCAACAGTACCTACAAAGATGCCATTGCGGTCAAGGGCCAACGCTGGATGAAGCGGGCCATGAAGGAATACCGCATCCGGGAGAAATTCCTGCGCATGTTCAAGGACTGGCTCATTGCCGGTCGCACCTGCTCCTACAAGGGTATCGAGCACGGCACCCTGCTGTATGATCGCATCTCTCCGCTCAACCTGGATTATGATAAGTCACCTGACACCGAATACATTGAAGATGGCGAGTGGGCTGTATGCCGTCGCCTACTCACTTATTCTGATATCATAGATAAGTTCTATGAGCAGCTCAAGAACGAACAGCTGCACGACCTGGAGAATCGTTCCCAGTACAAAAGCCCCATTGCTTTTTACCAGTACCTACAGGAGACCTATGATCGGGACACCTTCACCGGTAAGATTCCTGTCTACCATGTGGTATGGAAAGGAAAGAAACAGATGGGCTTCCTCAGCTATCCTGACCCCGTGACGGGCAAGATGCAGGAAGATACGGTGGACGAGGACTACCTGCCCAACAAGGACCTGGGCGAGAAGGTCGAGTACAAGTGGGTCAATGTAGTCTATGAAGGTTACCGGGTGGGCGACAATATCTACGTCACACTGGGCGAGATACCGGTACAGCGTAATGAGATGAACAACGTCTCTGCGTGCAAGCTGCCGTACAATGGCCGGAACTACTCAGATCTACACACGGAGAACATTTCTGTACTGGAGATAGGACTCCCGTTCCAGATCATGTACATCATCATCAACTATGTACTGGAGCGTACCATTGCCAAGAGCAAAGGCAAGGTACTACTCGTGGATAAGAATGCCATCCCGAAAGGAGATGGCTGGAACGACGAGAAGTTCTTCTACTATGCAGAAGCCCTGGGCTACGCCTTGATGAACCGTGCCCAGCCAGGTGTAGACCATACCTGGAACCAGTACCAGGTGCTCGACATGTCACTGTTCGACCAGATCAAGCAATTGATCGAGCTGCAGGAGCACTACAAACAGCAGTGGGATGATGTCATCGGTATCAACCGGCCTCGCAAAGGAGAGACCTACGCCAGTGATGGCAAGGCGGTCTCCGAAATGGGCCTCATGCAATCGAGTGTCATCACCGATATGATCTTCAACTATTTTGAGGAGTTCACCGAGCGGGAGCTGCAAGGGCTGCTAGACTATTCCAAATTCGTCAACATCGATGGCGTGAAGTCCATCTACAGCAATGAGGACTTCGACAATGAGCTACTGGATATTGATCCCAACACATACGCCTATGCGGAGTTGGGCATTCTTATGAGCCGGTCTTCCGATGAGCTGGCCAAGCTCAACCAGATGAAAGGTGCCCAGAATGTACAGGCCATGATACAGGCCGGCGTCAAACCGTCTACCATCCTGGAGATATTCCAGGCCAACAACGTGGCTGAGCTGAAGATGACGCTGAAGGAGATCGAGGAGATGGAAGTCCAGATGGAGCAGCAGATGCAGATGAGCGAGGAAGAAGCGCAGAAGGCAGCGGATGAGCGGAAGAAGGACTTCGCCCAGTTCGAGAACGACCTGGAAGCCACCCTCATTGACAAGGAGTGGGACCGGAGGGATCAGAACGAGATGATCAAGGGCGAATGGAACGAATTGTCGTACAAAGGAACCATGGATGCAGACGACGACGGTATCGCAGATGCCTTACAGGTAGAGCAGCTGGCCAATGATCGGTACAAGACCATGACCGATGCCCAGGTGAAGCGCGAGAAGATGCAGCTGGAGGAACGCAAGAGCCAGCGTGATGCCGCGATGAAGGATAAGGAGATCGCTTCCCGCGAACGCATTGCGGGTCGAAAGCACCAGACCGACATTGTCAAGGCACGCATAGCCGCCAAAAAGAGAACAACACCTAAAAAATAAACAGCAACAGTATGCCAAATCCATCACTCGCTGACCTGGATGCAGGAACTTCCGGGCAGCAACAACAGAACAACGACAACGATCCCAACAAGGGACAAGGGGCCGCCGCAGGAGCGGGTACCGGAGCACAAGATGAACCGGGTAAGACAGCCGCTGACTTGGAAGCTGCCCGGCAACAACAGGTAGACGCCGATGCCGCGAAAGCAGAGGCAGATGCGGCTGCAGCCAAAGCTGCTGCAGATGCCAACAAGGGTGGAGACGCTGATGAAGAACCGGAAGGCACCATCTGGGACGAGGTAGATGCACTTCGCGGAGAGAAGCTCGAAGTCAAGTGGGAAGATGAGCAAGGCGTCATTCCGGAAGAAGAATGGGACACGCCACGGGGCGTTATTGCCCGGGAACGAGCATTAGAATCCCGAGCTATTCAACGCTTTGAGGAGAGCATCATGGAGCGTGATCCGAGGGGTTACCAGTACCTGCTGCATAGAGAAGCAGGTGGTACTGATGAGGACTTCTTTGCGAAGAAAACTATCACATTACCAGCCTATGACACCTTCAAGGAAAATGTAGATTTGCAGGTAAGCGTCTACGCTGCCTCGCTGCGTAATGCTGGTGTAGGAGAGAAGCAGATCAAGCAGTTAACAGAGACAGCTGTCAAGGATAAGGAGATATTTGAGCTGGCCGATGCTGCCTACAAGAAGCAGGAGGCGGACGAGACACGCTCGATCCAGGAATTGAATGCACAGCTGGAACGGGATAAACAGCAGTACGAACGCAATGTGCAGAGCCTGAACAAGACGCTGACGGAGTATGTGGCTTCCAAAGACATGGCCATTGTAGTACCAGAAGCTAAGCGGGAAGAGTTCCTGAACTTCGTCCGCCGGAACATTCAGTACGATCAGGGCACCGGACGCTTCTTGTTTGCGCAGCCAATTGATGTCAAACAACTACCACGACAGCTGGAGGCGTTGTTCCTGCAATTCTCGGGTGGTAACATCAACGGGTTGGTGGTACGGGAAGCACAGTCAGCCAACACGCGTAGGTTACGTAGAAGCATAGAACGTTCCAAGGAGGTACAGCGCACACAGGCCGACACGTCACGGACGAGGAAGACGCTCGGCGAACTGTAGAACAAACTAAAACACACATACAATGGCCAATCCCTTTCCTGGTATTAAGTACCAAGTAGAAAGTGCGATCTACGATCCGAAGTCACAGCTGGATGAAGACAACTTCTACAACCAGCGTCAGGGACACCCATCGGAGTTGACGCGCAAGCTCACCTACATATTAGGTGACTACAACAAGAACTATCCTATATCCCTGATGACGATGGGGGGTATCGGATACGAAGGCAATGCAATGAAACGCGCTGCCGTCGAGCTGGACGATCCTCAGTTCACCTATCCGGTGATGGGCCGTATCGAGAAAGCCTCCATCGTTACCTTCACCCAGTATACGGCTACCGATAAGATAGGCGTCGGCAACTCCGAGTTCTATCTGTACTTCTCTGACAACTGGATCAAGCGTTATTTCATCATCCAGTCTGCCAAAGGCATCCAGGCCTGGGTAGCCAAGGACCCCGAGTTCACAGGCGGGTACTACAAGTACACCTGTATCCTCGATCCGGCGCTGCCGACCGACACTTGTCCTTTCAGTGAGGTTTCCGAGAATGCTTCCTGGATTGCACTGAACACCGCCGTCTCCGAGAGCCGTTCGCGCTCAACCGAAACCGGAATGGCCATGCCAGGTCTGTACAAAAACCAGATGGGCTTCCTGCGCGGCGGTATGAGCTGGGCTGGTAACTCTGCCAACAAGGTCATGAAGATCAAAGTGATGACCGACAAAGGCGAGACCGATGTCTGGATGGATTATTTCATGTGGCAGTTCGAGATGAAGTGGCTGGCACAGTGCGAGAATGCGTATTGGTATAGCCGCTACAATCGCCAGGTCAACGGCGAGATACTGACCAAGGACCTCATCACGGGCAAGGTTATCATGCGTGGCTCGGGCCTGCTGGAACAGATCCAGAACAAGTCCAGCTACTCCAGCCTCACCTACGAGTTCCTGACCAACCAGATCGGTGATGCCCTGTTCGGCCAATCGGATACCGCCAACATGTCGATCACGCTCCACACAGGACGTGGCGGTATGCGCGAGTTCGACCGGGCGATCAAAAAGGCGGGTGGTACCATCCTGCAAAACCTGGGTTCGGTGTCCAACATCGGTGACAAGTTCGTGACGGGTACCGGTTATCACCTGGCGCTGGGTGGATACTTCGATCAGTTCTACCACATCGATGGCTACTACATCAAGGTAAAGCACAATCCCATCTTCGATATGGGTGTGGTCGCTATGGGCCAGCAGGCCGGTGGTTACGTACACCCTGAAACCGGGTGGCCGCTGGAGTCATACCGCATGGTCTTCATTGATGATGCCGACTACGATGGTCAACCGAACATTCAACACGTAGCCCAGAAAGGTCGTTCCTTCCTGCACGGTGTCATCCCGGGTCTGACCCCGATGCCCCGTTCGCTGCAGGTGATGAACAAATCCTGGAGCATTGAAGTCGAGAGCAGTGTATCCATGCTGACCACCGACATCGATGAGTCAAGCTACACCCGATTCAAAAGCTGCGGCATACAGATTCTGCGGGCCAACCGTTGCTTCGACATGGTCTGTATCGCTGGACAATAAAGAGCTGTTAGCTGTAGTTCCTGTTCTGTCCAAGGCCCCGTGTAAAAAGCGGGGCTTTCTTTTTCCGGGAATAACCTGTACATTTGAAAGAAAACCACACTACCATGTCAGACAAGCACGCTAACAGCAGAAAAGTCACCATCTTCCGTGCCGGCTCCTTCCTGGAGAATGCACAGAAAGAAGCGCAGGAGTTCATGAGCATGTCCAAGCAATCCATCGGCTCCTACTTCTCCGGTACCCTCGGCTCCTCTGTGGGCAATGGCCTGAGTTTCGCGGAGATTGATGTATTGATGCCACTACTGATCGATATTCCCAAAGATGATCGTACATTCCGGGAAGGCGTTACTACTTTCTTCAAACAACTGTTGACGACGATACCGTACGGTACCGGGCGCGAACTGGAGATCGGGCTGGAGCTGGACAACAGCAAGCCGGTGACCTATGTAGATAGCAATGGTACACGTAACCTGCCTATTAAGATACAGGATTACATACGCTACCGACACGCCGTAGGCCACCCCTGGGTAGCTGGTAGTAAAGCAGAGGCACAGGGCAACATGCTGAAGATATTCTACATCTTTGACCCCGAGGCCGTGAGTGCACAGACCGCTGCTATCGGTAAGACATACGACGAAGCCATGGCCACATACCTGGGGCTCAAGAATGACCTGGAAAAGGTGGATGCCATGCTCACGATGATGGATGTGGACATACGCAAGTTTCTCATCATCGAGTCGCTGGACGAACGAGCCGACGCCAAGATGGGTGAGCTGCGCGAGAAGGTCCAGGGTGATCCTGCCAAGTTCCTGGAACAGTACAAAGGCGATCACTTCGAGTACCGCTTCCAGGTGCTCAAGATGATCAATACCGGTGTCATTCGCAAGATCGGCAGCCAGCTGGTAGACAACGAGACCGGCGGTATCCTGGGACACAATATGGAAGAGGTCATCTACTATCTCAAGGATGTCAACAACTCAGAGAAGGTAGCTATTCTGAAGGCCAAGACGCAGGAAGCGATGAAAAAGAAGATCAACATCGCCAAGGCAAAGCCCAGAGTGGCCACCACCCGCTAAAAGCAACACACTATGTTCGTCAAGGAAATGCACATTGAGGTCAACCAGTCTACCCAAAAGATAGCGGCCAACCGTACACGGAAGCTGCTGGACGAAGAGGTAGACTGGTTACTGAACAAGAACCAGCAGCGCCTCATCCAATCCCGTGTCACGCCCCGTAAAGATGGCAGTGGTGGCTTTGAGATCAAGCAGTTTGACATCGATGCTATCCGGGCATTGCTGGTGACGGGGCGGGAAGTGTCGGCCTATGTGGCAGATCCACGACGAACCAAGGCCTTACTACCAGGGGACTATGCGCACCTCATCTCCGATGAGTCGGTGATCAAACGGGCAGATGTAGACCTGGCAGGCAACTGTGTCAAGCCCACGAGCACTACCCTTCAGACCAATCTACTCCTACTGCCGCTACCATTGTCTCCGCTGGGTACCGGACCTTACTATGGTTCCGTACAGGTGTACATCAATGGCGGCCTGGTATTCGACATACAACAGTTCACCCAAAGCCGTAATACCACCTACATAGGATATGACAGCAAAGCAGAGGTCTTCTTCCTGCAACACTGCATTTTACGGGAGTTGGCTGACGCCGGCTGGCGGATATACTGGGAGCGGTATGGGGAGCGATTCTACCCAAAGACCTTCATCATCGACCTGGGGCCAGCGGCGGGTACCGGATCAGTCATCATAGACGGGCAGACCTTCAACGGCCAATCTGCCACCTACTCCATGCAGGTGCTGGACTATTACCAGCAGCCGGCAGAAGATCAGTCCAACCGGCTGACGGGGTCCCATATCATTCAGAACCTGCGGGAAGTCGCCTTCTACAAAACCCAACCCGAGTCTCCTATCAGTGAGTTAGCAGGAGGAATGCTCTACACCTATACAAACAAAACCTTCATAGTAATCAGCAACCGGTTCACCTACATTAGGAAAGCCCGAAATATCTCTCTAACATTGGGGCAGGATTGTGAGCTGCCCCCCGAGTACCACCAGATGATTTGCGACCTGACCGTTGAGTACTTCAAAGCGATGATCGCCGATCCGAACTGGGAGGTCAAGCTCAAAGACAACATGACACGCACACCCATCTAAAAAACGCACTACATGGCTTACAAGAACAATTTTCTCAAGATGCTCTGGGGTAACAACGTCCAGGGTGTCATATCCGGTGCTGTGGCCTATACGGCACAGGCCACTTACGCGGCCTTTATGGCCAACGCACTAGCCGGTGAGCTGGGCGTATTTGACGGAGACACAATGGCCCTCGTCTCGGGTGCCGGTGCTGCTTCGCTCACAGAGAATATATTCGTGGCCGTCATGCGGGACGGGGCTGCAGAACGCACGCCTGTCTTTAAGATCGGGGAGGTACTGGCTACACGCACTGCCTATAGTGCACCTGTCAAACAGGTAAGCACCATCAACCTGGGTATCTTCGCCAGCTTGATCTTACAGGATATCACCTACACTGCCGTGGCGTCCGGTACTGGCGGCAATGCCATCACGGTCACCAACGTTGTAGCGGGTAACAACACGCCATTGACCATCGGTGTAGTAGGTAACGCTATCACCGTCAACCTGGCCACCAATGGTGGAGGTGCCGCTACCAGCACGGCTGCACAGGTACTTGCTGCTATCCAGGGATCCGTCGCTGCCTCCGCACTTGTCAATGCCGCTGTCACCGGTAACACTGCCACGGTACAAACCGCTGCCGGTGCCACCAATCTCGCTGGAGGTGCTGCACTCACCAACCCAACAGTTGGTCAGGTCTTCGAGATCGGCATCGTGGAGACCACCCCGGGCAACCAGCCTTTCCCCACCTACGACTACCAGTATGTCTCCGTCGCAGGGGACACGTTGGATACGGTCGCGGCTAAGCTGGTCAACCAGATCAACAGCAACCTGAACTATGCCAACGCCAATCGGGACCTGATCCTGACGGCTGTGTATAATAATACCACCAAGGCGATCACGCTGACGACCATCAACTTTGGCGTCAGCTTCCGGGTACTGACGAAGTACGATCTGGACCCGGTATCCAGCATCACCTATACGACGCCCATGCACCTGGGTTCTGGCTTCCCACAACAGGTCAGCCTGCTGCAGGATGCACTGGACATCTACAAGGGTGTCACCACCAACTACCCGCTCCAGGGCAGCAACCCGCAGGACTGGGGAAAGCCAACGGACCAGGTTATCCAGACGGTGGGATACAACTATTACACGCTCACAGGCTTCAAATACGATGTGTCCAAGACACCTGCACACCAGCAGGCGTTCCAGCGCTTCATCATAGTGGCTGTACCCAGCACGGGTACCACACCGGAAGCCCAGCTGAAGAACATATTTGGTCTCTGATCTTTATTCCTTCCATCCTACAAGAGAGGCCATGTGCCTCTTTTGTTGCTTAAAGCCATCGCATGACGCCCAACGAGATCACTACACTGCTGGCCATGAACCTGGGAAAGGAGCTGGATGTTCCCTTCAAGAAGGCCATGTACGAACGGGTAAAGTACTGGCGGGCTACCTTGATCCGGCAAACCTTGCAGGCACATCCCCGGGAATCTCATTACTTCCAGCAGTCCATCTATCTTCCGTTGGTAAAGACCAACACGCTAGAGCCCTTGGACCCGAGGCTATCTGCCTGGGCGGCTGTGACTAGTATAGAGGTACCCTTACCCATCCGCATAGCCGACTTCATATTCAGTTACATCGGCGGGGTAGACGGCAAAAGCCCCTGGCAATATGCGAACATCGGTACCAGCGCGTACCTTACGGCGGGCAGCTATGCCGGTAAGTTCCCCACCATCAACTACATCAACCGCAGGATCGCTGTGACACCCTGGCCGGATTTGGAATATGTCATGGTAAGTGGTATCTTCAATTCACCCGAAGAGGCCATGATCTATGAGACGAGGCCACCGGAACCGAACAAGGATTGGTGGGACACCGATATACCCATGAGCGGTGATGTGGAACAGCGGGTGATCCAATGCATCCTGAGCGTGGATTACCAGAAGACGGCGCAGAAGAAGGACGAGACAGATGACCATCAGGTACAAGTGAACAACGAAGAACTATGATACCTATTAAACAGCTACACAAGTGGACAGCACGACAGATGTACCAGGAGTATGTGAAAAGCCTGCTGGAGGCCAATCCACTCGTAGAAGAGACGATCACTGAGCGGCGGATGGTCAAAGGCAAGCCCAAAGGCCACAAAACCCGTAAGGTGTACACCAGCGGCTACTGGAGTCGCTTTAGCCGAAAAGCCAACCATTCCAACTATTGGGTGTACACCAAGCGTGTCGTGGGAGGCCGGCATCGGGTGGTGGAAGTGATCAGCTATCAGCGTTTCATTCGGGTACTGAATGCCTACTTCCTGGCTGCCCGCAAGATGATCATTGAAGGAGAGGCTTTGAATATGGGTAGTGGTATCGGCATCATACAGGCCATGCACATCGAACGCAACCACCGCAATGCCAAGATCAACATGCATGAGACGTGTAAGCAACCCATGGTCACTGGTATTGATGGCACCCGACATCGGGCACGTATCATCTACTTCACCGACGACTCGTATATTCGCATTGGGTGGGTCAAGTTCAGCAAGCTGACCAACGAGCGCATCTATGAGTTCAAGCCCAGTGCTGTCAATCATAGCGATCGCACGCCTGGGTTCCGAGACGAGTTTGTAAAAGCCAACATGGAGAATCCGAACCTGAAGCTACGTTATCCGTACT
>Ga0068864_100004986_pt1 | contig 10879 bp, 8 predicted proteins | sample KBSSwiS72_FD_66586 | JGI IMG/M metagenome (GOLD analysis project Ga0068864, IMG submission 66586) | Switchgrass rhizosphere microbial communities from Kellogg Biological Station, Michigan, USA - KBS Switchgrass S7-2 | ecosystem: Host-associated > Plants > Roots > Rhizosphere > Soil ...
TAAAGTTTATGCATTGAGTAATGGGGCTATTTGTATGTTTCTAAAAAGCCCCTGACGATGCCTGGAAATGCAAATCGTTTTAATTGATCATAACTTACCCAAATGCCGTTTTGAAATAAGGTTGGTTTTTGTTTGAGGTTTACCCGAATAAAAAATGCATGTATTTTTTGATGTGAAAGTTGTTGAGTATGCAAGGTAGAAATAATCAGGTCTTTTGATATAACTCCGGTTTTTTCTACAACGTTTTTGATCTGTGAAGCTGAAAGTTTCTTTTCCATTTCTATAAGAGGGAATTCATACAAGTGTAACCAAATATCCTTTCCGGTTCTTTGTCGAATGAGAAACTCTTTTTTGCATTCAAGCACCAAATAATAAAACCATCTTTTCCTGATCGTGATCTTTTTTTCCTTTACAGGAAATTCATTTATAGCATCATTGATGAATGCATGACAGTATTTTTTAAAATAACACAGGTTACATTGCGGGGAGACCGGTTTGCAGATCACAGCTCCAAAATCCATAATGGCCTGGTTATAGATGCCCGGTTGTTTTTTATCCAATATTTCCTGGGCGAGAGCATTGAAATACCTTTTTCCTTCTGTAGTGTCCACAGCAGTTTTAATACCAAAGAATCGTGATAAAACGCGGTACACATTACCATCCACAACAGCATGTGGTAAGTTGAAAGCAAAAGAAGAAATTGCTGATGCTGTATAGGGGCCTACACCTTTTAATTTTTTTATTTCATCATAATTGTCCGGAAATTTTCCTTTCCAATCCTTTGCTATTACTCTTGCGGTACTTAACAGATTTCTGCAACGTGAATAGTATCCCAAACCTTCCCACATCTTCATTACTTTTTGATCAGGGGCTTTAGCAAGTTTATCTACATTGGGAAATATTTTAAGAAACCTGTTGTAGTAATGAAGACCTTGGTCAACGCGGGTTTGTTGCAGAATGATCTCACTGAGCCAAATTTTATATGGATCTTTTTCTCCTTTCCAAGGCATTCTCCTGCTATTCTTTTCCCGATTCCACTTTAATAATAGAGCAGAGAATTTGTTTTTTTTGTTTTCAATAGACATAATGAATAACTACGGCGCATGCAATTTCACGTTAGAAAAACAAAATGTCAAAAAAAATTTTGCCTATCGCTTTGAAAATCACCTATTTTTACCCTAAATTCGGGAAACAAACCCACTAAAACCTAAAACCCAGACAATGAGAAAAGCCGATTTGGTAAACCAGATCTCCGAAAAAACCGGCATTCCCAAGGTTGATGTGCTGGTAACTTTAGAAACCATGTTCAAGGAAATTAAAGACACATTATCCGGTGGAGAAAATATTTATATCCGCGGATTTGGAAGCTTTATTACCAAAAAACGGGCTGCTAAAATTGGCCGTAACATCAAGAAAAATATTGCTGTTCATATTCCTGAGCACTTTATTCCGGCTTTTAAACCAGCAAAAGAGTTTGTTGCAGAAGTTAAAAAACTGGTAACACCAAAAGCTGATACTGGTCCCGAAGAAGATACCGATGCACTTTAGTTCATCTATGCATAGATTCTCTTTTTCTTCACTTAGTTTGAGGTACATTTGCTGCGCACAATAGTCTTTCCTTTAGTAAAAATGTATTTGTGAAAAGACCTCAGATTATCATGGCTGTTTCGGGATTAGCGCTTCTTTACTTCTTATATGATTTTGCCAAAACAGATGCAGACATAAAAAGAACAATTAAGAAAGAAGCTATTAATGACCAAGGTTTAGTTTATAATACAGATAGCATTTTGGCTAATGCAAAATCCAAAATCAGTGATCAGCAAGCTCTGCGGTTAAATGAATTAGAACATTCTATCAGTCGGGGAGATGTGAAAGAGCAGCAATTGAAAATATATCATCAATTATCCCACTTCTGGGCCGATTCTGCAAGAATTTTTGAACCTTACGCCTGGTATGAAGCACAGGCAGCCCGATTGGAAAATTCCGAAAAAACCCTCATTTTTGCTGCCCGTTTGTTTTTAGGGGACTTAAGACAGGAAGCAGATCCAAGGAAAAAGAAATGGAAGGCAGAACAGGCCAAAGACTTATATGAGAGATCTTTAAATATTAACCCTTCAAATGATTCCGCAAAAGTGGAATTGGGTATTTGTAATATCTATGGTGGTATTGCTGAAACCCCAATGGAAGGAATCCAAAAGATTAAGGCGGTGCTGGATAGGGACAGTACAAATATTTATGCCCTGATGGCCCTTGCCGATGCATCAATGTTTTCGGGGCAATATGATAAAGCGATCGAACGTTTGAAAAAGATCAATGACCTCGAACCCGCTAATCTCGATGCAGTTTTGAAACTGGCGGACGCATATACTTCGCTTGGCAGAAAAAAAGAGGCAATTGAATGGTACACCAAAAGTTTATCATTATTAAAAAGGGCTGATTGGAGACAGGAGGTACAAAAGAGAATAAACGAATTGAAATAAACAGAACGTATTTAATTAATTTTTAAAAACACATTTTCGTATGCCAAGCGGTAAGAAAAGGAAGCGTCATAAAATGGCGACACACAAACGCAAAAAAAGATTAAGAAAGAACCGTCATAAGAAAAGAAATAAATAATCATTTCTTTTTCTGAATAGAATTACCGGGGATCTTTATTCCCGGTAATCTTAAAAGAAACCGGTTGTTTGCTGTACAGGTTTGCTCCCCACCAATTTGCTGCGCTATAAATTCTCAGGTTCAACTCCTGCATACACGTACAGTTTACTTGGCCATCGGTTAAGGCATTCGGGAAATGAAGCCATAGTGGTACAATGAACAAAGAACTAATTATTAATGCAGCCCCACAGGGAGTAGAAATTGCCCTGCTGGAAGATAAAAAGCTTGTAGAACTGCATAGCGAAAAAAATGATGCACGTTTTGCAGTGGGAGATCTATACCTGGGTAAAGTCAAAAAATTGATCCCTGGATTAAATGCTGCTTTTGTGGATGTAGGTTTTGAGAAAGATGCATTTCTTCACTACACCGATCTTAGTCCGTACGCAAGGTCGCTGCTCAAGTTTACAACTCTTTCCATGCATGATAAATCCGAAGGCATCATGGATTTTGGAAAATTTGAAATAGAGCCGGAAATAGTAAAGACAGGAAAGATTAATGAAGTATTGGGTGGTAAGCCAAATATTCTTGTACAGATATTAAAGGAACCTATTGCTGCAAAGGGCCCTCGCCTCAGTTGTGAGATATCATTACCCGGTCGTTTTATTGTTATTACTCCATTCAATAACATTGTTGCTGTATCCAGGAAAATTCATTCATCAGATGAGAGAAAACGATTACAACGGATCGTTGAGTCGATCAAACCACGAAATTTTGGAGTGATCGTTCGCACCGCTGCAGAAGGAAAGAATACAGCCGAATTACATGAAGACCTATCTGAGTTGGTTCAAACCTGGAAGACTATCCAGACCAATTTGAAAAATGCAACAGCACCCGCTAAGATCTTAAGTGAGCAAACAAAAACTACCAGCATCCTTCGTGATCTCTTAAATGAAGATTTTAATAAGATCGTTGTAAATGATAAAAATATTTACAACGATGCCCGCAGTTATATTCAACGTATCGCTCCTGACAAGACGGATATTGTTTCCTATTACAATAATGGTTCTACCATTTTTGATTCGTATGGCATTACCAAGCAGGTGAAATCATCGTTTGGTAAGACTGTGAACATGAATAGCGGGGCTTATTTGATCATTGAACATACGGAAGCCCTGCATGTGATTGATGTAAACAGCGGCTATAAGAGCGTTGGCAATAACCAGGAGTTGAATGCCATGGAAACAAACCTGGAAGCAGCTGAAGAAGTTGCCCGTCAATTCCGCCTGCGTGATATGGGCGGGATCATTGTAATCGATTTCATTGATATGAAACTTCCTGAAAATAAAAGGAAGTTATTTGAAAAGATGGAAGAATTTATGGGGCCGGATCGTGCCAAGCATGCAGTACTTCCCATTTCAAAATTTGGATTGATGCAGATCACCCGTCAAAGGATGAAACCTGAGATGAACATCAATACCCAGGAAGTATGTCCAAGTTGCAACGGTACGGGTAAAATATCATCAGCCCTTTTATTGGAAGATGAAATTGAAAAGAATCTAGCGTATCTGATCACCCATAAACACAGTAATCTTACATTGATCGTTCACCCTATTATGTATGCTTACCTGACAAAAGGATGGCCCTGGTCAACAAGGTTAGCTAAATGGAAAAAGAAATATCGTCAGAAGATCAACCTGCAACAGGATACTAATTATCATCTTACTGAGTTCAGATTTTTTAATCAACATGAAGAGGAGATAAAGCTTTAGAACGGCTTTTTAAGAGAGTTATAATATTCAAAGAGTCTGGTAATTGACTCAGCATTCTTGAAATTGAGTTTGTTTGCCTTTAGGTATTCATTTATTTTATCTTTTTTATCCTGCATCAATTCAAGAATGAAATCTTTTTCTCGTTTCATTTTTTTTATTTCTCCATTGATATAAACAAAATAGTATTCATGTAGGACAAATTCTTTTCTGATCTCTCCACTCATATCATTTTTGTTTTCAGTAATATCTTTTTTGTTTTGTTTCAACAATTGAATTGAACCATCTGATAGCACTTCATAAAAGGTCAATTCTGTATTTTGTTCTATTACGGGATAACCTGCCCGAAAAAAATAAGTTTCTGGCGCTTTTTTGGATGAATCAATGAGTAAAATATTCTTTATCAAACCTTCCTGGGCAATCATATCTTTTCCGTCTTTAGTGACCAGCAGGATCTCATTGCTATGCAGATCGATCTTGATCTGGGTGTGCTGGTAAACTGTACCTTGCGAGGTTGTAATATTTGCATAGCAAAATGAATCAATGAAATAAGGCGAACCTTCGACATCGCCATATTTATTTTTAAAGATCCTTCCATTGAAGTCAGTAATGTTAATGCGACTGTCCCATGATGTCGGATTTTGTACCGGAATTGCAATGGGTTTTGGCCGGGGAGTAGTTTGAGCAAAAGATAAGCTACTCATAAAATTTATGATCAGAAATATAATAAGGTATGTGACCTTAAGTTTTCTCATATTTCTCGTAGGTTCTCCCCAAAAAATAAAAAGGCCCGCTTAAGGGCCTTTTTATTTATGCAGAATGTTATTGTTTTGGGTTCTTTACAACTCCGGATACAGCTGGATTGTAAGCCAGTTCGTTATCGGGCACGTCCCAATAATCAAGGTAACCGTAATCAATTGTACAATTAGTATTCAATGCACCAGTGGTTGTAACGACAACACAACCAGTGCGGCCACCACCAGCAGAAATGGGTTCACTTACCTTCCAACGACGGGCATCATAAAAAGAAAGACCTCTGAATGCAAGTGCAATTCTTCTTTCCCGGCGCAGTTCTTCTTTTGCTGCCGCAGCTGTTGCCGCTACAGTAACTCCCAAGCCTGCACCCTGGTAATTTCTTACATTATCAATAAGAGCCATGCCGGTTAAAATGCTGGCAGGACTAAAATTGGCTGCATACATTGTTGCTTCGGCTTTCATAAGCTCATTTTCTTCATAAGTAGCTGCGATAGGTAATTCAAAGGCACCCGTTGTGGTGTTTGCAAAGATATAAGTGCCAGTTACACCATTTCCACCATTATACAATGTAAACCTTGTATTAAAGGCATTACCACGGTCACTGTTACCGATCCAGGGCTGTGCACTTTGTTTTACGTTTTGATCTTTTCTTTTATCACCCGTTTTAAAATCCTGCACCCAGCGTTCACTTAATTTATAAGTACCACCGCCTGCACTTGAGCTTTGCACTTTAGCAGAAACAAAACCAGCCGAAGCAGGAATGAAATCACCTGTAGCAGTTGTTCTTCCGGTAAAAATATAATCACCAGCCTGAACACCATTACCAGTTAAAGTAAGAACATTGGTCCAGTCGCCAGCAGTCATATTTGCAACCTGTTTATTTACCAGGATATTTCTTGCTTTTAATGTATTGATCGTTCTCGTCCACATTGCCTGTGTCGGAGGTAAGCCTTTACCTACTTGGCAAAATGAAGGGATCAATCTTCCGATAACATTATTATAATCACTATTGCTGGTTGCAGCTGCCAGGTCAGCAATAGCAAGGTCAAACTGTGCATTGGACTCAGTAATGATCTCCTCTTTGGTTTTATAATCACCGTTAGTTGCGCCAGATGTATTATTAATTATTCCGGCATAATAGATCGAACCGATACGGGCATAAGCATATCCTTTCCAGAAATGAGCCCATGCTTTTATTGTAGCAGCTTTAGTCGCACTATTGCCGTTAAACGTTACATTAGGAACCAACTCCAGGATCTTATTAGATGCAGAGATCATATTGTACATATATGCCCATTCGTAATAAATGAAATTAGAACCCTGCTGATCATTTGTATTTACCGAACGATGGAATGTGTACCATTTGCTGGGATTGTTAGGATTTACCAAAACGGATGCATTGTCCAATGTTACTTTATCAGGGCAACCGATCTGGTTTAGAAATGAATTGGCAGCTTCCGCACCAATTACATCTCCCAATAATTCATGAAAACCCATGGCGCCAGACCAATAGAGTCCAAAAACCCCATCACCATATTTCAGTGTTTTAAACCCGTTCACATAAGTACCACCCTGCGCAAGGGAAATAATACCCTGCTCATTCGTAGAAGCCTCAGGTGTAGGCTCATTCGGGTTTTTTACATCCAGTTGTTTCTTACAAGAGAAGAATGCAACTGAACCGATTGTTAGAATTAAAAATATTTTTTTCATAATCATTTTCATTTAATAATTAAAAACCAAGGTTGAGTCCAAACTGGTAAGATTTAATATTGGGTATAGAGTTATGATCAACCCCTCTGTCCCATGCTGAGTTTGTAGAACCTGAACTGATCTCAGGATCCCAACCGCTATAGTCGGAAACTGTGATAATATTTCTTCCGGTGAATACCAATTGGATCTTACGGATACCACTCACTTTCACAAACTTGGCAAGATCGACAGCCAGAGAAAGATTTCTTAAACGCCAGAAAGAAGCATCTTCGTAGAAATAATTCTTTGTACCATTTCTTGAAACCTGTGCATACACGCCGCGATAAAAGGCTGTCCACGCCCCGGTCTCATTGCCAATAGTAATTGCCTTATCATAATCCGAGTGTATTCCATCACGGTACATCCACTCCTTGGTTTGATTATACAGATGGTTACCATGCAGCCAATCCCATTGCATGGAGAAATTGATCCAACCATCATAGTTCAGATCATTAATAAAGGTGAGGTTGAACTTTGGATTGGGATCTCCAAAGCTGAACTGACCCGTTGTTACATAAGGTTGTTTGTAGTTAACACTGGTAGGATCATTATAAACAACCCAACCATTACTCGCAACTATATATTTAGATTGTTCTCCTTTGGGAATAAATGGATCTCCCGTTACAGGGTTAGCCTGGTCAACTGAATGTAACATTAAGTAACCAAATAACTGGCCTATTTTTTTGCCAGCTTCCAGTACATAACCTGAACTTCCTGCATTAGATATAAGTACAACAGGTTTATCTTTTACAAATGTGATTTCAGAAGACTGTTTGCTGAAATTGGTAGTAAAATTCCAGTTAAGTTTCTTTGAAGAATAGGCTGTTATGTTCAATTGGGCCTGTGCACCACTCGATTTTAAACCAAAAAGGTTGTCAACAATACCTCCTTGTCCTGTGGACGGAGCTACATCTGCATCCCAGATAGCGTTATCAGTTCTTTTGTCCCAATATGAGAATGTTAAACCAAAATTGGAAAACCAGTTTCCTTTGAAACCTTTGATGGTCATATCTGTACCAATTTCAGTTTCTCTTGATACTTCCACACTCAGATCCGGATTGGGATTTATTGTTTTAAATGAGAATGCAACATTGTCTCCCATTTGAGGTGTATTCAATGTTACGTAACGGCTAAAAGCACCAGGCTGAATACCTGCTTTACCAAAGGCTCCTCTTATTTTAAATTCAGTGAGCCGATCACCCAGCTTTCCATCGCTCCAGAAATTGAAAGAAGACAATCTAACGTATCCATTAAAGTGGGGGAATGTAAAAGGTTTCGAGCCACGTCCGAATGCTGATGAATAGTCTGTACGAAAACCGCCGCCAACACCGGCAATCTCACCCCAATCAATTTTTTGATCAAATATATATCCGTAAGTGATAAATGGGGTCTTTGTATCGGTAACCACTCTAAATGTATTCATATTTGACATGGTAAATGGAGTGAATGAAGGAGCATCAAGTCCATATGTAACATTTGAGTTTAACCTGTTTTTTCTGTAGTCAAAGGCTCCATAGGTAGTAGTTTTTATCGGAAGACCTAAATGGAAATCTTTATTCAGGTCAAAACGAAGTGTAACAGATGGTATGAAGTTTTGGAATGTAGTCTTATAGGTTTGAATATTTATTTCGCCGGACTCAGATGCAACAGAAGGAGCTCCAGCACTGTATCTTGGAGAATAATACTCAAGCCAGTATTGCCAGTAATCTGCATTGAGATTATTATCCTGAGCATCTATCTGGTAACGTGTCTCGTCGTTTTGATAGTTCATTCCATATTTCACATCTGCTTCCAGAAAAGCGAATGGACGATAATTCAAGTCGAAATTTTGAATAACATCGATCCTGTTATTATCAGGATGACCATATTGAAACATGTAATTTGGATTGTAGTGATTCACACCCACTGCATCACCAAAGTAAGCACCGTAGTTACCATCAGGGCTTTTATATTCAAAATCAGCAAATGGCCTGGCATTGTTTAATGCATAAACAATAGTTCGACCTGAATTATCCAGCAATGTATTGTTAGTATACACTAATTGTGTTAGAGTGCGGAGTTTCATGTTTTTGATCAGATCAATACCAATGTTGGATACGAAATTTGATCTTGAGTATTTGCCATTTCCTTTGAATACTGATTCCTGGCGGCTATCAGATGCAGAAATATTATAATCAAACTTGGTACCTGATCCATTCATCGAAATTGAATTGTTATAATAATGAGCTGTTTGATAGAACATTTTGTAATGATCATAATATTTCAGATTCTTGTTGTACGGCTTATTGTTGTTATTAGTTGGATCGAGGCTGTTCCAGGTTACGTTTAATTCATAATGGCTGTAATCAGGATCGAATGATAGTGGTACACCGCCTCCACCAGTTACATCGCCATTTGCATTAGTAACCAAACTATGAAATTTGGCTTTTCCAAAATCACCTCCTTGGATAAGTGAATTAGAAGAAATGCTGGAGGAGATATCAATGTTCATTTTTCCACCCCGGCCTTTTTTAGAAAAAAGTTGAATAACACCATTAGCACCTTGTGCACCATAAAGCGTAGCTGCAGCTGCGCCTTGAATTATTTCAACTCTTTCTATTGCAGAAACATCCAAAGAATTTAAGTCCGTAGCCTTTACTTCAATACCATCTAATAAGATCATAGGAGCAGTTCCACTTCGAAGAGTATTGATTCCTCTTAAAAGAATCTGAGCACCCTGACCAGGATTACCATTAATAGACTGGATCAAGGCTCCGGGAACAGCGCCAACTAATGCCTGATCTATTGAAGCCGATGGAGATTTTGGCAATTTCTCTGCATTGATTGTTTCTACGGCAATGGCTAATTTCTTTTTGGTTGTTGCAGCACCTGTACCGGTTACTACCACTTCACTTAATGACTTCACATCAAGTGTCAGTTGAACGTTAAGGTTTGAAGCTCCGTTTACCGCGACCTCTTTGGTTTCATAGTTCACTTCACTGATGATCAGCGTAGCGTTTGAAGGAGCATTGATCTTGAATGTACCATCGGCATTTGCACTTGTACCGACTTTAGAGTTTTTCACTCTGATAGTTGCACCGTTTAGCGGAGAACCATTTGCATCAGTAACCTTTCCGGTTACCTGGCCTTGGGCGAATAAGCTATTCGTAAATAAAAATAGCATAGCCCCTAGCAGGAGTAGGAGTTTTCTCATAAATGTGTGTGTTGTTAATGTAAGTAATAAAAGTTAACCGTCAGTAAAAGAAGAGAAAAAAGCCATGCGAAATGCTGCATGGCTTTTAAATTGATTTAAATCAACACGATTAGTTTCGTTGACGGCCTAAATACAATAATATGTATTGTACAAGAGTGACTACAGCAGCTAATGCAGCTACAACATAAGTAGTAGCTGCCCACTTTAATGCGTTCTTAGCTTTTGGATATTCTGATTGGTTTGTAACATTCGTTGTCTGCAACCATGCTAATGCCCTTCTGCTTGCATCAAACTCGACAGGTAAAGTAATAACAGAGAATAGTGCTGTTACTCCGAAAAGTATAATACCAATTAACAGGAGTTGAGGAAAACTTCTGATCATAAAGACGCCTAATAGCAATATCCATTGTACAATACTGCTGCTAAATTGCACGAATGGTACTAATTTGCTACGAAGATTCAACCATGCATAGGCGTTTGCATGTTGTACCGCATGACCACATTCATGTGCAGCAACAGCAGCAGCAGCGATGCTGTTTCCCTGGTATACTTCAGGGCTAAGATTTACAGTTTTATTTAATGGATTATAATGGTCGGAAAGAAAGCCCTGAGCCGAAATCACCTGCACATCATAAATTCCATTTTCACGAAGCATTTTTTCTGCCACTTCCCGTCCTGTCATTCCATTTGCTAAACGGATCTTGGCATAAGCATTAAACTTGCTTTTTAATATCAATGAAACGATCATGCTTAATCCAACAAAAAGGATCGAAACGAGAAAAATTTCTTGAGTCATTTTCTAATTAAAAATTTGATTTGA
>Ga0068864_100004996_pt1 | contig 10867 bp, 6 predicted proteins | sample KBSSwiS72_FD_66586 | JGI IMG/M metagenome (GOLD analysis project Ga0068864, IMG submission 66586) | Switchgrass rhizosphere microbial communities from Kellogg Biological Station, Michigan, USA - KBS Switchgrass S7-2 | ecosystem: Host-associated > Plants > Roots > Rhizosphere > Soil ...
GGACGCGCTGCTCGACGGTCGCTCGCCATGTCGCCCCCGGCTCGAGCCTCACGAGCCACGACACGAGCAGGGCGCTGCCCTGGTAGACGCGCTCGAAGCCGGCCTCCGAGTTCGACACCGTCTCGATCGGCGCCCACCACGCGTCCGCGGCAGGACCGACGCTCGTCTCGATCTCGAGGCCGAGCCAATCGTTGCCCTGGGCGACCGTGTCGATGCCGGCCACGGCCCCGGAGCCATCGTGCGGCGAACGGACTCCGTCGACCGACCACCAGGCGGCCGGATTCCCACCACCACCAAGGAGGAGCGTCGGCCACTCGACGCCGATTCGAGCCGCGAGCGCGGGTCCGTCACGATGCTCGACCGCGACCGATAGGCGGAGTGTCGGGTCGGCGGTCCCGCCGCCCAGTCGGAGCTCCTTCGTCAGCACCAGGCGCGAGTCGCCCGCCACGACGCCTTCGCGCCGGACGATGAGCCGCCCGGCTTCGAGCCCGACCACTTCATGCGGCCCATCGAGGAAGTCAGCCAGGTCGGGCCCGCCGCCGCCACGCCAGTCCTCCGCCGTCGCATCGATCGGCAGGACGCGAACAAGAGCGCCGCGCCGCTCGTAGCCGTCATAGACGAGCCGATCGCCGAGCCCGGCTTCCTTCGTCCGGACGACCTCGTGGATCGAAGCCGCCCCCGTCGATGCCGCCTCGGCGTCGGCAGCCGCTTCGTGGCGCAGCGCCTCGTGATACGGCTCGGGTCGTCGTCGCAGGACCGACCCGAGCGGGAACCGCGCGGCCCGGATGTCCCATGAGCCGATTCCGGCGCCTTCGTCGAGATCGACCGTGACGACCTGGCCGTCGGTGGCGAGCCGAACCTCGTCCCGACCGTCGAGGTCGAGATCCACGAGCTCCGCCGCGTCGAGCCGGCCGGCCCCTCGATCGGCGATGGCCTCGGCCGCGATCAGCTGTCCGAGCGTGGCCGAGCGCATGTGCGGGATGTAGATGCCGCCAAAGAGCCCGTGCCAGTAGCAATCGTTCGACTGGCCGCGGTACAGGTGGTCGAGGGCCTCGTCACGAGCGGGCCCCGCCGGCATGATGGCAACGGCAGTCGAGACGCGGAGCATCTGCTTCTGGAGCGCGTTGATCTCCGTGTAGCGGACCTGGAAGTTCCGCCAGAAGCCGCCGGACCACTCGTTCATCTCGGCGTACGAGCACGTCGGGATCGCCGCTCGCCCGATCGGGGCGTGGGCCTCGAGCCAGTCGCTCGGGCGGACCGTCGCGAGCCAGCCGGCGTTCGCTTCGATCGCCTCGAAGAACCGCTCGACCCAGCGGCCGTCGCCCCAGCAGTGGTCGAACGTGCCGGGCCACGCGCCGAACTTCTCGCCGTCGTCACCCATCGTCCCGAGGCGATCGCCCGCGTCCGAGGCGTGCTCCCGGAGATGGTCAATGACCGACTCGACCTCCTGGAACGGGATCCGGTAGCGGAGCCCCTGCTCGGTCCCGAACACCGTGACGAGCTCACCCTGGTCGTCCGCGACGTACGGGCCCCACATCGCGTCGTCCGGAATGCCGGCCGCGCGGAAGTGGGCGTCGTCGAGGACCGTCCACGCATAGCCGGCCGCGGCAAGCGCGCTCGGGACGTCCGGCTCCCAGACGCGCTCGGGCAGCCAGGCGCCCGCAGGCCGCCGGCCGAACGTCGCCTCGACCTCCGCGGCCATGCGCTCGAGCTGGCCGATTCGATCGCGAACCGGTAGGGCGGCGAGCACCGGCTCGTACAACGGGCCGCCGAGGATCTCGACCTGGCCCCGATCGGCGAGTGCCCGGATTCGTGCCACGAGCTCGGGCCGCTCGGCCCGCAGCCATTCCAGCAGCGGCCCGGAATAGTGGAGGCCGACGCGAATCGTCGGGTGTCGCTCGAGTGCGGCGACCATCGGTTCGTACGCCTTCGCGCAGACGTCCTCGAAGACCCAGCCGAAGTTGCCGACGGGCTGGTGGTTATGGAATGTCAGCGCGAGCGAGATCCGCGGCGGCATCAGGACCGCGTGGCCGTCAGGACCCCGGCTGCGGGCAGGTACAGGCGCTCCGTGTACTCGTGGAGCATCCGCGTCGTCGAGAAGCGCCACAGCGTCGATGCCATCGACCGCCGCATCCGCTCGATCCAGGCGGTCGGAAGCCCCTTCGAATCGACCGCGTAGTACTGCGGGACGACCTCATCCTCGAGGATTCGGTAGAGATCCATCGCGTCGGCCCAGTCCTGGGCCGCTTCGTCCGGTAGCGACTCGCGACCACCGATCGCCCAACCGTTGTCGCCCGTGAAGCCCTCGTCCCACCAGCCGTCGAGGACGCTCGCGTTGACGATCCCGTTCGCGGCGGCCTTCATGCCGGACGTCCCGGATGCCTCGAGCGGGCGGCGCGGGTTGTTCAGCCAGACATCGACGCCCTGGACGAGGAACTTCGCGATCCGCATGTCGTAGTCCTCGAGGATGAACGCCCGCCCGTGGAGCTGCGGCGACCGCGTCCGCCCGAAGATCTGCTGGATGACCGCCTGGCCGGGCCGATCCGCCGGGTGGGCCTTGCCCGCGAAGACCACCTGGACGGGCCGATCGGGATTCTCGAGCAGGCGGGCGAGCCGGTCGACGTCGGTGAAGATCATCCCGGCGCGCTTGTACGTCGCGAACCGGCGGGCGAAGCCGATCGTCAGGATCTCGGGCCGGAACGCGTCCTCGAGCTCGGCGAGCACCGAGGGCGCCTCGCCGTGGCGGGCGAACTGATTGCGCAGCCGGCCTCGGGCGAAGACCGCCAGCTCGCGCTTCTGGCGGAGATGGGCCTCCCACAGCTCCGTCGCGGGGATCCGCTCGATCCGCTCCCACCAACGGCTCGCGTCGGTGGCGCCGTCGAGGTCGTCGAGATCGGCGTCGAGGTAGCGCTCGAAGAGATCCCGGAACGGACCGCCGACCCACGTCGGCAGGTGGACACCGTTCGTGATCCCGAGGATCGCGTGCGGCACCGTGTCGCGCCAGGTCTCGTTCGCCGTCGCGGCATGGAGCTGGCTCACGGCGTTCGCACCGCTCGTGAGCCGGAGGCTGAACGCGGTCATGTCGAAGATCGCCGGGTCGTCATCCGTGCCTCGACCGATCTCGAGGACCCGATCGACCGGCACGCCGCCGGTGTTCGGGCGGCCGTCGCCATCGAGGATCGCACCGGCCACCTTCCGGACGAGATCCGCGTCGAAGCGCTCGTTCCCCGCCGAGACCGGCGTGTGGATCGTGAAGACCCCGTTCCCGCGGACCCGCTCGAAGGCCTCCTCGAGGGGCGTGCCCGCGGCCACGAGCTCCCGCGCTCGCTCGGCGATGAGGAACGCCGAATGACCCTCGTTGAGGTGCCACGCCGCCGGGTCGATGCGGAGCGCGCGCAGGGCCCGGACCCCGCCGATCCCGAGGACGAGCTCCTGGTGGAGCCGCATCTCGCGGCCGCGAACGTAGAGGATGTGGGTGATCGGGCGATCGGCCGGCTCGTTGGCCGCGGTGTCCGTATCGAGCAGCAGGACCGGGACGCGCCCGACCTGGACGACCCAGACATCGATCGCGACGTCGCGGCCGGGCAGCTCGACGCTGACGGTCAGCGGGTTGCCCTCGCGATCCAGGACTCGGCTGATCGGCAGGCGCCGGAGGTCGTAATCGGGGTAGCGGTGCTCCTGGTGGCCGTCGGCGTCGATCGTCTGGCGGAAGTAGCCGTTCCGGTAGAGCAGGCCCACGCCGACGAGCGGCAGGGCCATGTCGCTCGCGGTCTTCATGTGGTCGCCCGCGAGCACCCCGAGCCCGCCGGAATAGATCCCCAGCGATTCGTGCAGGCCGTACTCGGCGCAGAAGTAGGCGATCGGGCCGCCGAGCTGGCTTGCGTGCCGGCGGTGGAACCAGTGGTCGGCGCCGTTGGCGAGGTAGCGGTCGAAGCTCGCGATCTCCCGCTGCGCGACCGTCATGAAGTCCGAGTCGTCGAGGAGGTGGCCCCACTCGACCATCCCGGCGAGCACGCCGAGCGGGCTGTGGGTCCGCGTCCAGCCGGCGTTGTCGATCCGGCCGAACACCGCCCGAGCGCGTGGATGCCACGACCAATAGAGGTTGTAGGCAAGGCGCCGAAGGCCTTCGAGCTCCGGCGGAACGCGCAGGTGCGTCGGGAGCGCCGCGGGAATGTGGACGGTGGGCTCCATCTGGGAACCGGATGATAGACGTGAGACGCGGGCTCGCTGGGTACGATGCCGTCATGCCCGATCGGCCCGGCCGGCCCCTTCGTATCGCGTTCATCGCCGCGGAATGCGAGCCGTGGGCGAAGACGGGCGGCCTGGCCGACGTGGTCGATGCGCTGGCCCGGGCGCTCGGCCAGATCGGTGGCAGCTCGATCGACGGCCCGATCGACGTCTATCTGCCTCGGTACCGGGGGATCGAGGCGCCTTCCGGCTCGATCGTGCGGTCCCTCCGGATATCGGACCCCGTCGCGGAGTCCGGGCTCGCGAACGTCTCGATCGTCGACGTCGAGGCGAACGGCTATCGGCTCCGCCTCGTCGACCACCCTGCATCGTTCGACCGGCCCGCGTATTACGGCGACCTCCACGGCGACTTCCCGGACAATGCCCGCCGGTTCGGACTCCTGTGCCGCGCGGCGATCGAGCAGCTCCGCGGCGAGGCGAGGCCGCCGGACGTCCTCCATCTCCACGACTGGCATACCGGCCCGGCGCTGCTGTTCCGGGACGGTCCATACCGCGAGGACCCCATCGTCTCGGGGTTCGCGAGCCTCCTGACGATCCACAACCTCGCCTATCACGGCTGGGTCCCCGCCGATCGGCTCGCCCAGCTCGGGATCCGGCGAGGCTCGCCGCTCGCGGGCCGCAACCCCGATGGCCTCGATCTGCTCGGGACTGCGATTGACCGGGCCGATCTCGTGAACACCGTGAGCCCCGGCTTCGCCGCGGAGGCGCTCGGACCGGAGCTGGGGATGGGCCTCGACGATGGCCTGCGGGCGAGGGGCGATCGGTTCTTCGGGATCCTGAACGGCCTCGATACGGACCTCTGGGACCCCGAGACTGACTCGTCGCTTGCGGCGGCGTACTCGAGGGCGGATCGGCGGGGGAAAGCCGCCTGTCGGGCGGCGCTCCTGGACGAGGTCGGGCTCGATTCCTCGGATCGGGGCGCGGTCCTGTCGATGATCGGGCGGCTCGACCCGCAGAAGGGCTTCGATCTCGTCGCCGGGGCCGCGCCGGCACTGCTCGCGCGCGGCGCGCGGCTCGTCGTGCTGGGGTCGGGGCCGCATGAGGTCGTCGAGCCGCTGCGCGTCATCGCGGCTCGCCATCCGGACCGGATCGCGCTCCTCGAGCGGTTCGACCGCGACCTCGCCCGGCGGATCTACGCCGGGACCGACGGGTTCCTCATGCCGTCGCGCTTCGAGCCATGCGGCACCGGCCAGATGATCTCGCTCCGGTACGGCACGCCGCCGATCGTCCGGGCGACCGGCGGGCTCGAGGACACCGTGATCGACGAGACCGATCATCCCGGCGCGGGCACCGGCTTCAAGTTCGACGCCGCGACCCCCGCCGCGCTCGTCAGTGCCTGCGATCGGTTCCTTGCGGCATTCGAAGCGGGCGGCCCCAGCTGGGAGGCATTCCTCGATCGAGGCATGGCCGTCGACTTCGACTGGCGCCGGCGCTCGGCGCCGGCGTACCTCGAGGCCTACGAGCGGGCGGTCTCGCTCAGGCGCGCGGGTCCGGCCGCCTAGCCCGCCAGCGCGCGAAGGATTGCGAGGACGGTCGCCTCGGGGTGCGTTCGTTGCGGCGAGTGGGGGCCCTCGACGATCGTCAGGACATGGTCTGCCCCGACCACGGCGGCCAGCTTCGGGACGTAGTCGTCCGCGATGAGGCCCCCGGTTCGGGATTCGCCTCGGATGTACCAGGTCGACACGGCTGAGGCGCCCGCTTCGGAGAGGGCAGCGACTCCCGCGTCCCACTCACCGTTGTCGAGCATGATCCGGAGCGCCCCCTCCGGGTCGAACTTCGTCAGGCCGACCGCCTTGGCTTCGACATCGCCGTCGGACCAGCCCGGATTCCCGGCCCGGATCGCGGCTCGAGCCTCGTCAAGTGACTCGTAGAACGTTTCGCTTGGGCTCTGGAGGATGAGGTCGAGCGCGGCCTGATCCAGAGCCGGCGGGTCGAGCAGGATCAGCGTTCGCGGCCGGATGCCGGCGTTCGGCAGGCCGGACACGACCATCCCGCCCCACGAATGGCCGAGGACATCGAGCGTCGGTCCATCGAGCGCGGCGGCACGGATGAATCCGGCCAGATCCTCGGACGTCTCGGCATGCCGATGTCGCCCCTGCCATGACCCGGTCTCCCCGTGGCCGGGCAGGTCGACCGCGATCACTCGGCGGCCACTCGCGGCGAGCGCCGGCCCGATCCGCCAGAAGGTGCCGGCTGCCGAGGTGATGCCGTGCACGAGCAGCATCGGCGGGTCGTTCGGCGATCCCCACGAGAGTGTCGCCCATGTGATCCCGCCATCGTGGACGACACCGGGCTCGCCCGGCGTCGGAGAGCGGAGCGCCGCGGCCACGGCGCGCGGCAGTTCGGTCTCGGTCGCGGAGACCAGCAGCATGTGCTCGCGGGCATCGATGGGCACGAGGCGATGCTACCGGCCCGCTCTTGAGGGAATGTTGTCCGGGCGATCCCGCGCTTGGCGGTCGATCGGAGTCGGCCGCGCGCGTACGATTGGGCCGATGGCCAACCAGTTCGTCGTCGAGCTCAAGAACACGCCCGGCTCGATGGCCGTGCTCGCCGAGACGCTGGCCGCGAAGGGCGTCGACCTGCGGGCCATCGGCGGCGGCGGCCTGGGCGACAGCGGCCACGTGATCATGACGACGGCCGATGACGACGCCACCCGCCGCGTCCTCGACGAGGGCGGCTACCGCTACGTCGAGGGCGAGTCGATCATCGCCGAGGTCGATGACAAGCCGGGCGGGATGGCACGGGTCGCGCGGGCGCTCGCCGACGCGGGGGTGAACGTCCACGGCCACCTGTTCCTCGGGCGCTGGGGAGACCGCGCGATGTTCGCCTTCGTCGTCGATCGGCCCGATGTCGCGAAGCCGATCCTGGAGCGCAAGTCGGGCTAGAAGGCGATCTTCGTTCCGCCCAGCGAGAGCAGCGTTCGGACGACCCCAGCCTCGCCGGGGATCCCGAGCTCCTCGAAGAGCGCCAGCGAGCGTCGCAGCGTCGCCTCTGCCTCATCGGTTCGGCCCGCCGTGCGGAGCGCCTCGCCCCAGCCTCGAAGGACCCGGGCGAGGCTCGGTCGAGCGCCCTCCGCCTCGAGGATCCGGACAGCGGCCTGGAAATCGGGCTCCGCCGCGTCCATGTTGCCGGCGCGCGCGACCGCTTCGGCTCGCTTCGAGAGAATGCCGGCCTCGCCGACCGTGTTGTGGATCGATCTGGCCGTCGCGAGGACCTCGTCCCATTGGTCCTCGGGGGTCTCGCCGAGGGCGGCAGTCGAGCCGCCGAGCCAGGCGACGAGTGTCGGCCGCCAGGCCATCCGGTCGACGACGAGGGATAGATCACGGCCGCGCTTCAGCGCGACCCTGGCCTCCTCGAACCGCCCCTCGCGGTGCAGCAGGTCGCCGAGGACCCACGAGCTGGCCATCACGCAGGCCGAGGCGCCGGTCTCGGCGGCACGGGCCACGCACGCCTGGGCGATCGGGATCGCTTCGTCGACCTGGCCGCGCATCGAGCGAAGGATCGATTCGGCGATCTGGGCGTCGAGCTGGGCAATGAGGTCGGCGCTCTTGGCGAGCTCCGTCGCGTTGGCGCTCGCCGCCTCGGCCTTGTCGAACTCGCCAAGCGTCGCGTAACCGATCGCCAACGACCCGCGGGCGAAGGCCGCACCGATCATGTCCTGGTGGCCTTCCATCAGGGGCACGGCCTCCTCCAGCGCCTCCACCCCAGCTCGAACGGGCCCGGTGAACACCTGCATGAGGCCCGCGAGCGCGAGCGGCAGCGCCCGGAGCGACGTGTCGCCGAGCTGCTCGCCGATCTCGGTGACGCGATCGAGGGACCGTCGGACGGCGGGGTCCGCCGCCATGTCGCCGGTCTGGAGGCGGGACAGCGCCAGCAGCAGGTTGATCTCGGCGATCAGCTGGAGGTCGCCGAGCGCCTCGGCGTCGCCCGCCACCGCTTCGAGGTCGTCAATGACCTCGTTGATGTTCCGGAACGTCCAGCTCGCCTTCGACCGGCCGAGCTGGATCTCGATTCGCCGTCGACGCGTCGCCAGGTCGTCCTGCGGCGTCGGGGACGGCAGGAGCGAGGCCGCCCGATCGTAGGCCGAGAACGCCTCCTGGATCGCGTTCCGGTCGATGGCATAGCGGCCCGCGGCCGCGAGATACCCGATGGCCTTGTCCGGCTCGCCGGCCTCCTCGAAGTGCATCCCGAGGACCGCCGCCAGCTCGTCCCGACGTTCCGGGTAGAGGGTCTCGAGCGCGTCGCCGACCTGGCCGTGGAGGACCTTCCGCTCCTGCTTGAGGAGCGATCCGTACGCGGCGTCCTGGACGAGCCAGTGGCGGAACAGGTACTCGAGCTCCGGCATGGACGCCGCCAGTCGGATGAGGCCCTTCGTCTCGAGGGTCTCGAGCTGCGTGTCGGTCGTCATCGTCAGTCCGCTCCGCTGTCGAGGACCCGTTCGAGGACCCGAACGGGGAACTGCCGGCCGATGACGGCCGCGATCCGGAGGCTGCGCTTCGCCGCGTCGGGGAGCTGATCGATCCGGGCGAGCAGGAGACCGTGGAGGGTCTCGGGAATCTCGATCGACGAGATGGCCTCGGTCGCGGTCCAGCGATCGCCACGGAGCTCGATGACCCCGCGCTCGATGAGCATCCGCACGACCTCCTCGACGAAGAACGGGTTGCCTTCGGCCCGAGCCAGGATGATGGCCCGGACCGATTCCGGCAGGGACTCGATCGCAAGCAGGTGCCCGACGAGCTCGCGCCCCTCCGCCTCGGTCAACGGCTCGAGCCGGATCTCGGTCAGGGCGTCGCCGAACATCTCGCGGGCCTGGACGATGAGCGACCAGCCCGGAGCGTCGGTCTCGGGCCGCATCGCGCCGATGAACAGGAGCGGCAGCTCCGTCGCGAGCGGCAGCAGCTGACGAGCCACCTCCACCGACGCGGGGTCCGCCCAGTGCAGGTCCTCGCAGACGACGACGCACGGCCCGTGCGCGGTCAGGCCCCGCAGCAGGCGGAGGGTCGCGGCCGTGTAGCGGGATTGCATGACGCCGGGGTCGGTCTGCGTGATGACCATCTCGTCCGGCCGGAGCGGGAGCGCGAGCAGGTGGGCGAAGTACGGCGCCACGTCCGCGGACTCGGCGCCGATCAGCGTCGCGAGCTCGCGATCCAGGATCTCGCGGGCCTCGGCGTCGGTCGCGTTCAGGCCGATGCCGAGCGTCGAACGGACAAGGTCGATGAGGAGGTGGTACGGCAGGTTCCGGCCATACGACACGCAACGGGCCTCGACCCAGCGTGGCGCTGGCTCGGTGGTCGTGGCCGAGGCCTCGAACCGGTGTCGCAGCTCCGCGAGGAGCCGGCTCTTGCCGATGCCCGGCTCGGCCACGAGGAAGGCGACCCGGCCGCTGCCGCTGCGCAAGATCGGGAGGAGGTCGGAAAGTGCGTCGAGCGGCCCATCACGGCCGACCATCGGACTCTCGAGCCCGACCGAGGCGAGACCCCGCTTCGGGCCCGGGGCGGCCCGTCGGCCCAGGATTCGGTACGCATGGACCGGCTCGGCCTTGCCCTTGACCTCGATACCGCCGAGATCCTCGACGTCGAAGGACTCCTTTGCGAGCCGGAGGGTGTGCTCCGTCACGAGCACGCTGCCCGGCGTGGCCGCGGCCTGCATCCGGGCCGCGGTGTTCATCGCGTCGCCGAGGGCGGTGTACTCGTAGCGCAGGTCGCTGCCGACGTTGCCGACCACGACCGGACCGGTGTTGACCCCGGCGCGGATCCGGAAGTCGATCCCGTGGGTCTGCTTCAGCTGGCGAGCGAACTCGTCGGTGGCCTCGATCATGTCGAGCGCCGCCATGACGGCTCGCTCGGGATCGTCCTCGTGCGCGATCGGGGCGCCGAAGAACGCCAGCATCGCGTCGCCCTGGAGCTGGGCGATCGTGCCCTCGTAGCGGAACACCGCCCGCGACATGTGGTCGAACGCCTCGTTCATCATCGCCGTCCAGTCCTCGGGATCCATCCGCTCGGCGAGCGTTGTCGACCCGACGACATCGGCGAAGACCGCGGTCACGGGCTTGCGCTCGCCGGAGAGCTTCGCGGCCCGCATCTTGTCGATGAGCGGCGCCGGCGCGGCCGCAACGAGTCGCGCCTGGGTGGCCTGGTCGCGGTCGGTCGTGCCCTCGAGCGCCTGGCCGCAGTTGGCGCAGAAGCGCGCGTCGGGGGCGACGGCGGTGTCGCAGCGCGGGCAGGCCCGCGGTGGGGACTGGACGGTCATCGAGCGGCCATCGTACTGCTGGGCGACAACCGTGCCGAACGTGAACCGCTACGGGGCTATTCCAGCCGTGCCTCCGGTTGATTCGGTCGAACGCATGTTCTAACATAGGTCATGCGCCCGAGACCCAGCCAGCGAGACGCCAACGTGCGCTGGTACGCAGCAAACCGAGAACGCGAGATCGAACGGGTCACCAGAAGACAGGCTGCCTCGACTGCGTTTCTTCGCGAGTTGCGAGACCGCCCTTGCGCCGACTGCGGGCGACGATTCCATCCAGTGCAAATGGCCTTTGACCACCGAGACCCGGCGCAGAAGCGATTCACGCTCGCCAAAGCGCTGTTGAAGAACCGGGCAGATCTGCTTGTTGAGGCTG
>Ga0068864_100005000_pt1 | contig 10864 bp, 7 predicted proteins | sample KBSSwiS72_FD_66586 | JGI IMG/M metagenome (GOLD analysis project Ga0068864, IMG submission 66586) | Switchgrass rhizosphere microbial communities from Kellogg Biological Station, Michigan, USA - KBS Switchgrass S7-2 | ecosystem: Host-associated > Plants > Roots > Rhizosphere > Soil ...
CCGCATGTGCGAGCATTGCCTTCGACAAAGGCGTGGGCGAACTGGCGGATGATCTCGCCGCGCGGAAAGTAAGTCTTGTTCGGGTCGTACGACACGGCTGTAACTACGCCAGCAACGCCATTTCCGCCGCCGCCAACTCGGCTCCGTCGTCGCCGCTCGGGAACAGGTGGCCGTACACGTCCATCGTGATGGCGATCGAGGCGTGCCCCATGCGCTGCTGCACCGTCTTGGGCGGCAGTTCGAGGCCGCCGTCAACTTTGCGGTTGATGCACCACGACGCATAGGCTTTTGGTGCTCGTCCAGCACCGGCGCTGTGACACCGGCCGCGAGCAATGTCGGCACCAAGGCGTGTCGGCGCGTTCCGCTTACGTTGACTCGATCCTGCGCCGAGACGCGCTCCAGATTCCTTTGCGTGGTCGCATTTTTCTTCGGAAAACCGGAAGTCCACTTTTCCGCAAAATGCTCTAAGCTTGTCGGGAGGTGGCCTCCGATGACAGCATTCGTTGCGCGCCGTGAACTCCTGCTCGGTCTTGCCGCGCTGCCCCTGGCATCGCGCATCGCCGTCGCCGAGACGTACCCGTCGCGTCCGGTCCGCATCCTGGTCGCGACCTCCGCCGGCGGCGGCACCGACCTCGTCGCGCGCTTCATCGCGCAATGGCTGACCGAGCGACTCGGGCAATCCTTCTTCGTCGAGAACCGGCCCGGTGGCGGCAACAACATCGGCACCGAGATGGCGGCGCGTTCGCCCGCAGACGGCTATACATTGTTCATGGCGAACACGGTCAATACCATCAACAATTCGCTTTATCCAAAGCTCAACTACAACTTCATCGCCGACTTCGCGCCGGTCGCGAATGTCATGGGCACGCCGCTGCTCGTTCTCGTGCATCCGTCGGTAGCGGCAAAAAATGCCGCCGAACTGATCGCGCTCGCCAAGGCCACCCCCGGCAAGCTCAACCTCGCCTCGGGCGGCGTCGGTTCGACCGGTCACATGTCCGCCGAACTGTTCCAGATGATGGCCGGCATCAAGTTCACCCATGTGCCGTATCGCGGCGAGGCGCCCGCGCTCACCGATCTGATCGCCGGCCAGGCGCAGTTGATGGTTTCGACCACCGGCTCGTCGTTGCAGTATGCCAAGGCCGGCACGGTGCGCGCACTCGCGACGACGACCGACGACCGCGTGGCCGAACTGCCCGATGTGCCGCCGCTGTCGAAGACGGTGCCGGGCTATCGGGCCAACGCCTGGAGCGGCCTCTGTGCGCCGAAAGGAACGCCGCCGGAGATCATCACCTTGCTCAACAAGGAGGTGAACCTCGCGATGGCCGATCCGAAGATCAAGGAGCGCATCGCCAGCCTTGGCGGTGTCGCGCTGCCCGGGTCGCCGGAGGACTACGGCGGAACGATCGCGGCCGACACCGACAAGTGGGCCAAGGTCGTGCAGTTCTCCGGCGCGCACGTGAATTGAACGCAACGGTCGGTCAGTTGGTCACGTCAGCTCATGACCCCTTCCGGACAGGCGCCGCAGGCAGTCCCGCCCGGACAGCCGCGGCGGCCGTCTCCACACCTTCGCCCGCGGTCTCTATGTTGAGAACGATCTTGCCTTTCGGCGGTATCAGTCGGCCTTCCAACATCATGTGCGCCTCTCGCGCCTCCGTGAGAGGGAGGACTGCACCTACGCAGCTTTTCAGTTCGCCGCGGTCAATGAGTTCGGCGATTGTGCGCAGCCGCTCGGTCGTCACTTCCACCAAGAAAAAGGCTGCGGTGACCCCGTGGTACTTTGCGCGGTGTTGATCAGGCTGGGACACGGCGGAGATCAGCTTGCCGCCCGGGCGAAGAACCTGAAAGGAACGCATTTGCGTCTCGCCTCCGACGAGATCGAGTACCGCGTCGACATCCTTCACCTCATCCTCGAAACGCTGTGTGTGATAATCCAATACCGTGTCGGCACCGAGGGACCGCACGTACTGGATATCCTTGGTCCCCGCCGTCGCGATTGAACGCAGGCGAGCGCGACGGGCGAGCTGAACTGCGTAGGCTCCGACGTTTCCCGCAGCTCCGTGAATGACCACTGTCTGACCGGCTTCGAGGCGAGCGTGGTCGAACAATCCTTGCCACGCCGTGACCGCGACGACGGGAACGGAAGCCGCTTCGGCATAGCTCAGCGAGCCTGGTTTCTTCGCGAGCATCCCAGCAGAGGCCACAGCGTATTCTGCGTAAGCGCCAAGGAACTGGGCGTTGGTCACACCGAAAACCTGATCTCCGATAGCCATTTCGGAAATGCCGGATCCCACGGCCGCGACTGTTCCGGACAGATCAGAGCCGAGCGTAAGAGGAAGAGGCTGCGGCAAGGCGCTCTTGCCGGCCCTGATCCAGCCGTCCCAGGGACCGACACCTGCTGCGTGAACATCGACAAGAACCTCGCCCGGACCAGGATCTGGCCTAGGAACGCTTTCCAAAACCATCGCTTCCGGCGGTCCAAATTTGTGTACTCGCCACGCCAACATGCAGGAGCGGGCAGGACCTTGGGACGCTTTACCAACGAAGGCGCTTGCCATTCGGGACTCCCTACTCAGACGTGAATCAACATTCCCGGATGAACAACCAACCGATGCTCCTATGCGAACAGCAAAATGCGTTGAACGCGCGGGAACAAAGTACTTTCGAATCCACGGAGCCAAGCGCCCACGACGGCTCAGCTATGCCAGGGAGTGTTGCGGATGCGTGTGCACGCGTTTGGCTTGCGAAATGTGTGATCGCAATGCTCGATATAATCGACGTTGACTGTACCGAACGTCGTCTGCGGCTTCTTCAGGGCCGAGCGAGTCTGAACTTGGATAAACTCATTTTTGAAATCACCGCGCGGAAAGGCGGCGATGACCTGGTCCCGCTGTTCTGGCGTGTACTCATCGTATCCAATCCCGACGACGTCCACTAGAACACCCGCGTTTGTGAGCGCGATTTCCGGCCGCATGTACTGGGGGATACCCGGCGTGGTATGCAAGGCGATGGCTTCCCAAACCAGATCCGCTTTCGGCTCGGGGATGCCATGGCTTCGGAGAAATTCGCGTGCTGCGTCGGCGCCATCAACTTCAAACCGCTTTGTGTCGGTATGATAAGCGTCGACAAGCCCTAAGTCGTGAAACAGCGCCGAGACATAGAGCAGTTCATAATCGAATTTGAGATTTTGGCGGACGCCCTTCATTGCGCCGAACACAAAAACCCGGACGGAGTGGTTGAACAACATCTCAGTCTCATGTTGCCGCACGAGTTCGGCGGCTTCGCGCGCGATCTTGCTATCGGGGATCTTGATGCCAGAGAAGACGTCGGCCATTGTCGAACTCCTATCTCCGTGTCTGCGATCTTGCCGGACGGGTGCATTCATACTGCCCGTTGGTTCTGGTCCTAGTCTCAAACCTGATCAGCTTGCATCCAGGCGCCGAAGGCGGCGTCGCGGAATTGTAGAACACCGTCCCCTCACCTCTTACAGCTTGCGTGAGGGCGGCAAAGGCGGTCGGGACAGGCCTCCACGTCCATAATCCGGCTTTGCAAAAAGACGTGGATGCCCGCGGTACAAGCGCTTTCGCGCGCGTTTTCGACGCGCTATGCGCGAGCATGACGATTAAACCTGATTCTGCTCTAGGATCGCTCCCTGGTCGGCGCCCCGCCGACGCGGCGGAGGGGAAACTGAGGTCGGTTCGCAAGGGTTTATCCAGGGCGCTCCGCTGGCTCCTCGCCGTCATCTGGTTCGTCTTCCGGGCCTTGGTGGTGGCGTGGGCCACGCTGGCCATCTACTACTCGAACCTGCCATGGCCGGAATTACGGCTGGGGCTGGCCGTGGTCTTTGCCGCGTTCGCGGTCTGGGCGCTCTGGTTGTCGCCGCGACGGCGCGATCGCGTGGCCTTCATCCTGGTCTTCGCCGGTGTCGTCGCGTGGTGGATCGCCATCCCGCCCTCGCACGACCGCAATTGGCGTCCGGAAGTCGCGGTGATGCCGCGCGCCTTCATCGACGGCGACCGGGTGCAGATCACCGGGGTGCGCAACTTCGAGTACCGCAGCCGGAACGATTTCACGGTGCGTTACGAAGAGCGCGAGGTGTCGCTCTCACACCTGAGCCGGCTCGATTTCTATGTGTCCTATTGGACCGAGGGGCTGGTGGGGCACACCTTCGTGAGCTTCATCTTCGACAACGCACCGCCGCTGAGCATCTCCATCGAGACACGGCCGGAGGTGGGCGAGGGCTTCGATCCGATCGCCTCGCTGTTCAAGCAATTCGAGCTGATCTACGTGGTCGGCGACGAGCCTGACGTCGTGGGGGTGCGCACCACCCACCGCCGGGAGACCGTCTACCTCTACGGTCTCAACGCTGACGTGGAGAAAGTGCGCGAGCTGCTGCTGGTCTACCTCGCGCGGATCAACGAGCTTGCCGACCGGCCGGAATGGTATCATCTCCTGAGCAACAGCTGCACGATCAACATCATTCGCTACTTGAATGCCGCAGGCCGCAAAGGCAGGTTCGACATCCGCCATCTCTTCAATGGCCTCATCGACAGCTACCTCTACCACTCGGGCCGGATCGACACCTCGCTGCCGTTCGACGAGCTGCGCAGGCGCTCGCTGATCAACGCGGCCGCGCAAGCGGCTGACGGAGCAACCGATTTCCCGGATCGCATTCGCGCAGGCCTGCCGACGATCCCGCACTGATTGCGCAAGCCACTCATTCATCCGCGAATTTGCGGATGCGGTCCGGTTCACCGGCCGCCCAGCGAATTTCAACCCGGATGTTGCGGCCGACGTTCACTAGTCTAACTCTTGATTTTTGCGGCCTTCTCGGCATCCCACCACCAGACAGCCGGAAATGCCGCGCCGCCGTAATTGGGCAGCGCATCCGGTTTGCCGAAGCGGTCCCAGCGCGCCGCGCGCAACCTGTCATCGGTGAATAGCGGCACGACATACTGGTTCCACAGCAGGACACGGTCGAGCGCCCTGGTGGCTGCCACCAGCTCGGCGCGACTCTTGGCGAAAATCACCCGGTCGATCAGGGCATCAATCGCCGGATTCTTGATGCCGACGTAGTTGCGCGAGCCCGGCGTATCGGCCGCCTGGGAACTCCACAAGTCGCGTTGCTCGTTGCCGGGCGACAGCGACTGCGGCCACGTGGCGATCATGATGTCGAAGTCGAAATCGCGCAGCCGGTTCTCGTATTGGATGTCGTCGACACTTCGCACGCTGACGTCGATACCCAGACGAGCCAGCGAGGGCTTGTAGAAGAGAATGAAGCGCTCCGATCCCAGCGGATCGCTGGTCACATTCAGAATCTCGGCGCTCAACACCTCGCCGGTCCGGACGTTGACCTGCTTGTGGTCGCGCACCTCGTAGCCTGCCGCCGCCAAGAGCCGCATGCCCTCCTGCAGATTCGCACGTACCTTCTCGGGTGTGCCCGCCACCGGATTGGCATACGGAGTGGTGAACACCTCGGGCGGGACTTTGTCGCGCAGCGGCTCCAGTATCTTGAGCTCCTCCCCCTGCGGCAGGCCGGAGCACGCGAGCTCGGTGCCCTCGAAGTAGCTGTCGATCCGCTGGTACTGGCCGAAGAAGAACTGCTTGTTCATCTCCTCGAAATCGAACGCAAAATTGAACGCTTGGCGCACCCTGGGATCCCGGAACTTGTCGCGCCGCAGGTTGAAGGCAAAGGCCCGCATGATCCCGCGGTCGCGCTGGGGGAATTCCTCGAGCACGACCCGCTTGTCCTTGACCGCGGAGAAATCGTAAGCCATGGCCCAGTTCTTGGCGCTGTTCTCGATGCGCCAGTCGGTATGGTCGCCCTTGAAGGCTTCTAGTGCGATCGTCGGATCGCGAAAATACTCGTAGCGAACCTCGTCAAAGTTGTCGCGCCCGATATTGACGTTCAGATCCTTGGCCCAATAGTCCTTCACCCGTTCATAGACCACCCTGCGACCGGCGACGAATTCCTTGATGCGGTAGGCGGCATTGCCGAGCGGCGGCTCGAGTATGGTGGCGCCGATGTCGCGCTTCTTGCCCGCGCCGTCGGTTCCTTCCCACCAGTGCCTGGGCAGCACCCTGAGCTGCCCGAGGACGATCGGCATTTCATGATTGCCGGGAGAGCCGAGCGTGAACGTGACCTCGCGCTCGCCGCTCTTCTCCACTTTCTCGACGTCGCGATAGAAGGCGCCGATGAAGGGATTGGTTTTCTTGAATGCCTCGAAGGAAAAGATCACGTCCTCGACCGTGATCGGGGTGCCGTCGTGATGGCGCGCGGCCGCGCGCAGGCGAAAGGAGATGGTTGTAAAGTTCGGGGAATGACCGACCTCTTCGGCGATCAGCCCGTAGTTGGCCATCGGCTCGTCGAGCGATGCCACCATCATTGTGTCGCAGATCGTGCCGGCGGCGGCGGCGAACAAACCCTTGAGGCCGGCGACCACCTGGTTGAAGTTGTCGAACGTGCCGAGCGCCGCCAGGCGCAAGGTCCCGCCCTTCGGCGCCTGCGGATTGACGTAGTCGAAGTGCCTGAAGCCGGCCGGATATTTGAGGTCGCCGGACAGCGGCAGACAGTGTCCCCACTGCACCCCGGAGCCTTGCGCGCGCGCCGGCGTGGCGGACCACAGGACCGCGCCAGACCAGGGAGACATGGCCGCAAGCGCGCCGGTACGAAGAACAGAGCGACGGGTAAAACGCAAGGGAACCTCCAGAAGCCGAGCGCTGAGTCGACCTAGGCGATGAATCCCGATCTCGGTTGGATCAGCCGGCTGACGAGCGCTGATAGATGCGCGGGCGACCCGCTATCTTCCCCTAGATAAGCGCCGCCGCCAAGAGGAATGTAAGCAAGCCGTATCCTCCGCAGGATGCCTATGCCTTGTGCTCGGTCGCCGCTGATCTGCGTGCCACCGCGACCGTGGACGGGAACAAAGTGCAACGAGGGAACCCGGAATCCAGTAACCACCGCCGACGATTACTGGATTCCGGGCTCGCGCCACCGATCTCGGGTTTACCCGAGATCGGCATTTAAATATGCCCAAGTCGGCTAGAGCCGACTTGGGTGGCGCGCCCCGGAATGACCGCGGATCGATTCAACACGAGTGGAAAAAGCTCCAGTGCCGTTGCATGCGCGCGGTCGCGCCGTCAGGTGCCCTGCACGATCCGCTGCGCATCGCTGACCAGCATTTGCAGATGCCGCTCGTCGCGGAAGCTCTCGGCGTAGACCTTGCACACGGCTTCCGTACCGGACGGACGCGCCGCGAACCAGCCGCCGGACGTGACCACCTTCAAGCCGCCGATGGGAGCGTTGTTCCCCGGGGCGTGCGTGAGCTTCAGAAGGATCGGCTCGCCGGCCAGGCTCGCGGTCTTGACCGATTCGGGCGAGAGCCGCGCCAGCTTCGCCTTCTGTTCCGGCGTCGCCGGTGCGTCGATGCGGGTGTAGTAGGCCGGACCGAATTGCGCCGTGAGCGCGGTGTAGCGCTCGCCCGGATCCCGGCCGGTACGCGCGGTGATCTCGGCGGCCAGCAGGTTCATGATCGGTCCGTCCTTGTCGGTCGTCCATACGCTGCCATCGCGGCGCAGGAAGCTGGCGCCGGCGCTCTCCTCGCCGCCGAAGCAGCACGAGCTGTCGAACAATGCAGGCGCAAACCACTTGAAGCCCACGGGCACTTCGAACAGCCGGCGGCCCAGCTTGTTCACGACGCGATCGATCATGCCGCTGCTGACCACGGTCTTCCCAATCGCGGCGCTCGCCGGCCAGTCGGGCCGGTGCGTCAGCAGATAGTCGATCGCCACCGCCAGGTAGTGGTTGGGATTCATCAATCCTGCCGTCGGCGTGACGATGCCATGCCGATCGGAGTCCGGGTCGTTGGCGAACGCGACCCGATAGCGGTCCTTGAGGCCGACGAGCCGGGCCATCGCATAGGGGCTCGAGCAGTCCATCCGGATGGCGCCGTCGTGGTCGACGGTCATGAACGAGAAGGACGGATCGATTTGAGGATTGGTGACCGCAATGTCGAGGCCGTAGATCGAATTGATCAGGTCCCAGTAGCCCGCGGCGGCGCCGCCGAGCGGGTCGACCGCGAGCGCCAGCTTCGCGCCGCGGATGGCATCCATGTCGATGACGTTTCGCAGGTCCTCGACATAAGGGCGCATGAGGTCGCGCTGATGCGTCGTCTGGCTGCTGATGGCGGCCTGCAGCGGCAGCCGCTTCACCCCCGCATTGCCGTCGCGAAGCAGGGCGTTGGCGCGCGCCTCGATCCACTTGGTGACATCGGTGTCGGCCGGCCCGCCGTTGGGCGGATTGTACTTGAAGCCGCCGTCCTCCGGCGGATTGTGCGAGGGCGTGATGACGATGCCGTCGGCGAGGCCATCGCTGCGCCCGCGATTGTGGACGAGGATGGCGTGAGAAATGACAGGTGTCGGCGTGAATCCGTCATCTCGCTGAATGACGGTCGGCACGTCGTTGGCGGCCAGAACCTCCAGCGCCGTGCGCTGCGCCGGCCCCGAGAGCGCGTGCGTGTCCTTCCCCATGTAGAGCGGACCCGTGATCGTCTGCTCATGCCGATAGTCGCAGATCGCCTGGGTGATCGCCAGGATGTGCGGCTCGTTGAACGAGCCGCGCAGGGATGTTCCGCGGTGCCCGCTGGTCCCGAAGCTGACCTGCTGGGCGGGATCGTCCGGATCCGGCCGGCGCTCGAAATAGTCCCGTTCCAGCCGCGGGAGATCAACCAGCATCGCCTTTGGGGCCGGCTTGCCGGCCAGTGGTGAAAGCGCCATTCCGTCTCCGTCTCGTGCGTAGCCGCTTAGGCTGGACGCAAGGCAGTTGCCGCGCACTCGATGTGCCCGCCTCCCCCAACGCAAGATTAAGACGCGACCCGGGCTTGCCCGGGGCGCGCGGGGAGGGAGCAGACCGAGTCTGCCGCGCGAGCTGACTCCATCTCAACGGAACACGCCTTATCCCACCGGGCAAGGCTTGGCGTGCCATATCTCGGACGCGTATTGCGCGATGGTCCGGTCGCTGGAGAACTTGCCGGAACCGACCACGCAGAGATCGGAAGGTTCTTGCGGCGGGTTACGTCAGGCCCGGCAACAACCGGAAGAGACAGACAACCGGGCGTGCCGCAATGACTGCAGTCTATCGCCGCGAATGCCGCCTTATGATCCCCGCCAGGCCACGCAGACCTTCGTCGATCTTTTTTTCCCCAATCATGCCATATCCGAACACCAATCCGTTCAGAGCCGGCGAGCTTTTCGCGAACGCGTCAAGCGGCGTTACTTCGATGCCGATTTCCGCAGCGCTTGCGGCAACGACGCGAGCGCCGACAGGCGTCAGCAGCCTCGCCGCCAGATGCAGGCCGGACTCGCCTCCCATGGGCTGCAACTGTTTGCCGCAGTGGTCCGCCAGGGCGCGAAGCAGCTCGCCGCGGCGGCGACCATAGACCGTTCGCGCCTTTCGAACGTGGCGGGCCATGTGACCTTCGTCGATGAATATTGCGAGTGCCTCCTGTGCGAGCACGGTCCCATGCCAATCGGCGATCCGCTTGGCTTCGACAAGGGCCGGCTGCGCCCATTTGGGGACAACGACAAAGCCGAGCCTGATCTCGGGAAACAGACTTTTTGAGAATGTACCCACGTAGAAGACGAGGTCCGTTTGATCGAGCGTCTTCAGCGCATCAAGGGACCGGCCGTCATACCGGAACTCGGAATCGTAGTCGTCCTCGATAACAGCCGCGTCGTGCGATTGGGCAAAATCGAGCAAAGTCATACGGCGGCGAGGAGACATGACGATGCCCAGGGGAAACTGGTGGCTGGGCGTCACGCAGATGACGCGTGTCGTAGATGGCAGTTGATCCACGACAAGGCCTTCCGAGTCGACGGCGACGGTAACCAGCTTCGCGCCGGCCGCAGCGAAAGCCGCCCGCAGCGGCGGATAGCCCGGTTCTTCAACGGCTACCGTGGTCTTCCCGGGCGTCACCAGTATCCGCGCAATCAGGTCGAAGGCCTGCTGGGCGCCGGCGGTGACGACAACATCGTCGGCTTGGCAGGCCACCAGCCTTGCAAATGAAACATGCTTCGAGATGGCGTCGCGAAGCACGTGCCGACCTTCAGGTTCGGCATAGGCCGTCGGAGACTTCGACAGCGTCCTGAGCGCTCGCGCGGTCACGCGCCGCCAGACCTGAAGCGGAAGCAACGACCGGTCGGGAAGACCGACCCGGAAATCAAAACGCGGTGTTGCGGCTGGCCTTGGGCGTAGCGATCTTGCCGACCCGCGCCAGAATGCGGCCAAGCGCCCGTCTCCGCCGGCTTCCGTGGCGTGGCTCTTTCGCGGGTTTTGGCGCGGACGCACGTCGGCCACAAAGGTACCGGCGCCCGGACGCGAGGTCAGGTAGCCCTCGCTGAGCAAGAGGTCGTAGCTCGCAATGGCCGTGTTGCGCGACACGCCCAGATGCATTGCAAATGCTCGCGTGGACGGCATGCGAAGGCCGGGCTGCAGCCGCCCGTCAAGGATCGCGGCCCTTAGCTGCTCATGCAAGTTCCGAAGCAGGCGTCGCGATCCCTTGCCGGGAAGGCGGATCGGAAGCTCCAGAACTGGCTCCATGCTTTTTTCCAAGATTGGTACTTTTTTAGTACCACTCGTTTCGGCATGATTCAATGCATCCAGGGATCGCTGGGCAGGGCCCGACGACCCGCGCACTCGCGAGGACGCAAGGATGCACACGCATATCGACCAACATCACGTCGCCGCTCTCGATTCGTCCATGGCTTACAGGGAAGTGGGGGCGAGCGGCCGGGCCGTCGCGCTCTTCCTGCACGGCAATCCGACCTCGTCGTTCATCTGGCGCAACATCATGCCGCAGGTGGCACCCGT
>Ga0068864_100005002_pt1 | contig 10862 bp, 8 predicted proteins | sample KBSSwiS72_FD_66586 | JGI IMG/M metagenome (GOLD analysis project Ga0068864, IMG submission 66586) | Switchgrass rhizosphere microbial communities from Kellogg Biological Station, Michigan, USA - KBS Switchgrass S7-2 | ecosystem: Host-associated > Plants > Roots > Rhizosphere > Soil ...
CGAAAACCATACCTTTGCAGACTTTTCAGGCAAGAAATATGAGTCAGAAATACAGGGAATATCAGCATCTCAATTTACCGTCGATCGGGCAGGAAATATTGGCGAAATGGTCAGCTGAAAATGCATTTGAAAAAAGCGTGAGCCTTCGGGAAGGAGCCACCCAATTTGTATTTTATGAAGGTCCGCCCAGTGCCAATGGCATGCCCGGTATTCACCATGTGATTTCAAGAACATTAAAGGACCTGGTTTGCCGCTATAAAACCATGAAGGGTTTCCAGGTAAAAAGAAAAGGAGGATGGGATACACATGGTCTGCCGATCGAATTGGGAGTCGAGAAAGAATTAGGAATTACAAAAGAAGACATCGGTAAGAAAATTTCGGTTGAAGAATACAACCAGAAATGTCGTGAAGCGGTCCTTCGCTATAAAGATAAATGGGATGATATAACGAGAAAAATGGGTTATTGGGTTGACTTGAATGATCCCTATATCACTTTCAAAAATGAGTATATCGAAACATTATGGTGGTTGCTCAGTGAGTTGTATAAAAAAGGATTGTTGTATGAAAGTGTAAGCATTCAGCCTTATTCACCGGCTGCCGGTACGGGATTAAGCAATGCTGAACTGAATATGCCGGGAACATATAAAGACGTCAAGGATACTAGTGCTGTTGCAATGTTCAAAGCAGTAAAAAATGAGAAAAGTAAATTCTTATTTGATGCTGCAAAGTCCGATGAGGTTTTCTTCCTGGCATGGACGACCACGCCCTGGACACTTCCTTCCAACCTGGGATTAACGGTTGGTAGCAAGATCGATTATGTATTAGTGAAAACGATCAACCCTTATTTGCATAACGAAATAAGTATTGTTCTTGCCAAAGCATTGCTCAGCAAATATTTCAAACCAGAGAATGAAAATGCCGAATTTGCTGAATATAAAAATGACGGTAAAAATCTCCCGTATAAAATACTTGCTGAATTTAAAGGGAACAAAATTGAAGGTTGCGAATATGAACAACTGCTCCCTTATGAAGCAAACTCATTAAAAGCAATTCAGGAAGAAACTCCCGGTGCAAAACCATTCAGGGTTTTGGTTGGCGATTTCGTAACAACTGAAGATGGTACTGGTATCGTTCATACGGCCCCTGCATTTGGTGCGGATGACTTTAGAGTGGGAAAGAAATATACTATCGGTATTCTTACGATGGTTGACCGGGAGGGAAAATTTGTAGATGGATTAGGTGAATTCAGCAATCGTTATGTAAAAAACTATAAAGATCAAAAAGATTATGTTGATGTAAATGTTGATATAGCTGTTAAACTTAAGAAGGAGAACCGGGCATTTAAAGTTGAGAAATATGAGCATAGTTATCCGCATTGCTGGAGAACTGATAAACCGGTTTTGTATTACCCTCTGGACGCCTGGTTTATCAAAACAACTGCTATTAAGGACAGGATGGTTGAATTGAATAAAACCATTAACTGGAAGCCGAAATCAACTGGCGAGGGAAGATTTGGTAACTGGCTGGAGAATATGGTGGATTGGAATCTGAGCCGTTCAAGATTTTGGGGTACTCCATTACCCATTTGGAGAACAGAAGATGGCGAAGAAGAAATTTGTATTGGTTCAATAGAAGAGTTGAATGAAGGAATACGTAAAGCAAATGAAGTATTGGGTGGTGATGTGAACAAACATTACCTGCATGAAGGTATTCTGGATCTGCATAAACCTTATGTTGACGAGATTGTTTTAGTCAGCAAATCAGGTAAACCAATGAAACGTGTTCCTGATCTGATCGATGTATGGTTTGACAGCGGCGCCATGCCTTATGCCCAGTGGCATTTTCCGTTTGAAAACAAAGAGACATTCAAACAATCATTTCCTGCCGATTTTATTGCAGAAGGTGTTGATCAGACAAGAGGCTGGTTTTATACATTACATGCTATAGCTGCATTAGTTTTTGATTCTGTTGCTTACAAAACTTGTGTATCTAATGGACTTGTGCTGGACAAGAATGGTAACAAGATGAGCAAACGATTAGGCAACGTTGTCGATCCGTTCAAAACAATTGAAACATTCGGTGCCGACGCTACACGATGGTATTTGGTCACCAATGCTTCGCCATGGGATAATATGAAGTTTGACCTGGATGGTATTAAGGAAGTACAACGGAAATTCTTCGGGACTCTTTATAATACCTACCAATTTTTTGTTTTATACGCCAATGTAGACGGATTCTCGTTCAAAGAAAAATATATACCGCTGAATGAAAGACCTGAGATCGACCGATGGATACTTTCTTCGTTGAACACGCTGGTGAAGACGGTAAATGAATATATGGATGACTATGAACCAACACAAGCCGGTCGAGATGTTGAAGATTTTGTTGATGGGCATTTGAGCAATTGGTATGTGCGTTTGTGCCGCAGAAGGTTTTGGAAAGGAGAATATGAACATGATAAAGTTTGTGCTTATCAAACTTTGTATGAATGTTTAGAAACGGTATTGCGATTGATCGCCCCGATCTCTCCATTCTTTAGCGATGCAATCTTCTGCAATTTAAATTCGGTCACAGAGCGTTTCAAGGGATCATCAATTCATCATGCCGAATTTCCTAAAGCGAATGAAGCAGTAATAGATGCTGTATTAGAAGAAAGAATGCAATTGGCACAGGATGTATCATCCCTGATCTTATCATTACGCAAAAAACAAAATATAAAAGTTCGCCAGCCTTTACAGAAGGTTTTGATCCCGGTATTGAGCTCTTCAATGAAAGAGCAATTGCAAAAAGTTGAGGACCTGATCAAAGCTGAAGTAAATATAAAAGCGATTGAATACCTGTCACCCGATAATAGCTTTATTAAGAAAAAAGTCAAACCGAATTTTGTTGCGCTAGGCAAAAAACTGGGATCAAAGATGAAGACTGTATCTGCTGCCTTATCAGCATTTACCCAGGAGCAGATCGCCTCACTGGAAAAACAAGGCCAATACAATTTAATGGTTGATGGTGAAAACCTGGTTTTACAATTATCAGAAGTAGAAATAACAAGTGAGGACATTCCCGGCTGGTTAGTTGCCAGCAAAGGGAACTTAACGGTGGCACTGGATGTAACCGTGACCCCTCAACTGGAAAATGAAGGCAATGCCCGTGAGTTTGTGAACCGTATTCAAAAAATCCGCAAAGACAATGGTTTTGAACTGACTGATCGTATAATTGTAAAAGTCTCTGCCAGTAATGGATTAAAAAATTCTTTGGTAGAGTATAACGACTATATTTGCGCCGAAATTCTGGCAGATAGACTGGAAATTTTGCCTGAAATAGACAGTGGTACTGAAATTGAAGTGAATGATATTCAACTAAAAGTGATTGTTTCAAAAAAAGCCTGAACTTATGGCTAGTAAGAAAAAACCGGCGGCAAAAAAAGCTGCCAAGCCCGCAAAGAAAGCGGTTGCTAAAAAATCGGCTCCAAAAAAGCCAGTTAAAAAAGCAGCTCCTAAAAAACCGGTGGTTGCAAAAGCAGCTAAACCTGTTGCAAAAAAAGCAGAAAAACCTGCTAAGCCAATTGTAAAACCAGTGGCTACAGCGCCTGCTGCACCTAAACCGATTGAAAAACCCGTCGTTGCCAAAAAGCCAAACGCAAACGATCCTAAATCCCTTGTAACAATTAAACCCCCTATAAAACAAATTTTGAAAAAAGAACCCCCCAAACCGTCAAAAGTTGTGTTACCAAAGATCACAACTAAAAGTTCAGTGAAATATGAACCTGAGTTTACTAAATCAGTTTTAGACAGCCAATCTCTTGAAAATTCAGGACCAACTATGAGATATTCAGACCCTGAGTTGAACGAATTCCGTGAAATTATCCAGAAAAAATTGGATGCTGCTAAAAAAGAACTGGCATACTTGCAGGGCTTGATAACACGTAAGGATGAAGGTGGTGATATGGATGAAGGCCGCTATATGACGATGGAAGATGGAAGTGTGAGCATGGAAAGGGAACAATTGAGCCAGATGGCCAGCCGCCAGATCACATTTATCGATCACCTGGAAAAAGCGATGATGCGTATAGAAAATAAGACCTATGGCATTTGTCGTGTTACAGGTAAGCTGATCGATAAAGCCAGGTTGCGTGCAGTACCTCATGCTACATTAAGTATCGAGGCTAAGCAAATGATGAATAAATAAAAGGGACTTATTAATAAACTGAAAATCTCCGGGTGTAACTCAGGAGATTTTTTTTATACTTGTTATTTCCTGGTTCTGTCCAGAAAAATCTGGAAACTAACCCCGATAGAAGCACCGTGATTTGTAAACTTCTGAGTCGGGTTACTCTCAGTTCTTGTATCAATACTCCCATTATTATCAACATCTATTTCAGTCTTCTTTTTGAAAGTGCTTTTTGTGTATGAATAAGTATATCCTGCAAAAAAGTCGAGACCCGTATTATTATTCAGCATTTTGGTAAATCCAATACTAAGACCTCCATTTAAAAAAAAATCTCCGGATGATTTTCCATCATAAGTATATTTATCATTTCCACTGAATGTAAAACCTTTTGATGTACTTGAGCCGGTTCCAAAATTTAAATTCAATTGACCAAAGGGTAACAAATTACCATCTGGTTTAAAATAATTTCTTGCAAATCCACCAAGCCCGATATTAAACCGGCTTGAATTATCCTTATTAAAAGTATTACCAGTTGCATCGCTTTTATCTGTTAGTTTGGATTTATTATACGAAAGAGTAAGCAAAGTGCCTATTGCCGTATTATCTGAAACAAACCAGCCCATTGATGGACCAAAACTAAAACCTCCATTGCTTGTGTTGGATGTAAATCCCGTTGTTGGTGCAGGATAACTGTATTCTGATTTCCCCGAATTGTAAAAAACAGTTCCTACCGTAGCGCCTACCATACGGGTGCCTTTTTTAATTTGTGAGATTGCAGGTAAAGCAGTTATGATAATAAATAAAAGTATTAATACGGTTCTGAACATATTTAAAAGTGTTGTCGTTAAGGGTCAAAAGTAGCTGTTAGCAGCCTAGCAGACAAATGGACATTGAGAGGATTTTTTTTAGAAATCTGGCTTCGGAATGATTTTTTTTCCTTTATCTTTAAATCTCCGTGAAAAGCCTTTTTTAGATTTTACTCTTCAACTACATTAACTGCCAAAACAAACATTATGAGAAAACTCATATCTCTATCTATTCTTTTATTTGCATTAAGTTTTATCATCGTTAATTGTACTAAAGAAGGTCCTGAAGGCCCTGTCGGAGCCTCTGGTCCGCAAGGAGCTGCAGGTATTAATGGTACTAATGGAACTAACGGTGCTACCGGTCCTGCTGGTCCTGCTGGTCCTGTTGGCCCCGCCGGTCCTGTTGGTCCTGCCGGTCCTGCTGGTTCGGCCAATGTAATTTATTCTGCATGGTTTACACCTGCGCAATATGGTGGATGGGTGGATACTACTATTAATGGCCAGGCCACACAGAAAAAATTTAACAGACCTGTATCGAATATAACTCAAGCTATCTTAGATCAGGGAGTGGTTATTACATATATGAAATTAAATCCCGATGGATTAGGAGGTACAACGCTCGCAGTAAGACAGTTGCCCTATGTGAATCCTGGGTCAAATTCCATGTTTTTTGACTTACCAAGAGTAGGAAGTCTCACTATTGCTAATGTAACTGTGACAGGAGGGGCAGTTGCTGCTTCTGCTACCAATTTGGAATTTCGATATGTCATCATTCCCGGCGGAGTTGCAGGCCGAATGATGAGTGGAGCAACTAATACAGGCTACACAATTGATCAGCTTAAAGCAATGTCTTACGAAGAACTATGTAACGTTTTAAATATTCCTGCAGATGGTTCAAATATTGGTCAATAATTGATTTGCATAGTATCTTAAATGAACTCCGGTTAATTTTTATCCGGGGTTTTTTTTATTCTATCTTAAATTGTGCATCTAAAAAGCAGAAGTGAGAAAACTTTTTTTTATACCAGTTTACTTACTGGTAAGCATTAAATTATTATCACAATCACGGATTATTTCAGGACCGATGCTTGGCCCGGTAGAATTGCGTGATGCGAAAATCTGGGTTGAAGTTTCACCGGACGTAAGATCTGTTTCTTTACAATATTATAAAGCAGGAGAGCCGTTAAGTTCAAAATCGATAATCTATAAGGGCGAATTGGGGAATGAGTTCAATCCAATAACATTTACAATTGGCAGATTAGATTTTAATACAACTTACCAATATAAGATAGTGATCAATGGAAAGACTACAAATTCAGGTGGTCAGTTCACAACAAAAGATCTATGGCAATGGCGAAAAGATCCACCATCATTCAGTTTCTTAACCGGTAGTTGTTCCTATTTCAATGAATCTGTTTTTGACCGTCCGGGGAAGCCTTATGGTCGTGATTCATCTATTTTTGAAACAATGGCTAAAGAAAAAGCCGCATTTATGGTATGGTTGGGTGATGTATGGTACACGAGAGAAGTGGATTATTACAGCAAATGGGGACTTTGGTACAGAGCAAGCAGGGATCGGTCACTGCCGGTATTGCAAAATTTTTTAAAGTCAATGCCACAGGTGGCTATCTGGGATGATCATGATTACGGTCCGAATGATATTGGAACTAATTATATACTTAAGAATGACAGTCGTGAAGTATTTTCAAAGTATTTCTGTAATCCATCTGCAGGTGAAAATGGACAAGGTATCTATACCATGGTAAGTTGGGGTGATGCCGACATTTTTTTAACTGATGATCGCTGGTGGCGTAGCGCTGATAACACGAAAGATTCAGTAGATGGCAAACCCAATCCTGAAAAAAGAATGTTGGGAAAACAACAAATGGATTGGCTGAAAAATTCTTTGTTGTACAGTAACGCCACCTTTAAAATTATTGCGGTAGGATCACAGGTGCTTAACCCGGTTTCTCCTTACGATAAATGGTGGGATTTCCCGGCTGAATATGATGAACTGATGAACTTCCTGGAAGAGTATAAAATCAATGGAGTCTTGTTTTTAACCGGTGATCGTCATCATAGCGAGATCATAAAGGTTAGCCGCAACGACACCTATCCTTTATATGATATTACTGTATCACCACTTACCTCTAACGGATATCCATTTCGGGATAAGGAGAAAAACAATCCTTACAGGGTTATCGGATTTGATCTGAAACAGAATTATGGAAGATTTTCTTTTAGTGGGAAAATAAATGATAGAAAACTAACGGTTGAATTTTTCGGTCTAAAAGGAGAAAAGCTTGGCGAATGGAGTATTCATGAAAAAGATTTGAAAACTCCGAAATAATTTTGCAGTTATGACAATTCATTTTGAATATAACAAACAACAAGTGCTGCAGGCGTTACGCTATCATTTTATAAGTCGCCCGGAAATAAAATTCATGATCATACTTGTGAATGCGTTTGCTATATTATCATTTGTACTTTATTTATTTAAATATATTTCACCCTTTGCTTTTATGGTCGGGGCTTTGCTCTGGATCATTTTAATGATCAGCTTTTGGTTTTTTATGCCTGCTATGGTTTACAGAAGAGCGGCGACTTTTAAAGACAGGTTTAGCATGAGCTTCGATAATCAGTCATTTACCCTGGCACATGAGCGGGGCTCTAAGTCATGGTCATGGAGTTCATTAAGCTCCTATATGGAAAGCCCTCATTTTTTTCATTTGTATTTTGATACCCGCTCCTTTTTTTTGGTGCCAAAAAGCGGTTGTAAAAATGCTGATGAAGTATATGAGCTCAGGCAATTGATAAAATCACATGTGAAGAAAGGCTAAATTATTATAGTTCGATATTCTTTTGATGAACAATTCTGTAAATACAAAAAAAATTTATTTCCTGTCCGATTTTCATCTCGGCGCCCCTGATCATGCTTCAAGCCTGGAAAGGGAAAGGATCATTGTCCGGTTCTTAGATGAAATAAAAAATGATGCTTCTGAAATTTTCCTGGTAGGAGATATGTTTGATTTTTGGCATGAATACAGAAAAGTAGTACCCAAAGGATATGTAAGATTATTGGGGAAATTGGCTGAACTTTCTGATAAAGGAATTCCCCTGCATTTTTTTGTTGGCAATCATGATATGTGGATCAAAAATTATTTTCAAAATGAATTGAACATGCAGGTTTATTTTGAGCCAAAGGAATTTGAACGGAATGGAAAAAAATTTTTGATTGGTCATGGAGACGGATTGGGGCCAGGAGATCATGGTTATAAAAGATTAAAAAAAGTATTTCGTAACCCGGTTTGTCAATGGTTGTTTGGTATTCTGCCACCTGCATGGGGAGTAGGTATTGCAAACTATATGAGCCGCAGAAGCCGGATGCAAACTACCGAAGAAAAATTTTTAGGTGAGGAGAAAGAATGGCTGCTTATTTATAGTAAGGAGACATTGCAAAAGACATTTTACAATTATTTTGTATTTGGTCATCGCCATTTGGCTATTGATTATCGTCTCTCCAATGATGCCCGGTATATTAATTTGGGTGATTGGATACGCTATTATACTTATGCAGTATTCGACGGAGACAAATTGGATCTGAAATCTTATTTGGGAAAGGACGACAAAATAATCCGCAACTGATGAAGTTATATATAACGATCTTGTTTTTTCTGGCATGTGGGTTAACCACACTGGCCCAGTCGGATTCATCATTTCAGCACATCAAAAACATTTATGGAGATATAGTAGATTTTGCAGTCGATAATCTTGACAATATTTACCTGCTTAATAGTAAAAACCAATTAAAGAAATTAAACGGAAATGGCGACTCAGTGGCCATCTATAATGATGTAAAACATTATGGAAAAGCTACCCTGATCGACGTTTCCAATCCGCTTAAGGTTTTATTGTACTATAAAAACTTTGGAACAGTGGTCATGCTGGACCGGTTTTTAAATTTTAAAAATGCAATTGATCTGCGCAGTCAGAATATTTTACAGGCAAAAGCAATTAGCCAGTCGTATGATAATAAGATCTGGGTATATGATGAATTGGAAAATAAACTGAAAAAAATAGATGAAGATGGCAAATTGCTATTGGAAACATCCGATTTTCGTTTATTATTTGATGAAACCGTATCTGCACAAAGCATAACAGATGCTGACCTGAATGTCTACTTATATGATTCGTCTAAAGCCGTTTATGTTTTTGATTATTATGGTGCATTGAAAAATAAGATTCTTATCAATGGCTGGAAAAATTTTAAAGTAAGCGGTAAATATATTTTCGGATCCGTTGCAGATACTTTATACAGGTACGAGATAGAAAATCACCGGTACGATCAATGGAAGATGCCTGTACAAATAAAAAATAGTAATGCCTTCAGTTTTTCCACTTCCAGGTTATATGCGTTAAAAAAGGATCGACTTGAAATTTTCTTATTCCGGTAATTAATACTCCTTCTTATTGAATATTTTTGCGACTCAATTTGCAGAATGGCATGAATGATTTCTTTGAACAAATAATATTAGATAACACGGTGAGAGAGTATTGTGTTGTTTTCGGCGTAATTCTTTTTACACTCATTTTAAAACGCCTCATTTCCAAATACCTGGCCGGGCTTTTATTCAAGGTTGTAAACCGCATCTGGAGAGATGTAGATAAAAGATCGTTTACCGGTCTTGTAATTAAGCCACTTGGTTTTTTCCTGTTGATCCTTGTTGCTATCATTGCTTTACATAAGTTAACATTTCCCGAAGCGCTGAATGCGGATGTTTACCGGTTTACTGTAAAACAATTCTTTCATTGTAGCGGCACGATCATACTTATTATCTCATTTATTGGTTTACTATTACGGGTCATCGATTTTGTTGCGTTGATACTGGAAAAGAAAGCTGATCTCACACCTGATCAAACCGATAATCAGCTCATTATTTTTTTCAAAGACTTTTTTAAAGTTATTCTCATCATTATTGGTATTGTACTGGTGCTGAAATACGCTTTTGGTTTACATGTAGGAAGTTTGGTGACTGGTCTTAGCATTGTGGGAGCCGCTATTGCCCTGGCATTGAGAGAAAGTCTTGAAAATCTTATTGCTTCATTCATCATTTTTTTTGATAAGCCTTTTGTCATCGGTGACCTGGTAAAAGTTCAAAACATAAATGGGACAGTTGAGAAAATAGGTTTACGAAGCACCCGTATACGTACGGATCAAAAAACGACGGTAGCGGTTCCAAATAAGCAAATGGTAGATAGTATTGTTGATAATCTCTCTCTCCGTACACAAAGAAGGGCGGATATCAAACTCGAATTGAATATTCAAACTTCATCTGAAAAGATCAGCGCTGTATTGTCAGGTGTCAAAAAAATATTGGATCGTAACGATATTGAGAATTTTCATATACATCTTTCAGATATAACAGCAAATTCAGCGATAATTACAGGAGATTATTATACTGCACCTCTGACGATTCAAGCCTTCAATGAGATCAAAGAGTCCGTGAACCTGCAAATTTTAAAATTATTGGAAGGGTTGGCAGTAGAAACTTCCGGAGCAAATACGGACCTCAGGATCTCCGGAAATTTGAAATAATTATTGAGCTGTAGTAAGGATCTCGGCTAACTCTTTATCATAAATACCATATTTCCCGTATTCCACCACACGTCCCAATTCTTTCCCGTTTTTCATTACGATGATGGTAGGTACATTAATAATGTTCATTGCTTCGCTTAGGTGGCTGATCGTTTTCTTATAGCGATCCGTTCCTATTAGCGTTATTTTTTTATTGTCAAACCCGGATACTTCAGCGAGTTTATACATTTTGGGAATAACGAAATGTGAATCATCACACCAGGTGCCCATGAATACCACCAGCTCAATGTTGT
>Ga0068864_100005003_pt1 | contig 10861 bp, 6 predicted proteins | sample KBSSwiS72_FD_66586 | JGI IMG/M metagenome (GOLD analysis project Ga0068864, IMG submission 66586) | Switchgrass rhizosphere microbial communities from Kellogg Biological Station, Michigan, USA - KBS Switchgrass S7-2 | ecosystem: Host-associated > Plants > Roots > Rhizosphere > Soil ...
GCGTAGTGCTCGTGTTTGTTGTCCTGAAGATGAAGAAGTATTTGAGTCTACGATAAGCGTCACAGGCCTCTAACGGATGACGCACGTTGTGAACACACTTCGATTGCCATCTGTACGGCTGGCTGAATTGTTTGACGCTTTTCTAACCAATGTTGTGGCCTTATATGTGCTAGCAGAATTGCGGCTGATGATAGTGGATAAAGTTATTGACATCCTTCGGACTCGGATATAAATTGCAGCCTCGTTTTTTTTGGTAGGTTAATCTCGAACGACTCACAACCTCGCAGTCGTCCTAGCCTCGCTTCATCGAGTTTCAAGAAGCTTTACCTGCTGAGCTTGCTTGTTACGTTGGCGCTAGCTTGGCGGGTTTTCTTGCCCCGCCGTAGTCAAATTGATTAACGCTTTTGCGACGACGTGATCGATTAGGCTATCGAAAAGTCAGCTACTCACAATTTCGCATTGTTTCAGGTTAGATCCCCCGTTGGTTACAAACTAAATCCGATGCTGCACTTGATTGCAGCAGTTTGATACTGACCATTGTTGGTTGGGCTAGCTTCTTTGTAATACGCCGAATCCAGTGGCCTAAGACTTATTTCGTCCTGTTCCGATTGGCCCGATACGGGATCAAGAAATGAAGTTCTTACACTCTCCCATTGTGCTGCTCGTCGGTTTCTTGCCAGCAAGCCCTCAAGTCATTCAGCTAAAGACCATTCTTGAAGACGCAGAGATTAATGTTGTTATTGCCGAGGAACGATCGAGAGCCAGAACTAATTCGGAGGCCCTGGGTGAAGTCTGCATTGGCGCTCAACCGTCGTTGATCATTCAGTCGACGGATCAACGCCAACTCGAAGAAGCTCAAGGTGCAGGTGGATTTCCAAACAGCCTTCCAGTCCCTGTGATCGTAGCCGCCCAGGATTTTGCTGCTGATCAAATTCGAACCCTCCTGGAACTCGGCGCCAACGATTTCATTACACCGCCGTTCACTGAGTCGAGTATTTTGCCAAGAGTTTGGCGACTGCTGAGGCACAGCACGTTGTCATCGTCCGGTCACGAGTCTCTGCATCAGAGGATGGCGATTGATCGAGTTGGTCTAATTGGAAAGAGTCCTATTTTTCTGGAGGAGACTAAAAGACTTAAGTCATTGGCGCGTTGTGATATCACCGTTTTGATTGGCGGTGAAACTGGAACCGGAAAGGAGCTGATTGCGCGCGCAATACATTATCTCAGCCCAAGATCTGATCGACCTTTTGTTCCAGTCGACTGTGGCGCCATTCCGGCTGAATTGACCGAGAGCGAACTCTTTGGCCATGAGCGTGGCGCATTTACTGGTGCTGTGACGAAGACGCAAGGACTTATCTCTGCGGCTGATCAGGGCACACTTTTTCTCGACGAGGTCGACGCTCTTAATCTCAGTGTGCAGGCAAAGCTTTTGAGATTTCTCCAGGAGATGGAATATCGATCGCTCGGTTCAAGCGAAATCAAAAAGGCGGATGTCAGATTGATCTCTGCTACGAATCGTGATCTGCTTGAGCGAGTTAAGCGAAATGAGTTTCGGAAAGATCTTTATTATCGGCTCAATGTTGTTCAGCTCCATCTGCCCAGCCTGCGCCAGCGTCGTGAAGACATTCTGTTATTGGCGCAACACTTCGCCTCGAAACACGCCGCCCGTTTTAATCAGCCTCAACGTAAGTTTTCCACCGACGCGATTCAGAAGTTGCTAACTTATCACTGGCCGGGAAATGTTCGAGAACTCGAGAACATTGTCGCTGCTGCCGTCGCGTTGTGTGATGGGCCACTTATCTGCGGATGTGATTTTTCCTTCTCTGGAGAGCACGAGGAATCTCCTGCGTCTTTTCGTGACGCAAAAGCTCGAGTCATCATTGAATTTGAACGCGAATACATAGTGAGACTTCTAAGCTCGTGCGATGGCAACGTCAGCAAAGCCGCGAGAGTTGCAGGCAAGAATCGACGTGCTTTTTGGGAGTTGATTAGAAAACACAAGATTTCCGTTCAGGACCTAAAGAAGGACACGGACGAATTGGAAACGGAAACGAATGCGCGAGCGCGCGGGTTTTCGTTGGGATAGTAGTTCAGCGTTTGGCACGCGCCGAGAGACGATCACTCTTTGGCGTTAATATTTCCTGTGCATATCCGGACAGTAACTCTGCACTTCCTTCAAGGGATTGATTCCACAACTGCACAACTCGATGGGCAAGACGATCTATTGTTTGTGCTGTAATCGACGAAGCTTGTTCGAGTTGAAAGATACCTGGCCGCCGCCGTAAAAACTGTCGCAACTCTGAATCATACGGAATCAATCCGATATGGTCACATTCGATAGAAAGCACGTCGGCAAAAGTCTGATCGATGTTAGAGAAGATCTCAGTGTCGTTGATGCTCTCCACCATGTTGTAAACAAAACGCGGCCGGATGCGGCGGCAGATGGCGTCGATTACTTCAGCTGCGTCAGGTTCGATTTGGGCCAGCTCATTGCGAAAGCGTTGGACGGTAAATATTGGGTCTTTCACGCTTTGCTTGTGTATCTCACTTAACTTTGGCTTGAGCGCGGGAATCTTCCGCAGACTCTCATCGATTGCCCGCAACACGAGGTTCTTCACAAAAACGAGAGTACTCATCAAGGCGGGATGTTCGGGAGTTGTTACTACGATGCCGGACGCGCCAGTCTGAAAAAGATCAAGTGTATTGAATGAAGTGCCGGCACTCAGGTCGAGCAGGATGTAACGGGCAGGCAACGCTTGTAACAACCGGATCAGTTTTCGCTTTTGTGGGTAAGTGATGTTTGCCATGAACGGCATTCGTCCATCACCAGGAATAAACCCCAGGCCAGGTACTTGTGTTTCGATAACTAGTTCTTCTGGTGAGCAGGCGACAGTACCCTTCAAGTACTCACCGATACCTGCGTAACGGTTTTCCAACCCCAACAAGCTATGGAGGTTTGAATTACCGAGATCGAGGTCGATAGCGATGGTTCGATGTTCGCGCTTAGCAAGCGCAACTGCGAGATTTGCAGTAACAAAACTTTTTCCCACGCCGCCCTTGCCACCCGCGATGGGAATGATTGTTGAGGGTTGATCCATGAGGTGATCTAGTTTGCCGGATCCTGGTTGGAATTAAACAGCTTCTCTAAGTCGGAACTAACAATGCGGTTCTCAAAGTCTTGCCAGATCCTCTTGTCGTTGCGGCAATCGTAGGCCCGACAGGGCACCGGTCGATGCGCATGAATTGTACAGTTCATACAGCCGCGATCAAGGTGGTGGCAATAGCCGTCTGCATCGCTCGCGATAAAATATGGATGAGCGAAATCCCATTGCACTATTCCCTCGTCAACATCTTGATGAGATAACGCAAATCGCAAACGGCAACAAGCAGCTTTACAAAGATGTAAGCGACTCTCGCAATCGATCTCTACGGACTTTTCAAAAGTGTACTTGTCGTGTTCCGGATCCTGATATGCCGCCCCGATTCCATCCTGGCGAAACTTTTCGACCAATCGATCAGCAATCTCTTTCTTTTTGCGATCGAGAACCTCAATGTCGATGAGTCCCTTTTCAGCCAAGAGTTCGATAGCGGCGTAAGCAAAGGAAGAGACTTCGAGAAGTTTTGCAGTATTTGAGTTCGCGCGGCTGTGGGTGTACCGCAGGCCGGACGCGATTTCATTACGCATCAAATTATCTTTTAGAGTCATGTTGCACACATCTCTCTTGCTAAGGGTTGATCCAGTTCAACTATTTGAAGTTATCGAATGCTCCTAAGACCAGCAGGTGGCGCTGCCATTGCTATCCTTGAGAATGATGAATAGTTAATTGCTTATTATCACCTCCGCTAGATCTTCGAGGACCTGTTCCTCTTCACCAACGTAATGAAATTCGGAAGTAATAAACTTAAAATCAGCGGGCAAAAGTTTCCGCAGCTCCTTTTCATAGAGCTTTGTTCCTGCGAGATGTGCCGCGTCTGACTTTGGTGCAAGATCGATTAATTCAACCGTCTTTTTATCGAAGTTGATTTCGGCGATATCAAACCTGAGATCACCCCCTTTGAGCCTTCCTTGAGTAATGAGGGCTCGTCCACCGTCCTTTTCAAGTTTGCTAATTAATCTCTTATTAACGAGTTCGTAATTCAAAACCGTCTTGGCGCGTCCTCCGGTTGCCGTGGCTTTTGCGATCTCTTCAAGCTCGTAACCAATGTGTCTACCTATGCTCGACCGATCTTTGCCGCTTATCTTGCTCCAATCGCCGCTTTCAGAGGCTTCAAATGCTTTCTCGAGTTGCGATCGGTGGCGTTCAGCCTTGGCAAGTGCCTTTTCTACATCCCTTGCGGTACTTCCTGGACCTATCTTTTCCACGAGTTGGCGCAGTGAGAATGGTGACCTTACTTCAGCAGCAGCGATTTTCGCGACAGCGCTTGGTTTGAGTTTTGAAAGCCATTCGATGGTGGGGCCGCTTAGATCCGCGACGTACTTTAGTGACTCGGCTTCGAGTTTCGCAAACATCTCTATCGTTGCGGGTTCGAACTGCGCAAGTTTCTGTAACCCGCGAGGTCCAAGGGCGGTAAGTTTTTCTATGCTCTCAGGGGCTACTTGTAGCAATCGCTTTGCGACTGCTGGTTCTAGTTCGCCAAATTTGCTGATCGCGTCTGCACTTAACTTACGAAGCTTGCTGGTTTCCGCAGCGGTTAACTCGCCTAGTTTTTGGATCGTACTTCGAGACGTGACTTCTTTCGCTAGCTTGGCATCGAGAGCGGCTACATTTTTTTCAACAACCTCAGCCGCGTTCTTTGCCTGGGCCAATTTGTCGTTCGCAGCAATGCGTTCCGCCGGCTTCGCATTTTGCAAATTGCTTTCCGCCAAGCGAACGTCCTCAGCGGCCTTGGCAGCGTTCTCCTCGAGTGCCAGGAATTGTTTTTTCAAAGTAGCTGCTTCTCCCTCAAGCACGACGTCTGGCCCAAGTAGCGCTGGATATTTGTCACGCATCCATGTGCACGGTGAAGCACAGCTAAAGATATGGCCCGAACGACTTACCTTTCCCGTACTGGAACTTACTTTGCCGCTAAGCGTCCCAGCCTGAATTTCCTTTTCTGAAAGTTCGGCGCCAACGCGTAATGATTTGATTTCATCCTCCGCAAGACCGAGAGCGCTCAAAGCAGAGCGCTCTGCAGAGGCCGACTCTCCCATATGTGCTGAGATCTTTAGCCAAAGCTCTTCTCCACCAATATTACGGGCAGCGGTTTCCAACTTCTCCAACTCGCTGGCTACCTTTGCCGCATCTTTGGCCTCTTTTGCAAGCTTTACCGCTTTAACCGTTCCGGCAAGGGCCTTGAACGCCGCCGCAGCATCAAATGCAACACCGACGATGTCAACTGCCAGCCAAAACAGCGACGGTTCGTCTTGCGATAGCGCCTGTGCTTTGTCGAAGGAAGTACCAGTTAACGCTTTTTGCATCATGTAGTCCTTGACATGCTCCGCAGCAACAGCGGCATTGACTCCGAATGCAACAGCAAGACTGGCACCACCGGTTGGCGCGGCAAGCAGGATTGCGCCTATGTTGAATATTAGAAGCGCGATGCTCTCGAACATCCCTGGTTTTTCGGCATCGACCTGGTTTGTTACCCATCTTTGAGTGAGAGCATCCATTTCAGCTCCCATGCGTATTTGGGTCAACGCGACTAGATTGGGTAAACGCCAAATGTTGACTTTATCGCGATCCTCAAGTCCGCCACGTACCTTCTGGATGTTACTCAGTCGCTCGACGATCTCCTTCCCAAGTATCGCAGCCATCGCAAGTCCAGCACCCGGTTTAGTGAAAGTTTCCAGATTACTTGTACTGCTTTCGAGATCCCCAATGACTTTCAGAAATGGATGCCTTTGGGCAAGGTAACCATATACAAGGTTGTACTCATCTACCTTTTCCTTATATGAAACCTCATTGCCGTAATATATGTGCGCGAAGATGATTTCGTTGGGACTGTTACTATTCACCGCATCGGCATAATTCTCTGACGAATCCTTAACAGCCTGTTTGGCTTTGTCTACCGCCTGACGTCGCTTCAGGAGGAGTGCAGCTGCCGCTTGCAATTCTTTAACGTCAGGTGCGTCTTCGCTCATCTCAGCAACTGAAACATCCTGCTTACAATCCCCGAACATGCAGTCCGCGACTTGAACCGAAACGGTCTTCCAATCGATTCCATAACGAAAAGCTGCCGCTCGTTCTTCTACTTCACTTCGGTCAAGGGTCTCTCTGGCGAGGGTTTTGGCAGTCTCTTCAAACTCATTAATGAATGAAGTCCACTCGTGATTAAGTTCGGCCAGGAGTCCGGGCATTAGATTGAGCGCCCGAAACTCTGTATCAAGCTCATCAACGGATCGTGGAGTACGATCACCATAGGCGGTGGGATTCTGTTCAAATTTCGACGCGAAGTCTCGTTCGGCGGCATAGTCGGCCTGAACCAATGGGTAGAACACGTCCTCTAGCTCATCCATTCCTTTCTGTGCCGCACGACGGCGAAGTTGGCAATACAAAAATTGCTCGTCGCTATGTATTTGAACTCCGTCAACTATGATCGGACGTTGAGGATAATCCATTGATGGAGCACCGCAATTTATAGGAGTTGGGGCCGTTTGTACCGGCGCGGGTTCAGGTGGAGTTAGGTTCAATGCTGCCTTCCAGGCAGCATATTTTTGCTTTGGGAGAGCCTCTCGCTGCAGGTCCTTGATGTGGGCTGCAATCATCGCATCGCCATAACCACCGCGGCGGACCCCAGAGTGACCTAAGGTTGCGTGAGCGAGCTCATGGGCTAATAGCTGGTTACCAGCAGCCGTTCCTGGTCGATATGCACCGGCTGAGAAACTAATATCAGTGCCAACAGTAAATGCCTGCGCACCCATCGAACGGGCCTGCATATTAGATACAGGGTCGTTGTGAATTCGAATGCTTCCTAAGTCCATTCCGAAACGGGGTTCGAAAGCAGCGCGAGTTTCGTTATCAAGAGGATGCCCTGGACCCATTGGTGCTGGCGACGATTGAGCTTTCCGCTGAGTGGCGCAGGACTCGCAAGTTCCTCCACAGGTACAAGCTTGTTTTGAAGAACCTTGGACAACTGATGTAGCCACGCTGTCAGCTTCACGTTCCTCAGGCGCGTCCCGACTACCAACTTCAAGCGACGGTTGAATAGTTCTATCTTTTAAGCTGTGGGAATTTGGCGTACCTTTCGATTGCTGTATCGTGTGAGTTAACTCATGAGCGAGAAGTTGTTTTCCAGAACTTGAGTGCGGATCATATTCGCCAGATCCAAAAGCGATGTTTGAACCTACGGTAAACGCCTTGGCGTTTATTGACTTCGCGGTTTCTGCCGCTCGCGAGTCGGTGTGAACTCTCACATTACTAAGGTCTACTCCAAATCTCGGCTCAAAGAATGCTCGGCTTGATTCCGGCAGGGAACTGCCAGAATCACCAAGAGAGTGGATGTTTCTTGCCGTTCCAGATGGAATTGAGTGCGGCGTCGATGCTTTGGAGTGAGCGCTTTGCGAGCCAACGCTATCTTTAGGTTGAACACTTTGTTCTTCTTCGCAAGTATTGCAAATACGATGAACTAACAAAGGACTTGATTGATCATCCTCTTCAACCTCCGCGGCCGCTAGTGATCCTTCTCCTCCATTCTCTTCACAATCGCCCTCTGAGCATTTGCGTTGAATTGGGAAATCAGAATCTGCGGTGGGGTTGCTTTCTCTAGCTACCTTTTCCTCATCTTCGTCATCGTCACGTACTGCCAATGGGACGCGCTGTAGCGTAGGCACAACACCGGAAGTTGTCGGTGAAGCCGACGGCCCAGATCTAGTCATCCGCATTACTTTGTCCGCAGTTCGGTCGGCTTCCTGTTCCAAGGGATCTTCCGGTTGACTTACCTGGAGCTTCGTCTGAATGAGCGGTGAGCTGATTAAGCGTTGGGTTGCCGTACTACCAATCGATCGCTGAATCCCGGCTAAAGGATGCACAGATCTCGTTCGGGCCGCCGAGTTTTTGTGCAGGTGACTATAAGAGACAGTACCTTTTTGTGTATTGGTCTGTTGTCGTTGCATTCTCTTATCGATCTACTGAAGACAACAACCTATCGATTCTCCACGTTGAGTTTTTCGTTCTTCACGATCTTCTCAACCAGTTCTGTGAGGCTCGAAGTTCGGAAAAAGATCTTGTCGTAATAAGCTTCTTCTTCCTTCACAAAAAACACGTCATAGTTTCCTTTATCGTTTTTGGTTCTCAGGTCGTAGCAGTAAACTGTGCCACCGCCATCGCCGCCGAATATCAGAGATTGAGGAATGTTCTCGTACAGATCGTGTTCACGAAACAACGCGAGAACTTCCATGGTTGACCAGACAATCAGAGGCGTTTCGAATCCTGAGAGGCTGTAACCGTTTGAAGTCTGCAGCAAAGATTCATAATCGTTTGGCAACTCGATCTTAAATTTCTCTTTCAGCTGCCGAACGTCATCTTCAGTCGCCGGCTTTCTTGGGATCCAGTTATGGTGTTTAAGTAGATCTACTATGTTCACGTGTTCACTCCATTCACTTAGGCCAATTGCCAAAAATCTTCGTTAAGTCATCTTTCGCCATCTTGTTGGCTAGCGTGTCGTACAACCCTCTAAAGTATTGTTGCACTTCCGAGAGATATTGAGCCTTGACTGAGCCGGGAGTTCCGATGATATCCAAGTCTTTGCCGAGCTCTGCTAACTCCTGCTCAAAGGTTCTTGTGCTAATGCTTGCATATCTCTGTTTCTGTAGATCGCTAATGATTCCGTGTGGTGTTCCGCGACTCCCTCCTTCAAGGTTGCGTGAACGAAGCAGAAGAGTTTTGGCCTGACCTTCATCGTAAACGCCCAAGCCTTTGAAACGTTCCTTGGCCCACGCGTTTTGAACTCCATGGTGCGACTGGAAGAAGTTTTCTGTGCCTCGACTACCTGTCAAGCCGTTATGAGTTCCAATCTCGAATTCTCTAACAACAGATCCATCTGCTCGTGGAAACTCCCATAGACCATCTGAGCCTCGACGAACCGTGATGCCCGTGGCCGTCTTAATGGTTTTGATCAACTCGTTATCAAGGAACGTTTCAAAATCCTTTAGACTGTTTACGGAGTCCAGGGCTTTGAGGGCATCACTCATGGCTTTGCGATCCGTGCGATACATATGCAGGTACTCACGTAGACCGCGATGGTCGCCTGGGATCTTCAATCGCTGTTGGACAGTCTTGATTTCAGCAATGACCTCGGGCCATTCATTTGCCTGGATAGGAATGCACGGCGTGTTGCAATAAGTTAGGGCCCGCCTAACATCGGGATCCATCTCACGCCAGAATTTCTGTACTTCCGGATCCGCTTGTCGAAGCGCGTCCTGAGTCTCTTTACTGAGACTCTTTTCCCATGCTTCTGTTTCTGGTGATATCGCTCCTGGTGGTTGTTTGGCGGCGCGATCCTCTGCGGTTTGTCCGCTCTTAACCTCCTTCTCTACACTGTTGGTCTTATTTTGAGCATCGATAGCTTGATCTTCAGCTTGCGTCGACTTTTGCTCCGCGGCGTTCGGGTTGGTGTCTGCTTCGCCCGTGGCGGTGTTTGTAAGTTCTTCAGCTTTAGCAATCTTTGCTTCCTCTGTGTCAGCAGACGCGCTCCATGGACCCTTGCGTTTCCCCCACCATTCCTTTTCTGCATTTATCTTGCTTTCAATAAAGTCTCCGCTCGCCCGTCTTAGGTTCAAGAAAAAGCTCTCATCCTGTGCAGCCAGTCGTATCAGCCCAATGGTCCTTCGAACAGCGGCCGCAATGGAATCGACATTGCGAATAGCATTAACGATGGCTCTTCCTCCGGCGGCCAAACTGGACGGAAGCGATTTGAGCTTTCGCAAAAGAGCGGTTGGGAGTTTGCCCAGCTTTGCAAGGAATTCCGCAAAACTGCTTATGTTCTTAATTGCTTCGATTGCTTCGATTGCTGCCTTTACGGCGCCATAGCCCGCAAAGATCAGGAGGAGAATATTGATGATGATATTAGCGACGCGCCTGACCCAAAAGATTGCTAGTTGGCATTCCTCAAATGGACCTTCTATTAGAGAAGCCTCTTCGACCGTCGCCTTCCACATCTTGCTGATCAAATCCAGGGGCGCACCCAGTGCTTGCCCCATCGACTTGAAGAAGTTGTTGACGTTCTCTTCGCTCTCCCTGGCAAACCTTCCGCCGCTGGCCTTTGAAATAAGCCAACCGATGATGTTCTTAATTCCATAGCCGATGTCGATGATGCCGCTGACGATGCTTACAACTGCATCGAAAATCCCAACCAGAACACCAACTACTCCGCAAACAGCGTATTCAATAAATCCTTCGGCATAGTCGTAACCATTAACGATCTTGTCCCAGCCTTTCGCTAAGAAGTTTTTCTCGATGCTATAGACATGAAGGTTATTTGGGAGCAGCTTCTGAAGGGTGTTGTAATCCTCCTGTTGCATGTCCTCCATCAGGACCTGCTCAGCAGATTTGCTAAATTCTTTTTGAGCCAGTTCATTGAGTTTTGTGAGGACTGCAATCTGGGAGACCTTATCTTTCCCGTCTTTACCGCCAGCGCGTTGAAAGTTTTGCACTATCGAAGCGCTGTCCCTGATGCCAGTGAATCCGGCAAGAAGATCTTTTATTTTTTCGGCGTAAAAATAAACTGCATATTCAATCGCCTTTACACTGCCGCTGCCAAAAAATGACTGTGCTAATGTTTGCTTATCTGGATCCTGCAACTCGCCAAACAAATAGGTAACCATGTCAGGAAACTTCTTGCCGGCTTTGTTCTCCATGGCAGTGATTACCTGGTCAAGAAGAGT
>Ga0068864_100005004_pt1 | contig 10858 bp, 10 predicted proteins | sample KBSSwiS72_FD_66586 | JGI IMG/M metagenome (GOLD analysis project Ga0068864, IMG submission 66586) | Switchgrass rhizosphere microbial communities from Kellogg Biological Station, Michigan, USA - KBS Switchgrass S7-2 | ecosystem: Host-associated > Plants > Roots > Rhizosphere > Soil ...
GCACCTTCGGGGTCCGGCGCATCACGGCAGCACGCTGTTTCGCCGCGAGCTCTACGAGCGCGTCGGGGGATACCGGGAGCAATTCTATTTCGCGCAGGACCTCGACCTATGGACCCGGCTGGTCGAGCATGGGAAACACATCGCGCTTCCGGACGTCCTGTATCAGGCGAGCTTCGCGCCAGGCTCCATCAGCGGCCGGCACAGGAACCTCCAGATCGCGAGCGCAAAACTGATCCTCGAATGCGCGCGGCTGCGCCGGGCGGGGCAGAGCGACGCATCGACCGTTGCGAGGGCCGCCGAAATCACGCCTGAGCACGGCCACGCAAGACCCGCGGATAGCGCTGCCGCGTTGTACTTCGTGGGTGTCTGTCTGCGCAATCGCGCCGACCCCAGGGCCCGCCGATACTTTCGCGACGCCCTGCGCGCGAATCCCCTGCACTTCAAGTCCGCGGTGCGGCTGCTGATGGGATAGCAGATGTGAAGCCGCCCCTATTCGATCCGGTTTGGCCCGCGGACGTGCAGGCGTTGTACCGCCATGACATGCAGGAAATGTGGGACCCGTCGATTGCGCCGCAGACGTGGAACCAGTATCACAACCAGCTCGATCTCTACTGCTCGCTCGCGGACGGCCGGGGTAAGCTCGAGATCCTGGACGTCGGTTGTGCGCAGGGCACGCTCGCGCTGCTGCTGGCCGAGCGGGGCCATCGCGTGTGCGCCATGGACATCCGGCAACAGTTCCTGGATTACGCGGCATCGCGCCATGAACGAGGCGATATCCGGTTCGTCTGCGGCAACGCACTCGTCACCTCGCCGGACGGCAAATTCGACCTCATCTTCGCCAATCAGATCGTCGAGCATCTGGTCCATCCATTCGCGCTGATCGACAAGCTCGCGGGATTGCTCAAGCCGAATGGACGATTGGTCTTGACGACTCCCAATTGGGCGTACGTCAAGAACGCGCTGCCGAGCTTCGCCGAGATCGGCGACCCGGCACAGCACGAGCACCTGCAGTTCTCCGCCGACGCGGAAGGCCATTTCTTCGCTTATCGTGCCGCGGAGCTCGTCCCCATCTTCCAGACGGCGGGCCTGTCGGAGGTGGGCGTGAAATACTTCGAATCGCCGTGGATCTCGGGACACGTCAAGATCCGGTATCTGCACAGGTGGCTCCCTGCGGCACTGCTGCGCTGGCTCGATGGAATCACTCTGGCGATACCCGGTTTGCGCGAGCGCCTCGCGCACCAGCTGATGCTGGTCGGGGTGGCCCGGTGACGCCGGCCGCAAGGCATTTCGAGCGTTTGCTTTCGTTCTGCGGACTTGCGCGCGGACGCGCGGTCGCTCGCCTCTGGTCGGCGCGCGGAGGACGGATTGGTGCAAAGACATGCATTGGTCGACAATGCGCGGTGGATCGCCCCTGGTGCGTCGAATTGGGAGAACGGGTGGTTCTCGAGCGGGACGTGTACCTGAAGATCACCTCCGATGACGCTTCGCTCAGACTGGGCGACTTCGTGTTCCTTGGACGCGGCGTCGAATTCGATGTGCTGGGTGATGTAACGGTCGGCGCCCATACGGTGATCGCGCCGCGTTGCTTCATCACCGACCACCGCCATGGCATGCACGCGACGATGCGTATCGACCAGCAGCCAACTACGGTCGCTCCGGTGGTGATAGGGTCGGACGTATGGCTGGGCACGGCGGTGGTGGTGCTGCCGGGGGTAAGCATCGGTGATGGCGCCGTGGTAGGCGCGAATTCGGTCGTGACGAAGGACGTCGCGGCGATGACGGTCGTTGCCGGATCGCCAGCGCGTTTCCTGCGAGTGCGCCCGCACGCGGAGTCGCAGTGATCCGCTCGGTCTCGCGGGCATCGAAGCTGCCGGTGGTGTTCGTGGCAATTGCGAAGTCTCCACCGCCGTGGACACGCGGGCCGAGGCCGCAATGACCGGTTCGCTTCCGATCACCATCGCGATCCCGACCTATCGTCGCGAGCAGGTCCTGATCGACACGATCAAGGCGTTGCTCGACTTGGAGCCGCGCGCCGGCGAGATCCTCGTCATCGATCAGACGCTCGATCATTCGCCGCCGGTCGAGGCAGCGTTGCGGCGGTGGAACGAAGGTGGCGAGATTCGGTGGCTGCGCCTTCCGCAGCCGTCGATTCCGCGAGCGATGAACCGGGGACTGCTGGCCGCCCGCTTCGACATCGTCCTGTTCGTCGACGACGACATCGTGCCGTTTCCCGGGCTCGTCGCGGCTCACGTCGATGCGCACGGGCAGGGGCATCGACTGGTTGCGGGCCGCGTGCTGCAGCCATGGGACGGGGACAATCCGGCTGCGACGTGGTCTGCGGAGCGATTTGCCTCGGTCGAAAGCCGCGATGTCGATGAATTCATGGGCGGCAATTTCTCCGTGCGCCGGGGCGATGCGCTCGAGGCAGGCGGGTTCGACGAGAACTTCGTCCGGGTTGCCTACCATTTCGAACGCGAATTCTCGGACCGCTGGACGGCGCGCGGAGGCCGGATCCGGTTCGTTGCGACGGCTGCAATAAGGCACCTCAAGACCGCGTCGGGTGGCACACGCAGTTTCGGCGATCACTTGCGCACATTTCTACCTGCGCACTCCGTGGGCAATTATTACTATTTGCTGCGCTCGCATCGCGTCTCTGGGCGGACCCGGGAATTTTTCAGGCGGCCTCTGCGATCCATTGCGACGCGGCACCACGTGCGGCGGCCCTGGTGGATTCCCGTCACGCTCGTGTCAGAGCTGTCGGGCATGGCCTGGGCGTTGATTCTCCATGCCCGCGGCCCGCGTTATTGCTCGGGTCGGTCGCCGCGAGGAAATTGAGATGATCAGCTGGTCCGCGCTCGCTCTCGTGCTGCCCGCAGTGCTGATCGCATCGCTCGATTGGCGCAAGGGCCTGTTCGCGATGGTCATCGTCGCATTTCTGCAGGACCCGGCGCGCAAGCTCGAGCTCGATCGGCCGGTCTATTTCACGTTGCTGGCGGGCATCGTGTTCGCGGTGGCGTATCTGCGCGGGCAGCTCAATACCCGGTTCACGCCCGCACAACTTCCGGGCTGGAAGCACTTCATGCGCACACCCTTCACACTCCTGCTGCTGCTGCTCGTGGCGCAAGCGGCTCAGGCGCTCGTGGTGTACGGCAACCCTGTCATCGTCGGGATCGGCGCGCTGTCCTATCTCGCACCGCTTCCTGCGCTGCTGGCCGGGTACCATTTCGCACTCAAGCGTGGCCGAAGCGGTATCGAGGCGTGGCTCACGTGGTATCTGATAGCGGCACTGATCGTGACACCCAGCATCCTTCTCGAGTATGCGGGCTTCGACTCGCAGGTGCTCGGTGACGTGGGGGAAGGGTTTCAGTTGTATGCGAAGGACGCTGTCCTGACGGCGCATTCCGGTTTGTTCCGCGCTTCGGAAATAGCGGCTTGGCACACCGCCACGGCAGTATGCGTCATATTGCTGCTGAGCTCGATGCGGCGCATCGCGATCAAGCGCATGGTGCTGGTGATCGGGATCGTGGTCGGGCTGCTCGCAATCGGCATCCTCACGGGGCGCAGGAAGATATTTGTCGAGATCGCGATCTTCATCAGCATCTATGTTTCGCTGCTCGCCCTGTTCGGCAAGGGAGGAACCAGGCTCGCCGTCGGAGCGATTCTGGGAGGGGTTTTGAGCTACCTGTTGGTGATCTGGGTTGTCGACGAGCAGGTCAATATCGTCGCCGGATCAGGCACTGCGGGCTTCCAGCGATATGCGGAACGCAGCGCGACTGTTCAATACGGGTTGGTGGATCGTATTTTCGGCCTGGGTTTAGAGCCCATTGATTGGGCAATCGATCGGTTCGGCTGGTTCGGAGGCGGCTTGGGCGTCGCGAGCCAGGGCGCGCAGCATTTCGGCGGCGGGGCTGGCGTGTTCGGCGGCGCGGGCGAAGGCGGGCTCGGCAAGATCACGGCAGAACTGGGCGTCCCCGGCCTCCTCATCATGCTCTGGTTCGGTTTGGCAGGGGTGCGCTACGGGTGGCACGTGCTCACCTTCGTCTCCGCGCGTTCGACTGCCGTCGCTCGTCTTGCGTACGGCCTGGCCGCGTTCCTCGTCGCCAATCTTGCGGTCTTCTTCGTCGCCACGCAGCTTTTCGGCGACCTCTTCGTGCTGCTGATTCTGGGCCTCGTTGCGGGATTTTTCGTCGCGACACCCGTGCTCGCTCAGCGCGAGCTTGCACAGCGCAAAACGGCGGGCGAGCGCGCGCCGGCGATGCGGCCGATGTTCGTCGCCAATGCTCCGCTGGCGCAACGGGTCGAACACCCTTGACCCGCGGCGCCAACAGGGCCTCCGGTTACCCGCCTCGCGTGGCGTTGTTTGCTACCCATCCGATCCAGTATCAGGTTCCGTGGTTTCAGGCGCTGGCGGCGAGGACCGATCTGCAGCTGAAGGTCTTTTTCGGGCATGTTCCCGATGCCGCGCAACAGGGGGTCGGCTTCGGCGTCGACTTCAACTGGGACATCCCGATGCTCGAAGGTTATGCATCGGAAGTCCTGGAAAACGTCGCGACGCCGCCTTCGCTCGGGACTTTCGGCGGAAGCGACACGCCGGGTGTCGCCCGGACGTTGCGCGAGTGGAATCCCGATATCGCCATCCTGACGGGCTGGCAATCCAAGATGCTCGTGCAGGCCGCGTGGGCGTGTGCTCGCCTCGGAATTCCCGGAATCGTTCGAGGCGAATCGAATGCGATGCCGCATCGCGCCCTCTGGAAGCGCACGCTGCACCGCATCTGGCTGCGAGTGTTCGATCGGTTCCTCGCCATCGGCAAGGCCAATAAAGAGTTTTATCTGCGAGCTGGAATCGCCGAGTCGCGCATTCATCCGTGCCCGTATTTCGTCGATAACGAGCGGTTCGGTGCCGCTGCGCGGGTGTTGCGCGACCGAAGGGCCCAGCTGCGGACGCGGTGGTCCATTCCGGAACGCGCGACGTCCTTCCTTTTCTGCGGGAAGTTGATTCCCAAGAAACACCCCATCGACCTCCTGCGCGCGCTCCGTCGTGCGGTAGCGTCGGGCGCCCCGGTGCACGCGATGATCGTGGGTGATGGTGAACTGATGGCGGAAGCCCGCGCATTGGTGGAGCGCGAGCAGCTGCCTGTGACATTCGCGGGATTCCTCAACCAGACGGAAATCGTCGGCGCTTACGTGGCCGCGGACTGCCTCGTGCTGCCCTCGGATACCGGCGAGACCTGGGGTCTCGTCGTGAACGAAGCAATGGCATGCGGCCTTCCGGCGATTGTCAGCGATCAGGTGGGTTGCGGTCCCGATCTCGTGGCCGAGAATGTCACCGGCGCGACTTATCGCATGGGCGATCTCGAGGCGCTGTCCAAGCGCCTGATCGAGTTCGCAGGCAACCCCTCGCGGCTGCGTGAGATGGGTGCCAGGGCGTGCGAGCGGGTAGGTTCGAGCTATTCCGTGGAGCGCGCGATCGAGGGAACGATGGCTGCCGTAAACGCTGTGCTGGCGCAGAGGTAGCCGCATGCGCTTGCTGCACGTGGTGCCGACGTATTTGCCCGCAGTGCGCTACGGCGGTCCCATCTACTCGGTCCACGGGCTTTGCGCGGCATTGGCGGCGCGCGGCCACGACGTGCATGTGTACACGACCAACGTCGATGGACCGGGCAGCAGCGATGTCCCGCTCAACCGGCCGGTGGAGATGGATGGCGTGAAGGTGCGGTACTTTCCGTGTGCCCGGCTGCGTCGCCTGTACTGGAGTCCGCCGATGGAGCGAGCGCTGCGGAGAGAGATGATCGGCTTCGACCTCGCGCATCTGCATTCGGTGTTTTTGTGGCCGACTTGGGCCGGGGCGCGGGTTGCGCGGCGTTTGCGGGTGCCCTATGTGGTGTCGCCCCGCGGAATGCTGGTGAAGGATCTGGTTAGAGCGCGCAGTCGGTACGCCAAGACGGCGTGGATCGCCGCGATCGAGCGCAGGAACCTGAGGCGCGCGGCAGGAATCCACGTCACCTCACGCGTCGAGCGATTGGATGTCGAGCAATTCCGATTTCGGCTCGACGGGCGGACGTTCGAGGTGCCGAACGGCGTCGACATTTTTGCGCGTCCCCCTCTGGGGCCAACGCCGGAATCCCCATATCTGCTGATGATGGGACGCATCAACTGGAAGAAGCGCATCGAGATCGCCCTCGAAGTCGCGGCGCTCGTCAATGGCATTCGTTTGGTGATCGCAGGCGGCGACGAAGACGGATTGGCCGCGGCGCTAGCCGACCGCGCGGCGTCGCTCGGCATTTCACAGCGCGTCGAGTTCGTGGGTCCCGTCCACGGAATGCGCAAGCGAGCGCTGCTTCACGGAGCGCTCGCCCTGCTGATGCCCTCCCTCTCGGAGAATTTCGGCAACTCGGCGCTCGAAGCGATGGCCGAAGGCACTCCCGTCATCGTCGCTCCCGGGGTAGGCATTGCGGACGGCATCGAGGAATCGGGGGGCGGATTCGTGGCAGCGCCCGATGCGCTGTCGTTCGCCGATGCCGTTCGGCGGATTCAGGCCGATCCGGACCTGCGGTCGGCGATGGGTGAACGTGGACGGGCAGCCGTGCTTGCAGGATATTCGTGGGCGGCGATCGGCGAGCGCATGGACAGCGAATATCGCGCCATTGTCGATGCCCGCGATCGGAACCAGGGTAGCGCCTAAGACGATGCTCGATCAGATCACGCCGCTCATCCTTACGCTAGACGAGGAAGCGAACATCGAGCGGGTGCTCTCGCGCCTCAAGTGGGCGCGTGACGTCGTCGTGCTGGACAGCGGCAGCACCGATGCGACGCGAAGCCTGTTGGCTAACTTTCCGAACGTGCGATGCGTCGAGCACAAGTTCGTGAGCCACGCCGCGCAATGGAATTATGGATTGACCGAGACCGGCATCCGGACCGATTGGGTGCTCGCACTGGATGCGGACTACGTCCTCGCCGAGGCCTTCGAAGAGGAGTTGCGAAAGCTCTCTCCCGGTTCCGATGTCGTGGGTTATCGGGCGGCATTTCGCTACTGCATCAACGGGAAACCGCTCCGCGGAACGCTCTACCCGCCGGTAACCGTGCTGTACCGGCGCGCGCGCGGTCGCTACGTTCAGGACGGGCACACCCAACGCTTGGAGGCGACCGGCAAGATCGAAGAGCTGCAGGCGTTGATCCTGCACGACGATCGCAAGCCGCTTTCGCGCTGGGTCGCTTCGCAGGTGCGCTACGCACGGCTCGAAGCCGATCACCTGTGTGGGAGATCCTGGCGACAGCTCGGTTGGCCCGATCGCCTGCGCACGTTGCACGCGGTGATGCCGCCGCTCGCCTTCGTCTATTGCCTGACCGTGCGCGGTGGACTACTGGATGGCTGGCCCGGCCTGTATTACGCGTTGCAACGCACCGCTGCAGAAGCGATCCTGTCGCTGACGCTCATGAAGCGCAGGGTCATGGCCGTGAAGACCAATCCGGAAGTCCCGTCATGACGGTGTCCCTCGCGGAAGCTGGGCATCCCCGCGCCGTCGCCAAGGTCGTCGGCGAGTTCTCGAATCGCCATTACGCGGCGACGTCGACTGTCGTGCACAAGCTCTAACAGTGAAATGACCACCATCCTCGGCGTCAACGCATTCCACGGCGATGCTGCTGCCTGCCTCGTGCGCGATGGAGAGATCGTCGCTGCGGCCGAGGAAGAGCGCTTTCGGCGGATCAAGCATTGGGCTGGATTTCCGCGCGAGGCGATCCGCTATTGTCTTGCGGCCGGCGGTGTCGGCTTGGCGGAGATCGAGCACGTCGCCGTCAACCAGGATGCGAAAGCCAACCTGGGGAAAAAACTCGGCTTCATGCTGACCAAACGCCCCGACTTGGACATGGTCCTCGATCGCATCCGCAACAAGCGCGAGCGCGAAGGAATAGAAGCGCACCTGACGCGCGCCTTTCCCGGACAGAAATTCGCGGGGCAGGTCCACGCGGTGGAGCATCATCTGGCCCACTTGTCCTCGGCGTTCCACGCGTCGCCGTTTCCGGAGGCGGTGGCCGTCTCGGTCGATGGATTTGGCGACTTCGCCAGCGCAGCGTGGGGCGTGGGGCGCGGCAACGGCGTGGAAGTCGAGGAACGCGTCTATTTTCCGCACTCGCTCGGCATCTTCTACCAGGCGCTGACGCAGTTCCTGGGCTTTCCGCGCTACGGCGACGAATACAAGGTAATGGGGCTCGCGCCCTACGGTCAGCCGACTTATCTCGGGGCCATGCGCCGGATCGTGAAGCTCGAGGAGGGCGGTGGCTTTCGCCTGAACCTCGACTGCTTCCGGCATCACCGCGAGAAGATCGAGTACGAGTGGGACGATGGCGAACCCACGATCGGACCGCTGTATTCGGCCGCGCTGGGAGAGCTGCTCGGGGCGCCGCGCCAGGATGGCGATCCGCTGGAGCAACGGCACAAGGACCTCGCGCGCTCGCTGCAAGGCATGTACGAGGAAGCGTTGTTCCATCTTCTCAACTCACTGCACGAGCGGCATGCAATGGACGCGGTCGCGATCGCCGGCGGGTGCGGCAACAACTCGGTCGCCAACGGCAAGGTGACGCAGAAAACGCCGTTCCGCGACGTCTACGTCCAGGCCGCGGCAGGAGATGCAGGCGGCGCGCTGGGTGCCGCATGGTCGGTGTGGCACGCGTTAGGTGGCGCGCGATGCGGACCGATGGCGCATGCCTACTGGGGCCCGGCGTTCGACGATGGCGCGGTCGGAATGCTGCTGCAGAGCCGACGCGAAGCGATCGCCGCGGCGAGTTGCGCGGTCGAGCGCATCGATGACCCGAACGAGCTTTGCCGCCGGACAGCGGCGGCGATCGCGGACGGCCAGGTCATCGGCTGGTTCCAGGGCCGCATGGAGTGGGGCCCACGCGCGCTCGGCAATCGCTCGATCCTTGGCGATGTCCGCCGTGCCGACATGAAGGACATCCTCAACGTGAAGATCAAGCGCCGAGAGTCCTTCCGTCCCTTCGCTCCGTCGGTCCTGCGTGAATCGGTGCGCGAATGGTTCGAGCAGGAGGGCGACGTACCTTTCATGACGCAGGTCTACCAAATCCGGCCGGAGAAACGGGCGCTGATTCCCGCGGTGACGCACGTCGATGGGTCGGGCCGGCTGCAGACCGTGCGACGAGAGACCAATCCGCTCTATTACCGACTGATCGAAGCGTTCCGCGACCTCACCGGCGTGCCGATGCTGCTCAACACCTCCTTCAATGAGAACGAGCCCGTCGTGTGCAGGCCCGACGAGGCGCTGGACTGCTTCCTCCGCACACGGATGGATGCACTGGTCCTCGGCACATGGGTTGTAAGTCGGGATCGCCATTCGACCTGGGATTTCGTGCCCTAAGAGCCGAATGCCGAATCGCGAACCTAGGAAACGCGGGTATGGATATTGGAGAAGCTGCGAACTCCAATGTCCATCTCGAGGTTGATGAAGATCGTCTTCGTCAACCGCTTCTACGCTCCGGATCACTCAGCGACGAGCCAGATGCTGACCGACCTCGCATCCGCGCTGGCGTCGGGCGACGCGCAAGTGGAGGTGGTGACGAGCCGGCTTCGATACGATGATGCCTCGGCGTCGCTCCCGGGCCGCCAGACGATCGGCGGCGTCGACGTCCACCGCGTCTGGACGTCGCGCTTCGGTCGCGGCAATCTCATCGGCCGCGCGTTCGACTACCTGAGCTTCTACGTCTTCGCCACCGCGAAGCTTTCCGCGTTGGCGCGATCCGGCGACGTCATCGTCGCGAAGACCGATCCACCGTTGATCTCCGTTGCCGCCGCCTGGGTCGCGCGAAAGCGCGGAGCGCGGCTTGTCAACTGGCTGCAGGATCTTTTTCCCGAGGTGGCTTCGAATCTCGGCGTGATCGACCCACGCGGCGCGATGGCACGGTGGCTCGGTCGGCTGCGCGATCGCTCGCTCACGGGGGCGGCCGCGAACGTCGTGCTCGGCGAAGCAATGCGCAAGCGTGTCGAAGCCTTGGGCGTGGATCCCGGCAGGATCGCGGTCATTCCCAACTGGGCAAGCGGCGACCGGCTGCGACCGGGGTCGCGCGAAGCCAACCCGCTGCGCGCGGAGTGGTCGCTGGGTGACCGCTTCATCGTCGGCTACTCGGGGAACCTCGGCCGCGTTCACGAATTCGCGACGCTGCTCGATGCGGCCACCGAGTTGCGCGCGCAAACCGGCATTGCATTCCTGCTGATTGGTGGTGGCGCACAAAAAGCGGACGTGGAGCGGGTTGCCGCGGAGCGCAAGCTTGCGAACGTCGTCTTCCGCCCCTATCAGCCGCGCGATCGGCTTCACCACACCCTCGGCGTGGCCGACGTCCACGTCGTGGCGCTGCGGCCCGAGCTCGAGGGCCTCGTCGTTCCCAGCAAGTTCTACGGCGTCGCGGCGGTCGGCCGGCCTACGATCTTCATCGGCGACCCGGACGGCGAGATAGGCTCGGTCGTGCGCGCAGCACAGTGTGGCACTTGCGTGCAGGCCGGCGATGCTGCCGCGCTCGTGCGCGCGATCATCGAGCTGCGCGACGATGTGGCATTGCGCGAGCGCGCAGGGGCCAATGCGCGCGCGGTGTTCGAAGAGCGCTACGACATGCCGATCGCGGTTCTGCAATGGCGCCGGCTGCTGGGCGACGTGGCACGCGCACGGCCGCGCTGAATCGACTCGGCCGCAACCCCCTCAGCGACGTTCGCTGCCGAGGTAGTCGTCGTAGGCCCGCTTGATGCCGTCGTCCAGTGCGACCGTCGGCCGCCACCCGAGCGCAGCGAGCTTGCTCACGTCGAGCAGTTTCCGCGGCGTGCCGTCCGGCTTCGTGCTGTCCCAGTCGATCGACA
>Ga0068864_100005012_pt1 | contig 10848 bp, 8 predicted proteins | sample KBSSwiS72_FD_66586 | JGI IMG/M metagenome (GOLD analysis project Ga0068864, IMG submission 66586) | Switchgrass rhizosphere microbial communities from Kellogg Biological Station, Michigan, USA - KBS Switchgrass S7-2 | ecosystem: Host-associated > Plants > Roots > Rhizosphere > Soil ...
ACAGAGGGAGACAAGAAACAGGCCGTTTTTATTGATGTTTTCTATTTTGTTCAGGAAAACCGGAAGGTAAAGATCGGTCCGGAGGCGAACGCTCTAATCCACTGAGCTACGCGGGCCTAAACAAAATGGCATGTTTCAAAGAGATCAACTAAGAGTGTTCCCTTTTTTAACCCCTTTTTGTACCCCTCGTCAAATATCCGGTCGCGTTAGCATCGAACCAAGATTGAATGCGATTAAGGAACTGCCTGACAAATCTAGAAGTTGGTGTAAATTATGAACGACGTTGAGCTTTCCAAGCTGACGTTTGATCGACGAAGCCCTCGCGCACAAGTAAAAGAAGCCTCCTCGATATTTCCTAGATCGAAGCTAGTTCTCATTGCGTACGAGTCGAAGTTATGAAGACGTTAATTGGGGTATAGCATGGCAGAAATAATCGATATTTTTGACGCCAATTTGCAGCCGTTGGGAAAGATGGAACGTCTTGAAGCTCACTTGAAGGGTTATTGGCACCGCACGTTTCATTGCTGGGTTGTAACGAGCGAAAATCGGGGCCGGATACTATTCCAGCATCGCTCCGCTGAAATGGCGAACTTTCCAAACACGTTTGATGTCAGCGCCGCCGGGCATTTAGAAGCCGGAGAAGATTTGAAAGACGGAATAAGAGAGGTTAGTGAGGAGTTGGGAATACTGCTGTCAATTGAGCGTCTGAATTCGCTCGGTTACCGTGTTGAGGTTGGTGATCAGTCAAATGGTCAACTTAATAGGGAGTACCAGGCAGTATACATGTTGTCCCTGGACATTCCGCTTTCAGAGTATCACCCCCAGGTTGAAGAAGTTTCCGGTCTATTTTGGCTGAATATAAGTGACGGTTTACAGTTGTTTGCGGGGTCGTTGCAGGCCGCGACAATGGAAGGCATTTTGTACAACAAGTCCTCTCAACAGTGGGAAACCTCCAGCCGCGTTGTAACGGAGAAGGATTTTCTTCCTCGCATTCAGAAGTATTACCTTACCGCTTGTATCATGGCAGAGCGGCTAATCGAGAACCGATTTCCACTTGCGATCTCGTGAGAACGCGAGCAAATGTCTGAGCGCAAGATTTTCGATCGAGTACGCTTGGATTCTGGTTTGTTTTGATTCATAATTCGTGTATTCTTTTGGTAAAGATGAATCAATAGAGGCGCACTGAGGCTTCACCCTCATGGTCAATCCTAAGGAGCGCTTTCCACCAAGAACCCTTTGATAGGAGGCAGATATGGCCGACAAGAAACTCTCCGATGTGGATACTGAATTGTCGCAAGTTAGTAAGAGAGGACAAGAAATCATATCAATTGTCAAGCAGCTTGTTTCTCAGGTCTCAAAGGGTAAGGACGAGGTTGAACCATTGCTGGCTGCGGGTAAGATTAGAGAGATTGAACAGATTTTTCCTCTAGCAAAACGCGACTACCTGGCGATACTCAAAGCCTACCCTACAGCGTTGGAAGCCCAAGCTCGCCTGGCCTTAGTTAGCCTTAAGATGGGTAACCTCGCCGAGGGTTTAGCAATCGCCAGACAACTTGTAGACGAAAATAAGGATTTCAGGTTTAAAGATATAAGCGGCAGGCCCACGTCTGCTCTGACGGTATTAGGTGATGCATACCGACTTAACGGCGATCTACATCAAGCAAAAAGAGCCTACCAAGGCGCTATTGAGCTTCAGCCTAATGACTCTTATTCCGCCGGTAAATTGGCGCAAATTCTCTTGAATGAAAATAACGTCAACGAGGCGTCAGCTTTAGTTGATAGATTCCTTGATGACACGGAACTCGAATCATTTAAGACGACCATAAGGCTGCTAAATAAGGACGTCAACCGGCTCCCTGCGATTAAGGGTGTTATTGAAAATCGCTCAGTCATATTTAGAGACGTAGCTTGATTCGGTAGCAGCGAACTCACTTAGTTCATCGTCCCCTACACCCCCTAAGAGGTATAAGGGTTACGCTGGACAATGAGCGAGCCTCGGGATCAATTCGGCCATATGCAGTCTCCATGCTGTTGATGTACATCAACCTCTTTCATCTGGTTGAAAGTGAGTTGGCAGTACTGCGTTATAGTCATGCTTTTAGATACCTACTTAAGCTTTCATGGCACGAACCTGTCGGAACTTACCAAGCTTGTCCAGGAACAACTTTCACCTCAACCGCGCGAGCTTATTTATCTCACAGGATCTCTCGTTGAGGGCTCGGGAAATTTCAGATCAGATATTGATATTTATCTAATATCTGATCGCGATTTTAGCGAGAGATTTACCTGCGCCTCTGTAATCATCATTCCTTTTGCCACATGTCCAGTCGATGTGGAAGTATTAAGCTTTGCCCGAGTAAACGAGCTGATTGATCGCCTGCAAAAATTTCCTTCCGGCGAAGAGCGAGACCCACGTGAAGCTCTAGCGTTCTCGTTGCCGGAAATCAAATTCCTCCACAACTTGCTCATTGCTAAACCACTTTTTTCCGAGAAGGCCTTTTTAGATTTAGTCGGTGGTGTCGATAAACGGAATCTTTCACGGATTATCTTTGATCGCTCTACCGTGGGCGTAAGTTCCGTATATATTGACATTTTAGGCTTGATTGAAGATGCCGACTATCTCAGTGCCCGCTACCTGCTAAATCAATTGCTCGGTTATTTAGGGTCAGCCTTCTTGGCGGCTTTGGGTAATACCAACCCAGCTGAAAAATGGATGGTCAGAAAACTCAGTGAATTCAAAAACTCTTCTGCGCGTGAATGCTTACCCCAGCGGGGGACTGTTGGTAGCGTGGCGGCTATGTTTTCAGACCTTTATATTCAGTGCGATCCCACAGCGTATTCGGTAAAGACTGAGTTAGCCCGAATCATTCGTCTGTCGAACGTCGTTATCCCCTGGGGCCAGCGTCGATTCTTAGCTAATGATCTTCTTCAGCCTTGCCCTCACCAGCACTCTTCAGAGGCAATTACTTATGCTGCGGATGAAGATCATTGCGATAATGCAGAAGGATTATTACAAGATACGTCATATTACGAAGACGAAACCCTGTTGCCTCAACTAGATTTGAATTGTCGCATCCAATATGACCCTCAAGGTTATAGGATGTCTCATTTATACTCGACCAAGACGGTCTACATTAACGAAGCAGCATATGAGCTTCTCCTGTGCTTTAATGGAAACACAACAGTCGCAGAAGCAGCGGCACTTCTGAAGAGTTTCTGTCCTGCTTCAAGCCATGAAATCATAGCTACAATCAACGACTTTAAAAGTTTCCTCCAGGATAACGACTTCAGTTAGTTTTTGTGATCTCGAAGTCTCTGCTGCACGCTCATCAGTCTGGCACAATGGCTGTGTCTCCGGATGTTCATCCCTCTTCACAAGGAAGCAGTGTATGACACTTGAAAAAAGCTCGGTCGCTAAGGGAAAGCACGAATTACCAACGAGATTACTTTCCTCTGACTCACACATCATTGAACCTCCCGACTTATGGGTCACTCGGGTTGATAAGGAGTATAGGGAGGTGGCTCCCAAAGTAGTGCGAATCGATGGCACTGACTGGTGGGTAGCTGAGGGACGGCGGATTGGGTCGGTCAGTGGGCGGAAGAGGCGCTCGGGTGGTATCAACGATGAGATCGCGGGTGTCGCGTCACGAGGAGCTGTTTTGACTCATTCCACTTTTGAAGATGTCCGGCCAGCCGCATACATCCCGTCGGAGTACGTGAAAGAGAATCTTCAAGACGGAGTCGTGGGATCCGTGATCCGGCCGACACAAGGAATCACTAATTATAGTATCAAGGATCCGAAGCTATTTGGAGCCGTATGTCGTGCCTATAATGACTGGATTGTTGAGTTTTGTAGCGCGGCCCCTAACGAACTTAAAGGGGTAGCAATGCTGAACAACTATGTGCCGCAAGAGGCGGCTCGCGAGTTAGCCAACGCAAAAAAACGGGGACTCGTCGGGGGCATCATCAGCGTTTATCCTGGTGCCAAGCATTCCTACGAGAGTAAAGAGTTCGAGTGCTTGTGGTCCGCTGCCGAAGATTTAGAGATGCCGATCTCCCTACATGTGCTGACCAACTATAATGGACCATACGGTGTGCCGTTTCCTGAGGTGACATATAGTCTTAGAGTAAATGCGGATTACTGGGTACGAATGTCACTGGCTGACATGATTTTCGGCGGTGTTTTTGAGCGGCATCCGAAACTTTTTGTGGAGACCTCGGAGCATGAGGGTGGGTGGGTGCCGTACTTCCTGTGGCAGATGGACTGGACATACGAGAAGCGTATCCGCCGCCGTTTTCAGGATAGCCTAATCCGGCGTGCGCCGAGCGAGTACTTCCGGGAACACGTTTATGTGTCGATCATCTACGATACCGGGGCTGTCGAATCACGCTACGTTATAGGGTTGGACCGGATCACATGGGGGTCAGACTACCCACACGAACAGTCAACGCACCCCCGGTCGCGAGAAATAGTAGCTGATTTGATGACCGGCGTTCCGCCGAATGAAGTGGAGGCCATGACCTATACCAACACGGCTAAGCTATTCGGCTTTGATCCTTTTGGTGATAAACATTAGTCGTTCCTGGCAGATTGCTGTCTTACCAGCGGATTGGCGCACATAATAAGAAATTGCGAGGAATATAGATGCTCATCAATATTCTCGGACCGGACGGGTGCGGTAAAACGACTCAAATAGCAAACTTGATTAAATGGGTTGAGGAAACATTAGGTCGTCGTGCGCGTAGCATGGCAAAACGCGATATCTTTGATGTTGAGCGGTTTCCAGAGTGCGGCTTTTTCGGATGTCGCTACGAGAAGTTAGCTCATGAACTACTGCCTATGATGGCTGATGAGAGCAGGGCTCTTTGGCTAATTTACATGAATGCGGTCCTGATCAGACGTCACCCTCCGATGGAGAATGAAATTGTGTTTCTCGACGGTTACTGGCACAAGCATTACGCTACGGAGGCAGCTCTAGGATTGGACAAGCAGTGGTTACTTAACGTTTGTTCATTCTTTCCCGAGCCGGACGTGACTCTTCTACTAGATATAGATCCCCGAGTCACCGTGGCACGAGGGCATGTTCACAAGCCCTACGAGTCAGGGTGCGATTTTGCTTGTTCCGATGAGGCGTTCATCATTCATCAAGATAAGGTAAGGGCAAACTTACTCAAGTTGGCCGAGATGAGAGGGTATTTTGTACTCTCAGCGAATAAATCAGTCGAAGCCTTATTTCAAGAGATACGTGAAAGATTAGAACCGCTGGTATCGAACACACCGCCTCGCCGAAAAACTCACGGCTGCTCGTCGCCAGAAACGACGAACTTCTGACTTACGCTTTGAACCTGGCTTCAATAACTTCGCCATTTTTTGTGCCATGTTTCAGCACGAGTTCATGGTAGGTTAGTTGCTCGACTTTTAATTCCACGCGGTCAAGCAAACTTTCAACGTTTCGGATCGCGTCTTCATCTCCCTCTATCTCCATAAACAGACCAAATGAGAGTTCGTCAACAGTAACTTCGGTGTTAGCCAGATCCCAGGTGGTACGGTGTTTCTCGTAAATGAGCATAGGAACAACATCGATCGTGCTGAGGATTTCGATCATGTTCTCCGGAGGTGCGACTTCAGTCTCCACTTCACGTCGTCGTCTCACCGACCGATCTGAATCCAGGCGCTCCTTATACGTCAGGCGCTCCTTATACGTTAAGATTGCTTTACCATCGCAGCGACGAAGACGCAGAATACGATTTATCTGATCAAGTCCCTGGCCTGCAAAGATGATATTCTCTTCAAAGGCCTTTCCACGGAACGTTGCGCCAACCTCAGGCAGGAGACTGTCGAGCATTACCCTCTGCTCGCTTGTCAGTCGAAACTTTTTTTCGATCTCAATCTTCATATCTCTGAAATTGCAACGGAGAGTGGTTAACCTCTTAGAATGGCTTCGAGAGCTTGCTCGTCTATGACTGTCCCTGCATCGAACTGCGCGTATCGTATCATCGCAATCATGTCCTCAATTTCCTCTTGCGCGCGCTCTTTGCTGCCAAGCTGTTTTGCGTAGTCAATAGCAGCACTCATCGAATGCTCGCCATCAAATAAGCAAAGCAGCGCATATGCTTGCGGCGAAAGTTGGAAGATTGGGCCTTTCTCACCCAATCGCAACAGTTCGAAATGCCCTTCTGTGAACCGTATCTTAACATCAAAATTCAGGCACGGTAGCGGTTGTGCCTCCTCTGTCCGGTCGTAAATAGCAACAGCGGCTAACGGAAGGTTTATATCAGGAGATCCCAGCAGATTAAGTTCTGCCCAGGGAAAGACGCGTCGTGAAAAGGCAGCGATACGCAGAGTATGCTCGAAGATGGCACTACGAGATGTGCTTTCCGGTGCCTTGTGAAGCATCATGAACTTCTCAACGGCCGACATTCCGCTGATCGTTCCCGGCAGTCTCTGTTCCCAATCGACCGGAAGGCGTGCGAGCAAACGAACTCGCCACTTCTGATTAGGATTCGTGTAGCCATGTCCTGCGAGCAAGCCATCCATGGTATGTCCCAGAAGTTCCTGTGCCGCGAACAACATTGAGTATTGATCGCCGACGCTGTGCAGACCGGCAAGATCAATCTGAATCGTGCCCGCAAGATGGCGAGCCCAATCGAGTTTGTGACGGGCCAAATCTTTCGAATCCAGACAGTCCTTTAACTTCCTGAGGTCACTTGCACCATAAAAAGCCTCACCAATCAGCAGGCGGTGAAGGAATTTGCGATCGTCATCGGTAAACTCGAATGCATTCCGCGCCAGACGAGGTTGCCTGGCCCAATGATTGAACCGTCCGAGGATTTCCTCGACCGCAGACTGCTGGACCACCCGGATATCAATAATGCAATCGTTGACCACTACGATGACATCATGGAGTGAAGTAAATTGAATGTCTGTGCGAGAGGTAATGAGGAAAAGGTCAAGGTCAGACTTCTCGTTGCCCAGCCCTTCTACCAGCGAGCCGGAAACAAACAACACATCGCCGGGCGTGAGGTGAACCGCTGAATCCACCCTGGCGATCACGTCTTGTCGAGTAATGCCGCTACGACTAAGAAAATCAGCCAGATCCATCTTAGCTCCGTGTCGCTAATTTAAGTTAAAGTACCTGAGCTTGCGAGGCAATCCATGAGTGGAATTGTACGCGGCTCGATCACGTCTCGCAACAGTGAACACATTCAATTGGACTGATCCAAAATGGCGATAATTCAACCTACCGGAGTGGATCGCAGGATATGGAGTTTTGTGCTCATTTGGCTGGGGCAGCTTGTATCGATGCTTGGCTCCGGGCTCACAAATTTTACTCTCGGGGTATGGGTCTACCAGCGTACCGGATCAGCGACGCAGTTCACCTTGATTGCCGTCATGGCGTCGCTGCCTGCGGTCTTAATATTGCCGATTGCCGGAGCACTCACCGATCGCTTTGACCGGCGCCGGGTGATGATCGTCAGTAATTGCGGCGCTGGATTCACCAAACTGGTGATTGTAGCGTTGCTCTTCTCAGGGCGCCTGGAACTCTGGCAAGTCTACTTAGCCGTCATAGCTGTCTCAACCTTTAGTATTTGCCTGGACCTGGTCTATACCACTACCACTACACTGCTGGTCCCCAAGGAACACTTCGGTCGTGCGAGCGGGATGACTCACGGCGCGCAAGCGACCGCGCAGATTATTTCGCCCTTGTTGGCCGGCATCTTAATCACGGTCGTTCATATCGAGGGTGTTCTGCTGATTGATTTGGCGACTTATCTCTTCGCGATTTCCACGCTATTGATTGTCCGTCTTCCGAGAATGCCGGCAAGCACCGCAGACAAGACCGGAGGAGGATCGATGTTCGGTGAGGCAAGATATGGCTGGACCTTTATCAGGGCGCGTCGCGGCTTGCTGGCACTGTTGATCTACTTTGCTGCCGTCAACTTTGCGGTCGGAATCTCGCAAGTCTTGTTTACCCCGATGATTTTAAGCATCAGCTCTCCCAAAATACTCGGGATAGTATTGTCTATTGCGGGCGCTGGATTCTTGTGCGGCAGCATTGTAATGAGCATCTGGGGAGGCCCGAAGCATCGCGTCCTTGGCATCTTTAGCTATGGGTCATTATTTGGCCTGAGTACGGTACTGGTTGGGATAGGGCCTTCCATTACGCCGATCGCGCTTGCGTCCTTCGCTATGTTTTTCATGATCCCAATCATTAATGGTTGTAGCCAGGCCATCTGGCAAAGCAAAACCCCTGTTGGCGTTCAGGGCCGCGTGTTTGCTGTGCGCCGAATGATCGGCTTATTGGGCACGCCCATCGCTTACCTGGTCGCCGGGCCTCTGGCCGATCGTTTATTCGAACCGCTACTGTCGGTCAATGGTCCGCTTGCCGGAAGCGTCGGACAGATTATCGGTTATGGACCCGGCCGAGGCATCGGTCTTATATTTATTATAATGGGGATCTTAACTATACTCGCTCAGGTAGGAGGCTACCTTTATCCACGTCTGCGAGAGGTAGAAACTGAACTGCCTGATGCAATTGCCCTGGAGGCTTTGTCCCAGTCGTAGAATGAGAAGACGAACACAGATTTGTCGGCTGCAGTAACATTCCGCGTTAACAAACTTTCCGCAAGACGCTAACGACAGAGATGGAAAAAATAGAACAGACGTATCAGCTTTCACCGTTACAGCAGGGGATGCTGTTTCATAGTCTATATGCCGAACACTCCGGCGTATATGTCCAGCAATTGGTGTGCGGCTTACATCACCCTCTGAACATACCGGCATTTGAGCGCGCCTGGCAGCACGTGGTCCAACGCCATCCGATCTTACGGACAAGTTTCCGTTGGGAGGGCCTTGAAGAACCCGTTCAGCAAGTACACCAGTGGTCCAACATCTTTTTGGAGTTGCAAGACTGGCGGGAGCGGCCGGCGGAAGATCAGGAGCAGCAGTTGGAGTCGTACCTGAAGGCTGATCGCCATCGCGGCTTCGATCTCGACAAGCTGCCACTCATGCGACTGTTGCTGTGCCGTGTAGCGGAATCTGACTATCGCCTCGTCTGGTCATCTCATCATATTTTACTGGACGGTCGCTCTCGCTTGTTGTTACTGAAAGAAGTCTTCGCCTTCTATGAGGCGGCGCTGCAGGATCAAGATTTCCATCTGCCCCTGCCGCGTCCTTACGGAGAGCATATCGAATGGCTTCAGCAACAGGATCTGACCAGCGCAGAAGCACACTGGCGAGGGGTTTTTGAAGACTTCACTGCGCCTCCACCTCTCGACCTGCCTCGGATAATTTCTCCGGAGCCCTCTCAGGAGAGATATGGAGAAAGAAGGGCTAGCCTTTCCGCTTCTGTTACTTCGGATTTGCAGTCTCTTGCTCAGCAGCATGATCTTACGTTGAACACGTTGCTGCAGGCAGCATGGGCCATACTCCTGAGCCGTTACAGCGGCGCTCAGGATGTTGTCTTTGGGGTGACGCGAGCGTGCCGGCGAACGAGTCTCGAAGGTGTCGAGTCAATGGTTGGACTCTTCATCAACACTTTACCTCTACGAATCCAAATCGATTCCCGAAAGCCGTTGTTGGATTGGCTCAAGGAAATTCGAGCCCAGTACGTTGCATTGCGTCAGTATGAGCAGACGCCGTTGGTGAGAATTCAGGAATGGGTTGGAATACAACATAGTGAGCAGTTGTTCGAGAGCATTCTGGTTTTTGAGAACTACGAGTTGAACTCCTTCCTGCAGTCTCAGGGCGGAAATTGGAAGCAGCGAGATTTTTATTTGCTCGAGCGGACGAATTATCCGTTGACGGTAGCCGCATACTCTGGACCCGAGCTGTTGCTAAAGATTGTTTACGACCGTGACCGGTTCGACGATGAGACGATAGAGGGACTGAGCGAGCATTTGCAGTTGTTGCTGACGGCAATCGCGAGTCAGCCTGACGTGAGTATCTCTGAGCTGCCGCTGATGAGTGCGGCGCAAAGAGAGCAGGTGTTGAGTTTCGCAGAGCCGCCTGCGCCGTCCGTGGCTGCCCCTGCGGGTACGATTGCGGAAGTCTTTGAGGCGCAAGCAGTGCGTTCTCCTGAGGTGATCGCCCTGGTCAGTGGCGAACAGCAGGTCACGTACAGGGAGTTGAATGAGAGGGCAAATCAACTCGCGCACTATCTGCGGAGCTGCGGTGTTGGTCCAGAGGTGGTGGTGGGCGTAATGCTGGAACGCGGTGTGGAGATGATCGTAGGCTTGCTCGCGATTCTCAAAGCCGGCGGAGCATATTTGCCGCTGGACCCGCAATATCCCGCTGAGCGTCTGTGTTTTATGTTGGAGGACGGCGGGGCAAGAGTGCTGATTACACAGCAGCAGCTAAGGGAAAGCGTACCTGAACTTGAACTGCCGGTGGTGTACCTGGACAGCCAACGGGAGGAGATCGCATGCCAGCCGCGTCAGTCCTTGCCCCTTATCGGAGGAATGGGCCACGCGCAGCTCGCGTGTGTGCTTTACACGTCAGGATCAACAGGTCGTCCCAAAGGCGTTGAAGTTGTGCAGGGAGCGATAGTGCGCCTGGTGTGCCAGGTGGGCTATGTCACCCTCTCTGCCGGCGAGGTGATACTGCAGTTAGCACCGATCAGTTTCGATGCCTCGACTTTTGAGATCTGGGGAGCATTGCTCAACGGGGGGCGGTTGGTGATGATGCCGCCAGGGGTAGCGACGTTGGCTGAGATCGGGCGAGTGGTGCGGGAGCAGGGAATAACCACGTTGTGGCTGACAGCAGGTTTGTTCCATCAGATGGTGGAGTGGGAGTTGGAGAGTCTGGTTGGAGTGAGGCAGCTCCTGGCCGGAGGGGATGTGCTGTCG
>Ga0068864_100005013_pt1 | contig 10845 bp, 14 predicted proteins | sample KBSSwiS72_FD_66586 | JGI IMG/M metagenome (GOLD analysis project Ga0068864, IMG submission 66586) | Switchgrass rhizosphere microbial communities from Kellogg Biological Station, Michigan, USA - KBS Switchgrass S7-2 | ecosystem: Host-associated > Plants > Roots > Rhizosphere > Soil ...
GCACCAACAGGTAGGAGCGACCGCAGGGCTCTCAGCTTGCCCTCCACGAACGCGTCGTAGAGAACAGCGTGCCCCACCTGTCCCCTCTCGGTCGCTCCTGCCACTCGTTAATCTGCTGCTGCGGCCTGAAGTTCCGCTGGATTTCGCCGTATTCCGTTGCATCAAGTTCTGCCCGTGAGTCTAGCGGATAGAACTGAGGGCACAAGAAGGCATAATTTGCCGTTCGGGCCTGTTTAGTATTCTCAATCCTCTCGCCTTGTGAGATAAGCGGCGTCGATCCTTTCTTTTTCCCAACCCTTCCGAAAGGAGGCCCACGATGCAGGAAGCAGGATGCATTCGTATCGAAAAGAAAGTCCTGACCGTCGAACCTCCCGCATATTGCAAATACTGGCACAGTAAGACTATCGTCGTCCCCATTATTACGAAGGACTATGCCTAAGAAAAAAGACCCTACAGCATATGGCTTACACCTCATGCTTGATGGTTACGATGGCGATCCGAAAAAGCTTGCCGATGTAAATTTGCTCTATCAGACCCTCAATAATTTGCCGGCGAAGATCGACATGAAGAAAGTCGGCTTCCCGCATATCATCCAGTTTACCAAGGCTCCCATTGCCGGCATCTCGGGCTTTGTCTTCATCGTGGAGTCGCATATAAGCGTCCATACGTATGCAAAGCAGCGGTTTTTGAGCATGGATCTGTACTCGTGCAAGGCCTTCGATCCCAAGAAGGTCATCCGACTCATTCGGGATGTTTATAGCCTCAAGCGCCTGGAAACACAGATTGTCAAACGGGGAAATTACTTTAACGCGTAAGCGCGCACGTCAAACAACGGCAACCAACGGAAGGAGTTCGAACAAATAGAGGCAGCGATCGATGTACGCCTGGCGACAGCCGAAGACGAAGCTGACGTGCTCGAGCTTGAAGAGCGTGTGTGGAAAAACATCGGCATACCTCGCATTTCACCCGACGTATTTCGACGATGGACTGCGACATATCAGAGAGGTTTCTTCGTCGCCGTTTTGGAAGGAAAGGTCTGCGGCTATACCTACCATGAGCGGATAAATTTCGATGCGGCGAACCCGATCGCATCAATCCAGCCGCTCATTCATGCAGGATATACGGGACGCACTCACACGCCTTCGGGGAATGCCCTCTACGGCATCAGCGTTGTAGCCCATCCGCCCAACCTTGGAGCGGGAAAAGCGCTGCTCAATGAAGCCATAAAACTGGCCCATCGAGAAGGCGTTGCGTATATCGTTACGTTCTCTCGTATGCCAGGCCTTGCGGGCTTCCTGCAAACCGCACATGGTTTACCTGCGGGAGCAAAGTACTGCACCGAAGAACTGGCGCTACACTATGCCATTCAATCGATGAATTTAGTAGATGGCCTCATCGATGCCAGTCTGTCAGAGGGTGTATTGCCTGATTTGCCAGCCGTAACACAATCTGATCCCGTGCTTGGCCGTTTCGCCAAACTCATGGGAATGAAACTCTACGGAGTGGTACCCAGCACCTTTCCCGACCCTAAAAGTGCCAACATGGCTGCCCTCGCAGCCTATGCCATTCCTCAAATTTAACAGGCTACTCACCAGCCTGTTTTTGCATGATGAGCCTTTCTTAAACAGGGGTTTTTCCACAAAGATAGCCCTTCGTTTTAGCAACATTTCATTATCCTTTTATGTTTTCTTAAGGTGAGATTCCGCATAGTGCAGTTCAAGCGCCATGCGAGACCTTACTTTTCACATCAGATCAAACGACTACTTCGGTACACTCGCTACGATTCTCGACCTGCTACGGCAGCGACTTGTCGAACGTGGGTTTGTCGAAAGCGACGCTCTTGCACTGAAGCAGTGCACAAAGGATCTACTTCACCTTCAAGCAAAGTACATTATTACTAAGAGAGCAGAAGTGGGGTAGCCCGCTCGTTTTGCCCCGTTGGATGCCCGACATCCATGAAGCGCATTGAGAACAGACGACACAGACTTCAGCGTGGCAAAAGGTACGAACGGGCCTTAAACCTAGGCTTCAGTTGACTATTCTCAACCTTCTCCCTTTGTGATATAAGCGGCGTCGTTCCTTGCGTTCTTTCCCAAACCTTCACTATAGGAGACCCCGCGATGAAACGTGCTGCCATAGCTTTTACGCTCCTGTTCCTCGTAATCGGCCTACTGGCTCCCACGAGCGAAGCCACGCGCGCCAAAAAGAAGAAGGCTACGTCTGCCGGCAAGAAGGTCGCTATCCCTTGCCCCGCAACTCTGAACGACATTGGAGACTGTCTCGACACCGGCTGTGGACCATCTCTCGATCCAAACCTGAACAAGCGGAAGAATATCAGGTCGCTCGATGGCGAAGCTGAGCCGATGACGATTCAGCAAATGAGAAACCTCCCCGACCCGGTTCCCGGATTCAAGATCGGCGACACGCGGGGAAAGTTAGCCGCGCTTGGCGAAGGCAAGAAGATCGTTGTCGTGGCAAATGCGCTCGCCGTGCGTAAAGGCAGCGGAGAGTCCTGCAATTGCAAACTCACGTCCGTTGCTGACACTGACAACCATATCGTGCTGGTTGACCGAATCCTCAAGATCCAGCCCGGTGAGATCGCAAAAGAAACGCTCCATCGCCGTGAACTGAACTCGATCACGGCAGAGTTTTCGCCACGAGTACGGCTCGACCACCCAAACCTCAGCAGAACCAATCTCCAGCCCTTGATTGCGGTTGACGGAGTGCAGAAGGTCCGCATCACCGGCATACTGATGTTCGACTCGGAGCACTCATTGGGTGGACATCTAACGCGCCATAACAATTGGGAGATCCATCCGGTGCTCGCAATGGATTACTGTCCAAGAGGTAAGAAGTGTACGGCAGACAGTGACGATAACTGGGTGAAACTGGGAGACCAGCCGTAAGCGGCCTTCTAGGTTACCCCACAGCCAACAATTGAGAGTACTACGAGGCGCCTAGTATCAGGCAGCACGTTGACAGTTCACACAAGCCAATATATAAAACAGGTTGAACCAATTCACCGGGGGCACCCCTCGCGTAGAAGGTGCCACCATTAAGGTTAACTTCCTCTTGCCCGTGCCATGAACCTCTCCGTCCGATCGTCGCGAATCATTCAACTTGCGATATGCTGCGTGGCGCTCATCGTTCTATTTAGCGTCCTCATCAAGCCAGCGGCACCTCAGAATGCCACAAGGATTGTATGGTCTGAGTCGCATCTATTTGTGACCTTGTTTCCCGGTGAAGCCGTATCCCGAAGCGTCCAGTTCACGAGTGCGGCTGATTTGGACCAGTTGACCATCGGGGTAGTTCCAGCCATCGCCGCCTTTATGCATGTTGATCCACTGTCATTGGAAACTGTAGTCGGTAACCAGCCTCAGCCGATACAGCTTTTGTTCCAAGCTCCCACCACAGCGGTGGTCGGCACATACGAAGGCACCATTCACGTGCGACGAGGCACCGCAACCTTACCCGATACCCTGAAGGTCACCGTCAGTGTTGCCAGTCAATCGTTCTCAAACTCGTCACTCGGGCTTGATATGAGGTTTCCTCTCGGCTGGACAGCCCGCGAAGCGGGAGGCGCCACTGTCTTTAGTAATGTCACCCAGTCAAGCGAGATTAGCGAGGAGACACTGGCGACAGAATCATTCTTCGAGATTCGCCGGTTGGGCAACGCGGCAGGCACTATTGGGCCGCTGCCAGCCAACCCGAACAACTTGCCGATAGAGCAATGGTTCGACAGCTATTTCGCGAATGGCGGTTCAAGCCCGCTCCTTTCGCGTGAGGTGGTAACCGTTGGCGGGAGGCCCGCTGTGCGCATCGAGGTCTCCGGGATCGGCCAAAGCGTCCACTACTACATTGGACAAGGAACGGCCGTCATTGAAGTCACGTACGGGCTATTTACACCAAGATTCGTTGGTGAGTACGAAGCTATGCTTGGGAGTATGAGCTTTCAGTAGGAGACGGTGGATTCAACAAAAGGAGCGAGAGTGGATTGTCTACGCTAGTTAAATGGTGCTTGGTGATAGTAGCTGTTCTTGGGTTTGCGTTGCAGGCAGCTGCGCAGGATGCTGTTGATATTGCGGCTGCACAAATTGGGAAACCGTATGATTTTTTTGGCAACGGACCGGACCTCTTCGATTGCTCTGGGCTAACCAAATTCGCATATGCTCACGTCGGTGTTTCGCTCCCTCGCCATTCTTCAGACCAAACGCAGGTAGGACAACCCATAGAGTCACTAGAGTCCGTACAGCGCGGAGACCTTCTCTTCTTCGCAATCAACGACAGAATGCCCCGCGAAATCACACACGTGGCGATTTACGAAGGATTCGGCATAATGATCCACGCGGCAGCACCCGGCCTCGGAGTGAGGCGTGATTCCATCTTTTCATCCTTCTACGCACCCAAGTTTGTAACTGCTCGCCGCATCGCACCAGCGTGCCCGTTAATTCCAGAGCCGGGGAACACAACATTCCCTCCGAATGTGGCAATTCCAACCTTCGCTGTGCCAGCGTGTCCCACGTGCGACGCTTGCCGACTGCTGCGACGCTTTCAAACCGTCACAATCGCGAGTCATCAATTGAACGGCTTCACGAATTACCAATTCATTATCCGCTGCAACGACGTATTCGATGGATTCTTCAGCGCGGAAGACGCCGCCTATACTTTGCTTATTCCTCAGCTTGGACTCACGAGTATTATCCCCCAGGGAGCTACACGGCACATGCAGTTTTCGCCGGTGTGTTCTCAAACCGCGACATTCTCTGTTATTCTTAGAAACGCACAGGGTCTTGAGAGATCGGCAGGCTCCATTACAGCTTCGTCCTGCTGTCCGTGAATGGTTGTTTGGCATCTTCGTGACCTATTCTCCTGTGCTGTCATATTGTTACGCTGCTAGACCAACGAAAAAGGCCCGTCATACGCGCCTCCGGTCTCCGTTCCAGAAGTTGGCCCAACCCTTACTTTTGGGGTAGGTGGTGGGACGGGACTCCACCTTTTCGGTGAGTAACTATTAGATGGTCCTGTTTATTCCATCCATTATGAAAGTCTAGCTGATCCTCCATGAAATACCTGTGCACAAACGAAAGAGAGCAGGGACCTTCCCTGCTCTCGCCTGATTGGAACTTCAACCACGCATGAGCCGTTGTTGGGCAAATTTCGCAGTAGTCCTCCCGCAACTCGATACCGATATACCGCCTGCCTAAGAGCCTTGCTACAAGCAGCACACTGCCGCTCCCGCAGAACGGATCAAGGACGATTTCGCCTAAGCCACCTACGGCACAGAAAATCCAGTGCCGTTGCTTCCGGCGAACTTAGACAACAAATACAGGAGCACAGCGTGAGAGTTTTGTCGATGCCGACGTTGGACCACCTGCTTTAGCGTCGACTAAGCGCTCTTCTTTGTGGCCCAACGCCGACAGAATTACTTTAGACACTCACTCACAACGACCGAAAGACTGTAAAACTTACCATTGTGGCAACTATCTACTTCTTCAACGCACGCGATACTCTATTTCAAGCCATCAGATTCCTTCGCTGCGGAGCCAACGAAAAAGGCGCGTCATGCGCGCCTCCAGTGAATGATAACGGACGGGACTAGCCATCCTTCTTGCCCAAGACACGCAATACCGGAGCTAAAAATTACGGGGAGTCGGCGCTGCTAACGGAGCAATTCATGGATAAGCCCCGCTGGGCCGAGTTGACGAGAATCGATAAGCTGTTAAGCTACGTCTTATGAGGCCTAGCTACCTCAATAAGCTAGGACCTCATAACCTGCTACATCCAAACTGCTAGTTCCTTAACACAACACATAAGCTAAGTAAACTTAGGAGGCGTTATGCAACTTCTATCACGTCGACTCCGCGCTTTACTGCCTCCGCTTGGCTCTCAAGAAGGACACCCGAATCCGATGGTCCACGCCAGGTTTTTCAGGCGCGGTTCAAATCAGACATGGCTTGTTATAGAGGGGAGTTCCAGCCGAGACGATTTTGTTTTTTTCGGCTACGTCACTGAAAATCCTGGTGAGTGGCGTTATATCGCTCTGTCGCAGCTTGAGAGTGAATGCGGTCAACTAAGGCAACGAGTCAAAAGAGATCTACGGTTTAAGTCCCAACCATTCAAAGAAGTTCTAAAGCATCACAAGAGGACTAAAAAGGAGCAGAAATAAACGCTGCTCCTTCTTTACATCATGAATGCGTAAATCTAACTACTGCTTGAGACCAAAGAATGCGGACACGACTCCACCAAAATATCCAATGATGGCCGTTATGATTGGAGGTATGTACTCCGGTACGGTTTTATCATGATATGCGAAGTAGAATACTGCAAGGATACAAATCACGAGGACAACTGCGAGTACCCAACTCGCTAACATGATGACCTTGAAACGAGGGCCTCCGTCGTCGCCTCCGGTCCCCTCTTCCACGGCCATCCGGCCCACAAACACACCGGGTTCCAGTTGTCCTTTGAAAAGGAAGCGCAATATCCTCGACATCGCGGTATCACCTCCTTTAGATGATGCTCAAATTGAGTTTTGGTCCATCTAGCAGCGTCACATGTTGGTTAAGGACGTCCCTACCTAGAAAGGCGTCACTAATTAGAATCAGCTTTAAAGGATTGTAAGTTGGGCCATTGACCCAATTGCCAGCTCTGTCCCGGAAGTCGACAACCGCGTAAGGAATGATAATTCCCGGTCTAGTTCGTCGACTACCGTCGGCATATCTTACGGGAATCGTGGTTTGATAATGTTTGGACTCTGTGGGAAGAACAGATGCCGGAATACAGGTTACATCAGCACCTGTATCGACATACGCTCGGAAAGGACCGATTCTGACAGCATTCCCTTGATGTTGGAATGAAATGCGGATCCAAACGGCGGGAAAGGGAGCGCCGCTGTACTTTGTGTCGTATTCCATGGGCAGGTGAGGAGGGGAAAGTCAGCCAAGCGTCTGACCTGAGTCAGGTTTCCACCTGAAACGGTTGACGGAAATTGATTACCTTAGCCGGTACCTCCTGTATGAGAACATCCTCCTGTCGTGTTCCGATTTCTTTAATAAGAGCATCGAAATTCTTGCTTAGCGCTATTCTTTTCCCATTAGCATATGCGACGAATCCTTCGAAACCAGTTTGTGCTAGTTGTCCCAATTCACTGATGTAAGCTCTGTAATTTGCATTCTCATTTATCAAAGATTCCTCGCTTACATCGAAGTTCGTTGGTTTTGAGGGTGCAGATGCGGTTCCATATTGCGTTAACATGATCTTATTCCCCTTGATCCCCACTGCCGCCTCTTGGGCAGCCTTCCGAAAGACAACAGCATTTAATGATCGCCCCCTCGATACAGGCCGAGTTCCACCCTCCTTTTCTAGTGCCACAGGATTAAAACTGCTTGGTTCAATCCTGCCTCTTAGCCGCTCGGCAATTTGAGCACTCCGTCGGAGAGCTTTAACGCGGTATGCGATTAAACCCTTTTTTCCCATGAGTGTGCCCACCAAGGTTTTTGAGTAACCTCTTCGTGGAATGGCAGCTACCGCATAGCACGGTAGATTCCTATCCGTAAAACGAATACCCACGGTTGGAATATTGTGAACTCCGGACCAGCTCGCATGCACAACCCCTGGCACCAATACATCGCTGACGCCACCGGCCGCCAGAGCATGGTGCCACCCCGATTTGCTAAATATCTCTTCGGAGGTCCTTATCGACTGATCTCCGACGAAAACTTTGACCGAACTCATAACGATTCCATCTTCTCCGCATACGCGGAGGCCGAATTAAAAGGCGCAGTCCTCCGCTCCACGAGTGCCAGTTGCTCATCAATAGACCGCACCCCAGTCTCAAACGTAGCCAGCATTTCAGCAGTCAGTTGAAACACCTGAGATTTTTCTTCCCCGCGATCGTTCGCCTACACTAACCGAAAAATTACAACAGGTACTACCTCCTCTATGGCTGTCTGATCTTCTGAGAACCGCGCACGAAGATCGATGAACCAGTCGAGATCAACCGCTGTATCTATAATGCCGGATTTAAGCCATTCTCTTTGATAGTACGTTTCCGCAGCCGGCGTCGGCCCGAGCAAACGCCCAACCCTTCTGTACAGGTTTGAGTGCTTACGGCGGTCGAAGAACTTATCCAACCCAACATACTCAAATAGGTCGTAGACAGCCTCTAGCCCCTCATCCACCATTCCGTCATCGGTACGGTTTCGCAGAAACTGTAGCGACCGTAAAATATTCTGGACGCCATTGATACTTATTTCGGAACCAACCTGCTCCGCGATAGCTTTGCAGCGGGTAAAACTGATCGGGAATCCTATAGCCTCGCCGATAGCGGTTTTGAGACGTTCAAACTCCTCATCGTTCAAACCCGCAATTAGCTCCAATGCATGCGGCAGCGGTGGAAAATCCAGAAAAACGTCCATAACGACTCCGTCCAGTTAGTGCCATGGAAAAGTCCGAATGGCAACTCTCATGCCCACAGCGCCTTACACGACACCATTGCTAAGTACCTCGTTTGCCATGGGAATCTTAAGATGCACCTTCCTTGGTAAGTGTTCACTTACTTTGATGCCTCCGGGTAAAGATGTACGAAACAGGCCGGGGTCAAGTTGCCAAGTGCATCCATGGGGCGAAGTTGAGACCAGCTTAGGTTTGCTTGAGAAACGATCTCGAGTCGTGCCGTGAAGCGTCCCGGCGGCGGGGGTTGATGCATAAGCTGTCGGGTTCTTCCGAGTTTTGGGACATCAGTATAACCGAACTCACGCACCCGCACGGGCGACTCGTGGAACTTTAGGTCACAGCTCAATTGGCTGTCAATCAAATTTCTGTCGCAGGCCCTACCAGCAAAGCCAAGCGCGAGACTATTTCGTCTGCCGGTCATAACAAAGTAAGAAGTCCTTTGTCAACGATGGTTCTAACGTGACATTATATACTTAATTGTTTATTTATTTAGAATCTTTTTTGTATTCTTATTTTTTTATGGAAATAAATACGAAATATCGATTCCTTTCTCATGGTAAAACAGAAGACGTTAAATCAATTAGATATCCCCTTTCAGGCGGAAAGTCTGAAGCGATCGCCCGGACGTCCTCCACGGCATAAGGAGCCATCAACAAGCATCTCTGTGGTACTTCTAGACAGACACGATGTCTTTTTACGAGAAATCTCTTTTCTAATACGACAAAGAACAGGTGCTAGAGTGTCGAAGAGTGAAATACTGCGTGCGTTCACCGAAGCAGTGCTCGAGAGCGAGATCGATCTAACCACGAGTCGCTCGGAAGAGGAGGTGAAGGAAGTCCTCTTATCAAAGCTAAGGAAGCGAAAGAGGCCTGAAAAGTAGTGATGCTCACATAATTGCTAGATCGCTAATTTCCAATTGGACGATCACTCCCAGGGACAAGTCATCACTTCTTGTGCAAGATCAACTTCGCCCAACGAAGACGCGCCATGTGCGTGCGCCTTCAGCTACGAAGGGTAATGATTAGATATGTAGTGCGAGGAGGCCGAGGAAAACAGCCCTGAGATTAACAGGGCTGGAATGGGTAGGTTGGTGCTCAGTTGAGGCATTGCACAGAATCCGATATCTGTCGTGAGGCGTCTTCAGGCAACAATCGGTAGCTCGCCAGATAATCGCCAAGCTTCGCCGTGGCCTGAAACTGCCTCACAGGTTTCAGCTTCTTGAATGCTGAAGTGAACGCGTTTGAGAGCGACCACAACGTGCGCGGTTGGAACACGTCGTGAGCAGGGTTGAAATAGTGACGATGGACCACGGGCAAGAGCGATTTCGGCGCATTGAGCTTGCCTTCGACAAACGCATCGTACAGCAGGAGTTTAGCATCACGCTCGGGAACTTCGTGCTTTTGCCAGGAATCAATTTGCGTCTTCAACGGTTCGAAGTTCCGCTGGATCTTGTCAACGCCAATTGAGATGACATCAATCAGATCAAGTCGGCGCGTGTGCTTGTGCATCACGGGTGTGAAGTCTCCCATGAATGCCATGTTGTCACAGACCAAGACGCGATAGCCTACGGTAAGTGCCAGCCGCATCGACTTATCATTGGCATTGCGCATTCCGATAGAAAAGCGAACGCCTCCGAATGCCATTTGGAGGTCCATCACCCCAAACATCCTCATGCCATCCGCTGAGACGGCGTACTCCTCGCGCACGATCTGCAAGTGTCGAAAACTGAGCGTCTCGCTCAACGCTTGCACGATGTCGCAGTGAGGCACGGGTTGATGCGTTGCCGTCGCTTCCGGCGCCGGGATCTCACGAAGCTCATCTCTCGTTATCTTTCTCGTTCCGCAATGTGCAATCAGTGTCATAGTTCTCCTTCTCCTTCGATTAAATTGGTAACGAACAACTCATCAATCCTAAAAGTTGATCTGATACTCACAAGGAAGGAGGACTTGCCTCTGAGGCTACTAGAGCAGTCTTGGTAGAAGGAGACGATTCTCAATAATGGCCGTTGATGTCAGCAAACGACGAAAACCACCTCACTTTTTTTGCCCGCGCAAACTTCCACAACAAACGAGGAATCTTCGGCATCCGGCAGACCGACCGATTCGCGCACATGTACATCCTGGGCAAAACTGGCACCGGCAAATCCACCCTGCTTGAGACGTTGATTCGCCAGGATATTCAGAACGGGAATGGCCTCATGTTGCTCGACCCGCACGGAGACATGGTCGAGCGTATAGCGACCGCAATACCTCAGGAGCGAACGAGTGACTTGGTCTACTTTAACGTTCCCGATACGTCGCGACCGTTGGCGTTCAATCCGATGGAGCGATCTCCTTCGTCCAACACGTCGCTCACAGTTTCCAACTTGCTTGAGGTCTTCAAAAAGCTTTG
>Ga0068864_100005015_pt1 | contig 10842 bp, 6 predicted proteins | sample KBSSwiS72_FD_66586 | JGI IMG/M metagenome (GOLD analysis project Ga0068864, IMG submission 66586) | Switchgrass rhizosphere microbial communities from Kellogg Biological Station, Michigan, USA - KBS Switchgrass S7-2 | ecosystem: Host-associated > Plants > Roots > Rhizosphere > Soil ...
ACGAAGTCGAACGGCGTCGCGTTGCCGAGCGAGCCGAACACGATCGAATACGAGCCGAGGGCGCCGTAGCCCTGGTTCGTCACGTTGACGCCGTCGATCACATACTGGTTCTCGAGACCGCTGGCGCCCGAGATCGACGGGTTCGCGCTGCCGACGCTGCCGCCGGTGCTCACGCCCGGCGCCATGTACAACGTATCGCTCAGGCGCCGGCCGACCGGTACTTGACTGAACATGTCGCTCGACAGCACCGCGCCGGTCGTCGTCGATCCGGTGTCGATGACTGGTGATGAACCTGTGACCTGAATCGTCTCCGAAAGACCGCCGACCTCGAGCTTGAGCGGCAGATCGATCGTCTGTCCGAGGCTGACGGTCACGTTCTTCTGCTCGACCGCCTTGAATCCCTGAAGCTCCCCACGCACTGAGTACGCGCCGGGCGTCAGGAATGGAAGGCTGAACCGCCCCTCGGCGTCGCTCACCGCCGACTTCGCGCCCTGTGGGCCGGTCACCGTGACAGTCGCGCCAGGAATGGCGAGGCCCTGCGCGTCCGTGACGCGCCCCTTGATGGTCCCGGTCGTTTCCTGGGCCATCGCAGTGGACGCACTGACGAGAAAAATGGCCAAAGCTACGGGTAGACTCCAACATCGCATGGCAGTTGCTCCTTGGTTTCCTTTCGAACCGTCCGGCCATCGTATCGCCCGCGATACAGCGCTCGGACTTGGACATCGAGCGATTTTTGCCAGGGAAACCACAGACGTTCACGATCTTGAATGTTGTCATTAGCTCATCCACCATTCGCGACACATCCAATTGCGTTTTTGAGAATCGACGATCTGCAATTTCCGTTTTTGAGAAAAACAGGAAATTCCGTTTTCGAGAATTGGCGTCTGGCGGACGTCGGGTGCCGGTTCGATCGGCGACGTCTATAATGCGTTCGCAGTGTTAGCGCTCATCCTGACGGTCGCGATTGCGGCCACAGGCCAATCGGCCGATCAGCAAACAGGCGCCAGCCGCGTCGCGCTGGCGAGCGTGACCGATCCTCGCAACCGGCCGCTCGTCGACGTCAGTGCTGACGACTTTGTGATCCAGGAAGCGGGCACGCCGCGCGACATTCTGTCCGTCCGGCCGGCCGACTACCCGATCGTCATCCTGATCGACACCGGCAACGACGCGCGCGCCGATTTCCCGCTCATGCAGAAGGCGGCCACGCACTTCCTCGATCGCATCGGACAGCGACCGATTGCGATCGGCACGTTCGGCAACGTGCCGAAGCTGGTGGCGACGTTCGAAGACGAGCGGCAGACGGTCATGCAGCGGCTCGCGGCGATCGCGGCGGATACGTCCGCCGGCAGCCTGTTGCTCCAGGGGGCCGCGCTCGCCGGTGAAACGATTCGCGCGACCGGCACCCTGTTCTCCGCTGTGGTCATCCTCTCGGCGACGCCGATTGACGCCAGCCGCAACCCGGCGGACGAAATGATCGCGCCTCTCGTGGACAGCAACGCGATCCTGCACATCGTCGCGAACCGGCCTGGGCAGATCGCGGGGGGCGGCCGCGGAAACAATACCCTCCGCGCGCTGGCGGAGCAGTCGCGCGGCGAGCTCACGGTGATCTATTCGTCCTCGTCGTACCAGGCCGCGCTCGATCGGCTTGCGGATCGTCTCACCAGCGAGATGATGATCGAGTATCTCGTCCCTGTCGGGTCGAAGCCGCACGACGTCAAGGTCGGCATCCGGATCGTGGGCGCGAAGGTCCGCGGTCTCGGCGTCGCCCCCCGATAGGCAGGTCAGGAACGCAAAGCGCGCGAAGCCCGCGATGCACGCGGCTGTCTTATCGCGGATTTTGCGGCCTTTGCGTTCCTTGTCGTGAGTCGTTCAGCACGACCGCAAGAATGTTCCGCGCCTCCGAGTCGCGCGCATCGATCCGGAGCGCTTCGCGCGCTTCGCGCTCAGCACCGGCGAGGTCGCGCTGCGCGTAGTACGCCTTCGCGAGATTGCGGCGTGCGTTGCCGCTCCGTGGCTCGAGCGCGACGGCGCGCTCGAATGCCTTGACCGCCTGGTCGCCGCGACCGGTCTCGACGAGGGAAATCGCGTAGTTCGTCCATGGCCCGGCCTCACCGCGACGGGCGGCGAGAAAGACGGCGTATTCCTCTGCTGCTTCGGCATAGCGCTGATGCTGAAAGTACAGGTCCGCGAGCCGGCCATGCGCGGCCGCGTACGTCGGCACCATTTTCAGGATGAGGCGAAACCGTCCGATCGCTTCGTCCACTTTCCCCTGCGCTGCCAATGCGCGCCCGGCGAACTCGTGGGCGTCGATGACGTTGACATGATTCGGCCGCAGGTGGATGAATGCATCGAGCTCATCAACGGCTTCTGCATACTGCTTCTGCGCGAAGAGTTCCTCTCCGACGCCGAGGTGCGCCTCCGGGTAGTCGGCGACCGCCTCACGGAGCTTCGGCAGCACCTCGTCAGCGCGCCCGGCGGCCTTCAGTTGCGTCGCCAGGGCCCAGCGCGCGCGGCCATTCGGCCACCGATCGACGACGGTCCGCCACATTGTCAGCGGGGACGCGTATTCAGCATTACGGGCGATCGTTGTGGCCGCGAGCGCACCGACGACGGCGAGTGTTGTCGCGAGGAGCACTCTCCCCGAACGAGGGCTGAGAGCTGACGGGGAAAACGTTCGCCCGGCCCAGCGGTGCACCGCAACCACGACGAGCACGACGATGGCCATGGAGGCGAGATACATGCGGCGCTCGGCGCCCACCTCGGTATGAATCGGCATCACGCTCGATGAGGGCGCCAGCGTGACGAAGAACCACGCGCCCAGAAAGCCGGCGGCTGGCGCGCGCCGGAGCGCGACGATCGTGAGCAGCCCGAGCAGCGCCACTATCGCCATCTGTGGCGCAACCTGGGCCAACGTCAGCGCCCGCGGCACGCCGTAGTCGAGCACCATTCCGTTCGGCCAGAACGTCAGCCGGAGGTAGTGGACAATCATGACGGCCTGATTGAGGAGATAGACCCACGGCGTCACCGGCGCGACGAGGCCGGGATCCGGCGACCACCCCGCGGAGCTGCCGCGTGGAGCGCTCGACATCAGCCAGGCGAGCTCGATCCAGGTCGCAGCAAGACCGGCATACAGCGACCAGCGCGAACGCACGGCCTCCCTCCACGACGGGAACAGGAAGATGCGATCATAGAGCGCCACGATCGGCAGCGCGACGGCCATCGACTCCTTGCACGCCGTTCCCAGCACGCAGGCGATGACAGCGCCAATCTGCCACACCGCCGAAGCCGAGCCCTCGCGCGCGCGGATGCTGCAGTACAGCGTCAGCAGAAAAAACAGCGCCATCAACGACTCCGTGCGAGCCGAAAGATAGTCGACCGCTTCGCTCTGCAGCGGATGGACCATCCACACGAGCGCGCAGACGAGCGCGATCGCATCAGGCCCCCGCTCAGCCGACCGGGCCAGCGTCCGGCGGACGATCCCGAACAGCGTCAGCGCACACATCAGGTGCACGGCGATGTTGACGACGTGATAGCCACGCACGTCCCGGCCACCGATCGCGTAGTTGACGGCAAACGAGAAGTTTGCCAGCGGCCGGCCGGCGGTTGGCGCCGCGCCGCCGGGCGTAGTCAGCAGTCTGGCCACGAGCGTGGGCGATCGACTCGTCGCGTTCGCGGCGATGACGGCAGCATCGTCGTAGATGAACGGCGCGGAGAGACCGTTCGCGAATGTCAGCGCGCCGACGATGACGATCAGCGTCGCCGATCGGAGAAGGCCGCCGCGCGGCGGCCTGGATTGGCTGGTGGTTCGCGCCTTCGAACGAAGCTTCGCAGGCATGAAAGAAAAAAGCCGGGCGCACGCCCGGACCTATACTACAGCGCCGCCACCGGCGTGCTTTGCGCCGGACGCTCTACCTGTCCAACTCGCAGTTCGCCCTTCAACACGGTCTTGCCGTATCGTCTTAGAAAGCATGTCGTCGGATCACGACGCTAAGCGCGGAACCCGCGGAACACGCAGAGCCAGATCGTTTTCTGCGGTTTCGGCGGGTTCTGCGTTGATCGTCGTGATTCTGATCGGCGGTTGGCTGTGGTGGCGAGGGGCGGCGCCTGCGCTCATCCCGGGGGCGTGCCGCGGCTGCAACGTGCTGCTGATCACGATCGACACGCTGCGCGTCGATCGTGTCGGCGCATTCGGCGGGCGCGGGGGTCTGACCCCCAATCTCGACGCGCTCGCGTCCGGCGGTTTCCGTCTGACGCGTGCCTACAGCGCCGTGCCGCTGACGCTTCCCTCGCACGCCTCGATCCTGACCGCCGTCTCTCCGCCTGTGCACGGCCTTCGCGCCAACGGGTTGTTCCGTCTCGGCCCGAGCCTGCCCACGCTGGCGACCGTGCTCAAATCGGCCGGCTACCGGACGGGCGCCTTCGTCGGGTCGTTCGTCCTGGACGCGCGGTTCGGCCTGAACCGCGGCTTCGACGCCTACGATGATCGTTACGGAGAGAAAGCCGCCGGCGATCCGGCCGAAGGCGCCGAGCGCCGCGCCGAAGATGTCATCAGGCCCGCGGCCGCCTGGATCGGGCAGGGCCCTCAGCCCTTTTTTGCCTGGGTCCACCTCTACGATCCCCACGAACCCTACCGGGCCCCCGAACCGTACGCGTCGCAGCACGATCCGTACGACGCGGAGGTCGCCTATGCCGACGCGATGGTCGGCCGGCTGCTCGCGGATCTGCGCGCGGCCGGACAGCTCGATCGCACGCTGATCATGGTCACCGCCGATCACGGCGAGAGCCTGGGCGAGCACGGCGAGCGGACCCACGGCGTCTTCGTCTACGACGCAACGATGCGAGTGCCATGGATCATTTCGACGGGGGCTGGCGGCTCGGGGCTGGGGGCTGGAGCCGGATCGGCATCAGATGCGCTCGTGCGGCTGATCGATCTCGCGCCGACCGTTCTCGATCTCGTCGGCGTCGCGGCGCCCTCGTCGTTCGAGGGGCTCTCGATCGTACCTCCGGTCGTGTCCGGCTTTAGCCGGACCGTCGTCGCAACCGATCGCGTCGGCTACCTCGAGGCGATGGACGCGAACCTGACGCGGACCTGGGCGCCGCTGACCGCCATCGCCACCCGCGACTACAAGCTGATCGATCTGCCGATCCCGGAGCTCTACGATCTGCGTGCCGATCCTGGCGAAACGGCCAACCTCTACACGCGCGACGCTGCGCGGGCGCGGACGCTCCAGGCGCTGCTGCGGGGCCAGACCGATGCCTTTACATCTCGCGGCTCCGCCGGGGAGAAGACGACGCTGAGTGCCGACGCGCGGCAGCGGCTCCAGGCGCTCGGCTACGTGGCGTCGAGCGTGGACCCGGCAGCGCGCGCCTACACCGACGCCGACGATCCGAAGACGCTGATTGGCCCGGCCAACGACCTGCAGCGCGCGGTCACGGCGTTCAATGGCGGCGAGCGCGGGCCCGCAATGGACGCCGCCCGCGCGATCATCCGGCAGCACCCGCGCTTCACGACTGCCTTCGGGATGCTCGCATCGATGCAGCAGCAGTCCGGCGACCTGCGCGGTGCCATCGCGACGCTTGAAGACGCGGCGCGGCGCGGGATCGCCGATCAGAGTGTGATGGTGGTGCTGGCCAGCTATCTTCAGGAAGCCGGCGACGCGCCAAAGGCGGTACAGGTGCTCGATGCGGTGATCGCGGCCCACCCCGATTACGCGGAGGCGTACAACTCGCTGGGCGTAATCCTGACGCGTCTGGGCCGCCACGATCGCGCCAGGGCGGCTCTGCGGAAGGTTCTGGAGCTGGACCCGACGTCGGCCAACGCCTACGAGAACCTCGCCGTGGACGAGCTCTCGACTGGCGAGCTCGAGCCGGCGATCGCCGACCTGCGCCGCGCGCTCGATCTCGAACCGCATCTCTACGACGCGCTCTACAACCTGGCGGAGGCGCTGCTCGCGCAAGGCCGGCGAGACGACGCGCGGCCGCAGATCGAACGCTTCGTGCGCGAGGCGCCCCCCGCACGGTACGCGCGCGACATCGCGCGCTTCAGGTCGCTACTAGGACAGTAGGCGAGAGGGGCTGGATGGGCGGGAAAGGCTCGATGGGACGGGCGGGCTGGAAACAAAACAGGCGGGAGAGCCGAGGGTTTCCCCTCCTGCCCGTCCCGCCCTTCCTGCCTATCCTGCCCTAACGACCTACCAGATGAAGCGGAGACCGATGCGCGCCGTCCGGGGTCCGAGAATCGCGGTCGGCTGCTGGAACGTCGCGCCAGCAATCGTGGCAATCGTTTCCGCCGCGTAGGCGTTCGACAGGTTGAAGCCGTCGAGGAAGAGACGCACCTTGGCAGCATCGCCAAACTTGATCGTCTTCTCGACGCGTAGGTCGACGACAGAAATGTTGTCCTGACGGAACGCGTTGTAGTCGGTCGCGAAGATGTTCGTGGCCGACAGGCTGCCGTTCGCGTTGCTGCCGTTGCTTCCGGCGGCTGCGCTGAACGCGCAATTGCACGAGGCCGGCGCCGATACCGAAACGCGGCGCGCGTAATTCTCGCCGAGCTGGTACCGGTACACGGCGCTGAGCAGGATGCCAAACGGCGCGGTGTACTGCGCGTTCGCCTTGAAGCCGGCGCTCGAGAAGTCATAATCGCCGGGGCCGTTCGGTGTGTTCGGATAGCCGTACGGGAAGTCGTGACGCCAGGTGTAGCCGTAGCCACCACTCACAGAGAAGTTATGGCTCATCCTCTTGTTCAACGAGGCTTCGAACGTCTTGTATGCCCCGTCGTCAGGCGAGTTCTGCACCACCTGCGTGGTCGGGAAGTTGCCGGCGGTCGCCGACGGGATGCCGTACGCCGTCAGATTCTGGTCGTCACTGGTGCCGAGGATCCCGTCGTTGCCACGATCCACGACGGTGAAGGGCACCGTGTAGGCACTCGCCGGCCGGAACGGCTGGAACGTGCCGGTCTGGTTCTTCACGCTGTAGTACACGAAGCCGACGCGCGCCCCGACTCCTTCCGACAGCTGCTGCTCGACGTAGAACGTCGCCTGATGCGACAGCGGCTGCTTCATGTTCGGATCCACGGTGACCGAACCGGGCAGCGCGGCGTTGGCGGTCAGCGTGCCCTCTTCACCCGGTTGGTAGATCTTGTCGCCCGGGACGCAGCCCGCGCACACCTTGTTGTCGAGCCACTGATACGTCAGGCTCTTGACCTGCTGGTTCGGGTTGGCGCTCGCCGCGACGCCCACGCCGGGGTTGAACCGGTACATCCCGTAGTTGAACTTGAGTACGGTTTTGCCGGTGCCCATCAGGTCGTAGGTCATGCCGATGCGCGGCACAATCGAGCCCCACTTCACGTAATGCTGTTCGGGGAACGAGAGCGCCGCAATGCTGAGGCCGCTGGGGAACGTGTACGCAAGCTGACTCTGATCCGGTGTGTACACGTCGTAATGGTCGTAGCGGACGCCGAGGTTCAGGGTGGCGCGCCCAACCGACCACTGATCCGTAACGAACCAATCGAGAGTGTTGACCTTGTCGACGCTCAACAGATTCCCGTTTGGTCCGTCGCCGAGGCTGCCGACTGACAGAGCGGTCGGCGCGTACATCTGCACCTGCGAGGGTGAGCCGTTGCTCGCAATCGTCTCGCGGATGTTGCCCGACGCCACCTGTGTGTACCCGTACCAGCCGGTCTCCATCAAGATTTCGCCGCCCAACTTGAAGTTATGCGAGCCGCCCCAACCGTCTTTGAAGTAGGTGACCGAACCGGTCGCCTGGCGCCGCTGACGGTCGGTTTGTTCTTTCTGGTCGGCGCCGGTCAGCAACGTGGCCGCGTTGTCGAACTTCTCGTGCCGCTGCGTGTCGCTGTTGGCGAGGAGCGGGAAATAGTAGCCGAAGACGCCGTAGCGGGCCTCGACGTAGGTCTTGTTGTTGATGGTACCGTTCCACTCGCCCTTGTAGATCCAGCTGCCGGAGATCTGCTTCAGCGTCCCGTCGAGCGAATCGTAGTTGAGCGCCGACTGGGGCAGGCGGTTCGGCTGGACCTTCTGGCCCCACTGGTAGTAGCCGATCAGCTTGTTGTTCTGATTGATCTGGTACGTCGTCTTGCCCGAGGGGTTCCAGAGCTTGGTGTCGAACAAGGTTCCGTTGATCGGGCCAATGAAGTTCGGCTGGCCGACGGACGTCTTCTGGTTGCGGTACGAGAAGTACCACCACAGCTTGTCCTTCTTGATCGGGCCGCCGACGTTGATGTTCGAGTCGCGGTACTTCGACGTCTCGTTGCTGTGCAGCCGGATGCCGCCCGTGTTGGTAACGGGGTCGTAGGCGAACTTGGCCGGCAGGTTCTTCGAGATGTTCTCGCCGATCATCCCGTTGGTCTCGTAATCCTGGTAGAACTCGCCCTGGAACTTGTTGCCGCCCGACTTGCCGAGCATCTGGCTCTGCACGCCCGGAGTCGGCATTTCAGCGCCCTGACCGATCGTGCCGAGGAAGACCTCTTCGAACGAACCGTAGTCGACGTAGAAGCCGGCGCCGCTCGTACCCTCGGTGGTGTTGATGCCCTCGACGAGGACCCGGTTCTGCCCCGAGTAGCCATACGCGGTGTAGCCGGTCTGCGTGCCGGCACGGTTGCCGCCGACGTCAATGCGGCCCATGCCGACACCCGGCGTCACGGCGAGCAGTGACCACAAGTCGCGCGAGTTCGGGATTTCCTGCAGCGCCTCGAGCTTGAAGTTCTGCTGGACGCGCGTATTCGACGTATCGATGACCGGCGAGTCGCCGGTCACTGTCACCGTCTCTTGTAAGGAAGCGACCGCGAGCTCGACGTTCACCGCGGCGGTGAAGCCCATCGAGATCTGGATGTTTTCGCGCTTGAGCGTGTTGAAGCCGGGCAGCTCGAACGCCACGGTATAGGTGCCAGGAGGCAGCGCCGGGAAGCGATAGTTGCCGCCAGTATCGGTGACCGTCGACTGCACGCCCATCATCGACGGGCTGGTGACCGTCACGGTGACGCCGGGGAGAACGCCGCCGCTGCTGTCAGCGACCTTGCCATTGATCGAACCGGTGGTGGATGCGCCACCGCCCTGCGCAAACGCATGCGTTGACGCGAGCAGGCAGACCGCCAGCATCGCAACAACCAGATGGAACCCTCGACGTTTCATGAACGCCCTCCTCTTTCTTTCTGAAGCAACTGCGCACACTGGTCAGTCACCGTGCGCTTTTGGACGAGTAATCAGAACGAACAGGCAAACGCCGTGCTCGACCGTGAAGTTCGGGAGGTTAGCACCGAAGGTGCGCCTCGGCAATGACTTAGGCGAACATTTGCGGATTACAAAAAGAGACAGGCTGGCTGGATCCAAGATATTGGTCATCCTGAATCCGACTCGCCGGAGGCGTCGCGTTGGAGATGCTTCTAATTGCGACGGCTTTCGACCTGCTTGAGGGCGTCGTCGATCAGACGCTCGTTGTCTTCCTTGGTCAGGTTCCGCTGGATGATCTTCGAGGCGATCATGACGGAGAGGTCGACCGCTTCGCGGCGGATTTGCTCCAGCGCGCGGCCGGTCTCGAGCTGAATCTGCCGCTGGGCGCTGGTGACCAGCTTCTCGGCCTCACCCCTGGCGCGCTGACGGACTTCCTCGCGCATCCGCTCGGCGTCGCGCCGCGCATCCTCGACGATCGTCGCCGCTTCCGCGTGCGCGCTCTGCAGCTTCGCCGCGTATTCCTTCAGCCGCGCTTCCGCCTCGTCGCGATCCCGCTTGGCGTCGGCCAGGGCACGGTGGATGAATTCCTCGCGCTGCTGCAGCAGGCCAAGCACCGGGCCCCAGGCGAACTTGCCCAGCACGATGACGACGATCACGAAGATCCCGAGCGTCCAGATCGCGTTGCCGAGATTTCCCGCGAACGGACTGAGCGCCGCCGGTTCCTCGGCGGCGTGGATCGGCAGCGCGGTCAGCGCGAGAAAGGCGACGATCAGCAGCTTCTTCATAGAGTCTCGCTTAGCCGTCTCGGTAGTGTCCGGCTTTAGCCGGACCTCAAAGTGGTTGTAAGTCCCGGGACACCGGCGCGACGCCCGCGTCCCGGGCGAGTTCGGCTACGCCTTCAGGACCGCCATCATGCCGACGACGACGGCGAACAGCGTCGCGCCTTCAATCATGGCCGCGGTGATGATCATCGCCGTCGAGATCTGGCCGGCCGCCGCGGGCTGCCGCGCCATCGACTCGACCGCCGATCCGCCGATCCGGCCGATGCCGGCGGCGCCGCCCATAATCGCGAGCCCCGCGCCGATCGCGCCGCCGAGCCACGCCGCGCCCTGGCTCGTCAGAAACGTCGCGTGCTCCGCGGCCCTGGCCGCCTCCTGCGCGAATGCCACCGACGGCATCGCCAGCACGGCGACGGCGACAGCCGAGAACCCAAGAACCAATCGCACCATCTGCTTCCGATCCATCGTTGCTTCCCTTCGTCTATCCACCGCCCGGGGAGCGGCAGTCTGTCCGATCGCCATCGCAGTCACGCCTCACGACCCGCATCCGCCCCGAACCTTGCGGGCATGGCGATTTCTAAGTTCTACGTTCTACGTTCTAAGTTCTAATGTGCCGCCGCTTCGTGCCCCTCGTGGCCGGCGTGGTGGTCGTCGTGATGCAGCACCACCGACATGCCGATGAAGAGCGTCGTCAGGAACGTGAAGATGAACGCCTGCAGGAAGGCCACGAACAGTTCGAGCAGGTTGATCGCGACGCTGCCCGATACGACGAGCAGACCCACGCCCAGACCGAGGCCGGTGCTCTTCGCGCCGGCGGCCATGATGAAGGACAGCAGCACCGCGAGCAGGATGTGGCCGGCGATCATGTTGGCGAAAAG
>Ga0068864_100005016_pt1 | contig 10840 bp, 11 predicted proteins | sample KBSSwiS72_FD_66586 | JGI IMG/M metagenome (GOLD analysis project Ga0068864, IMG submission 66586) | Switchgrass rhizosphere microbial communities from Kellogg Biological Station, Michigan, USA - KBS Switchgrass S7-2 | ecosystem: Host-associated > Plants > Roots > Rhizosphere > Soil ...
AATCGAAACAAGCCGGAGACAGGTTCAACAAGATGCTCGAAATGGGTCAGAGCAAGCCATGGCCCGACGCAATGCAGGCTCTCACCGGACAACGCCAGGCAGATGCCAGCGCGATCCTTGATTATTTTGCCCCGTTGAAGAAGTGGCTCGACGAACAGAACAAGGGGATGAAAGTAGGCTGGTAGATTCGCCCAAGGAATGAGCTTTAATCACACCGCGATACCCACCCTTGTGCTGGCAGGAGTGCTGTTCGTGGCGGGAGCCGCGGCGGAGCGGAAAACTCAGTCCCCTCGCCTGGCGCGAATCATACTCCTATTGCTGGGAATTGCCGCCGCAATTCCCGGCATGTTCGTTCTCGCTGACTACACCCATGTGTTTCGTAGTTCGGCATGGTTTTACGAGTTCAGGACGGCACCCTATTCGGAAATATCCATCGCTGGACTTGGATTCCTGGCTGGCTATCTCTACTCGCTCATCGGGCCCGAAGGAAAGGGCGAGAAAGCGATCTGGCCGATAGCGCTCTTTGTTCTGGTTTCGATTCCCTTTATCAAACCCATCCTGGATCCAATCAATGTGGACGCTCTTCGAACCACTTGCCCCGACAACGTTTGCCTGCAAACCACTTACTCGACCTGCGGTCCTTCGTGCGCGGCAAGCATCCTGCTCTCGCTCGGCCGGAACGCGTCCGAGCAGAGCCTGGCTCGTGAGGCCTTGACCTCCAAAGGCGGTACCGAATTGTGGTACTTGGCGCGTGCAGTCAGGCGCCAAGGCTTCGGTACGGAATACGTGGTGAACTCCTCCGCGCCGGACAAGTTTCCAGCACCCGCCGTGGCGGGGGTTGTACTGTCTGGCGGAACCGGGCATTTCATAGCATTGGTTTCAAGGAGCGGCGATCAGATCACAGTGGTCGACCCCCTAAAAGGCAGGTTTACTGTGTCCGATGTGGAGCTCAAGCAGAAGTATCACTTCTCCGGCGTATTTCTCCTGATCCGCCGCCAAAGCTGAATGTTGATCTCCCGCGTGCAGGAAACAGGGGTTCCCCCGAACCCTTGCGTGTACTTCTCATTCGGCCAATTCCGCACCATGATGAAGTTCAGCTTTGTAGTTCCTGGCCGGCCAGCCGTCCCGTCGAACCGGCTCATGTTCAGCAATCTGCGCATGCTTCGCGCGTAGCCCGGCAGTGAGGTCCGTTGTGAACCACGACTTGGCTCCCGACCGGCGGCATTCTCTGCGCCAGCGGGTGAATACGCCGGCATTTGCCAGCTTCGATGGCGTGACCGGCGGAATGATCCTTGACCTGAGCGAAGAGGGCATGTCGATGCAGTCGCTCGCGCCGCTTGAGGCGCACAGCATTCTGCCCCTGCATCTCTCCCTGGGAGAGCCGACGGCATATCTTGAAACAACCGGCTACGTGGCATGGGCAGACGCGTTAGGCCGTGCCGGCGTCCGCTTCTCTGAGCTGCCGGATCCGGCCCGCGAGAGATTACGCGAGTGGTTGACGTTGAATGCCTTCGCCCCAAGCTGGAAGGCTCCGCGATGGGTGGTGCGGGATTCGGCTTTTGTCCGTGAATCGGACGCATCCCTCAAAAACGAGACGGTGGTTGCGCTAAGCTTGGAGCCTGACCCTGGCAACGAAAGCAACCCAACTCCTCTCGCACGGGTATCGACCACCGTGCAGTACGAGTTCAAATCCCTCGGCAGGAATCTAGAAGCAGCGCTGACCTTGATTGCTACCCGTGCTTGCTCGATCACACGAGGGACCGGCGCTGCCGTCGCTCTGGCGGGCGAAAACGGTATGACCTGCCGCGCCGCGGCGGGAAACAATGCGCCCCAGATCGGTGCCCCCGTGAACCTCAGCAGCGGATTTACCGGAGCCTGCATCCGCGAGTTGCGGCCTTTGCGTTGTGACGACACCGAGTTTGATTCGCGAGTCGATGCGGATGCATGCCGCAGCCTGGGAATAGGTTCGATTCTGGCCGCTCCTGTCATCTACGAGCGGGACCTGGTTGGCTTAGTCGAAGTGTTTTCCGCAGTGCCTTATGCTTTCGACGACGGGGATCTCGCAGTCGTGGAGCGGTTGGCGCAGACGGTCGTGCTCACTCTGAGCAAAGCTGAGGCTTTTTCGGCGGGAGCCAAGCTATGGCATCTGTAGGATCTTGCCGCGGGGCTGCGCCTCGTTCTTGCCGGGGAGGGTCTGCTCGCGCAAGAGCTTTCCGACCAGGCGGAGAGCGTCTACTTCCTCCTGCAAACGCTCGAGTTCAGCTTCTTTGCGGCGGAGCACTTCCACAGGGTTCTTCACAATTTCGGCCTCGCGACTACTTTACGAAGCAGGTTGGGCTTACGAAAAGTAACGGAGGTACGAAGCTTGCCTCCCCTCTTGCGCAGCGGGTACATCGGCCAAAATCCCAGTGCCTGGGCTAGACTTTCGGCCAATCCCTGCATCCCCCCAATTCCACGAAGCGAAGGCGCTTCCCGCAACGTCGCCAGCGCACTTCGAGTTTCTCGATCCGACGGAAACACGGTTGAGGTATGCGGCGCCCAGAGAGATCCTTAGTGTCCCAGATGGTAGGGATGTCCCTTCAGGATGGTGAACCCGCGATAGAGCTGTTCGAGCAAAAGGGCGCGCGCTAGTTCATGAGCGATCGTCATCTTCCCCAGCGATAACGTGAAATCTGCCTGCTGGCGGGCAGTTTCGCTGAAACCATCGGCCGGGCCAACGGCGAAAACCAGTGGCGCGGGATTGGTGTCCTGATGATCGCCCAGAAACTTGGCGAGCTCTTCGGAGGTGAACTGCTTGCCCCGTGAGTCGAGCAGAACCAGTCGTCTCCGCGCGCCCTTGCCGTCGCGGCCGCATAGCTTCGGCAGCGCGGACTCGTCTTTGAGGAGGACCCCTTCGGCATCCGCATATTGGCGAAGACGTTTTAAGTATTCGTCGGTCAGCGACTGAAGGGAAATGTTCTTCGTTTTGCCGACCCATGCGATCGTGAGTTTCATCATTCCCCTACACCAAAGGAGTTATCAATCGCAATTTGCGGCTAACGGCGGTTGCTTCCGCGCTCAGATTATTTCAGGCCCGCTTTCGCGCAGCCGTCTTCCTCGCCGGAGCACGCCTGCGTGGCTTCGCCATCAGCTCGGCAGGGTCCAGCTTTTTTGCCGTGCGCCAAAGGCGTTCAAGATCGTAGTAGCTGCGTGCGGTCGCCGAGAAGACATGCACCACGAAATCCACGTAGTCGAGCAACACCCATTCAGCCTGCTTGTAGCCTTCAATGTTGTTCGGGTAAGTGCCGGCGTGCTTCAGGCGGAGCTCGACTTCGTCGGAGATAGCCTGAATCTGGCGGGGATTCGAACCGCTGCAGATGACGAAATAGTCAGTAAAGGCGCCCGAGTTCTTGTCCATCTCGAGGATGGTGAGTTCTTCGGCTTTCTTGTCCCGGCAGGCCGCAATGGCAGTGTTTAGCTGGGAGGTAAGGGTGTTGGTCTTCTTCATTCAGATCGTGTGGTTCCATCTTACAACGAGGGCTTTGGTTTGGTCGTAGGTCGTCGGCAAATCCGGATCGGGGCAGAACCCTTGGTCAGCCACCGTACAAACCTTCTTTCCTAATGTATTCTTCGATGCTCTCTGGGACGAACCTCTTGAGGGGCTTTTTTTGGGCAGCGGCTTGGCGAATCACGGTAGCCGAAATGTTCTGGTGGACGTCATCGAGCAGGTGCAATGTGACTCCGGCAAGGACAAGGTCCCCCTTGGCGGGTTGTTTCGAAAACGGCTTTGTTACTTCCGCACGAGGCCGAAGCTTCTCCGGGAGCGCCCCGGCGACATCCGCAAGCGAATAGCCTGGGCGACTGGCGACGATGAATTCGCACTCGGTAAACAGCGCTTCGGCTTGGTGCCATTTGGCGATGTCGTTAAATGCGTCGATGCCGACCAGAAAGAACAGCCGGTCGGCTTTTTTAAATTCGCGCTTCAGCTTGCGCATGGTATCGATGCTGTAGTTTGGGGCCCCTGCGGTGGCGTCACGCGCGCTCTTCTTGTCCTGCAAAGCAAATTCCGCGGGAGCTTCCAGCAAGGAAGGAACAAACGACCGTTCGCCCTCCGTGGCCAGTACCGTCATCGCGTAACGGTGAAAAAACGAAGCCACCGGCTGGGAAGTCTTGTGCGGCGGAACGTTGCTGGGCACAAAATAGATGCGCCCGAGCCCGCAGCGTTCTCGCGCGGCCGTCGCCAGAGCCAGGTGTCCCTTGTGAATGGGATCGAAAGTACCGCCAAAAAGGCCGATGTTCATAGTCCGTCGTCGGTCGCAGGCCGCCCCTCATCGGCCAGAGAACCAGCGGGAGCAGTCAGCTTATCAGCATCTGCTCGCCTGATTTCCTCAACCTTTTCCGCAATTGCATACTGTAACTTCTCGACACCCTCGCCCGTTACCGCGGAAATCGCGCATAGATCAAGCTCGCGAGTTTTCGCAAACTTCTTCAGCTTGGCGAGTTTGGTCTTATTCGCGACGTCGCACTTGGAGGCGACCACGATCATCGGTTTTGATTCGAGCTGGGCGCCGAAGCTTTGCAACTCGCCCATGATGACGTCAAAGTCTTTCACCGGATCAGGGCGGCCGCTGGCATCTGAAACGTCGATCAAGTGGACTAGCAGGCGGGTGCGTTCGATATGCCGCAAAAACTGCGTGCCCAGCCCGGCGCCTTCGTGGGCTCCTTCGATCAACCCGGGGATGTCGGCGACCACAAAACTGACCTCGTTCGGGGCATCGCCGACCAGCACCACACCGAGGTTTGGTTGCAGAGTGGTGAACGGATAATCCGCGATTTTCGGACGCGCGGCAGAAATGCGAGAGATTAGCGTTGATTTTCCGACGTTGGGATATCCGACCAGGCCAACGTCAGCGAGCAGCTTCAGCTCCAGCCGCAATGTGCGTTCCTCTCCCGGACGGCCATCCTCGTGCTCGCGTGGAGCCTGATGAGTGGACGTCTTGAATTGCGCGTTGCCGCGTCCGCCGCGTCCACCGCGGGCGATGACGACCTTCTCATCTGCGCGGGAGAAGTCGTGCACCTTCTCGCCGGAATCGGCGTCAAAGACGATCGTTCCCACGGGGACTTTCAGCACCACACCTTCGCCATCGCGGCCAGTCTTATTGGAGCCTTCGCCGTGGCGTCCGCGCTCAGCCTTGTATTCGGGATTGAAGCGGAAGTGCACCAGGGTATTGTGGCGCTCGCTCGATTCCACCACGACATCGCCGCCGCGCCCGCCATCGCCGCCGGATGGGCCGCCGCGGGGAACAAACTTCTCCCGCCGAAAGGCGACGCAACCATTGCCGCCATCCCCGGCCTTCACGCGAATTGTGGCCTCATCGATGAACACGATGTGTTCGCAACAAACAGAATGTGCCCTTTGTAAGTATAGAAGAACATAAGTCGGGCACTCTGGGAGGCAACACGCTGGTTCGCACCCCAGGTCGGCGAACTTGATACTTGAGCGAGAAGCTACTCTCCTCTAACATCGCGGGCAGTGAGGGCGCTGCTGAATCCGTCTCATTTCGTCGCTTATGATCAATTTACGCGCGCAAAACCCTGCTTTCTTACTTTTCGTGCTCCTGTTCATTACTCTGACGTTTTCCGCGCAGGCCTCGGATAAGAAACCGAATGACGTTCTGCTGAGCACGATGCAGAGGGAGTTAGACCGGGCTACCACAGAACTCGGAAAACTGAACCCGTCCCCATACTTCCTGAGTTACGAAGTGCAGGACGAGACGATCGCCGTTGCCGCGGGTGGCGATGGCGCTTTGCTCTCATCCCTGCGCACCCGGCGGCGTGCGGTGGATGTCATCACGCACGTCGGAACGCCGGCGCTCGACAATACTCACGAGAACAGCCGTCCATCGGCGATTCACGCCGGATCGCTCGCGACCGAGGATGATCCAAACGCCATTGCGCGGGAGTTGTGGAGGCTAACGTACCAGGGGTACCGCAATGCCGCGAAGGCCTATCTCAATGTAAAGACTCAAACCGCAGTTAACGCGAAAGAGGAAGATACTTCCGAAGACTTCTCGCAAGAGAAGCCACAAGTGCATCTTGACTATACTGCGCCCGCACCCTTGCCGAGCCAGCTGCAACTGGAATCCTTGGCTCGCAAGTACTCTGCACGTTTTCGGAATTACCCGTTTGTATACTCGTCGGCCGTCTTGATCTCGGCACAGAACAGCCAGACGCATCAGGTCACGAACGAGGGGACCCGCCTTGTGTATCCGGGGCAATTTGTGCGCCTCGCGGTCCAGGCGCAAACGCGCGCAGACGATGGTATGGATCTGATGCGGGTGGAGACTTTTCAAGCCGACTCGCTAGGGAATTTGCCGGGCGAGGTGGAAATTCTTTCCAAGATCGACAAGATGGCGGCTGATCTCAAGGCACTGCGCGGCGCGCCCGTAGCGGAGCCCTTCGATGGTCCCGCGCTTCTTTCCGGGCGGTCGGCGGCCGTTTTCTTTCACGAGGTTCTGGGACATCGCCTGGAAGGCCAGCGTCAACGCGGCGAGGGAGAAGGGCGGACTTTTGCGAAAAAAATTGGCGAGAAGATCCTGCCGGATTTCCTTACCGTTTCCGACAATCCTACGGCGCGGAAATTGAACACCGTCGATCTCAGCGGCTGGTACGAATACGACGATGAAGGCGTGCCGGCGCAAGCCGTAGACCTGATCAAGGACGGCGTGCTCAGAAACTATCTGATGGCACGGATGCCGATCGAAGGATTCCCTCACTCGAACGGTCACGGGCGCTCGCAAGCCGGAATGATTCCGGTGGGCAGACAAGGGAACCTCATGGTTACCTCTTCCCACAGCGTGACGGACCGAGAACTTCGCCAGCGCTTTATCGAGGAAATCCAGAAGAAGTCCAAACCGTACGGGCTCTATTTCGAAGACATCGAAGGCGGCTTCACGCTGACCCAGTCTCGACTGCCACAAGCTTTTCAGATACTGCCGGTGATGGTATGGAAGGTCTATGCCGATGGCCGGCCCGACGAACTGGTGCGCGGCGTCGACATCGTCGGCACGCCATTGACCGCGATGAATGGCATTCTGGTGACGGGAGACAAAGCCGCCGTTTTCGATGGCATCTGCGGCGCGGAGTCCGGCGCAGTTCCGGTAGCCGCGGTAGCCCCAGCCATGCTGTTTTCCGAGATCGAAGTGCAAAAACGCGGGCATTCGTTGAACCGGCCCCCGATCTTGCCTCCTCCCGACCTGAGCGCTTCTGCGGGAGCGAAAGGAGGCCAGCAATGATTCGGATACAGATGAAGTTTGCGAGCCTCCTCCTGCTGGCCCTGGCCGGAGGGAATTCCCTGGCGCAGGAAGCCATGCCCAAGGAAGCTGCCAGTGATCCGGTGCTGCACGCCATGCTGGCAGAGATGGAGAGGTCCAAGACCCAATTAAAGCTGGAAGGAGTTGCGGCCCCCTACTACATCGACTACCGCATCACGGATTCGGACCATTATTGGTACGAAGCAGCGTATGGCGCTTCGCAAGGGGAAGTGCGCGCCCGTGCGCGATTTCTGAGGGTGGTCGTTCGCATTGGCGATTACAAGCAGGACAGCTTTTACCAGGGCGGCCAGGGGATGATCGAACTTGTCGGTTCCGACGATGACGAACTCGCCATTCGTCGCAAGCTGTGGCTGGCTACCGACCAGGCGTACAAATCCGCAGCCGAGGCGCTGACGGCGAAGAATGCAGCACTGAAACAACTCACCATCGAAAATCCGACCGATGACTTCGCTCACGCCGAGCCCATGCGGTTGATTCGCCCGTTGGTGAAGCTCGATCCTGGAGTCAGTTCCTGGGTGCCTCTGCTTCGGGACATCTCAGCGTTTTACAAAAAAGACCCGCAGATCGAAACCCTTCGGTCCAGCCTCTCGTTCGAGGCCACGAACCGTTATTTCGTAAACTCCGAAGGCACGATCCTACGCACCGGCGCTTCGAGCTACTCGCTCGTGGCCGCAGCTTCCACCCAGGCTCCCGACGGGATGCGACTCGAGCGTTCCGCCGAGGCTGTCCAAGGGGAATTCAAGAATCTTCCCCGCCCAGCCGATTTCCAGAAACACGCGGAGGCGGTGGTGGGAACCTTGGAGCAATTGCGTGCCGCACCGGTTGTCGAAGAAGAATACCGAGGGCCGGTACTGTTCGAGGCGGACGCCGCCACGCACATTTTCGCGTCACTGATCGGAGAAAACGTTCTTGGGAGAAAACCGGCATTAGGGCAGCCGATCCGCGTGCAGGGTGCATTCGCGTCCAGCTATCTCAGCAAAGTGCTGCCTGATTTTCTTTCGGTCACGGATGATCCCACAATCCCCTCCTGGCAGGGCGAGCCGTTGCTCGGTCAGTACGATGTGGATGACGAAGGAGTGCGCCCGGCGAAGGTTACGCTGGTAGAGAAGGGCAAGCTGCTTGCCTACGACCTCGGCAGAGTGCCGATCCGCGACTTTCCCACCTCGAATGGACATGGGCGCGCGCAATATCCGATGAATCCACCGGGACCGAGCCTGGGAAATTTGATCCTGCAATCCTCCGAACCGGTTGCGGGGGAGGCGCTAAAAGCCAAGCTGATCGAACTATGTAAGCAGCGCGATCTTGCCTTTTGCTACGTGGTCAAAGCGGCTGGGCCCAAGAACTCGCCGCGCTTGCTGTACAAGGTGTTTACCAGCGATGGCCACGAGCAGCTCGTGCGCGGCGCAACCTTCGGTGATCTCGATACCCGCACGATGCGCAACGATATCGTCGCCGCCGGGGACAAAGCAACGGTGGACAATTTGCCCGCGGCAATTCCGCACAGCATTGTGAGTCCGGCGCTGCTCTTCGATGAGCTCGAGGTAAAACGCGAGAGCCAGAACAAAGATAAGTTGCCGGAATATCCGCCCCCGCAGCTCACGCAATAAGGTGCTGGTTACCGTGCCAAGGCCGCCCGCAGGCCGGACACCGTCCATGAGCTTTGAAGCTCAGGTTTGACGGTTTCCGCGATCGCAAGGGCGCGCTGAAGAGTCTGAAGACCTTCGTTTTGACGGCCCACTTTCATGAGCAGAAATCCAAGCTGGGCTTGCGTCTGCATGGAGTCTGGCGCCAACTGCACGGCGGTTTGGGCTTCGGCCAACGCGTCGTCTATCTGGCCAGCGCGTTCCTTCAACTGTGCCTGGGTGAGGTGGTTGAGCGCTGAAGCAAGCGGGATCTCGAAATGTCCGTCGTAAACCAACACACCATGCTCGATGACAGCCGTCGGCCGGAGCCGCGTGAACTGGTCATAGGGATTCAATTCGTCCGGGCCGAACTCGTATCCCGTCAGAACTCCAGCACTGATGAGCACGGGGCCGTCAACACTGGCGGGAACATCGATCGAGGGCTGCAACCACGTGGATGCAATGGTGGTGAGAGGTTTGCAGGGAATGCCGTAATACTTCGGATCCGCAACCACGTCGGCGAAATATGCGAACCAGCAATTCTTCACATTTCGCTGATCAAGATAGTGTTTGATCGACTTCAGTTGCTGTCCCCAGTCGGCGTTCGAGTCACTGAGGTACTTATAGGTATTGGCCGGACCTCCCCAGAGCTCGTTGGAGTAGGCGAGGTAAACAGGAAAGACGCGCAAAGAAGAGAAGATAATAAACGCCAAGAGAAAGGCGACTGCATAGACCATCCGGCGTTTGGCGGCGATCAGTTGCGCAGCGGCCCATCCTCCCAAAATGATGAGGAAGGGATACACAGGCAGAATGTGGCGGATGCCAATGTTCAGCGTCGAGCCAACTGCAACCGCGAAGTAAATCGCTGCGGGAATGATGAGGAATGCCAACTCGCGGCGATATCTCGCCCCGCGGAGGGCAATCGCCAGAGGCAGGAGCAACAAAAGGAGCAGCAAGGAAAGTGTTGTCTTGATGAGGAACGCGGCCGGGAAGTAGAACCATTGCCCATGGGGATAGACCTCTCCGAATAGGTAGCTGTGGCTGAAGCCAACAACGTAACCGACATCCGCGAGGCCATAAAGGTAAGACTCGGGCAGAAGGTGCAAGCGAGCCGCCTGAATAATGAGCTCCTTCTGAACTGGGCTATGGAGTCCCTGCGCATACTGGATGACACGCGCCTCGGCACTCACGCCGGGTTGGGGATGAAGACGGAAACCATAGGCCGCCCACAACACCACAATCGCGATAACGCTTGCCAAGATCAGAGAGCTCGCCAGCTTGGCGGCACCGGGAGAGGGCGAATCTGGCGGGGGATTCAAACGGCGCCTCAGCCAGAGTTCTGCTGCGGCCAGGACCAACAGAATGGGGAAGACGAGAATGGCAGAGTGTTTTGTGGCCAGCGCCAGCCCGGCGGTTACTCCAACGAGAACGAGCCTCCGTGCGGACGGCAGCTTCACATATCGATAAAACGCATAGACGGCTCCGAGCAGAAAGCAGGAGAAACCAGTGTCGGTGGTGACTTCCCATCCGTGGGCGAGCAGGTTGGGCTCGAACACGAAGATCGCGAGCGAAATCAACGCGGCCATCTTCCCGAACATCTGTCGTGCGGTTGCGAACACGAGCGCGGCCAGCAGCAGACAGAGCAGAGACGCAGCCATACGCGTTCGCAAAAGGATCTGCTCGGCGTTGTTCGAATAAACGAATTGCGTCGCGCTGAGAAAGTCCTCTTCTTTCGAGAACAGGCCCTTGCGTTCGGGGCCGTTGAGATGCAACGGCAAAAGCGTGGCACCCGCCAGCAATTTCACCAGGGGCGGATGCTCTGGATTCATGGCGAAGTCGCCGCGCGTCCAATAGCGATAGCCGGCAAAAATGTGACAGGCTTCATCCCAGGTTTGCGTTTCGCGC
>Ga0068864_100005023_pt1 | contig 10835 bp, 10 predicted proteins | sample KBSSwiS72_FD_66586 | JGI IMG/M metagenome (GOLD analysis project Ga0068864, IMG submission 66586) | Switchgrass rhizosphere microbial communities from Kellogg Biological Station, Michigan, USA - KBS Switchgrass S7-2 | ecosystem: Host-associated > Plants > Roots > Rhizosphere > Soil ...
GCGATGCAATTCATCAACGCCTATCTCGACGAGGAGTTCCAGCTCGGGTTCGCGAAAAATACCGGCGTGTGGCCGTCCAACACGAAGGCGAGGCAACGCCTGCGCACCGAAGATGCGCTCTTCGTGTCGCTCAACAACATCGAACAAGCCGACATCGACCGGATGTTGCGCATCGACTACAAGGGCGTGAACATCAGCAGCTGGTACGACCAATGGAACCGCGCCGTTAGCAAGTAACCGGCCACCGGCGTTCGCTCTACCGCCTTCGAGAGGAAACGTGTCTCGCGTGGTCCTGAAGCAGGTCACCAAGCGCTATGGCGACACGCACGCAGTGCGCGGGCTCGACCTCGATATCCGGGAAGGCGAGTTCCTCACGCTGCTGGGTCCCTCGGGATGCGGAAAGACGACCACGCTGCGGATGATCGCCGGCTTCGTGCTGCCGTCGAGCGGGACGGTCTATCTGGGCGACGAGGACGTCACCCGGCTGCCGCCCAACAAGCGCGATATCGGCATGGTCTTCCAGGACTACGCGCTTTTCCCGCACATGACCATCGGCGAAAATATCGCCTTCGGACTGACGGAGCGCCGTATCGACAAGTTGGCGATTGGCCGTCGGGTCAGGGAGCTGTTGAATCTCGTGCAGCTCGTCGACGTCGAGGGTCGATACCCGCCGGAGCTTTCGGGAGGCCAGCAGCAGCGGATCGCGGTAGCGCGCGCGGTCGCCTATTCACCCAAGGTGTTGCTGATGGACGAGCCGCTGGGGGCGCTGGATCTCAAGCTCCGCGAGGCGATGCAGACCGAGATCCGGCAGATCCAGCAACGGCTTGGCACGACGACGATCTACGTGACCCACGATCAGACCGAAGCGATGCACATGTCGGACCGGATCGTCGTCATGAAAGACGGCATGATCGAACAGATGGGTAGCGCCGAGGAAATCTACAACCGCCCGCGCACGCGATTCGTCGCAGACTTCATCGGGCAGATCAATCTGCTCGACGGCGCAGTCGTTGGCCGCGAGGACCGATTTGCGGTCGTCGACGTCGACGGTGTCCGGGTCAGGATCGCGAGTGCCTCGCAAGCCCTCGGCCACGTCACTGTCGGCATCCGTCCGCAACACCTGGCGCTTGCTGCGAACGGCGCCGCCGACGCCGCGTGCAACCTGTTGCCGGGACGGATCAAGGGCCGGACATTCTCCGGCAACCTCGTGCACATCGAGGTCGAGCTCGACGGTGGACAGCGGGTGACGATCGAGACGCGTCCTGAAGACGTGACGGGCGACGCCGGCTCCAGGGTCCGCGTGCAGTGGCGGCCCGAGCGCGGCACGGTGCTTACCCGCTAGCGGCGCACCGGCACGATGTGGCCCTAGACAAGACCGCGAGACTCTTCCATGCCTACGGAAAATGTGCATTTCGTCGAGATCGATGATGGGAACGCGCCGCGCGCGTCGGCTGCCGCACCGGTCAGCGGTAAACCGACGATGCGCAAATATCGAAACCTCGTCGGCGGGTGCTGGTGCGATCCGATTTCCGGCGAGTGGTTCGAGTCCGTCAACCCCGCCACCGGCGAAGCCTGGGCCTTGATACCGAAAGGTGTGGCCGCCGACGCCGATCGTGCAGTGGCGGCAGCGCGCGCGGCGTTCGTGTCACCGTCGTGGCGTGCCATGACGCCAACCGCACGCGGCGAGATGCTGCGGCGAATCGCCAGCATCCTCGAAGCCCGCGTCGAAGAAATCGCCGCGATCGAAACGCGGGACAACGGCAAGCGGCTGGTCGAGGTCATTTCGCAGTTTCGTTATCTGCCGAAGTACTTCAATTATTACGCGGGCCTCGCCGACAAGATCGAGGGGGCAGTGATTCCGATCGACGCGCCCAATGTCTTCAACTACACACGGCACGAGGCTTTGGGCGTCGTGGTCGCGATCACGCCATGGAATTCGCCGCTCATGCTCGCGGCCTGGAAGCTTGCGCCGGCGCTTGCCGCGGGCAATACCGTAGTGCTGAAACCGTCCGAGCACGCGTCGGCGTCGACGATCGAATTCGGGCAGCTTCTCGACCAGGCGGAGTTGCCGCCCGGCGTGCTCAATATCGTCACCGGTTTTGGTGCGGATCTCGGCGCAGCGCTGGTATCGCACCCCGATGTGGCCAAGATCACGTTCACGGGATCGGAGGCGAGCGGCCAGCGCATCGCAGCGACCGCCGCCGCCGATTTGAAGCGCGTCACGCTGGAGCTTGGCGGGAAATCGCCGCAGATCGTCTTCGACGATGCGCGGCTGGACGACGCGGTCAACGGCGTCATCTCGGGTATTTTCCTGTCGCTGGGGCAGTCCTGCATCGCCGGCTCGCGACTTCTGCTGCAAGACGGAATCCATGATCGCTTCGTCGAGCGCCTGGTTGCCGCGATGCGCGACATCCGCATCGGCGACCCGTTCGATGCCGCGACGCAGGTCGGGCCGATCGCGACGCAGGCGCAGCACGCCAAGGTGCTGGAGTTCATCGAGCACGCGCGGCGCGACGGCGCGCAATGCGTGCTCGGGGGTAAAGCGGTTCGACCGGCGCATTGCGGGGCGGGCTGGTACGTCGAGCCGACGATCTTCACCGACGTTCGTCCCGATATGGCGCTCTTCCGCGAAGAAGTATTCGGGCCGGTGCTCGCGGTGATGCGTTTTGGCGACGAAGAGGAGGCCGTGCGCATCGCCAACGACACGCGGTACGGCCTCGCCGCGGGGATATGGACGCAGGACACCGCGCGAAGCATCCGCCTCGCCGAGCGCATCGACGCCGGCACTATCTACGTCAACACCTATCGCAGCGTAAGCACCCTTTCGCCGGTGGGAGGCTACAAGCACAGCGGCTACGGTCGCGAGAACGGGATCGAGGCGATCAAGGAATTCCTGCAGGTAAAAAGCGTCTGGCTCGGGCTCGGACCGGTGGCGAATCCTTTCCCGAAAGACCAGGGTTAGCCATGGAAACATCCGGCAGCCATGCACTGCGAGGCGCGGACATCATCGCGGCCATCAAGGCGAGCGGTATCGCCACGGTCGTGGCGCTGCCCGACATCGTCACGAGCGACGGCCTGCTGTGGCCGATCGCGCGCGACCCTGCACTGCGTCTCATCCGCGTTTGCAAGGAAGACGAAGGTGTGTCGATCTGCGCAGGACTCGCTTTCGCCGGGACGCGATCGCTGTTGCTGATGCAACATACCGGTTTCCTGGACTCGATCAATGCGATTCGAGCGATCGCCGTCGAGTATGAGTTCGGGCTGTGCGTGATCGTCGGGCTGCAAGGCATGGAGCCTGATCGCGAACCGCCGCAGTCCGGCAAGTACGGCGTGCGCATCATCGAGCCGCTGCTCGAGGTGATGGATATCGATCACGCGCGATTGACCGTACGGGGGGATGAAGCCCGCATTCCTTCCGCGTTCGCGCGCGCCCGGAGCGAGAACCGGCCGTTCGTCTTCCTCGTCACCCGTCCTCCGGAATGAGCCATGATGCCTCGTGACGAATGCTTGAAGCTGCTCGCTCGCCACCACACCGACGAGATCGTCGTTCCCGTCTATCAGGCCGCGTTCGAGTGGCGGACGATCAAGCCTGATTCGCTGATCTACCTCGGTGTCGGTGCGATGGGCCAGGCCTCGTCCCATGCGCTGGGCCTCGCGCTGGGACGTCCCGACAAGCGTGTGATCGTGCTCGATGGCGACGGCAGCCTGCTGATGAACCTCGGCAGCTTGGTCACGATCGCGGAGGTCGCTCCGCGCAATCTCGTTCATTTCGTCTGCGAGAACGGGACTTATGAAGCCAACGGCGGCCATCCGATTCCCGGCGCCGGCCGCATCAGCTTCGCCGGTTTCGCCCGCGCCGCGGGCTATCGCACCGTCCACGAGTTCTCGGAGCTTGCGGCGTTCGGCGAGAGGATCGGCGCCGTCCTGAAGGAGGAGGGCCCGGTATTCGTGGTGCTCAAGGTCGTTGCCGGCGCAACCTACCCGCAGGACTTCGCCGCTGTGCACAGTGCCGAATTGCGCCGCCAGTTCGCGGAGGCGCTCTCCAGGCAGTGAACGTGGCCGGCGCTTGACCGGCGGATGAGCTACGTGGTGCCGTTCCTGTTGCCGGTGTTGTTCTCGTTACCGGTGTTCTTCTTGTGACGATATGCGAACGACGCATCGTACCTCGACACGATGTAGTCGCCGCACGCCACCGGGTCGAACAGCGCAGCCTCTCCATTCCGACAAATCGGCACGACCTCGGTTTCATAATTCGGATCGACGAAGATGCCGATGGACAGGCGCTGGCGTCCAGACCGATTGATCACCCGATGCGGCGTCGACCGGAATTGGTTGTTCGTCCACCGCGCCATCAAGTCACCGATGTTGACGACCAGCGTGTCCTCGATGGGATGAGCGACTACCCATTCACCGTTGCGACCCTGCACTTGCAGCCCACCGATCGGATCCTGGTAGAGCAAAGTCAGGCAGCCGTAATCGGTGTGCGGTGCCACACCGAACTGATCTTCCGTGAGATCCGGCTGCTGTGGCGGGTAGAAGATAAGCGCGCCACGGGTTATGGGCCGATCGAACTGCTGGGTGAAGTGATCCAGTTCTAGGCCCAGGCCCGCGGCGAATGCGCGAAAGAGCACGCGTCCGCATCGATTGGCGGCGACGAAAAATTCGTTCAGCGTGGTGCGCATCTCTGGCAGGAAGGCCGGCCATTGGTTAGGTCCGCGGAGGCTGTGTTCTGCGCCGGTTGCGGCGGCATCGCCGTCGAGCTCCATTCCCCAGATGAAGCTTTCCTTGAGGTCGGGCTTCGCGGTGTCGTACATCTTGGCTTCGCCGATCTTGATATAGCCCCGGTGCCACGGCGTGACTTTGACGCGCTGTTTTTGCTCGAGCGGCAGCGAAAAAAAGCTGCGCGCTATGGCATCGGTGCGGGCGAGCAGGTCCGCCGGAAGCCCATGGTTGGAGACGTAGAAGAAGCCAACGGTTTCCGCCGCATCCAGCAGTTGGCGTGCAACCTGTCGTGCCCCGGCTACCGTGCCGTCATGCAACGGCGCCATGTCGATGACCGGGATGGCGCTCTTTGCAATCGCATTCGCATCGGCGTAGCTCATCTTCGTGCCTCTCAGTGCGTCAGGATCTGGCTCAAAAAAAGCTTGGTCCGCTCCGACCGCGGCGCCGCAAAGAACTCCGCCGGCGGCGAGCGCTCGACGATGCGGCCCGAGTCCATGAACACCATGGTGTCGGCGACCTTGCGGGCAAAGCCCATCTCGTGCGTCACGCAAATCATGGTCATCCCGGAGTGGGCGAGGTCGATCATCACGTCGAGCACTTCCTTGATCATTTCGGGATCGAGCGCCGACGTCGGCTCGTCGAACAGCATGATCTTGGGCTCCATGCAGAGCGACCGGGCGATCGCGACGCGCTGCTGTTGTCCACCCGACAGCTGCCCCGGGTACTTCGCTGCCTGCTCGGGAATGCGCACGCGCTCAAGGTACTCCATGGCTTTCGCTTCGGCTTCCGCGCGGGAAGTTCCGCGGGCGCGGATCTGCGGCAACGCGCAGTTCTCGAGCGCGGAAAGATGCGGAAACAGGTTGAATTGCTGGAACACCATGCCTACTTCGCGGCGAATGGCCGCCACGTTCTTCGTGTCCTCGTCGAGTGCGATGCCGTCGACGACAATGGCGCCCTCGTCGTGCTGCTCCAGGCGGTTGATGCAGCGGATCAGCGTCGACTTTCCCGATCCCGACGGGCCGCACACGACCACCCGCTCCCCCTTGCCGACGGACAGGTCGATGTCCTTCAGCACATGAAACTGGCCGAACCATTTGTTGACCCCGCGCATGTCGATGATCGGCGCGTTCACGGCCGCGGCATTTACGGCCACTAGATTCCCTCCCGGAACCGGTCGTCACTCACGCGCACTCCCACGTGGCAGACGTAGTCGCCGCGGGTGACCATCGGCATGGTCCGCCGCGCAATCACGGTGCCCCCCGCGGCAAACTGTAGCTCGACGCAGGGGCGGGCGAGATCGTCGATCGGCCAGATCCTGCCGGCCAGATCGCCCGCTTGGACTTCGGCGCCAACGTCGGCCGAATGCTCGAAGAGGCCGTCGATCGTTGCCATGACGTACGACGCCCGGCTTGGCGTATGCAGAAACACCGTGCGCGTCGGCCGCGGTGCGCCGGTCAGCACGCCCGCATGGCGCAGCAGGTTCAGGGTGCCTTCCCAGCCGATGCCCGTTGCGGCGTGGCCGAGCGTCGCGCCGCCGCCGAGTTCGGCTGCAACCATGACCACACCGTGCCGTTCGCACGCCGCAGACAGCGACCCGGCGGACGACGTTGTGGTCACGACCGCGGTCCTTGGCGCCCCGAACGCATGTGCTGCTGCAAGCTTCCGGTCGCGGAAGGCGCGCTCACCGGTTCCATAAACATAGCCGCAAGGCGCGTAGACGGACTGCGTGCCGCCCGAGTGCAAATCGACGGCATAAGCGACGCTGGGCAGCAGGCGGCGCTCGATGAAGTCGGCGATCATCGCCGTCGGACCGCTCGTGCTGTCGCCCGGGAAAGCACGATTCATGTTCTTGCCGTCGATCGGCGAAGTGCGGCGCCGGGCGCGCACAGCCGGCCAATTGACCCCCGGCATGATGACGATGCGTCCCGTCACCGCCTCAGCCGTGAGCTCGGAGATCAGCTTTCGCGTGATGACGAGCCCTTCGTACTCGTCGCCGTGAACGCCGGCGGTGACCACCGCCGACGGCCCGTTCCCATTGGCGAGCACTGCGATCGGCACGGGAATCACGCCGTAAGCGTGTTCATCGTCCGACCAGACGAGCTCCAGGTGACCGATCCGCTTGCCCGGGGCGTCGAGGTCGATCGAGATCGAGATCGTCGGCGGTGCCACGCGCCGGCCTAGCGATGCGCGCGCGCCGCGCGGCGTTCGAGAACGCCGAACACCTGCGACAAGCCGAAGCAAATCAAGAAATAAAGCACGGCGACGAACACGAACACCTCGAACACTCGTTGTGTCGCGACCTGGATGTCCTGCGCCATGAAGGAAAGTTCCTGGATCGAGACGAGCGAGACGAGCGACGAATCCTTGATCAACTGTATGAACTGGCCCGCAAGCGGCGGCAGCACGTTGCGCAGCGCCTGCGGCAGCACGATAAAGCGGACGACGTCGGCCCTCGACATTCCCAGGCTGTCGCCCGCCTCGATCTGGTTCCTGGCGACGGACTCGATGCCTGCGCGCACGATCTCGGTGACGTATGCGCCCGAGAACACCGAGAGGCAGATGAGGCCCAGGAAAAAGTTGTCGATCAGCTTCGGCGGTCCAAACAGGATCGAGATCCACCACTGCGCGGTCGGCGAGGCGGCGCGCACCCGGTCGCCGATTCCCAGCACCGGCATGATCTGGCTGGCAATGAAAAACACGAACACGAACACGAACACCACGGGCGGAATATTCCGGATCAGCATGACGTAGCTGTCCGCGATCAGGCGAAGCAGCAGGAACCTGCTCGTCCGCGCAAGCCCCATCAACGTGCCGAGGACGCCGGCAACGACGATTCCCCAAATGGCGAGACGAATCGTGGTGAAGAGCCCTTCGATCAGCAGGTTGGGCACCCAGCGCCCGGATACGGGATCCGTCTTGATCACGTACGGCCAGATCGTGCTCCAGTTCCAGCGATAGTCGAGCACAGCATTGGTCCGCCAGACGAAGTAACCGACCGCGCCAGCGCAAGCGGCGGCAAGCGCTGCATCGAGCCAGGTCGCGCGGCGGCGCCGCTTTCGCGGTGGTGGCCGCGCGGAATCGAGATCAGTTTCGCCAGGAAGCTTCACCCTGCCGCGTCATCAACTGGCCGGCACGTTGGCGGCCCAGTCGCGCGTCTTGAACCAGTACGTGTGACGCTGCTTCAGGAAGTCCTTGTTCCTGGCGATCCAGTCGTTGAAGTAGGCGACCGCCGCCGGATTGCCCTTGCGCAGCGCGAAACCCTCCACGGTGGTCGTAACGTTGTCGTTCGTCGGCTTGAATAGCTTGTCGGGATTTTGCAGCGTGAAGAACGTCGGCTTCGGCTCACTCGAAAGGATTGCGTGCGCGTTGCCGTTGATCACTTCCTGGAATGCGATGGCATCGTCGTCGAATTGCCGGGCCGTTGCTTTGGGCCACTTCTCCTCGACCGTCTTGCATGCCGCCGTGCCGCGCCGGCAAACGAAGGTGACCTTCGCGTCGTTGTAGCCTTCCGGGTACTTGAAGCTCGACGCCAACTGCTTCGACGCCGCGATGCCCAGCCCTGATTGCGAGTAGGGCTCGGTGAAGTCGACCTGCTCCTGACGCGCCGGAGTGATGCTGAGGCCGCCGATGATCACATCGAACTTGCCCGCGATGAGCGCCGGAACGATGCCGTCCCATGCGGTGGGCATCAAATCGAGCTCGACGCCCATGTCCTTCGCGAGCTTGGTCGAGACGTCGATCTCGAAGCCCACCCAGTTACCTTGCTTGTCGCGAATTGCCCATGGCAGGAAGCTGCCGAAGCCGACCTGTATCTTGCCGCGTTTCTTGATGGTATCGATCAGATTGTCTTGCTGGGCAGCGGCGGTGTCTGCCAAGAACACGATGCCCGCCACCAGCGCCAGCGTGCCGAGTAATTTCCTGGATATGCTCATTGGTTGCTCCTGGATGATCGGTGCGAGTAAGCCGCCTGCGGACGCAAATGCAATGTCGAGGTCATCGTCGTCGGTAGCGGCGCTCCAGCCAACGTACTGCCAGCGAGAGCGAAATTGTCACCACGAGATACATTGCAGCAGCCGTCAGCCAGATCTCGAATGGCATGAACGTGTCCGAAACCATCGTGCGCGCCTGGGTCGTCAAATCGAATACCGCGATTACGCTGACGATCGCGGAATGCTTGACCAGATTGACCAGAACGCCCGCAAGCGGAGGCAGCATCAGCGGGATGGCTTGCGGCAGGATCACATCACGGTACATATCGCGTGTCAAGAGTCCGAGGCTGCGGCTCGCCTCCCACTGGCCCTTGTGCACGGCGATGATCGCGCCGCGAATGATCTCGGCCGCGAATGCTCCTTCGTAAAACGCGAGACAGAGAATTCCGGCCCAGATGCGCGGGATGCCGAGGATGCGCCCGATGATGAAATAGAAGATCAGGATCTGCACGAGCAGCGGCGTATTGCGAATGACCTCGATATACACGCGCGCAATGACCCGACCCACCATCGACTGCGACAACCGCAGTACGGCCGTCAAGAGACCGATCGCAATCGTCAACAGCATGGCGATCCAGGCGATATCGAGGGTGACGAACAGGCCCTTCATCAACGGCCCCCAGACGAGCTCGCCATCGACGAAGCGGTAGAGGAGGCGTGGAACCTTGGCCCATTGCCAGTCGTAGCCCATGCCCCGGGCTCCCCGCACGATCATCCAGCTCGCGGCGCCCGAGAGCAAGGCGAACTGCGCGAAATCAAACCACGGAGATCGGTACCAAGGCACGGGGCGCGCCGACGGCGGTGCCCTCTCGGCCGCGAGCGCGGTGTCCGTCACCGGTAATGCCTCTGGGGTGAGTCCCGCATGGCCGCGTGCGGGTAGGGAGCTGAAAACAAGCGGTTCTCTCTCAACCGTTTTATAGCAGAAAGGCTTGCTCAATGCCAAAATCTCATGGCAACGGTTTATCCCCGCCCGCGGTTCCTTTCGATTCCAGGTTTGGGCGCAATGCGGTTTCATATCCGGAGAGCGCCGCTGCGTGTCGATTGAATGCAGTCATTCATTGACCGCTCGTCGAGGAGGTAGCTTGTGACCGAAGGCCCGCGCTTCCTCTCGCTTCCTGTGCGTGCGCTGCCTGTCTTTGGTGGAGTTCCCACCGCCGACTCGCTCGCACCCGATCCAGACGGCCGCAACCCGGTACTCCTGCATCTGAACGAATGCCCATTTCCGCCGTCGCCCCGGGTGACCGATGCCATCTGCCGTGCGGCGGCCGGCGTCAATCGGTACGGCGAACCGCGTCCTGCCGCTCTAGGCGCGATGCTGGCTTCGAAAGCAGGCGTTGCTGCGGGAAACGTCGTCATCGGCAACGGCTCGGACGAGATCCTCGGGCTGGTCTGCCAGATGGCATTGGGACCCGGGGACAGCGCCGTGATGCCGACACCATCTTTCCCGCGCTATCGGATCGGTGCTCGCATGATGGGGGCCGAGACGCGGTTGGTGCGCATCCTCGAAGACGGCCGCAACGATGTCCGAGGTTTGCTCCAGGCGATCGATCACACGACGAAGGTCGTCTTCGCCTGCACGCCGAACAATCCCAGCGGTGCGCCTCTGTCGTCGCAGGAGATTCGCGCGCTGGCCCAGGGCGTGCCGGACGATGTGCTCCTGGTGATCGACGAAGCCTACTACGAGTTCGACGCAGCGGAGGGCGGAACGGGCGCGTTGGGCGAGTTGGCGCGGCGGCGCGGCCCGTGGCTGTCCACGCGAACGCTTTCGAAGTCCTATGCCATCGCCGGCATGCGTGTCGGGTACGGCCTCGCCGGCACGCAGGCGGTTGCGGACGGGCTGCTGCGGGTCAAGCTCAATTTCAACTTGAGCCGCCTCGCCGTTGCGGCTGCACAGGCGGCGCTCGAGGATGAACGCTACTCTCAGGAGTGTATCGCCCGCGTGATCGCCGAGAGACGGCGACTTGCAGCCGCAATCGAAGGCCTTGGATTTGGCACGTTACCGTCCCGCGCGAATTTCGTCTCCTTCGACTATCGTGCCAACGCGGCGCCGGCAATGGCGGCAATGGCTGCCGAGGGCGTCTTCGTCCGCGAATGGCGTGATCCCGGCTTCGAGACGTTCATCCG